>Ga0210003_1002102_pt1 | contig 17061 bp, 13 predicted proteins | sample LantaG_FD_182804 | JGI IMG/M metagenome (GOLD analysis project Ga0210003, IMG submission 182804) | Deep subsurface microbial communities from Baltic Sea to uncover new lineages of life (NeLLi) - Landsort_02402 metaG (SPAdes) (version 2) | ecosystem: Environmental > Aquatic > Marine > Oceanic >...
AAAAAAAAAAAAAAAAAAAAAAAAAAAAACGTCTTCGAAAAACAGGAGCACTCCCGCCGCCGCCCCCGCCGCCGCCGTCTCGACCTCTTCCTCCGCCGCCGCCGGCGTCCTCTCGTGGGCGGACAGGGCTCTGGGAGCCGGGGTCGCCTCGCTGGCCCGCGGCGTCCGCGGCCTGCTGGCGCCGGGCGAGCGCCCCTCGCCGATCGCCGCCGCGCTCGAGGGGCTCGCGGCGCCGCCGCCGCCCTCGCAGCCCTCGGTCTCCGACCCCTCCGCCGCGGCCGCCTCGGCCGCGGCCGAGCTCGACGCCTCCTTCGCGATCTACGACCCGCGCCTCCCCCTGGGGGCCCCGGTGCGCCGCGGCCCCGGCGGCTTCGCCGACGTCGTCGCGTTCGTCGTCGGCGGCGGGTCGTACCTCGAGCGCGAGGCGCTGGGCAGGTGGGCCTCCCGCTCCTCCTCGGGCTCCTCCTCCTCCTCCGGCGGACGCAGGGTGGTCTACGGCGCGACGGAGCTGCTGAGCGGGGAGGAGTTTGCGGCGCAGCTGGGGGAGCTTGCGCGGCGGAGCGGGCTGGCCTGAAGACGAGAGGGGGGGGAGAGAGGGAGGGAGAGGAATGGAAGGAAAAAATAAATGAAATCGGACATTTTATACGAGGTCAACTCCTCTCGGTTTTACGCTGTTTCGCTCCTCCGTCGCTCTCAGCCCGCAGCGCCGCCTCCGCAGCTCGCCGCCCCGGCAGCTTCTGCGGCGAGAGCAGCAGCAGCAGCAGCAGCGTCCCCCGCGGCGGCGGCCCCCGCCGCCGCGGCCGCCGCGGCCGCCGCCTTCCTCGCGGCCCGGGTCGCGGCCGCGGCGGCAGGCCGGTTCGGCCTCGGCGCGCTCGGGTTCCCCGTCTCGTAAAACTCCTTGAGCAGCGCGACGGCCTCGGCGGCGAGGACGCCGCCCAGGGTCCGGTAGGGGCGGGCGGTGCCGGGGAGGGAGGAGGGGCGCTGGCCGTCGTCGGTTTGTTGGCGTCTTCCGTCGGCGTCGGGGGGGTGGAGCGCCCCAACCCTACTTTTTGTTGTGCCTTCTGTGCCGTCTGCTGCAGCGGATCTGCCTTCCCCTCCTCCGTGCTCGCCGCCGCTTCCTCGCCCCGCCTCCCCCTCCGCCCCCGCTCCCTCCGCCCCCTCCGCTCCCGCCTCCCCCCCTCCCTCCTCGTGCCGCAGCCCGCAGCCCGGGAACCTCCCGGCGACGACGTCCAGCACGCTGCCGACGCCGCCGAACCGCGGGTTGTGGCAGCCGAAGACGACCCTGGCGGGCGCGAGGATCGAGAGCGCGGCGGCGCACATCACGCAGGGCTCGCAGGTGACGAAGAGGGTGAGGCCGCGCAGGGAGGAGCGCGGGTGGTGCGATCGAGGGATGGGAGGAGGGGGAGGGGGAACGGGGAGGCCGGGAGCAGAGGCAGCAGCGGCGCCGTTGCCTTGTCCTCGGCAGCTCCGACCGCCGCCGCCGCCGTTGCCTTCTCCTCCTCCTCCTCCTCCTCCTCCTCCTTCTCCTGCTTCTCCTCCTTCTCCTCCTTCTCGTCCTCCGCTCGCTCCGCCGCCGTTCCCGACGATGACGGCCGGGTCCCCCTCCTCCCTCCCGGCGTCCTCGGCCCGCAGCGCGTCGAAGGCCTCGAGCTCGGCGTGGCGGGTCGCCTGTCGATTTTTCTTCTTCGTTTTTTTTTAGTTCCGTTTTTTTTTGCGTGGCGCGGGAGGGGAAAGAAGAGAGGCTCAAAAAGAAACGAAGAGAAAAAAGGGCCGAAACTCACGTCTCTCTTCTCGTTGGTGCGGTTGCTCCCCTTGGCGACGATGCGGCCGCTTTCGTCGACGAGCACGCAGCCGATGGGGACCTCCTGGCGCTCGAGTGCGGCGGCGGCCTGGAGGGTGAGAAGTTGACAAAGGGAAGAGGAAGAGGAGAGAGGAGGTCAGGGCCGAGAATTTTGAAATAGATTACCATCTCCCTTCAAGAAGCTCTCCTCTCTCACCTCGACGAGCGCCAAGCGCATGAAGGCGACGTCGGCCTCGGACGGCCGAGAGTCCGAGTCGTCTGGGGGCATCGCGCGTGGAGTTTGCGGGATGCGAAGAGGGCGCTAGTAGTGAGCTGCTCGCGAGAGGATTCTTTTTTGTGCGAGAGAAAAAAGGAAAAATCGTCGAGGTAGCTGTTTGAAAAGGCTCACTTTTTTCTACCGGTGTTCGCGCTCGCGAGCGTCGTTCGTTCTTCCGCGCGCGCGTTCGCGCGCTGCCCCTTCCGCGCCCTCGAGCACACTGCCCCGCCGGGCCTTTTGTACCCTCCTCGAAATGGCGGAGGCCACATTCGCGCTGACCTCCCCTTCGCCGTTCGCTTCGATGTCGTCGGAAGCGAACGACACGAAAGGAGTTCCATCGGACGCAAAGGATGCGACTTCTTCGTCAACGTCGCCCTCCAGCCCGCTCTCTTCCAGGTAAATATTCTCTCGAAGCCCGCGCATTGCGACGGTCGACATAGGGTCTCGCGCTCCTGGGCGACTGTTACATGATGCTCGGCGGAGGGGCGTCGCAAAGAAACGTTTTCCTTCTTTCTCTTGCCGCCTTTCTTCGGTCGCGTCAGCAGCTTCGATCGGGGAGTCGGCTCGATTCCTCCGACCTGAGACGCCAGCTCATGCCCCCGTTTCCCTTCCATTCCCCTCGTCGCACGCCACCACAGGCCCATGTCGAGCGACTCTGCCTGCACCCAGGTCCAGGCGAGCGGCATCGGCGACGTCGCGGCCGAGTCGGAGGCAGCGACGACGATGGTGACCTCCACAGCGGCCGAGGAGGTCACGCGCCAAGACTTTGCGTTCTCGCTCCACACGGTAAGTTTTCCTTCTTCTCTCCTTCTCGTTGCTCCGATTCGCGGCTCACGCCACCGGGATGGTACATTCTTTCGTTTCGATCGATTAGAAGGGGAGAGAAGCGGACCAGAGAGGGTGAATATTGCGCGTGATGGCGAAAGAAACTTTAAGAATGTTGGTCGAATTCAAAGAAAAAAAGGGGGAAACTTCCGCGTGGCTTTTTCCTTTCCTCCAACCTCGACCACTCACTTTTTTCTTTTTCAACTCTCCCTCGGTGCCAAACCGCCTCTTCAGCTCCCTCCCGTCGTCGCGGCCGCCGCCGCTTCGACAGCCGCCTCGCGCGTCGACGGCTGGCTCTCCGCCTCGGCCGAGGCCTCGGGGCCCGCCGCGGCCGCGGCGACCGCGCTCGCCGCCGCAGAGGTCGACGCGAAAGCGGCCTCGGCCTTGGCATCCGCCGCAGCCGCCGCCGCGGCCGCGTCGACGGCCTCCCTCCGCCCGCCGCTCCTGGCCTGCTGGAGGGCACGCGCGAGGGCCACCCCGGGCGCCGGAGCCCTGGCGCGGCTCACCATCATCACGACGACGGCGGCGGCGACTGCGACGGCGGCGGCGGCAACAGCGGCGGCCTCCGCTCCCCCGGCCTCCGTCGCGGCCCCGCCCTCCGTCGCCCGCTCCCTCGCGTCGTCGCTGCCCTCGGCGTCCCCCTTTGCGAGGCACGCCTCGACGCCCTTCGAGGCCTCGGAGGGGGAGGAGGACGAGGACATGGGCGAGGGGGGCGCGGGGCCGCCGGCGCCGGCGCCGGCGCCCGCCGCCGCCTCGGCGGGGGGGCCCCAGCGGCGAGTGACGGCGGACTTTTCCTCAGACCCCGCCCCTCCTCTCCTCCTCGCCCCCCTCGAGCGCGTCGGCGGCGGCAACGCACACGCGTGGGACTGCTCCGAGGACTACGGGTGCAACAGCTCGGACAGCGAGTGGTATCGAGAGGACAACGGCGACGACGGAGGAGGAGGAGAAGAAGAGGAGGAGGACGAGCGGCAGAAACCGGCGGCGGCGCCGTCGGCAGACTTGCTGCTTCCGTGGGACTTTCTCTAAGAACGACAGCGACGGCTCCCTGCGCCCCCCCCCTTCTAAAAACGAGGCAAATGTGCTCGATGGTTCCACTGTACCGGTCCCCGTCCCCGCCCTTTTGATCTTGATTCCACGGAGAGGCGCTTCCAACTCTCTGTCCCGCACTCTACCCACACACACACCCTTTGGACACCCTTTTCCCTTTTTTTGCGACAGCCTTTTCGTTTTCCTTTCTTCTTCCCTTCCGCCGGCTCCTCTCGCCCGTGTTCTTCGTCGCTCCCTCCTTTCTTTCCCTCGTTTCTCCATCCCCCTATCCCGCCCCCCTCTCTCTCCCCGCGCGGCGTGATTCCGGTTTCCGTGTCCTCTCTTTTGCAGTGGTCGCGGGTGGCGGGTTTCGCGTCGCGCGTGGGGGGGGGAGGGTGCCGTCGAATGAGGAGAGAGGGGGGGGGAGGGAGAGAGAGGCGGAGACTCTGGTTGGAGGGTGGCGCGGGAGCAAGGGTGGAGAAAGAAGAGGAGGGAAATAAAAAATAGCACCCGAAGAACTTTAATCACGCTCAGTCACACTTTTGAATATTGTCCCCCCCCCCCCCCCCCCCCGCCTCAACACGCGCGCGCGTGCGCACTGGGTCGCCGCCCGCGCGTTTGAGAGAGAGAGATCAGCACTTGTTTTGTAAAACAACAAAAAAAAGGTCCCCCCCCCGTGACAGCCCCTTCAATTTTTTCGGAGGAGAGAGGTCAGCGCTTTCCTCACAAATCTGAATCTCGTCGAAAGCTCATCGATCTGGAGCTTAGTTTTTCTCTTCGTTCCCTCCCTACTCTCCAACCATGCGCGCTGCCTCGATGACGACGGCGCGCGGCTCCGCTGTCAGCGCCTCCTCTGCTCGCGCCGCGGCTCCCGCGACGAGGCGAGGAGCTGCCGTTGTTGCTGCTGCCCCCCTCCTCCGCCGCAGCAGCAATAACAGCAACCTGCGTTCCTCCATCCTCCCGGCTCCTCGCGCGCTCGACCTCGACTGGTCCGACCCCGATACCCTCATCGGCGCCCTGGGCGGTGTGCTCGGCCTCCTCGTCGGGATCGGGGCGCCGCTGTTCTACATCAGCAGGGACAAAAAGGACGAAGGTAAATTTTGGATTGCAGAGAGAAGACGCGATAGAGAGAAGGCGATCGAATAAAAAGAGAGGGCGTGGCGCGCTTGAAGAGGAAACGCCTCGATTCGGCGCCTTTTCCTTGCTTAATTGCTCATTCTTCGCCCTGGGAGGGATTATTTGAAAGCATGCTCGACCTCCGCGTGATCAAATTGACCGATGCGCGTTGGATGAGAGAACAGACGACACAAGGAAAGGAATCGACTTTTTTTTTTGCTCACCAGCGCCTCACCAACGCTTTTTCTCAACCTCGACGGGACGCGGAAAAAAAACTGCGAAAAATCCTCTTCAACAGAGCGCCTCGACGAGCTCCGCGCCCTCAACAGGAAGACCTTCGAGGAGACGGGCGAGTACATGACCGAGGAGGAGATCCGCGCCTTCAGGCAGCCCCGCTGGACCGACAGGCGCGAGTTCCAGGACGACGACTAGAGTTGGACTTCAACTTCTTCCCCGCCTCCAGAGAGAGGAGGGGCGACGAGGTGAGAGAAGACGAGGAGGGGAACGAGAAGAGAAACCCCGTCCAAACTCTCTCTCTCTCTCTCTCTCTCTCTCTCTCTCTCTCTCTCTCTCTCTCTCTCTCGAGCCAATTTTGTTTTCTTTGACCCCCCTCCCTCCAGCGCTGATCCCTGCCCTTAAGCCAGAAAATGATGCCAGAAGAAAAGAAAGTAGCTGAGGCGGGATGATTTTTTTATTTTTTATTTTTTTCTTCAATTATTTTCCGCCTCAGCGACGAATTTAAACACAAAAGCAGATCGAAAACTCGACATCGATTCGCGGTCACCAAGGCGCAGACTTTACATCTTCGTGTTAACTGGATAGATTTTGGAACGTGCATCTGGTCCCTGCGCAAAGGGAAACCCGCGCGACTCTCGGTTCGGAGAGAGAGGGAGCAGAGACAAACGCCGTCGTCGCGCTTTCGGTTTCGACGTCGACGACATGCGACGTCGATATCTGCCCGCCCTCGCGGCGACGCTCCTGTCCCTGCTTTTGGTAGCCCATGCCAGAGAACGTGAGTTTCGATAATTCAGGATCGCTGTTGATGGAGAGGTTTCATCAAAGGGTCCAAAACAAGTTTCGAGAAAGAGAACAGAACAAGAGAGAGACATTCGTCCGACGACAGCCTGTTCGAGCACCTTCCATGCGCCTCACCCCGTCCGGAAAAAAAAAACTCGGCCCAACAAAAAAAAACAAATTTTAACCAGACGGCCGCCACGCCCTGCTCTCCTCCGCCCGCCGCTCCAACGAGCGCATGGTCTCCGAGTTCGACTCCTTCCTGAGGGACCTGGAGGCTCGGGGGCTCGTCCTGGCGCAGGACGTCGAGACGAAGAGGCTGCTCGTGCTCTCCGAGGGGGAGCTCGAGGCGAGGACTGACGAGGCAGCGAGGAGGAGAAAGGCCGGGGACGACGAGGAGCTCATCGCGCCGATCCCTCCCTCTGCGAGAATCGACGCAGAAGGCAAGGAAGATGAGAGAGGGGGAGGAGAGGAGGAAGAGCTGGGCGTGTTTGTGGAAGGAGAGGCGGAGGAGGGAGAGCAAGAAGCACAAGGGGCCGCCGCCGCCGCCGCCGCCGCCGCCGCCGTCAGAGGCGACGGCAGCAAAGGCGGCAAAGGCGGCGGCAGGCTCCTCCTGCAGTCCGGCACCGCGGGCGGCTCCCTCGGGGGCAGCGCCCCGCTGACCGGCTCTGTGTCGGGGGGCGGCAACCCGCAGCTCCGCCCGGGGCAGCAGGCCGCCTTCGCCGCGGCGGGAGGTGCCAACGGCTCCGCCGCGGCGCCGCAGCGCGGCCTCCCGGGAGGAGGCGCCGGCGCCGCCAGCTCCGGCAGAGGCGCCGCGCCCGACCCGGCCAGCTTCCTCTACTCGGGCCCCGCGGTCGGCGTCACCGTCCCAAACTCCATCGCGCGCATCCTCCCCCAGTTCCCGCCCACCTTCAACGGCACGCGGCCGATCGTGCAGACGAACCCGCTCTCGCTGCTGGCCAACGGCGTCTACCAGCGCAACATCTACAGCGGGGGCACCTCGCGGTCCCCGGCCCTCGCGACCGTTCCCACCCCGACGCCTCCCGCGCCGGCGATGGTCTACCAGCCCGGAGACCCCATCAACGTCGTCCGGGTGTCGTCGGGGATCTCCGACCTGACGAACGCGAACGCGGCGCTCAGCGTCGTCAGCAACTGGCCCTTCAACGACTTCAGGAACAACTTCCCCAACCAGAACGTCGCGAGCGCGGGCTCGCTGAGGACGCTCTTCTGCGCGACGCCCCTCACGCAGTGGTGCACCAACACGCTACCCATCGACCCGTCGCTTGTCAACTCGGTGTTTCAGTCGACGCAGAACCCGAACTTTCTGCTCGGGTGAAAAAGAAGAAGCTTTCTTTTTTGTCCTTCCGGGTTTTTCCCTTGGTCTTCTTCTTCTCCTCTCTGCCTTTTTGGTGCTGCTTCTGCCTCGTTGCTTCTTCTTCTGCTGCTGTCTTTTTCCTTACCTTTTTAAAAACAAAATATGTGAAAGAAATGAAAAAACGTGCCCTGGGCGCGTGGATCCGAAAGAGAGAGCGGGAAAGTGTGGAGAGGCGGCGGAGGAGCGACGGGGAGAACAAGAGGGCCGAGGGCGCGCGAAACGAAAAGAATCCACTTCCCATCTTCTCCGTCTTGCCTCTTCTCTAGGAGACAGGGAGGGAAAAGGAACTGCTCTCTTTCTTTCGTTCTTTTCTTTCTTTCTCCATGGCCGACCAAGGCGGCATCGTGCCCCCTCTGCCCCCTCGGGAAGAAGTAGAGGAGCCCGCCTCGTCCTCGACGGCTCCCTCTTCTTCCTCCTCCGCTCTCCCATCATCGTCGTCGCCGCTCCTCTCGCTCTCGGTGAAAAACCCGGCGAGGAGCTGCGCGCCGGACTTTGTGCTCACTGCCCGCGCCGACGACTCGGTCGCCGAGCTCAAGGCTAAGCTGTCGCAGACGTACGAGGGGAAGCCGCCCGCGGAGAGGCAGACGGTAAGGAGAGCAGAGGGAGAAAGAAAACGTTTTTTTTTAAATGGACCGCCAGGAGTCAATCGATCACTGCTTCCCCTCTCGCCTCCTTCTTCTCTTCTCACCTCTCTCCCTCGACTCGCGCAACAAACACAGCTCATCTACGCCGGCAAGGTCCTCAAGGACGATGCGCAGAAGCTCTCGGAGGTGCTGAGAGGGAACAGCGGGAGCAGCGGCAGCGGCGCGGGAGGAGCGGCGGCGGCGACGCCGCACGCGCTCCACCTCGTCGTGAGGGGCGGGGGCGAGGAGCCCTCGGCCCCCGCCTCCCGCTCCTCGGCCGCGCCGGCGGCGGCTTTCGCGCCCGTTGCTCCTGCCCCCGTTGCGGCTCCTGCTGCTCGTGCTCCCGGGACCTCCGCGGCAGGGGAAGCGAGTGCGACCGTCGGCCCCCCTCCGCAATCTGCTCCCGCCGCGATGCCGGCTGCAGCGGCGGCGCCCCCCCCCTCCTCTCCCTCCTCCACTCCCGCCGCCGCCGCCGCCGCTCCCCCCTTCCTTGCCGCCGCCCCGGGACCGATCGTGGCCTACATGCCCGTGCTGCTGATGCCGGTCGCCTTCCACCCGGGACCGGGGCAGGCGCCGGTGCTCCTGGCCTCGGCCGCCTCCCCGGAGGGGCTTGCCGCCGCGGCGGCCGAGGCGGTTCGGCGGCTCGCCGCCGCAGCAGAGGGGGCAGAGGGAGGGGCGGGCGCTTTCTTCCCCGCCGCGGCCGCTCCCCCCGCTGCTGCTCCTGCTGCTGCTGCGGGTGGCGGCGTCGCTGCCAACTTTGGCTTCGGCTTCGGAGGAGCTGGGGGAGGAGGAGGGGGAGCAGCGGCGCCGGCAGCAGCAGCAGCAGCGCCGGCAGCTGCTGCCGCTCCCGCCGCGGAACGACGCTTCCAGCTCAACCTTCGCTTCGCGGTCAACGGCCGCTCCCTCTTGCAGCTCGCCGTCGTCTCTGCCATCCTCTACCAGCACGCTCCTCCCTGGATGGGGCCCGGCGCCTTCTTGCTCGTCGCCGCGCTCGCCGCCGCAGCCGCGGCCGCGGCCGCCGCCGCGACGGCGCGGCGCGGGGGGGTGCGGGCCGCGGTGCAGAGGCTGTTGGACGGCGCCGCGGCCGCGGCGAGGCGCGGCGGGAACGCCGTGAGGAGGAACAACGACGACAGGAGGGCGGGACAGGGGCGCCACGGGGGGCAGGGGGCAGCGGCGCCCGGCGCTGCCGCTGCTGCCGCTGCCGCCGGCGACGGCGGCGACGAAACCCTTCGGCGGCGGCAACAGGAGCAGCCGCACCGTCCTCCTCCCTCGCTCTCCTCCCGCGTCCTCGCCGAGGTCCAGTCGATCGTCATCGGCTTCTTCGCGAGCCTCCTTCCGGGTTGGAACCCGGAGGGAGGGGCCGCGGAGCGCGCCGAGAGGGAGGCCGCGGCCGTGGCGGCCGCGGCGGAGCGGGAGGAGAGGGGGAGGCGGCGGCGGAGGGGGGGCGAGGTGGGGGCCGCTGCGCTCCCTCCTCCGTTCGCTGCTGCTGCTGTCCCTCCTGCTGCTGCTGCTGCCGGTGCTGCTGCGGATCCTCCGCAGCCTAGAGGCGACCCGGCACACCCTCACGCGGAGTGAACAACGAAAAAAAGTGTAACAAGGAAGAGGAAGGAGAGGAGAAGAGAAAACATGACGGAGATTTTTGAGTTTTTGGTTCTTTTTCTCACTTTTTTCGCCTCGTCTTCGACAAACACAGCGCATCGGATCGAAAAAACCAAAAACTCGTTTTTCCTCCATCGCCCTCGCTCTCTTTCCCGCTTTTCGACCCCTCGAGCTACAACGCGACCTTCGTGTGCCCTCAGAGAGGTTTCGAGAGCAAAACAGCGACGGAAAAAACCCGGCAATCTCCGACGAGCAATGAACCATCGAACGATGGCCGAAGCACTCGACCCCCGCGAGCCCATCGCGGTGCTCCTGCAGAGCTCCGGAAGATGACATCTCTGCGAGTCCTCAATCTCTCCGACTGCCGCCTCCGCGCCGTCCCGGCGTTTGTCGGCGAGCTGGAGTCGCTGACGAAACTCGACCTCGGGAGCAACTGGGAGCTCGGGGACGACAACGAGGCGCCCCGAAACGAGGCGTTCCCTGCAAATCTCAGGAAGTTGACGTCTCTGCGAGACTTCAGGCTCGACTACTGCGGCCTTCGCGCCGTCCCTGCGTTTGTCGGCAAGCTGAAGGAGCTCGAGGAGCTCGATCTCTTCGGCAATATGGAGGAGATCTACTCCACGATCGACTTCCTCATCGAGGGCTGCCCCTGTCTGCGCGAGGTTTTGGGTGGACGAGATGGACGAAGACGATCCTGACACTCAGGAAGCGCTGGCGCACCTCGAAGCCTTCAAAGCGAGGCTGCTCGCGAGAAACCCAAACGCACCTGTCCTACGAGTGAAAGCGAAGCGTTTTCCTCTCCTTTTTCTTTTCTTGGGTGTTTTTTTTTTGCGCGCGCAATATACTGAGAGAGAGAACGCAGGGAGCAAGGGAGCGTCTTTCGTTGTGCGTTTTGCGCGGAGATGAGAGAGAGAGTGTAGAAGAGATATGTTTTTTTCCTTTCTTTTCACTCTTTTTTTCCTCCTTTGTTCTTTCGTGCCCCTTCCCTTTCCTCTCTCTCTCTCTCTCTCTCTCTTTCTCTCTTTCGTCATCTTCCTCGACTCAGACCGGAGGCAGCCTCTCCTTCAGGAACGCGGCGATATCCGCGAGCTCGTCGTCCCTCGCGCTGTGCCCCATCCCCCTGTACGTCTTGAACTCGACCTCGAGGCCCCTCTTCCTGAGGAACTCGGCCGAGGCGGCTCCGAAGCCAAACTGGACGACCGCGTCGGCGTCGCCGTGCCCGAAGAAGACTTTCGCGCCCTCGTTCGCGCTCGAGACGGCCGAGGCGGCATGCGGCGACCCGGGAGCGACAAGGGGCAGGTAGGAAGACAGCGCCATCACTCCTCCCAGAGCGAGATCGGAGCGGAGCATCCCCAGGGCGACGGCCCCGCCCTGGCTGAACCCCGCGACGACGACCCGCGCCGCCGGGACCTCGGACGCTTCCATCTCGGCTCTGACGAGCCCCTCGACGTAGGCCAGGGACCTGGCGAGCCCCGTGGGGTCCTCGCGCCCCGCGATCGACTCGAGCGAGTGGATGTCGTACCACGACGGCATCGGCATCCCGCCGTTGAGCGAAACGGGCTGCGTCGCCGCGGTCGGCAGCACGAACCTCGCGTGCGGCAGGGCCGGGGACAGCATCTGCGCGACGTCCGACCACCCCGCCGCCGTGTCGCCCAAGCCGTGCATCAGGAAGACGAGGGCGGTGGGCGGGGGCGAGGAGCGGGGGCCGACGGTGGTCGGGCGCGGGTGGGAGGGGAGGGGCTTGGCGCCCTCGAGGATGGAGGCCGCCGCGGAGGCGGAGGAGGAGGAGGAGGTCATTGCTCGAGCGGCGATCGACGGCGGGCGAGAAGAATGGGGTGAGAACAAGCTCGGGAAGAATCCGATGCGCTTCTGGTAGCCTGCTGCGACGAGGCCCGTCACGGTCGTCACTGCCGCTGCAAGAACTCGGTGCCTGCGCGTGGCCAGGAACGGAGAAGAAGAAGAAGAAGAAGAAGCGGGAGAAGAAGAAGAACGGGAGGCAGAGGCGACGATTGGAGCAGCGGCCGCTCGAATCATCTTCGGGAGGTTGAAGTGTTTCGGTTTTTTCTCTCTCTTTTTTTTCATTTTTTTTACATCCACCCCGCTCTCTCTCCCCCCTAATCGATGCTCGTCGGCCCGCCCGCGTTCCACAGCTCCGGCATGTGCGCGTTCGTGACCACGCGCGGCGCGGCCCCGGGCGCGTCCGGGTCCCGCTGCTTGCGCACGCGCGGCCGCGGCGCGAAGGCCGCCGAGCGCCGCGCCGCCGCCGACCGCGGCGCCGCCGCCGCGTTGCCCCACCTGCGCAGGCCCGCCGCCAGCGCCGAGGCGTCGGGAGGCGGCGGGTGCGAGGCCCAGAGCACGGCGACGTCGCGGGACACCGGCCTGGCTCCCAGGGCCGCGGCGGCGTCGGTGGAGGCGGCGGCCGAGGCGGCGGCGGCGGCCGCGGCGGCGGCGGCCCTGGCGGCCGCGCGCTGCCTCTTCCCTCCCCCTCCGCCCCTGCTGCCGCTGCTCCTCGCCTCGGCCCCGACAAAGAGCACCGCGGTCTGCCCGAAATCCGCCGCGGCGGGGGCGGACCAGAGCCTGCCGCTGGCGATGAGCTTGGAGACGTCGGCGGCGGCGCCGGGGTAGGCGTCGTCGAGCTCGGCGGCGGGGAGGCCCGCCCCGGGCGCAAAGGTCGCGACGGTGACGGCAGACGACGAGCGCGCCGTCGGCTGCTGCTGCTGCTGCCGCCGCTCCCTCGCCTCGCCCCCTCCCGCCGCCGCGCCCGCCGCCGCCCCGTCCCCTCCCCCCCCGACCATCGTCGCGGCGCGCACGGCCTCGACCAGCCCGTCGGCGTCCGCGGCGGAGTGCGCGGCCCTGTAGGTGAACAGCCCCGACGACGGGTCGAAGGCGACCCTCGCGTGCGCGGCGAGCGCCCTGCCGAGCGCCGACGCGGGGCCCGCGGCGTGGCCCGTCGCCGCCGTGACGGCTTCGGCGCGGAGGCCGCCCCGCGGGTTGCGCCCCGACCGCGACCGGCGCAGGGCCCAGAGGGCGTCCTTCACCTGCTTGGCGAGCGGGGCCCCCGCGACGAGGACCGAGGCGCGGAGCGCGTCCTTGGTCGACGAGGCGCCCCGCGGAGACGGGGCGCCTCCCGCGGCAGAGGCCCCCGCGCCGCCGCCGGCCGCCCCTCCCGCCGCCGCCGCCGCCGCCGCCCCGGGTTTAAGGTCTCCCCCCCCCGCGGCGGCCCCGGGGAGCATGTCCGCGCGCGAGATGACGGTCTCGGACCAGTCCGTGCCGCGCGCGGCGCGCTCGGCGGCCGCGGCGGCGGCGGCCGCCTGGGCCGCGGCCTCTGCCGCTGCGGCCGCGGCTGCCTCCTCTGCCGCCTTTTTCTGGGCCTTTTTCTGTTGCGTTTTTTTTTGTGCGAGGCGCCGCGGGGATCGAAAGGTCCCGCCAATATCGTCTCTGGTGAGCTCCGTGTCTTCTTCAGCGTGCTTTGCTGGCGGAGGGGTGGGGGGGTGGGGCCAGCGAGGAGCGGGAAAGGGGGGCAAGAGCAGCTGAGAGGAAAGCGGCGGCAAAAACAGTCTCTTTTCAGTGAGACCATTTTCTCTTCTCTTCTTCCTCTCTCTTCTCTGCCTCTCTCTTCTCGTACCTTGGCCCATTGCTCCGCCGACTTGACCTTGATCCTCTGGTTCTTGGCGGCGAGCTGCCTAAAGTTCTGGAGCGCGGACGCGAGATTCTTGCCGCTCATCTCGCTGTCTCGTCGCCGTTTGACTTCTTCGATTGACTCCTTCTTTCTTTCTTTTCTTCTCGTCCCTTCTTGCCCCAACAGACGCGCACGCCGTGTCGGCGGCGAGGGTGCGGTGTGAGCTGGTGCTCGGTGACGGGCGGAGAGAGAGAGGTAGAAGGGAGAGAGAGAAAAGAGACAGAGAGAAGCGAATCTCTTTTTCGACAAGCGAAGTTCACCCGAGAGCGAATCGTTTGTGAGGGAAGAAAACTCTTTCGAAACGAAAAAAAAAGAAAAAAAAGTTCTTCCTGGTTGAGTTTTTTTGAAAAAACTCAACCAGGTTACCTCGACTCTCTCTCTCTCTCTCTTACAACTCTCTTCCCCGCGTGCGTTTCTCTCTCTCTCTCCCCCTCCCTCCCTCCCTCTCTCCATCATCTAATTCCCTCCTCCGCCGGCCGCCCAGCTCGCCCAGCTGGCCAGCGAAGACAGAGCCCCTCCGTCTCCTCCAGCGACCGCGCCACCTCCGCTTCCACTCCCTCCCCCGTCTCTCCTGTTGAGCGCCCTCTCGCACTTTTCAACGTCGGCCGGGGAGAACCGCAGCACGCGCGCGAGCACGGGCAGCAGCGGCCTCGCCTCCCCCGTTTCGTAGAGCTTCAGCAGCACGTTCTTCAGGTAGTGGACCTCCGCGGCGGCCTCGGCCGTGGCAGACGCCTCGGCGGCGGCGGAGAGCGGCAGCTTGGCCCTCTCGGCCGCGCGGTCGACCTCCCGCAGCGCTTCCTTCAGGACGGCCTCCTGCTCGGCCCGCAGGCGCGCCTCGGAGCGGGCTTCCTCCAGCTCGGCCTCGAGCCCGCGCTCGCGCTGCAGGGAGGCGGCCAGGGCGGCCTCGGCAGCGGCGACGCGGTCGGCCAGGCGGAGCAGCGAGGGCTCGGCGAGGAGGAGGTTTGACGAGGTGCCGAGCCCGTCGTCGCCGCCGTCGTCGTCGCCGTACGTGGCCGTGATTCCGGCAAAGGGGTTGGAGCTTGCGTTCTTCGCTGCTGCTGCTGCTGCTGCTGCCGCCGCCGCAGCAGCTGCGGCGTCGGCCGCAGCGGCGTCCCCGACGGCGGTGTTCCCTGCCGCGAACGCGACGTAGCCGGGAACGTCGGGCGCCCCCTCGCGCGCGACGTTGTTGGCGAACGAGGACGAGCCCGAGCCCGAGCGCGACCCCGGGCGGGCGGGGCCGGAGGGGGCCCCCCGCGGCCGCGCGCTCGCCGCCGCCGCGGCCGCCGAGGCCGCCTCGGACCGCGCCGAGTCCAGCTGGGACCGGAGGGCCTCGGCCTCGGCCCTCGCGGCCTCCAGCGCCGCGGCGGCCTCGAGCGCCGCGGCCTCGCTCTCGCGGGCGCCCCTGGCCGCCTCGGCGGCGGCCCGCCTCGCCGCCTCCTTCGAGGCGAGGCCCACGGCGGCCTCGCGCTCGCTGGCCGCGGCGGCCAGCGCGGCCCGCAGCTCGCCCTGGCGGCGCTCGATCGCCTCGTACCTCGACCGCCACTGCGCCGCCGCGGCAGAGGCCTCGGCCTCTCGCTCCGAGGCCGACCGAGACGCCTCGCGGGCGCTCGCGGCCTCGGAGGAGAGCCCGGAGAGCTCCCGCTCGGCGGCCTCGGCGCGCTGGAGCGCGGCAGAGGCTGCGGCCTGGGCTGCGGCGAGGGTGGCCTCGGAGGAGGAGGAGGAAGGAGGAGAGGGAGCGGCGGCGGCGGCCGATTCCGAGTCCGTTCCCGCCGCCGGCGCCGACGGCGTCGCCGCTGCCTCTTCCCTCGCGGCGGCGATCTCCTCGTCCTTGGCCTTCAGGAGCGCCGCGGCGCGGCCCCTGTAGGCCTCCAGGTCGGCGGTCGCCCTCCCGGCGCGCTCCTCGGCCTCGAGCTTCTCCGCTTCTTTCAGTTGCTCTCTGGCGCGGCACGCCGCGGCCTCGACCGAGGCTTTTTCGGCCGCCTCCGCCGCCGCCGTTCGCTCGGCGGCGGCGCGGTCGGCCTTGCGCTTGAGCTCGGCGAGGGCGCGCTTCACCCGCTCTCGCTCGCTCTCGCGGGCGGCTTTTTCCGAAGTGAGCTCGGTCCTGAGTGCCTCCAACGAAGAGGCGGCAGAGGCGCTCTCCGAGGAGGAAGAAGAAGCGGCGGCCGCGGCGGCGGCGGCGGCGGCCGCCGTCGCGGCCAGGGCTTGGGCGCGCGCGGCCTCGGCCTCCTTCTCCGCCGCGGTCGCTCTCGCGACGGCCTCGGCGCGCGCCCTCTCGGCGGACTCCAGGGAGGCCTCGAGCTCCGCGACGGCGCTGGAGAGCTTGGCGCGCAAGACCGAAGCTTCCTCTTCGGCCCTGCAGGCACGCTCGTTCGCGGCGGCGGCGGCGGCGGCCGAGACAGCGGAAGGAGATGCGAGGGCCGCGAGCTCCGCGTCCCTGGCCGCAGCAGCGGCCTTCAGCTCGTCGACCTCCTGCCGCGCCCTCGAACAGACACTCCTGAGCTCCTCGAGCTCCCGCTCGGAGGCCTCCAGTTTCGCCCTGGCCGTCGACGCCTCGTCCTCGAGCGCAGAGACCCGCGCCGCGGAGCTGTCGGCCTCGGCGTCGGCGTCGCCCTCGGCGTTGGTCGCGGCCTCGAGCTGCTCCTCCAAGGTAGCCACGCGCCGCCTCAGAGCGACGCTCTCGTCCTGCAAGGTCTCGGCGGCCGAGGCCGACGTCGCCGCCGCGGCCGTCGCGGCCTCGACCTCGCCCGAGAGCGCCTCGACCCTGAGCTCGAGCTCGGCGCCTCGCGCCCGCGCGGCCTCGGCCTCGGCGCGCTGCGCGGCGGCCTCCTCGGCGGCCGCCGCCGCGCGAGACGCCGCGGCGTCGGCGGCGGCGTCGGCGTCGCCCTCGGCGTTGGTCGCCGCCGCCAGCTGCTCCTCGAGCGTCGCGACGCGCGCGCGCAGCGCCGTGGCCTCGGCCTCGAAGGCCCTCGCCGCCTCGGACCGGGCGTCGTCGAGCGCGGCGTCGGCGTCGCCCTCGGCGTTGGTCGCCGCGGCGAGCTGCTCCTCGGCGGTGGCCTTGGCGAAGCGCAGGTCGACGAGCTCCTGCTCGAGGGCCTGGACGCGGTCCGCGGAGGTGGCGAGGAGCGCGGCCGAGGCCTCGGCCTCTGAGGCGGCGGAGGCGTTGGCGGCCTCGAGGGCGGCGGCCGCTTCGAGTTTCGCGGCTCCGAGGGCTGCGGCTGCTTCGAGCTTCGCGGACTCGAGCGCGGCTGCCGCTTCCTTCCTCGCGGCCTCGAGGGCGGCGGACGCGGCGGCCGCCTCCGACTTCTCAGCGTCGTCGCAGTTGTTGCCCGCGGCAGCAGCAGCAGCAGCAGCAGAAGCCGCCTCTGCAGCAGCTTCGGCCTTGGCCCGCCCCAGCTCCTCCCTCATCTTCGCCAGCGCCGCGTCGGCCGCGTCCTTGTCCGCGGCCAGCGACCTCGCGGCCTCCTTCAGCGCCGCCGCCTGCGACTCGGCCGCCTCGGCGGCGTCGGCGGCGGCGAGCCGCAGGGCATCGCGCTCCTGCGAGGCCTTCTCGGCTTCCTGCTGGGCACCGGAGGCGTCGAGCTTGAGCTCCTCGAGGTCCTGCGTCGTCGCCTGTGAGTGGTGCGCGTGGTGCGGGGTGGGGGGCAGAGGGAGTGAGAAAGAGAGGGAAAAGAGAGAAGGAGGAGAGAGGGAGAAGAGAGAAGGAAGAGAGAGAGAGAGAGAGAGAGAGAGAGAGAGAGAGAGAGAGAG
>Ga0210003_1002103_pt1 | contig 17061 bp, 11 predicted proteins | sample LantaG_FD_182804 | JGI IMG/M metagenome (GOLD analysis project Ga0210003, IMG submission 182804) | Deep subsurface microbial communities from Baltic Sea to uncover new lineages of life (NeLLi) - Landsort_02402 metaG (SPAdes) (version 2) | ecosystem: Environmental > Aquatic > Marine > Oceanic >...
CTAGGCCTCTACCGCAACGCTCTGTCGCTCGACCCTCAACCTCGACCTCGACCTCGTGGCCTCGGCCTCATCCCCAAACCCGTTTCCTCTCCTCGCACCTCCTTCCATCCACCAAACAACAGGACCTCTCCAACTACGAGGCCGTCATCGGCATCGAGTGCCACGTTCAGCTGTCGACGCAGTCCAAAGCCTTCTGCAGCTGCTCCAACGAGGCCGGGAAGAAAGAATCGCCGTCGTCGCCGACGGACGAGAGCGGCAACAACTCTTCGGTTGCTCCTCGGCCAAACTCGAGCGTCTGCCCGATCTGCCTGGGGCACCCGGGCACGCTCCCGTCGCTGAACGCCGCCGCGGTCTCCAAAGGGATCGCCGCGGGCCTCGCCCTTAACTGCAGGCTCAGCCCGAGGCTCAAGTTCGACAGGAAGCAGTACTTCTATCCCGACCTGCCGAAGGGGTACCAAATCTCGCAGCACGACGAGCCCCTGTGCTTCGAGGGGAGCATCGAGGTCCCCTTGCCCCCCGGGGAGAGCGCGGGAGGAGACGAAGCCGGAGGAGACCAGAAGAAGGGCGGCAAGAAGAAGGGGGGCGGGGACGCGACCCCCGCCGCGACGCTCGACACGTTCTCCGTCTCGATCGAGCGCGCGCACCTCGAGGAGGACGCCGGCAAGCTGCTGCACGCCGGGTCCGCGCAGCTCTCCGGCGCGTCCTCGCACTCCCTCGTGGACTACAACCGCGCCGGGGTTCCCCTGCTTGAGGTCGTCAGCGGGCCGGACATGCGGTCGGGGGCGCAGGCTGCCGCCTACGGCGCCGAGCTGCGCAGGCTGATGGTCTACCTGGGCGTCTCCAGGGCGGCGATGCAGGACGGCGGGATGCGCTGCGACGTCAACGTCTCCGTCCGCAGGAAGGGGGACGCGGAGCTCGGCACCAAGGTGGAGGTCAAGAACATGAACAGCTTTTCGGCGATGGCCCGCGCCGTCGACTGGGAGGTCGCGAGGCAGGCGGCGCTGCTCGACGCCGGACGCGCGGGAGAGATCGTGCAGGAGACGCGACTCTTTGACGAGGCGACGGGCGAGACGGCGCCTATGCGCTCCAAGGGCGGCGCCGCCGACTACCGCTACGTCGCGGAGCCCGACCTGCCCCCGGGCAGGCTCCCCGAGGGCCTGGTGGACCAGATCCGCTCGTCGCTGCCGGAATTGCCCGCGGCGTTCAGGAAGAGGCTCTCGTCGGAAGAGATGGGGCTGCCCGCGGCAGACGTCCTGGTGCTCTCGGACGAGGCCTCGACTGCGCGCTTCTTCTCCGAGGCCCTGGATTCCCTGCCTCCTTCTTCTTCTCCTTCGCCTCCGTCGTCCCCTCCCGCTGCCCTGGTCAAGCTCCTCTCCAACTGGGTCGTCGGGGACGTCATGGCGCACTGCAAGGAGGCGAAGAGGCCCATGGACGAGCTGGAGCACCTCAGGCCCCGGGCGCTGGCAGAGATGGTCTCGCTGATCGCCGACGGGACGCTGAGCGGCAAGGGGGGCAAGACCCTGCTGCCGCTGCTGCTCGCCGGGGAGGCCAACGACGGGGGCGACGGGTCCTACCGCAGCGGGGCCGTGCGCTCGCTCGTCGAGGCCAGGGGCATGGCCCAGATCAGCGACCAGGCCTCGATCGACGCGCTGGTCGACGGCGTGCTCGAGGCCAACGCCGCGCAGCTCGCCGAGTTCCGCGCGGGGAAGACGAAGCTGCAGGGCTTCTTCGTGGGCGAGCTGATGAGGGAGAGCCAGGGGAGGGCCAACCCGGCGCTGCTGAACGCGACGCTGGCGAGGAAGCTCAAGGGAGGGTAGGGGGGGGGGAGAGAAGGCGGGGGGAGGTCGCGGTCTTGTAAGAAGTGAGAAAACATTTTTCTTTTGACTTGGCCCACCAACCACCACCACCTCCACCACCTCCACCACCACCACCCCTCCTTTTCGACCCTGCCTTTCTCTTGCTTTTCCCTTGTACAAAAATGTTGTTTTCATGATGTCATCTGTCCCGCTTGCTTGACTGATTTTGGGAGAAGAAGGAGTTCAGAGCGGCGAAGAGGTCGAGGTTGAAACGCTGCTGCCGTCACTTTTTCTCTCCCTCTCTCCCGAGAGAAAAACACATTCATCGAATCGCTCTCTCGCGCTCGCTCTCTCCCTTCGTTTCTCTCCTCTCCGCCCGTGGCCTGGGACGCGATCCAACGCCTCAAGCGATGTCGGCGGCGGACTACGGCCTGGAGGGAGGCGCGGGCGAGGGGAGCGCGACGACGAGCCTCCCCGCTCTGCCGCTGCCGCCATCACCGACTTTGACGACGTCTTCGGCGACACCGTCGACGATTCTGGCCTCTGTTCCCGCCGCTTCGCTGCGCGAGGACCAGGTTTCGAACGCCGTGTCGTTCCTGGTGCATCCCAAGGTACGACGATGGTTTGCGAGAGGGCCGTAAGAGTGAGCGAGCCAGCGAGTGAGCGAGAGCGAGAGAGCGGGGAGGGGGCACACAAAAGCATTTGTTTTCCCCCCCGTTTTGCTCCAGGTTGCCAGCGCAGAGGGAGCCGCAACCCTCGCTCGCCGCCAGTCCCTTCTCTGAGCTCTCACCCTCCTCCTCCTCCTCCTCCTCCTCCTCCTCCTCCGTTCCCCGCTCTTGCCACCTCCCGTCCCGCAAACAGGTCCAGGGCTCCCCTCCGGAGAGCAAGCGCGAGTTCCTGAGGGGCAAGGGCCTCACCGAGCCGGAGATCGACGAGGCGTTCCGGAGGGCGCCTCCCGACACGCCGGTGGCCGGCGCCGCCGCCCCCTCTGCTGCCGCTCCCCCCCCTCCCCCTCCTCCCCCCCAGCCGCCGGCGAAGCCCCCGCTCCGCTGGACGCAGGTCGCCCTGCGGCTGGGCGCGGCGGCGGCGGCCACCGCCGGGGCGGCCCGCGTCGCCGCCCCGCGGCTCAGGGCCTGGTCCGCCGCGCGGGCCGAGGAGGCCGGGCGCGCCGCGGGGGCCGAGGCCGCGGCGCGGCGCGCGGGGGCCGAGGCCGCGGCCGCCGCCGCGCGCGCCGAGGCCGCGGCGACGGCCTCGCTGGCCGGGGCGCTCGCGGAGCAGACCGCGGCCCTCGGGGCGGCCGTCGCCGAGCTGCGCGCGCTGGCGAGGAAGCTGGACGAGAGGGCGACGACGGGCCCGGGCAGCTCCCCCTCCCTCGCCTCGCACGCCCCGCCGCCCTCTCCCGCCGCCGCTGCCGCTGCCGCTGCTGCTGCTGCTGAGAACCAGGCAGCTCTCTCGGAGCTCCTCCGCGCCGAGCTCCGCGCGTTCGGGGCGACGCTCCCGCTGGCGGTCCAGGCCGGCGGCGGGGCGGGGAGGGGGAGCGAGGCGGCGGCGGCGGCGGGGCGAGGAGGCGAGGGGGAGGCCGAGACCGACTCGCCTCCTCCTCCTCCCTCCGAGAAAGTCTCCGACCTCCGCGAGAAGCTCGCAAGGATGCAGGCGAAGGAGGCGGCGGAGCGGGCGAGGAAGGGGAAGGCGCCGCTGGCGGCCACAGTTGCGTCGGCTTTGACTTCGACGGCGGCGGCGACGGAAGGAGCGGCGGCGAGCACCGGCGGCGCCCCCGCCGCTGCGGCAAACGCCCCGTCCTCCTCTCCTTCGCCCCCTCCTCCTTCTTCTTCTTCTGCTGCTGCTGCCGCTGCTGCTGCTGCCGCTGCTGCCGCTGCTCCGACTCCTCCTCCCCCCAGCCGGGGCCCCGCGCACCCGGCCAGCTACATGGACGTCCTCGCCATGCTCGAGAGGGGGGAGACGCCGCCCGGGATCAGGGACGACATCGAGGACTCGCCCCCCGCGGAGGGCGCGGCGAAGCTGCCGCCGCCCGCCGCTCCCGCTCCCGCTCCGGCCCTTGTCGCGGAGAGCGGGGGCGGCGGCGGCCCTCCGCCGCCGCCGGCGCAGCGCAGGCCCAAGCCCTGGGAGACGGCGCTGCTGGACGCCGGGGCCGCTCCTTTCGAGCCCCGAAAAAAAAACGCCGTCGACGCCGCGGCCGACGAGATGAAGGGGCGCGCGGACGGGGGCGGAGGCGGAGCGCCTAGGCTCTCGTCGCACCCGCTGCGCGCCTCGGCCGTCGCCTCGGCGCTCTCTTCCCCTCCCCCGCCGGCCTCGAACTCTGGCGAGTCCTCCTCCGATGCCGCCGCTGCCGATGCTGCCGAACCCTACGCTGCTCTCTCCAGCGGCTTCCCCTACGGCGGCTCGAACGCGGCCTCAAACTACTTCAGCGGCGCCGGGAGCTTTGGTGCCTTTGGAGGCGGCGGCGGCGACGACGGCGACGGTGCCCCTCCCTCGGAGGTGAATGCCGGCTGGAAGCCCCCGGGACCGCCGCCGAGGACGCTCCCCGTCAATGGAGGACGGGCAGGAGGGTCGAAGTGAAGCGGGAGAGAGACTGCGAGTCTGAAGAGAGAAAGAGAGAGACTGTTAGAAACCAAAACTGAAGAAAGAATATGAATCCTTTTTGGGACTTGGAGCTTTTTTTGTTTTGTTTGTTTGCACACTCACTCACCACGCGACACAAGAGAGCCTCGTCTCGCGCAAGAAGGCAGGGCACGGCAAGCTAGCGCGCGCACGCGAGGGGCCAACGAAAATGTGTTGGGAAGGAGGAGGTTATTTTTCTTGAAAAATCAGGATCTCTCTCTTCTCAAAAAGCAAAAAAACACGAAGGCAAAAAGGGGAGCTGATAGGTTATACAAAGGGGAGGGGGGTTCTTTTTTCTTTGCTGATGGTAAGTGATGCTTTGAGGGAACGGGCAGTGGCGGGTTCGAGAAAAGGGAGAGTGAGGGAGAGAGAGAGAGGAGGAAAGGGCGCCGCCTCTCTCTCTCTGTCTCTCTCTTGCTCTTTCGCCGCCCCGCCGCCGTTCGTCATTTGCCTCGTTTTTTTTGTCTTTTTCTATCGAGTTGTAAATGAGCAAGTGAGGTAGGGGGTGACTAATGGTAAATCAAATGTTCGCTGAATGACTGGTGATGCTGAGAGTGGTGATTTGGGGTGCGGAAAAGAAACAAGCGAGAGAAGAAGGAAAGGAAGAAGAAGAAAAGGGAGGAAAGCGGGGAGGGGAGAGAAGAGAATTTTTGACTCTCTTCCACCGCCGCCGCTCTCCTCCTCCTCTTCTCTCTCCCCATCTTCCTTCCTTCTTCAGATCCGGTCCACCTTCGAGGCCTGCACCAGCGGATTCGCCTTGGTCAGCGCCTCGCGCCCCATCCCCTTCCAGTCGAAAGAGCACTCGTGGTCCTCGGCCAGGCGGTGCGACGCGCAAAACTCGTAGCCGCAGCGGCAGGAGAAGCGCGCCGCGATGGAGACCTTCCTGCGGCAGCACATGCAGCGCCCGGGGGGCTGCGGGGCACGGGCCGGGGGCTGGTCGTCGGAGGCCGTGGCGGGGGCGGGGGCGGCGGCAGCTTCGTCGGCGGCGGCAGAAGGAGGGACAGCAGCGGTGGCGGCGGCGGTGGCAGTGTCGCTGCTGGCGTCCGGCATCGATGCCTCATCGTTCGCGGCCTCGGACGCCGTCGCCGCGGCCGCCTCCGCCATCTCCACCTCCGGGGTCGCCGTCGCCGCCTCGACGGCAGCGCCCGCCGCCGCGGCCTCCTCCTGCTCAGGCTGCGAGGAGGAGGTCGCGGCAGCGACGGCGGCGACCGCCGCGGCGGTCTCGGCGCCCTGCGGCGGAGCCTGCGGCCCCGAAGACGCGTTGGCCTTTTGGTGCTCGCGGAAGCACGCCGAGCACATCCCGAGGGTCGCGTCGGAGCCTGTGAGATGGTGGGAAACGGGAGGGTAGAGAGGGAGAGGGAGAGCAGAGAGAGGGGAAAGCGGTGAGCCTCAAGGCACAAAGGGAATGGAGGCGCTCGCTGTTTTCTTTTTTCGTCCCGGTCGTCGTCGTCGCGACAAGACAGATTCGAGGGTATCGCCTCGCCGACTTTCTTAGAGACCCAACGCTCACGCTGACCCCCCAAGCTGGTCGCACACGTCGCATTCCGTCATCTTCGAGGAGGGCGAGGGAAAACGAAGGAGGACAAGAGAGAGAGGGAGAAGCGAGCGAGAGGGGGCAAAACGAGAATGGCCTTCCGCTGCGCTGGCAGAGGGGCGAAACAAAAACCCTCCGAGTTTGTTCTCCTGCCCGAAACCGCGCGGTTCCCCTCCCTCCCTCCCCTTATCCTGGCCCCCTTCTCGCGCGAGGGGGGGGGGCAAGATAAGGAGTCGAGCTGCCGTACCGTAAAAGTTCTGGCATCTGCTGCACAGCGTGCTCACAGACGACGAACCGCCGTCCATTTTTTTTCTTTGCTTAGATTCGCAGCGAGGTTTCAACAAAGGAAGAGAAGAAGGAGAAATGAATCTCTGACAGTTTTAGACTTGTTTTTTTTTTTTTTTCGACCTTACCTCCTCCCTCTGCCTCTCTCTCTCTCTATTTACAAAGAAACAAAAAAAGAGGGAAAATCTTTTACCCTCTCTCTCTCTCTCTCTACCCCTCAAACCCTTTCAGCTGGTGCTCCTGCCTCGAGTAAGGGGCGTCGACGTCTAGGATGACGTCCTGAAGGACCACTTTGCTCCCCTTCGCGTCGAGCCACTTGCCGGAGCTCGAGGCCAGAGAGGCCCACGACTCGACGACGCCGCCGGAGGAGCGCAGCGAGGGAGACGTCGTCCCTCGCTCTCCCCCGGTCGCCTTCGCGGTTGCGGGATCGATCTGCTCGGCGCGGAAAACGGCCGTCGACGCCGAGGGGCGATACTGGACGTCGGAGAGCCTTAGGGCGAGCTCGGCTCCCGTGCGGGAGGAGTCGGTGCCCATCAGCAGGGCGGTCGGGGAGTTGAGCCAGGTCCCTGGACGATGGTTGGGTTTTGGGTTTTGAGTAGAAAGTGAGAAAATTGGGGGGAGCTTTTTCCGCTTGAGTCTCTGTCTCTCGCGCGCGCGCCCGCTCGCTCTCTCCCGAGCCCCGCCCTCCAGCCGCCAGAACCCCAAAAAAACAAACTCGAACAAACTCTCTCACCGTTGCGCTTGAACGAGTCCCCGAAGAACCTCGTCGCGGAGGACCGCCTCGCCGTCTTCGCTACCAGTGCCGAGCACTCGCGGTCCTTCCCTTCGCCCTTGAGGCTCGTGGGGCCCCGTCCGTCGCCCTTGCCGATCTTCACTGCCGCGACGATCGGGAAGACCCCCTCAAGGGTCAGCTTCTTCGAGCGCGGGTCGAAGGTGGCCCTGCGGGCGAGCAGCGTGTAGAGCAGGTCCGCGTAGGGGAGCGGGGAGGGGCCTTCCGTGCCCGCCGCGGCGGGCTTGGGCTGCTGCCCTCCCTTGTCTTTGGGGGCGGCGGCGGCGGCAGCAGCCGGGGCCGGGGCTGCGGCGGCCTTTCTGGCAGCTGCTGCCGGCGCGGGCGCGGGCGCCTTCCCTTCGTCCCCGCCCTCGTCCTCGACGGCGGGGGCCAGGGGCGCCAGCGGCTCCCCGGCGATGTCGGGCTCAAAGTCCCCTGCTGCGGCGGCGAAGCCGCCCTGCTGGGCGGAGACAGAGACGGAGGCGAGCGAGGAGGAGAGCGCGAGGAGCGCGAGAAGCAGCGCGAGGAAGCGGAGCGAGGCGATTCGGCGTGCCTTCATCTTCTGCTCCTTGAGAAGTGGGGGGGTGGTTGTTTTGGAAGGGGGGTTGGAAATCGATGAGGAAATGGGGTCTGAGAAGGGAAAGGTGCTAAAAGGTTGACAGCCAGGTCGTCACCACGCTTGAGGTCGGCGTCAGCCATCAACTCTCGCTCCGCTCCATTTCTGGAAGATCGACACGCTTCTCTGCCACTCCAAGGTGCCCTCTCATCGCCTCACGTCTCGAGCACAAGCATCTTCTCATCGCGCTGTTCCCATTGACCGCACCGTGGCTGTTGTTTGTGCAGAGAAGAATGAGGGGAAAACTCGAAGAGAGGTATCGCGAATTGGCTTGACAATTGGAAAGAAAAAAAGGGGAAAAAAGGAAAAGCACTTTCTGTTGTTGATGCTCAGCTTCCGTCGTCGCCGCCGTCGTTCTCCTCCATCTCCGCGGGGGCGACGCACTCCCCGGCACTCGCGGAGGACGGGAGGGCTCTTCTTCTTCTTTTTCCTTTCAAACCCCCGCTGCCCTCCTCGCCGCGGCCACCACCTCCGCGGCCCCGCCGCGCAGCTCCTCGACGATCGAGGCCAACGCTTCGTTCTCGATCTCCAGTCCGGCGACGCTTCGCTCGATCTTGCGGGACCGCTGCCTGGCAGACTCGAGCGCGCTGGCGTCTCTCCGTTTAGTCTCTTCCAAAAGCCTCTGAGCTTCCGCAAGCGCCTCGCGAGCCTTGGCAGCGGCGGACAGCGCGGCGTCGCGGTCCCTGACGGCGGAGGCAGCGGCCGCCGCCTCTGCCGCCGCCCTCGCAGACGCCGCGGCGAGCTCCGCCTTCAGAGAATCGATCTCGCCCCGCAGCGACGCCTCCTTGGCGCCCGCAGCCTCCTCCGCGGCCTCGACGAGCTCGATCGCGTGCCTCCTCCCGAGCTCGCTTATCGCATCGGACATGGACAGGCGCACGGCAGCCTCTGCCGCCCCCGCGGCGTTCGCCGAAGAGTCCAGGGCAGCGGCGAGAGCGGCGTCGGCGGCCAGGGCCGCCTCCGCCGTGGCGGCCCCGAGCCTCGCCCGCAGCTCGTGAGCCTCGCCCGCCGCCCTCGAGAGCTCCTCGGCGCGCGCCCTCCTCTCCGCCGCGAGCGCAGCGGTGGCGGCGACGGACTCGGCGAGCCTCTTTGCTTCGCTCTCGAAGACCCTCGCGTCCGCCCTGGCCCTCTCTCCCGCGGCGGCGGCGAGGCCCCGCTCCCTCTCCCTCGAGACCGTCTCGGCCCTCCGAGCCAGCGAGTCCCGGAGCTTCTGCCTCCAGGTCGCCTCGAGGCCGCGGGACCGCTCCTCTGCCCTGGCCCTGGCGTCGGCGACGGGGCCTTCGAGCTCGGCCCTTGCGGCGTCGAGGGCCGCCTGCGTCGCTCTCCAGGCGGCGGCGACCCTCGAGAGCTCGGCCGCTGCCTTGCCTCTCGCCGCGAGGGCGGCGTCTCTCTCTGTCGTGAGCGTGACGATGGCGAGGCTCAGGGACGACAAGGAGGAGGACGACGACGAAGAAGAAGAAGGAGAGGCGTCTTCTCCTCCTTTGTTGTTGTAACTGTCGTCGCTACTGTGCTGCGCTGGGATGAGGGCGTCCGGGGGAGGAGAGGGCGGAGAAGCGGAAGCGCCGCCGTTTTTTGCTTTCGAAGCAGAGGCGGAGCCGACGGCGGGCGAAGGAGACGAAGGAGAAGCAACGGCGGCGGCTGCTTTCTTCTTGAGCATGCCCGCGGCAGTCTCCCGTCTCTTTGGGGGAGACGCTGTCGCCGCTGACGCGGTTACTGCTGCTGCTGCTGCTGCGCGCTCCATGCTTGCGGCTAGTGGTGGCCCGTGGAGGTGAGTGACGGGGGGAGGTGGAGTTTTCTTTCCCCTCTCGAAAAAAGAGAGTGGGAGTTGTTTCTATTTGAGGAGCGAGCGAGCGAGCGAGCGAGAGCCAAGAAATTTGGGAGAGGGTCGAGCCTCCTCTTTTAGCTCCCCACTTTTTTTTTTCCCTTTCCACTCTCCCCCTCTTTCTTCCCCCTCCTGCTCTCTCTCTCTCTTTCTCTCTCTCTCTCTCCCCTGATTTCCGCATCATGCCCTGCCTGACGGCCGCAGCACGCGCCCCCGCCATGGCTGCGCAGCAGCAGCCCTCGCTGTGCGCCCGCGGGAGCTCGGGCGCGGCCGCATCGTCTTCGTCGCTCAGAGCGTCGACGATTTCGCCGATTTCTCCTCCTCGGCGATTCCACCAGCGCCGCTCCTCTGCGTCCCTCTCCGTCGTCGCTGCCTCCACGGCCGACCGCACCTTCTTCGTCGGAGGCAACTGGAAGTCCAACTGCACGAAGTCCTCGGTCAAAACGCTCGTGAAGGAGCTCAACGACGCCGCCAAGGGCCAGCTCGGGGGCTTGCCCCAGGCCGACCAGGTCGAGATCGTCGTCGGGCCCGAGCACATCCATCTGTCCATGGTCCTGGACGCGATCGACTCGCGCTACGGCGTCTCGGCGCAGAACTGCTGGACCACGAGCGGAGGGGCCTACACGGGAGAGGTAAGAGCGTAGAGTAAGAGAGAGAGAGAACGAGAGAGAGAGAGGGAAAAAAAAGGTCGCGAAGAATTCTTCGTCCTCTCCTACGACTGCGGGGCGACGTTGTTTTCTTTTTTTCGTCTTCTTTTTTGTGGGAATCGGCCTGCGCATTCGCCCTTAAGACCAGCGCAACTTCGCCATCGCGTCTAGATCAGGAGACACGATGCGAAAGGGGGATTCAAAAACCAGCGCGCAGCGTGTTTCTTTGAGTGCGCGAGCAGCGAAGAGGAGGAAGAAAAAAAAAGGCAAACCAGAGAGGGCGCTTCCAGATCGAGCAGCAAAGAGGCGAGCGTGACGCGGAGGCCGCTCTTCTCTTTTCTCTCTCTCTCTCGTTTCGCGACGCTGTGTCCTTGGTCCACGCACCCTCTGCTTCTTTTCATGCTCTTTGGTAGTACATGCGCAGGTGGCGGCGCTGATTAGCTGGTCGCAGGAAACGGGAGCGAGGTCGAAATAAGGCTTAGGGCATGCGTCTTTCCTTTTCAATTTCTTCGCTAGAGCTTATTTCTCCGTGCTCGAGCTCGTCGACCTCGACCTCGACCGGAAAAACCTCGACCTCGACCGGAAAAACCGAGACCTCACTTTCTTCTCCTCCCTTCTCCTTCTCCTCCCTTCCCCAACTCCATCCACCCCACTCCGAACCAAACCACCAACCAGATCGCGGCCGAGGCCCTGGTCGACCTGGGAGTCACCTGGTGCATCCTCGGCCACTCGGAGCGCCGCTCGCTCCTCGGCGAGTCGAACGAGTTTGTCGGGAAGAAAGTCGAGCACGCGATCGAGGCCGGCATGAGCGTGATCGCGTGCGTCGGAGAGACCCTGGCCGAGCGCGAGTCCGGGTCCATGTTCAAGGTGCTCGACTCGCAGATGGCGGGCATCGCCGACGAGCTCAAGAAGTCCAAGCAAGAGCGCGCCGCGGGCAGCGCGGGCGTGGAGGGCCTGTGGGACAGGATCGTCGTCGCGTACGAGCCCGTCTGGGCGATCGGCACGGGCGTCGTCGCCACGCCCGAGCAGGCCCAGGAGGCGCACGCGTACCTGCGCAAGTGGCTGGCCGAGAACGTGAGCGCGGCCGTCGCGAACAAGTGCAGGATCCTCTACGGCGGGTCGGTCAACGACGGCAACGCCGCGACGCTGGCGACAAAGCCGGACATTGACGGGTTCCTTGTCGGCGGGGCCAGCTTGAAAGGGGACGCGTTCGCCGCTATCTGCAGGGCCAAGGCGCAGGTTGCTGCGTAAGAGAGAAGGCCTCCAACCTCTCTCTTCTCTCGTTTGCCTCGAAGCGGAGAGGGAGGAAAGAGAAAGAGAAAGAAACGGGAGAGTTTTAGACGCAAAAACAATTATGTTGTGTCTTTTTTGGAGAGGAACACCTTGTTTTCTTCTCCATATTATTCTTCCGCGGTTTTAAATTGAGAGCGAGTGAGTGAGAGTGTGTGCGTGGGTGTGAGAGAGAGTGTGTGTGGGTGTGTGCGAGTGTGTGAGAGAGAGGGAGGAGAGTGAGTGAGAGCGAGAGAGAATCAGAGAGAGAGCAAGAAAAACCCGAGAAAGAAAAAAAAGTGAAGTTTTTTCGCGTTTTCCATTTTTGTCAAATAAACCCTTTTCCTTCTTCTTCGACGTCTATTGAAATGTTGCCGAGAACCTCTCGTCGTTGGTTGCGAGGAGCGTTGTCCTCTCTCGTTCTGGTATTTTGAGCCCGAAGAGTTGTGGTGTGGTTTCGATCAAGAGAGAAGTCTTCTACAAGAAGAAAAAGAGGACGAAGAAGACGCGAGCGAGCGAGCGAGGAGGTCGATTTTTTTGTTTCCGTCTTCAGGCTGTGCTGCACCTCTCACAATTCTCTTTTTCTTCAGCCGCCTTTCCCCCGCCTCTCGCAACATCTCCGCCATGGCTTCCTTCGCCCAGGTACGAACCTCATGCTCCTGACCTCCGGGGACTACTGCGCTGGACGAAACGGGCGCGGAAGGGCTGTCGGAACCCCCAGGGGGGAGCGTGTTTCGTTGTTTGCAGAGACAGAGCAAAGAAAAACCAAGAGAAAAGTTTTTTCCTTTTTGTTTGCTTTCTATTTGACGCGCCGGGATCGGCCCCCGCGCAGGCACCTGCACCCATTCTTGCTCTCCCGCTTACCGGCTAGCGTCTCGGTGTTGTCGATAGCGACGCCTCCTTGAAAGGAATAGCAGCAAAGAGGCCCGCGACGCCCCGGACGAAGCGCACTTTTCTTTGTTTCTTTGTTTGGCTTGAGACGCCGGCACGCTCAAGGCGCTGCCAGAGCAGAGAAAATCGTCAACTCACCTTCCTCTTCTCTCTCCCTCTCCGACACGCTTCCCTCCCTCTGCAGTCCCGTCTCCCCACCAAGGTGGAGACGTCCTTCAAGACCGCCGTCAACCGTGCCGTCGCCCGCCCGGTGAGTTGGCCGGAAGAGTTTTTTTTGTGTGTCGCGGATCCCCGAAAGTTTTCAAAGCGGCGGCGAGCAAAGAAGACGTTTTTTTTCCGCTGATCGTCGTTCGGGCTCCCTGTTTCTCGGCCACGAAAAGGCGAGGAAAAAGATATCGCGCTCTCGCACTGCCCTCAATCGACGCGCATTGTCCCGATCTACCCGTGGGAGCTGTTCAGAACTGTCAATTGTGGGCCCCGCTGCGGTGGAGCGGATCGCAGTGCGGAGGGATCACGGCGAGAAAAGGCCGGAAAAGACGGAGGGGGAGAGAAACGAAGCGAGAGGGGGAGCGAGCGAGCAGCGAGACGGCAAGAAGCAAGCGACCACCACCGCGCGAGCTCTCGAGCTCGCTCGACTCGTTTCTTATCTCTTCCTCTTTGATTGCAACCTCTGGTTCTCTTTTTTTTCTTTCTCCCTCCCCCCTCTCTCTCTCTCTCACCCTCTTCTTCCCCTCCTTCTGCCTCTTCCTCTCTCCTACTCTCTCAACCAGGCCACCTCCGGCAACCGCACCGACGTCGTCGCCAAGAAGAAGATCAACGTCGCCATCAACGGCTTCGGCCGCATCGGCCGCAACTTCCTCCGCTGCGTCGAGGGCCGTGGCCCCGAGTCGCTGCTCAACGTGACCGTCATCAACGACTCCGGAGGCGTCAAGCAGGCGAGCCATCTGCTCAAGTACGACTCGACGCTCGGCACCTTCAACGCCGACGTGCGCATCGTCGACGACTCGACCATCTCGGTCAACGGCAAGCCGATCAAGATCGTCTCGTCGCGCGACCCGACGCAGCTGCCGTGGGCGGCCGAGAACATCGACCTCGTCATCGAGGGCACGGGCGTGTTTATCTCGAGCGAGGGCGCCGGCAAGCACCTGCAGGCCGGGGCCAAGAAGGTCCTGATCACTGCCCCGGCAAAGGGGGTAAGTCTGCTTTTGTTTTTTTGTTTTCGTTTTCGAAGGAGAATGGAGGGGGAAGAAGGAAGATGGAAGAAAAAAAAGAACCAAAAACTCACATGACTTTTTTCCTTTCCTCCCTTCTTTTCTTCCACCTCCCAAAACCCAAACCGCCTGACCCCCAGGACGACATCCCCACCTACGTCATCGGCGTCAACGCCCACGACTACAAGCACTCGGACAAGATCATCTCCAACGCGTCCTGCACCACCAACTGCCTGGCGCCGTTCGTCAAGGTCCTCGACGAGAAGTTCGGCATCGTCAAGGGCACGATGACGACGACGCACTCGTACACGGGCGACCAGCGCCTGCTCGACGCCTCGCACCGCGACCTGCGCCGCGCGCGCGCCGCGGCGCTCAACATCGTGCCCACGACCACGGGCGCGGCCAAGGCCGTCGCGCTCGTGCTCCCCAGGCTCAAGGGCAAGCTTAACGGCATCGCGCTGCGCGTGCCGACGCCCAACGTGTCGGTCGTCGACCTCGTCATCCAGGTCGAGAAGAAGACGTTCGCCGAGGAGGTCAACGCCGCCTTCCGCGAGGCCGCGGCGGGCCCGATGAAGGGCGTGCTCCACGTCTCCGACGAGCCGCTGGTCTCCAAGGACTTCGCGTGCACCGACCAGTCGACGTCGATCGACTCGAGCCTGACGATGGTGATGGGCGACGACATGGTCAAGGTCGTGGCCTGGTACGACAACGAGTGGGGTTACTCGCAGCGCGTGGTCGACCTCGCCCAGCTGACCGCGGAGAAGTGGGAGTAGAGTGTTTTTCTTCTTGGAGGGAAAGAAAAAATCTATTCGCAAAAAACATCAACCAAAACCAGAAAAACGGGTTTTTGGGGGGGGGGCAAGTCGGGCGCGGGCTCTTTTTTCTTTTCTGCTCTTTCTCTTTTTCTTCTTTCCTCCAGTGAGAAAAATGATATGAGTGAAAGAAAAGGGCTTGCGTCGCTTGCGCGTGAGAGAGATGGTGATTTGGAGAGAGTAAGATCTCGCGGCTGGAACCAAAGTGGAGCAGAAGCGACGGAGCCCGAGAGGAACCAAAAATTTTACCCCAAATTTCTAAAAAAAAGAAATCGCATTCCTTTCGTTCTTTTTTGACTACTTTTCGTGATTGCGCGTGTGCTCTCGCGTGTCGTGTAATTACGAGATGGACGATGGGACGATGAACGATGCGGTTTTAAAGTAATGACGAGGATGAAAGGAAGGGAGGGAGAGAGAGAGAAGAAGAGAAGAAAAAGGTTGCATGAAAATTTTCACTTCTCGCGTCTCGCTCTTCTTTCGGCAACGCCGAATCTCTCCTCTTTCCTTGCGCCCTCCGAGTGGAGCCGAGGGCGTTGCTGCTGGTTCTCTCTCTCTCTCTCTCTCTCTCTCTTTCTTTCTCTCACGCGCTTTCTTGTTCCTCCGGAGACAGGAGAAAGAGAAACTAGAGGGCAATTCGTTGGGGCCCGATCTCTTCTCTGACGTTCTTCATCGATCGAATGGACCTCGCGGCCTTTGTCGAGGCCCTGCCGCGCCCCTCGCTCGACCGCGTGTACGAAGCCCCCGAGGCGTGCTTCGCGGTCATGCGGGGGCTGCCTCCGCTGGCGCGGGCGTACGTGCTGAGGCTGCTGGCGGTTGGCGGAGATAGCGACGATGGTGTCGGCGGCGGTCGACCGTCGACCTCGACGGCAACGACCTTTGTCCCGCTCGACGTCGTCGCCTCCTGGCCCCTCGCGGGCGACGCCACGGCGCAGGCCAAGCACAGGGCCGCGCTATCCAAGCTCGAGAGGCTCGCCGTCGTGGTGAAGCGGGACGGGATGGCCCTGACGCCGGCGTTCCGGCGGCACATCGCGTCGGCCGTCGCCCTCGGCGGCGCCGGCGTCGTTTCTTCCTCCTCTCTTTCGGTTGCAGCCCCCTCTGCTTTCGCGACGACGGTAACGGCAACGACGGCCGCCGCCGTCGCCTCGTCGACGCCCTCGCACGAGCAGAGGGACGCCTTCGCCGACGACGCCTGGGACGGCCTGCTGCTCTTCATCGGGGGCCACGAGCCGAGGGCGCCGTCGAGGCCCTCGGCGATTCTTGGAGGAAGGGGGTTGAGCGGCACGACGGCACCTGCGACTGCTCATTCCTCCTCTGCTGCCGCCATAGACTTTGGCGCGCTGCTGCTGGCCGAGGGCTTTGTGGCCCCGAGAAGAAGGAGGAAGAGGAGGAGTCGGGGGGCTCAGCGTGGAACTGGAGCAGCAGGAGGCGACGAGGTGGAAGAAGTCGCCGTCCGAGGAGACGGAAGCGGCGACGAGTCTGACGACGACGACGACGACGGCGACGACGACGACGACGTTTCGGCGGTCAAGCCCACGCCCAAGGGCCTCTCGTTCCTGCTCTCCCCGACAGTCGCGCAGCTCTGGGAGCTTCTTCGGTGCGTGGCCGCGGCCTCCTCCGCGGCGGCGGAGAGCGGCAGCAGCGGAAAGAGAGGGGGCGGAAGCGGCGGAGGCGGCTCTTCTCCCTCTCCTCGAGAAGACGCCCTGGCCGCCGTCGTCGCCCTACTGCTGAAGCTCGCGGCCGGCGGCGGGCGCGGCCCGCCGCTGGCTGCGGCCTCGCTGCCCCCCGCCGCTCTGGAGGCCGCGCTGGACGCGTCTGCCCTGGGACTGCTGATGCCCTTTTTCGTCAGCAGCGAGGGCGACGGCGGAGCAGGAGCGGCAGCGGCAGCGGCGGCGGCAGTCAAAGGAGGTCGAGCGGCGAAAAGGACAAAGACGGGAAAGGGAGGACAGGAAGCGAAAGCGCCCCAGCAGCTCTGGTTTGCTCCCACGAGGCTGGCGGACGCCCTGCGAGGCAGCGGAGGGAGCATCAACAAGGCGCTCTCGAGCTCGAGCTCGAGTTCTTCTTCCGCTCCTCTCCCTCCTCCCGCTGCTGCTGCAGCTGCTCCTCTCCTCGTCTCCCTGCCCCCGACGGCGACCTCGGCCACATCCGCGGACGGCCACGTCGTCGTCGAGACCAACTTCCGCGTCTACGCCTACACGACGAGCCCCTCCCGCCGAGCCGCGCTCTCGCTCTTCGCCTCAATCGAGCGCGTGCTCCCGAATCTGGTCGTCGCCGCCGTCACGCGCTCGTCGTGCCTCTCGGCCCTCGACGCGGGCGTCTCCGCGGAGCAGATCGTCGCGCACCTCAGGGAGCACGCCTCGCCCCGCGTGGCGCACAGGGTGCCCGTGGTGCCCGAGAACGTCGCCGACCAGATCCGGCTCTGGGAGGCGTCCCGGAGGAGGGTGCGGTCCGCGAGGGCGGCGACGCTCTACTCGGACTTCTCGAGCGGGCGCGAGTTCGAGGCCGCGGTGGGCGCCGCGGTGGCCGCGGGGGCGCTGCTGTGGGTGGAGCGAGGAGGCGGCGTTGGAGGGAGCGGCGTCGCTGCTGCTGCTGCTGCCGGCGGGCTCGACGGGGCCGGCGGGGAAAACCGCCACGGCCGCCTCGCCGCGGCCGTCGAGGCCCACGAGAGGATCAAGGAGGCCATCCGCGCTGCGCGCGGGATGTAAGAAAAAGAACTGAAAATAAAGAATGAAAATGAAAATGAAAATGAAATGAAGCTTTGAAAAATACAAGAGGCAAAAACAACACACTCCCCCC
>Ga0210003_1002104_pt1 | contig 17058 bp, 23 predicted proteins | sample LantaG_FD_182804 | JGI IMG/M metagenome (GOLD analysis project Ga0210003, IMG submission 182804) | Deep subsurface microbial communities from Baltic Sea to uncover new lineages of life (NeLLi) - Landsort_02402 metaG (SPAdes) (version 2) | ecosystem: Environmental > Aquatic > Marine > Oceanic >...
CCAAAAGGAGAGTTGTACCCTGAGTGTGCAGTTGGTGACCAACTTCTCTCCATCTTTATATAATGCAAGGGACCCAAAAACTTTAGACTCTAAACTTTTCCAAAGCCTCTGCCCTTGGAATTCGAATTTATTTACAACTTTTAAAATCCTGCCCTCATACGTATTCATGAGACAAAACATATTCACTCAATTGCTCAAAGGAATACAGTGATGATTAATAAAAAAGAAAAAGACGATCCCCTCGTGGTGCTTGAAGATGAGGATGGAGCAGCGTTCTATCGAACGAACATCTCTGGGTGGGTGTCCAGGCTAGGGAACTTCTACGGAGACGATAAGAACTCTGAGCGCATGGCTCGGTATAACGGATGCACACACCGAATGTGCAGTTGTGGTCAATTAATAGCTAAGGAATATGGATATACTAAATGTCCAAAGTGTCGAGAAAATATATATCGTGAGATTTGGGAAAAAAGAGAGGGGAAGGAGTGGGACGGAGGCCCTGCGTATAGCGATGGATTTGAAAAATTTTTTGCGGACTACGATGAGTTTTTTGAGTGGTGCTGTGAGTTCTACTCGGACAACGGCATGATGCCAGAATCCCAATCTGTCCGACTTTTTCTGACAAGAGAGATCTTCTTTCAAGAGTTGGAGGTGGAAGATATTCTTGAGCGACATGAGTTCGAAGGATCTTCATCTCCGTTTGACTTGGGATTTATCGAGGCCCTTAAGAAACTTAATGAAGAAATCCAGAAGCAACCTGCATATGGGTGGGAACCTTCTAAGATAAAAGCGATGGTCGACTGGTCTGCTCTTGAGGAAAGAGTTCGCAAGGAAGTAGAGAAGTATTGGAAATAGAGAATTGAGCTAAACTCGTTGCGCTTCTCGCGACACTTCTTGCGACACTTCTTGCGACACTCCTTGCGACTAAAAGGGAAAAAGAGAATGGAAGGAATTGAAGAATTTATTGGTCAATATGCTATGAAAATTGGAGATTATATATTCAAGGAGAGACTTAAAGGAATCGAAGGTTTTGAAGAGTATAAACCAAATGATTGGCTGTTTAAGGAAGGAGTTTTTTATGTATCTATAAAGAATCGTAAAATCTTTAAACGTAAAACCATTCACTTTCCAGCATTGCTTGTTTTTCGACCATGGGAGTACATTATTGAGTATGTAGATAGACTAGAATTGGAAGAGGAATCATCATACCTGGAAGAGGAATAGACATACCTAAAAGAGGAACTAATCAATGAATTCTATTAAAAATAACAAAGTATGGTCAGATGTTAAGTTGATTCAATCGACAGATAAGAACGTTGCAAAGTTTGTATTCACTAATGAAAAATGTGTAGCCGAAGGGGTTCTTTATAAATACCCGACATATGAAGAGCGTACTGTCATGTGCATAAGTACACAATCAGGATGCCCTGTTGGGTGTAGGTTCTGTGGAGCAGGTGATTATTTTGTGCGAAGCCTGAGCGCAGATGAGATCATCTCTCAAGTCCAAAACATGATGGAGGCCAAAGGCATTGATGCTTCGAGTGTGAAGAAAGGGCAAATCATGTTTATGAGCATGGGTGAACCTTTGTTAAACTGGAACGCCCTAAAAAAAGCACTTCATATACTCTCAAAAGAGTACCCAAACTTCTCGCTGCTAATTAGTTCAATCGGGCCAGATAATGGTATCTATGACGAATTGAATCAGTTGTCTTCCGAGATTAATTCAATAGGACTTCAGTTTTCTGTTCATGAGAGCACTGACGAGAGAAGGAATCAACTTATCCCGTTTAAGTCAAAAATGAATCTAGTGAAAATTAAAGAAGCGGGGGAAGCATGGTTTGCATCTACAGGAAGAAAACCATTTATCAATTATTGCGTCACCCCAGAGAATAACACAGGAGACGATGTGCGTCGAATTGTAGAACTTTTTAACCCAAAGTATTGGGAGTATACGATCAGCGTCGTATGCGAAAGAGAAGAGCATGTTTCGGCTGCGAATGAACGTCAACGGAGTCTGGCTTCTGAGTTCATGAGTCAATTAATTGCGAAAGGTGGCTCAGTGAGAATGTTTGATCCCGCAGGACAAGACGATATTGGAGGAGGATGCGGACAGTTGTGGTTTGTCCAGAACTGGATGAAAGAGAACCCTAGCAAAGCAAGACCTTCTATTGGCAATGGACTTCCATCGGTGCATACCCCCAGGGAACAAGGAGAAAACAATGAGTGAACAAAGAAATGATTATATTCAAAAAGGTTACTTTGTTTACGATGATATATCCGAAAGGTATGTACACGTTTCAATATATGAAAACGTTGCCATGGAGTTTTTTGAGAAATTTAAAGATATGAGTTTTTTTGAATTATCCAATCCTGAGTCTGGGATAATTATGAAGGTAGATGAAAATTTATATTATTGTCTCTCAAGTGATGCCGAATTCGATGGACTTGAAGCCTCCGAAGGGGAGGAAGAATTTCTCGAATCTGTTCGCTTATCCTCTAGTGGGGTGACTGCATTGCCATATTATGATTCTCGATGCGAGATCTTTGTCAAGATTCAGAGTAAATTAACGAAAGAAGAACTGGAATTACTTATAGGCGAATTTAAAAAATAGATAAATGGGAGTGTCCGATGATTAAAGTCATTGTATATTATCACAGTAAGGATTTTGATGGTATATGCTCTGGTGCTATCGCCAGAGTATTTCTATCTAATGCGAACTCTGATGAATTGAGTTTTATTGGTTATGATTATTCTGATACTTTTGATTGGTCAGTTATCGACAAAGAGACCTCTGTGTTGATGCTTGATGTATCTCTCCCTCCATTGGATATGAAGAGGATGAAAGAATCTGCAAAGTCTTTTATCTGGATCGATCATCATCAAAGACAGATCGATGAAGTTAACGCTCTTATCCCCGGGGGGGTTTCAGGTATACAGCGCTCTGGTATAGCAGCATGCCAATTGACATGGGAATGGTTTTCTTCAGATGAATGTCCTTTGGTGGTGAAACTTCTCGGAGAGTACGATGTGTTCAATTTTAAAGACTCTCGCACACTCCCCTTTCAACATGGTGTCCGAATGAACGTTAAAGGTATTCACGACATGTTCTGGGATATTGTGTTAAAGCCCGGGGATCGAGACATCCAGTATCTTGTCGATGAAGGAAAGATGGGGATGAAATACGTAGAACACCTGAGGACTACTCTTGGGGAAGAGTTATCGTTCGCATCGAGACTTATTGGATATGATGTGATAGTTATCAATCGAGCAAAGATTGGATCGCATGACTTCGAAGGTTTCTATGTTCCTGAGAAACATGACTTCATGGTGTCGTTCTATATGAATAAACATGGGAACTACGTTTATTCACTCAGGTCAGCAAGGGCTTCTATCGATGTGTCTGAAATCGCAGGATGGCTTGGAGGAGGAGGACACCCGGCTGCTGCTGGTTTCTCTTCTCCAGTCTTTTTATTGGGTGGTTTGTCTGTGTTCGATGAGGATTTCGAGACCCCTAAGGAAATAAAGATGGGGTTTAATGACCTTCCAATCGCAGAGCAGAGTGCCTGTGAATTCCTCGGAGATAAAAGAGCATTCAAACCCAACGTAGACTACTCTGAGTTCATTGGGTGTGAATTTGACGACAATTTAAATCAATATAAATCCACGGATACAAGGATCAGTCGCGGAGAACTTGCGCATCTTATTCACATGGGCTGGGTTTGCAAGAATAACGATGGGTTATTTGTAGAGATGAAGCATGTTGCGATACCAAAACAAATCACAAATGGAGGATATTAACGATGGTCCAATTTACATGGTCTTTGATTTACTACATTGTTTCAGTGATGTCTGTTTTTCATTATTATGACAACAGTCCAATGCTCTCTACTGTCATCACAGTTTTTACGGTGTTTTCTTTTGTTATCTCCGTGGCAACTATGTTCTCTGGGTTTGTTTTTTTAAGCATTGATGATAATGATAAAGTTAAGATGGCTAAAAGTTCAGACTCCTATGGATTTGTGTCCTTTCTATTTAGAGAGGGAGCGCCTTGGGCAATTACGGGTGTTTTTGCCGCAATGAGTGGTATGGTCTATCACTCATTCGGGATATTGTTTATGACTTGCATTTGCGCTCTTTATAAGATTAATGAAAGTATCGAACTTGAAAGAATAGAAAGAGAGTCGTCGCTGCTTCGACAATATTTGGATAATAGGCATCCATCTATCTTAACTGGAGAAGAGACTCTGAGAAGAGCAGACTTGCTCGAGCAAAAAATAAAAAAACGCCTGAGAAGATGGGACGAAGACTGAAAAAAACAAGAACCCTTTCTTTGAAATCATACACTTAATGAAAATTTCTCGAAATTTGCGCTTTTTGCGTAGTCTCCCTCATACACAAATTGTGTAGTTCATACTATTTTTGGAGCAGGATAAACATGTCTAATTTTAACTTTCTAGAGAATTCTAAAATATTCGAACTTTGTTCTTTTATCTTAAATAATGGATACAACCGAAGTGGATGCATGGCTGGGATACACAGAGGATACCTTGCGAGTTTAAATAATCACAACTCTCCGATGTCTCAACTTAACTATGACTTGAATTCCTTTAACAGAGTACGCAATTTAACAGATGAATCTATTCCGCTTCTTATTTTTCTGAGAAATGCACATCATATTTATAGCATGTATCCCGGGTCTGAGTTGATTAATCAATGCATTGAGATTACTTGTGATAAGAGTGGACAGCCATTTGACGCATCTGAATTCGAGTTCAAAGACAATCAAAATTTGGAATCGCTGGGCTTATGTCAGATAACGTATAGAGATATTGCAAATGATTCATCTTACGCAACGCTCGTAGTAAGGCCGTTGTCTATGTATGATAACCGAGAGGGTTTATACTTGCATTGTACGTCTCCTATAAGTAATTCAACTCTACATATCCCGTTGCGATCTATTTCAAAGATCGACAACGTAGACACTCCAAGTGAAGAGTTTTCGATTCATGAATTGAACATGATTCTGAATATGTCGAATGATACAGGCAAAAATGAATCGGGGTGCATTAGTTTCTCTGTAAGCAACGAAGAACATAAATTGCTGTTAAGGGCACTTGGGCATCTCGTCCCACTAAGTGAACTAACAAAAATTGATCGTTCCAATTTATATGCTCTGATTGAACGGATGAGTGAATTAAGATGATAGGAGATATCAGGGGGCTTCTTTCCGAGTCCGATAATCGCTTTGTTTTGCGATTAATCCCAGATATGGGCGAAGTGTGTCGAGGTTATACTCTTGCTCACCTGGGGGATACTGAAACTATTGCAAAACAAGTGTGGATCTTAAATGCCACTGATTGGATGAGGGGAAAAAATGAAATATCTTGGAGTTTATACAACTCATGTAATGATAATGGGTTTTATCGGGTGCTCCATGAGTTTGCATTAAAACTCGCAGAGAATCTACTAGTCTCCCATAAGAAGCAAGCGGGGGAGGTGTTGGAAGAATGCTGGGCACTCTTGCAACTTAAAAGGAGGTGGGTAGATGGAGAAGCCTCGAATAAAGAGTTGGATAGGGCAATAATTGCATGTTGGGATGCTCATAGGGCTGCAGAAGAGCGCGTAAATGTGGCGGTATCAAGGGTTGCATATTGGGCTGGAGATAGGGATGCATATTTCGCTGCGTCAAGGGCTGGATATTGGGATGCAAATTACGCTGCAACTAGGGCTGCATCTTGGGATGTAGGTTGGGCTGAAAAGAGGAAGCAACATGTGGAGTTGTTTGCAGATATGCTAGAGGATTCAGTGGGTATAGAGAGGGGAGTTGAGGAAAAAACTTTAGACTCTAAAGTTTTAGCAGGAGATTTATAATGGGCATCGAATTGGTGGGGTCTTGCGATTGCAGAGAAGTAATCGGGTTAACATTGCCTCAGATATATCTTCTTTATAATGAAGTAAATGAATTCCTTTCTGATGATTCCAGGTTTATCTATAATGCCTTTTTACAGATCATTGAATCTAAAGACAGTGACAAGGTATGCATAGGCGTCAATGATGTAAATGTTTCAAGTGATGACTTCTGCAATAGTGTATTTTGTGACAAAGGGGACGATGCTATTGAGAAAATGGTGCAATCCCTTCGGCGTGAATTATCAGATCTTGCAGATGACATGGGCGTTGATATGTTTATTACGTGCTTTGGCGTACCAAAGGGGGACAAAGGTGACTATCGGAGAGTATACATCTTCTTTGCAGAAGCAGAATTCATTAAAGAACTAGAAAGAAAGAGAGTTTAAACATGAGCGATAAAGTGAGAGATCTCCTGGATAAACAAGGGCGTGTGAAAGTTGATGAACTACTCTCAGTGCGTGCGATGATTAAAGAAATGCATGCGATACCATTAGATGGACTGAGATTCCTTTTCAAAGGCAAAGAATATCAACTTAATCCCAGGGGGGTGGAGACATTTAGCCTTATAGGGCTGAATAATACACACATAATAGAAGAAGCATTTGCTGACCCGTCTGATCTCAAATGGGTTATGCATACTGGATCATGCACAAAGGACTGTGCTTAAACATTAAATCGTTTAAAATTTATCCAAGAGGTGAATTGAAAAATGCCTACGAAAGAATTACGAGAACTTGCGCTTCAGATGATTAATAAGTCCTCAAAAGAAATCCAAAATGGTATAGAGTGGTCTATTGAAGAACTGGAGTACAGTTTCTGGACTCAGATTTTCGAATCCACCGCAGGGCCAAACGAAGGTCTGGGCGGGTGTGCCATGACCGAATTCCAGGTCTCTGCGTTTACGTCGCCAATTGGCACTACGGCCTTACACTGTGCTGGTGTATGGAAGATATATGAATCGGGAACAGGCGGGAACAAGGTCGAAAACCAGAGGTGGTAGCGGCTAGGTGATTAAAACTCCCAAGGGAAATCCTTTTGTTTTATAGAATGACTAAAGAAGACACTACTTAAGATCGAGAGAATTAAATGACCAGTAAAAGTATCCATTCACCTTTTCAGGAAGTTCATGATAGGATTATTGAGATCGCAAATCTATATGAAGAGTTGACATGGCCAACTTCTCATCACTATTGTGCATTCTTTATTGAAGGAGATCGAGTGAGGATCATCAATCACCTGGGGCGGACAGATGGTTATTCAGAATTCCACTTTCCTTTGGAGTGGGTGTGGGACAGTGAATGGGAGCAGGTTGTAAGGGCGAATCGAGCAACCTGGAAAGACGAAATAAAAAAGAAACATTTAAAGAGTTAATTTATTCAACGCATTAACTGAGATTGTAAATTTGAACGCTTTCTTTTCTCATTTTTATTTATTTTTTAAGTTGGTGTATCCCCTTCGACTTCTTTTTCCCGCAGTCCTCCTCCCGTTTGACCTTGAATATTCACTTGATATATGATGAACGATTCGACTATTTATCTACAGATATGTAGAAGCATACCAAAATAAAATGCAGGAGTCTTTGATGACAAATTTGTCCACTTACCAGCCCACCTTAGTATCCAGCGAGAAACTTATCAGCGATATCGTTCACCACATGAAATATTCCAATTACGTCCCCGATGAGTTAAGAAGGGAAACCTTTGAAGAGAGTATCTTCCGAAATAAGAATATGCACATTGGGAGATATTCAGACCTTGAGGTGCTCATCAATGAAGCATACCAATCTGTCTACGACAAGAGCGTTCTTCCTTCGATGCGCAGCATGCAATTCGCTGGCAAGGCAATCCTTCGAAATCATGCAAGGATGTTCAACTGTGCATTTCTTCCCATCGACAATCTCACAGCTTTTCGCGAATTATTATTCTTGCTTCTCTCTGGTGCAGGAGTGGGTTTCTCCGTCCAGCGACATCATGTGGCTCAATTGCCTGCCATTCAAGCCCCTAAGGGGGACATGAGATATCTAATTGGAGACAGTATTGAAGGATGGGCAGATGCTGTCAGCGCGTTGATTAAAGCATATTTCCAGGGGAAACCCAGGCCAAGGTTTGATTACTCTGATATACGACCCAAGGGCTCTTTGCTGAAAACCAGTGGGGGTAGGGCTCCTGGTCATCACAAGTTTGAACAAGTGCTTAATAAAGTGGAGACCATCCTCCTGTCCAAGCGACCCGGAACCCAATTGCACCCCATTGAATGCCACGACATCCTATGCCACCTCGCTGATGCCGTAATCTCAGGTGGGATTCGAAGGTCTGCATTGATCTCCCTATTCTCTTATGATGACGAGGATATGCTTAATTGTAAAACAGGGGAATGGTGGAAAGAAAATGTTCAGAGAGCAAGATCAAATAACAGCGCAGTCGCCCACCGCGATTACTTTGATGAAAGTGACTTTTGGAACTTATGGGAAAGAATTAGCACTTCACCAAGCGGAGATCCTGGGATTGTTTGGACATCAAACTTGGAGTGCGGATTTAATCCCTGTGTTGAGGCAGCGTTGAACCCAAATACTTTTTGTAATTTAGTTGAAATAAATGCAGCAAATATTAATACCCAGTTTGAATTAAATCATCGATCCAGGATGGCTGCAAGAATTGCGACAATCCAGTCTTCGTATACTGACTTTCATTATCTTCGACAAGTCTGGAAGAATAATACGGAGAGAGATTCATTAATTGGTGTTTCCATGACAGGCATTGTCGGCGGAAATGTTCTTAACCTGGACATGAGAGAAGCAGCCCTGATTGTACGCGAAGAGAACGCTCGAATGGCGAAACTCTTAGGGATTCGAAAAGCGGCTCGGACAACTATGGTGAAGCCAGCAGGCACCACGTCGCTGCTTTTGGGTGGTGTATCTAATGGTATCCATGCGTATCATAATGATTATTACTTTAAGAGAATCACTGTGAGTAATGAAGAGCCCATTTATAAATACTTAAAAGAAAATCTTCCTGAGATCCTTGAACCATCGAAAGAAAAAGGCAAAGAAGACTCGGAATCATTCATTGTAATGCCAATGAAGGCCCCAGAGGGGGCAATTACTCGAGATGAAGGATCTATATCTCAACTAGAGCGAATCAGAAAGGTCTATAGAGAATGGATTATCCCAGGACATCGAAGGGGAGTCAATACTAATAATATTTCAGCGACAATCTCTGTGAAGAGTCATGAGTGGGATGAAGTTGGAACATGGCTTCTTCATAATAAAATGGATTATCAAGCGGTGTCTGTTCTTCCATATTTTGGAGGAGATCACCCTCAACTTCCCCTTGAAGATATTGATAAACAGCAGTATGATGTTCAACTCAGTAAGTTGAAAGACCTTGACCTTTCGAAGATAGTCGAAGCGGTAGATTCTACTGATCTTCAGGGAGAAGGTGCATGTGTAGGTGGTGCCTGCGCTCTTTGATTTAAGTTCTTATTAAAGATGGGATGTTAAAGGAAGGAGACTTTTTGAATCCCATCTTTAATATTTAAAATGAGTGAGTATTAAAGATGGGATTCAAAAATCTTCAATGGCTATTATTGACAAAACATGAACATTGGAAGAAGTTAACAGAGCAAGACGCCGTTGTATTCCCCATAGCAGACCAAATATCAGAATATGAATATGAAAAAATATTAAAGGAAGAAGGCTTGCAGGCTTGGGTCCTTATAGATCTGGAGGAGAACTGGATCGCAAACTTTCAATTGATACCGAACACCAGCCACGTACCTCAACTCCAGCCACGTACCTCAACTCCAGCCATGTACCTCAACTCCATCGCGGTATTCCCGCCACACCAATCTAAGGGTTATTCCCATATACTCATGAAAAAACTTCTTGCATTGGAAGGACACAAGGATATTTATGCTCGAACACGAGACGACAATACGCGTTCGCAAAAATTATTATCCAAATACCATTTCAAAGAAGTCTCCTGCGAAGTAATTAGAAAAGAGTCATGGGTATGGTTCTTGCGTGAAGCATTTAGAATCTAAACTTTCCCCCTTAAATCCCCTCTTAATCCCTACCGAATCCTCCAGCATGTCCCCTAATAACTCTAATTTATTCTTTGCTTCTGCAGCCCTATATGCAGCCCAATCTGCATCAAGGGATGCAGCCCCATATGCAACCCCATATGCAGCCCAAGATGCAGCTCCAAATACTTCCCAATCTCCAGTATCCTTATATGCATCCCAATATGCAATTCTATCCTCCCTTAACTCTTTATTCGAAACTTCCCCTTCTATCCATCTTCTCTTTATCTCCAATAGTTCCCTAGTTCCTTTTAATATCTTTCCCCCTTTCTTCTCATGGGAGTTGAAGAGATCCTCTGCGATCCTTAATGCAAACTCATGAAGTTCCCTGTCAAACCCACTATAATCCAATGTTTTACATAAATTAAAAGAGATTGTCTTTTGTCCCCTTATCCAATCCGTGACATTTAGAACCCATACTTGCTCAGTAATGTCCTCGAGAGAGCACCCATCATCCCCCAGGTGAGCAATCGCATATCCACGGCACACTTCGTCCATTTCAGGAAGTAAACGTAACACAGGGCGCTTATCTGCATCCACCAAAAGCCCCCGAATGTCACCGATTGTCACTTGGGATACCATCATTGACCTCCTTCTCAAACTTTAGATTCTAAACTTTCTCCATTGAATCCCCTCTCTATGCCAACTGCATCCTCCAGCAGTTCCCCTAACCACTCTAATTGCTTCTTTATGACTACAGCCGCATCTGCAGCCCAATCTGCAGCCCAATCTGCAGCCCCATATGCTGCCCAATCTGCAGACCAATCTGTAGCCGAATATACAGCCCCATATACTGCCCAATCTACATCCCAACCTACAGCCCCATATGCATCCAAACATACAACTCTAGCCTCATTTAACTCTTTATCCGAAACTTCCCCCTCCATCCATCTTCTCTTTCTCTCCAATAGTTCACAAGTTACTTTTAATATCTTTATCCCTTGCTTCTCATGGGAGTTGAATAGATCCTCTGCGATCCTTAATGCAAACTGATGAAGTTCCCTATTAAACCCACCAGAATTCAATATTTTACATAAATTAAAAGAGATTTTCTTTTGTCCCCTAATCCAATCAGTAGCATTAAGCATCCATGCCTGACTTGCAATGGTCTCAGCATCCCCCAAATGAGCAATTGTATACCCACGGCACACTTCGTCCATCTCAGGCATTAAACGTAGCACTGGACGCTTATCTGCATCCACCAAAAGCCCCCGAATGTCACCGATTGTTACCTTGGACACCATTATTAACCTCCTTTGAAAAGTTTAGACTCAAAATTTTTCCCTTTAACTCCCCTCTCAATACCAACTGAATCCTCCATCATGTCTCCCAATAACTCCACCTGTTTCTTTCTTCCTATATCCTTATACCCATCTGCAGCCCTTCCTGCAGCCCGAGATACAGCCCGAGATGCAGCCCAAGATGCAGCCGAATGTGCGGCCCAATATGCAGTCGCCTCTGCAGACCCATATACACCCCCTTTTGCAGACCCATATACAGTCCTTCCTCTATTCGAATATGTTACCCTGTATGCATCCAAATATGCATACCTTGCATTGTCCAACTCTTCATCCGAAACTTCTCCATCCATCCACCTCCTCTTTATCTCTAATAGTTTCCAAGTTTTTTTTGAAAATCTTCTTCCCTGTCTTCTCTGATCTTGCAAGAAATCTTCCGCAATCTTTAATGAAAATGTATGGAGAACTCTATCAAACCCACTATAATCCAATGTTTTACATAAATTAAAAAAGATTTTCTTTTGCCCCCTCATCCAATCAGTAGCATTTAGTATCCACACTTGGTTTGCAATGTCCTCGATAGAGCACCCATCATTCCCTAAGTGAGCAATTGTATACCCACGGCACACTTCGTCCATCTCAGGCAATAAACGTAATACATGGCGCTTGTCTGCATCCACCAACAGCCCCCGAATATCACCGATCGTTACCTTGGACACCATCATAAACCTCCTTCTGAAACTTTAGATTCTAAACTTTTCCCCTCAAACCCCCTTTTAATCCCTACTGCATCCTCTAGTATGTCTGCCAATAACTCTAGTTGCCTCTTTCTATATGCAGCCGAATATGCAGACACATCTGCAGTCCCATATGCAGCCCAATATGCAGCCTGATATGCAGACCTTGATGCAGCCCAATATGCGGCCCAACCTACATCCCAATCTGCAGCCCTATCTGCAGCCTTATCTCCAACCCTATATGCAGCCCTGGCATCATCAAATTCTTTATCCGAAATTTCCCCCTCCATCCACCTCCTTTTTACTTTCAATAACTCCCAAGAAGTTTTTAAAACTTGGCCCCCTTGTTTCTCGTGGGATCTCAAGGAATCCTCTGCGATCTTCATTGAAAACTCATGGAGCACCCGAGGAAATCCCATGTAATCCAATGTTTTATATAACTCCCCATAGATTTCATTCTGCTCCCTGAGCCAATCTGTGGTATTTAAGAGCCATACTTGCCCAGCAATGCTCTCAATATCCCCTAAATGAGCAATAACATACCCTCGGCATACTTCATCCATTTGTGGAAGTAATCGTAGCACAGGGCGCTTATCTGCATCCACCAAAAACCCCCGAATGTCACCGATTGTCACTTGGGACACCATCATAAACCTCCTTCAAAAACTTTAGATTCTAAACTTTCTCCATTAAATCCCCTCTCTATGCCAACTGTATCCTCCAGCATATCTGCTAATAAATGGAATTGCTTATTTATCTCTGTCTGAAACGTTGCATCAAACTCTGCATATGTAGTAAACTCTGTAGCCCAAGATGCAATCGTATACATAGTCTGACGTGCTGCCTTACACGCATCCCCATCTGCAGCGCTTGCTGCAGTGTAATATGCACCTAAATAATCTCCATAGTAATCTAAATTATTATATGCAATCAACATCTTCATGAATTTAAAAGTAGAGACCTTCCCATCTAGCCATTTTCTTTTTGCCTTCAATATTTCCACACTCTTTTTTAAAACTCTTTCTCCTTTTTTATTATAATATAAAAGGTAATGCTTGGCTGTTTTTAATGCAAACTCGTGAAGTTCTCGTTCAAACCCGTAGAAATATAAATCTTTAAATAAATTCCAAGAGAGTTCATCTTGTCTCTTTATCCAATTCGTGACATTTAACATCCATACTTGGTTTGCAATGTCCTCGAGAGAGTATCCAGCATCCCCTAAGTGAGCAATTGTATACCCACGGCATACTTCGTTCATCTCAGGAAGTAAACGTAGCACTGGGCGCTTATCTGAATCCATTAATAGCCCCCGAATGTCGCCGATTGTCACTTGGGATACCATCATTGACCTCCTTTTGAAACTTTAGATTCTAAATTTTCTCCCTTAAATCCCCTCTCAATACCAACTGTATCCTCCATCGTGTCTCCCAATAACTCCACCTGCTTCTTTCTTTCTGCAGCCGTATCTGCAGCCCAATATGTAGCCCAAGATGCAGCCCAAGATGCAGTTCTTGATCCAGCCCAATATACAGCCGTATCTGCAGCCCTATCTGCAGACCTTGCAGCCGAATATCCAGGTCTTGATGCAGCCCCATATGTAGCCGAATATGCAGACGAAGATGCAGCTCTAGCCTCCCTTAACTCTTCATCCGAAACTTCCCCCTTTATCCATCTTCTCTTTACCTCCAATAGTTTCCAAGATTCTTTAAAAACTTGGCCCCCTTGCTTCTCGTGGGGTCTCAATAAATCTTCCGTAATCTTCAATGCAAACTCATGAAGTTCCCTGCCAAGTCCACTATCATCCAATGTTTTACATAAATTAAAAGAGATTATCTTTTGTCCCCTTATCCAATCCGTGACATTTAGAACCCATACCTGACTTGCAATAGCCTCAATATCCCCCAAATGAGCTAACGCATACCCTCGGCACACTTCGTCCATCTCAGGCAGCAATCTTAACACTGGGCGTTTGTCTGAATCCATCAAAAGCCCCCGAATATCTCCAATCGTTACCTTGGACACCATCATTAACCTCCTTCTGAAACTTTAGACTCTAAACTTTCTCCCTTGAATCCCCTCTCTATCCCTACTGCATCCTCTAGTATATCCCCCAATAACTCTAATTGCTTCTTTCTTTCTGCAGCTCTATCTGTAGCCCTATCTGTAGCCCGATATGCATCCCAATATGCAGCCATATATGCAGCCTTATCTGCAGCCCCATTAACTGCCCAATATGCAACCGTATCTACAGACGAATATGCAGACGAAGATGCAGATGCAGCTCTAGCCTCCCTTAACTCTTCATCCGAAACTTCCTCCTTCATCCATCTTCTCTTTACCTCCAATAGTTTCCAAGATTCTTTAAAAACTTGGCCCCCTTGCTTCTTCTTGAAAATGAAAAAATCCTCCGCAGTCTTTATCGCAAACTCATGAAGTTCCCTGTCAAGTCCACTATAATCCAATGTTTTACATAAATTCCAAGAGAGTTCATCTTGTCCCCTAATCCAATCAGTAGCATTAAGCATCCATACCTGACTTGCAATAGCCTCAATATCCCCCAAATGAGCTAACGCATACCTTCGGCACACTTCGTCCATCTCAGGCAGCAATCTTAACACTGGGCGTTTATCTGCCTCTACCAAAAGTCCTCGAACATCTCCAATCGTTACCTTGGATACCATCATGAACCTCCTTCTGAAACTTTAGACTCTAAACTTTCTCCCTTGAATCCCCTCTCTATGCCAATTGAATCCTCCAGCATGTCCCCCAATAACTCTAATTTATTATTTGCTTCTGCAGCCCTATATGCAGCCCAATATGCATCAAGGGATGCAACCCCATATGCAGCCCAATCTGCATCTCCATATGCAGCCCAACCTGTAGCCAGATATGTATCCCAATATGCAATTCTAGCCTCCCTTAACTCTTTATCAGAGACCTGACCATCTATCCACCTCTTTTTTAATTTCAATAACTCCCAAGATTCTTTTGAAACTTGGCCCCCTTTCTTCTCATGGGAGTTGAATAGATCCTCTACGATCCTTAATGCAAACTCATGAAGTTCCTTGTTACATCCACTATAATCCAATGTTTTACATAAATTAAAAGAGATTTTCTTTTGTCCCCTAATCCAATCAGTAGCATTAAGCATCCATGCCTGACTTACAATAGCCTCAATATCCCCCAAATGAGCTAACGCATACCCTCGGCACACTTCGTCCATCTCAGGCAGCAATCTTAACACCGGGCGTTTATCTGAATCCATTAATAGCCCACGAATGTCACGGATTGTCACCTTGGATACCATTAATGGTCCCAGCAAAATCTTGAACACATTCTTTTGTTCTTTTTTGATAAGAACAATGGGGAACCACAACCTTTGCAAACCCTTTGAAAATCAACTCTCGAGTATATCAAGGAGATTCCATTTGCCAATTTTTCGATAATTTGCATATTTGTCCCCGTGTAAGACACGAGAATGCCACCAATTAATCCCTTGGCATGTCCATTGCGAATTTCCGAGATCCCCCTTCCTTGATATACAGCACATAATTTCCCTTCAATTAATTGGTCCAGTGGGAGCATGTTAATATTCTTTCCAATCTGACTGTAAAATATAATAAAAATATTATCTTTTACTTCTGCCGCAAATACACGTTGGTCTTTTTGATATCCGGTGCTGTTCTTATATCCCGTGATGTCAATGAACCCAAATCCGTGTAGAAAATCCTCAATTTCCTTCGTGAGTTTCTTGTTCTCTGAAAAGTCCATTGCGTTGAATGCTTTATTCATTTTTTTATTATATCCTTTATTTTATAAGACATAGAAAAGGGAAAAAGAGGGAGAGGCGAGGGGGGGGATTCCACCCCCCCCTCGCTAAAAAGAAGAACTAAGAGAAGTTCTCAGAGAGTTGCTGGATTTCTTTTTCCAATTTGGCTTTTTCTTCGTTCAATTGGTTCATTTTGTTTCTTTTCTCTTGATCCAATCGGGCTCGAAGTTGGACAACTTCTTTAAATAATTCATCGAAAGACTGAGAGTTTTCATTAATGGATTCTTCTACGTGCTCGTCGTTGTCATCTTCTTCGTCATTTTCTTCATGGATTAGTGCTTTGTGTTTACTTAAGTTGTCCATGTCTGTATGGTCGTGCTCTTCTAAATATACTTGTTCTTTTTCATCTTCATCTTCATCTTCTTCATCTTCTTCTTCTTCTTCATGCAGAGATGCATACTCATAGAAATAAACAAGTTTATCAGAAAAACTGCAATGTGCTTTGGTTCTTTTAATCATTGGATGTTCGTTACTCAGGGTTGCAAGTGTCCCTGTGATTGTTGAACCATTCACGGTGTTTAAAAGTTTAATGATTTCGCGTGCCGACAATGGTTCTGTTGCTTCCTTCAGAATCTGGAGGATAGCGAATCTTGCCGAGCAAATATTTTTATCAAGTCTTTCTAGCAATAATTTAACAACTTCTCTTTTTACTTTTGTTTTGGGACGGTCTCCCCATCCATTAAATGAATGAAGTTGATATCCATAAATTCTTTTCCCTGTGTGATTGTCGTAGAAGAACTCTCTTCGAATCCCGAATTTTTGAGAAGAAATCATTGTGGTTAAACTTGAATTTACAGATTCTTTGTGCATTCCTTTAGGAAGGAGTTTTCTTATATCCCTGATGAACAGAACTTTTCCTGAAGTGGAAAGGATTTCATAGATAGCATTTTGAATTCCGGAACGTGGGGATTTGGTTACTTCAGTCGGCGAAGTTTCTTCAATTTCTTTTTCTTCGTGTTCTTTCGAAGGCATCATGTAATTATAGATCATGCCTGACGTGTAGTCGTCATCCACATTCTTCTTCTCTAGTTGACCCTTTAGGTGGAGTCGATGAAGTGCTACATGCACTGCTGTAGAATGGCCCTTGAGTTTCATGTTGCGGATTAAATCTCTACATGAGAACCAAATGCCCTTATTTTGGGATAAATAGTCATAGACGGAATATTGGACTGCAATCCTTCCGCTATCGTAGTATGTGATGTTGTCAAGGTTATTATTGACGGTTTCGTTCATTTGTGTTTCCTTTTCTTCAATGATAACAGT
>Ga0210003_1002106_pt1 | contig 17047 bp, 13 predicted proteins | sample LantaG_FD_182804 | JGI IMG/M metagenome (GOLD analysis project Ga0210003, IMG submission 182804) | Deep subsurface microbial communities from Baltic Sea to uncover new lineages of life (NeLLi) - Landsort_02402 metaG (SPAdes) (version 2) | ecosystem: Environmental > Aquatic > Marine > Oceanic >...
CGACGACGACGACGATGACGACGACGACGACGACGACGACGACGACGACGACGACTCTGAAGAAGAAGAAGAAGAAGAAGAAGAAGCCCCGCCGCCCCCTGCTCCGCTGGGCGTCCTCGTCTCCACCATCGCCGACGGAGGGGACGGTGGGCCCGCCTTCGTCGTCTCCCTGCGCCCTCCCGTTGGAATCGAGCTCGGCAACGACGACGAGGACGAAGACGACGACGATGACGAAGGTGGCAAGGGCAAGAAGAAGAAGAAGAAGAAGCCTTCGTCTTCTCCTCCTGCCTCCAACGGTTCCCCGCCAAAAAAGTCGACCCCGACGACGCTAATCGAGCTCTCCCGCGCCTCCAGCCCGGACTCGGCCTGGGCCTTCGTCGCGGAGCTCCGCAAGGCCGCGCTGGACGCCGCGATCGAGGAGGCCAGGGCCGCCGAGGCCGCGACCATCGCCGCGGACAAGGCAGCGACGGCCGAAGCTGCTGCTGCTGCCGCCGCTGCTGCTGCTGCTGCCGCTGGTGCTGCTGCCGACGACGAAGACGGCGGCGACGACAAGAACAACAACGACGACGACAACGACAACAACAAGAACAAGAACAAGAACAAGCTCCCCGCTCCTCCCTCTCCAACTATTCCTCCGGCGGCAGACAAGCGCATCGCCCGCGTCCTCTCCCTGCTGGGCCCCGAGCTGCGCTCGCGCCTCTGCTCCTGCCCTGGGATCACCACGGCCTGGGGCACGGGGAGGTTCGCTCTGTCCGAGTTCCGCGTGCTGCGGGCGATTGAGGGCGGCGCCGCCCGCCCGGACCCGAGGAGCGCCGACGGCGCCGTGGTCTCCGGCGGCGCCGACGGGGCCAGCGGCCGCGGGGCGCCGCGCGCGGGGCGGCGGGGCACCACCACCGCGACGCTGCTCCCGCTGCTGCCGGCCACCTACCGCTACCTGGAGCAGCGCGTGGTCAGCCTCGAGGCAGAGGAGGCGCGGCTCGCGCGCGTCGCCGAGCGGTCCCGGAAGAGGTGCGGCTCGGCGCACTCCAGGCACGTGCGCGCCGCCCGCGCCCGCGAGAACAAGCTGGCGCTCTGCCGCGCCAGGGCGGCCCTGGCGACGTCGAGGGCCGCGGCGCGGGCCGCGTCTCGGGCAGCGAGGCACGCGCGGCTGGCCTCGGAGCGCTGGGCGACGCGCGAGTTCTTCGACCCGGACGACAGCGACGACGAGCGGTCGTTCCCGGCGGAGCTCGCCGCTGCTCTGAGGCCCGACGCGCCCCTCGACGCGATGGCGATCGGGCGGCTGGTCCTGGAGCTGGTCGATACCGCCCAGGTGAAATCCGCCCCGGCCTTCAGGCGCAGGGAGCAGGCCCTGGCGAAGACCGCGGAGGCCTCTCGCCGCGCCGCCGAGCGCGACAGGCTCCGGGCCGAGCGCGAGGCCGAAAAGCAGGAGAGGGCCGCCGAGCGCGAGAAGCTCAGGGTCGAGCGCGAGGCCGAGAAGCTCAAGGCAGCGGCCGCCCGGGAGCAGGCCAGGCTGGCCAGGAGGGACGCAGAGGCCGTCGCGGCGCCCACGCCCAACGCCGTTGTCGAGGACCTCGACAGGCCCGGCGCGCTGGCCCGCGGGGCGCTGCCCTCTCCGACGGCCATCGTCGTCGCGGGCGGCGGGCGGCGGCGGGGGCGCGTGGGCTCGTCGTCGTCGTCGTCGGCGGCGCTGTCCCCGGAAAACGCCGGAGGCACCTTGGAACTGTGGCAGTACGGCTGCCGCTTCTACAAGCTGCTGGGGCTGAAGACCCCTCCCCTGCTGGCAGACGTCGGGGCCTCGCTGTCTTCCGGGTTTGTCAAGAGGTTGAGGAAGAAGAAGGTCGGTGGTGGTGGTGGAGGTCGCGTTGTCGGCGGGCTCGTCGCGATGAAAAAATCTTTTCCTTCCTCGGCCGACGCCAACGGCAAGTCGGTCGATTCCGACGACTCTGAAGACGACGACGACGACGGCGAAGGCGCAGAGACCGCCGCCGATTTAAACGACGACGAGACCAACCCTATCCCGCTCACCTACGGCGCCGCGCAGCAGCTCCAGGCCGCGATCGTGCGCCTGCTGACGCGCGAGGTGTTCGGCGCAGCGCTCTTGGCGGCGGGGACGCCAGACGCGCGGCAGATGGAAGCCGCCGAGCCCGTCGTCACCCCGCTGACCTGGGCAGAGAACGCCAGGAGGCTGCTGAGCCTCGCCGCGGCGTCGCGCGCCGTCTCGGCCGGGCTGGCCTGCGGCGGCGGGGACGGCGGCGGCGCGCTGCTGGGACCCTATGCCGTCGGGGCGTCCCCGCTCGCGGCGGTCGGCCCAACGGCCGCGCTGCAGTTCCTCGCCGCCGGCGACGGCTGCGGCGGCGGCCTGGAGGACCCGTCGCGCTGCTCCGTCGTGGCGCTGCCGCTCAACCCGACCAGGACGGCCGCCCAGGCCCGCGTCGCGGCGGCCTCCGCCGCGGCGCTGGCCGCTGCGCTGGAGCGCGCGAGCGCCAAGGCCTCCGCGACAGGGTTGCAGCAGGGGGAAGAGGAAGCTCCTCCCTTTTCGCCCCAGCGCGCCGCGGCCGTCAAGCGCGCGTGCAGGAGGATGGTCGCCGACGCCATCTGGTGCTCCTCGCCCTCGGCGAAGGAGGAGGCCGTGGCCCTCGCCGAGGCGCACGCCGAAGCTGCGGCCAAGGGGGGGGTCGGGGCGCTGCAGGAGGAGGAGGAAGGCGAGGGAGAAGAGGGAGCCAAGAAGCCTCCTCTCTCTCGCGCCAACAGCAACAACAACAACAATGCCAACGCCGCAGCCGCCGCAGCTGTCGACGACACCACCGCCACGTCGTTGCTCTGCTTCGACGGCTCGCTCGCCGCCGCGGCTAACAAGAACGGCGCCTTGCTCGACCTCCGCACGGTCGCCGCCAGGGTCGACGCCGGCGTCTACTCGTCTTCGGCGCTCGGAGGCGGCGTGCTGGCGCTCGCGGCGGACTTGCGGGCCGCGGCGGGGGCCTACCGCTCGGCGGCCGCGACGCGCGGGGGCGCCTCCTCCGCCTTTGTCGACTCGCTCAAGGCCGCCCGCGTCGCCGAGGCCGCGACGCGCGTCGAGGAGGCCGTCGACAGGGCCGTGGAGAGCTTCATGATGAAGGGCAAGGGCCGGGACCCTGAGGCCGTCGAGTGCTGGACGCTGCGCTCTCTCGCTGCGGATGCGGTGGAAGAGGGAGAGGAAGAGGAGGAGAAAAAGGAAGAGAAAGAGAAAGAGGACGAAGCGAAAGAAAACGGCAATGGCGTCGGCGTCGGCGAAGAAGAAGAGCAACAACGAGCTCCTCTTCCTCGCTCTTCTCCTTCTTCTTCTCCTCCCCCTCCCCCTCCCCACGTCCTCGCCCTCGCCGCGGCCCTCGACGACGTCGACTCCCCCTTCGTCCCCTTCGAGAGCTCCTGCTCGCTGTGCTGGGACGGCACGGACGCCGAGCGCACGCTGCTCTGCGACGGCTGCGACGCAGCGAGGCACACCTACTGCGTCGTTCCCGTCCCGCTCGAGGACGTGCCCGAGGGGGCCTGGTTCTGCGAGCCGTGCAAGGCGAAAGGGAGAGGAGGAAGTGGAGGAGGAGGTGAAGAGAAGAACGACGAGGAGAACAACGCAAGCGCCGGCAACGACAACGGGAACAAGAACAAGAAGCCTCCGTCGAGGCTCTCCAAGGTGCTCTCGGCTCCGTGCGAGTTTGCCGCCGCAGCCGCCATGCTCTCTTCTTCCTCTTCTTCCTCTTCCTCTTCGGCTCCCCCGGACTACGCCTCGCTCCCGACCGCCTCCCGCGTCGCCGTCGCGCGCGCCCTCGTCTCGCTCGCCTCGGCCTCGGTCGCGGTGCGCAACACGCTGACGGGAGACGACCTCCGCAAGAGGCAGGCCCGCAAGGACGCCACCGAGGTCAGGCAGCGGATCGCCGACTACGAGCTGGAGACGGGCAGGTCCGTCGCCGACAACGTGGCGCTCCATGCCGCCATCGCCGCCGCCGGCGGCGGGGGCAGGGGCGCCGACGGCGCGCGCGTGTCCCGCGCCGCCGCGGCCGAGCAGGCCAAGAGGGCCGAGGAGGCCGAGGCCGCCGCCGCCGACCAGCGCCTGCTCGAGGAGCTCGAGGACGGTCTGCGCCGGGGCGGTCCTCGCCGCGAGCCCCTGGGCACGGACCGCGCGTGGCGTCGCTACTGGGCCTTCTCTGCCGCGGACAGGGAGGAGGGCGATGCGTTGTTCAAGGGGGAGGTCGGCGTTTTTGTCGAGGTCCCTCCGGGCGCCGGGGCCGCCGACTTTTTCGAGCCTCTTCCTACTCCTTCTCGTCCCGTTTCTGCGTCCTCGGGGGGCAAACGAAGCAGCAAGAACAGGAAGAGAGAGAGTGGGACCGGCGGCGAGCAACAACAAGAACAGCAGCAGCAACAACAGGAGCAGCAGAGACCTTTGCCGCATGGCGGCGGCACCGCGAGCGAGTCTGCCGACGACGCGCCCTCAAAGTGGTTTTGGCTCCGGGACAAGGAGGCCGTCGCCGAGCTCATGTCTCACCTCGACGCCAAGGGCAGGCGCGAGCGCAGGCTCAAGTCGAGGCTTTCGTTCCTGCTGGAGCAGGGCGGAGGGGACACCTTTGCCGTGGCGGGCTTTGATGACGACGACGATGACGACGATGATGGAGAAGAAGAGGAGAACGAGGACGGCGGCGACGAAGAAACCATGCCGTCGGCGAGGAAGAAGCAAAAGGGGAAAAGGGGAAGGGCCGTGAAAGCTTCCCCGGCTTCCGCTTCTGCTCCCGCTTCTCGTCCCTCTGCTTCTGCGCTCGCGGGAACTGCGACGGCGCGCGCTAAGGCCGCGGTCGAGGCAGCGCTCGCCGCCGTGGCGTCATCGCCGGCGGTGCTCGCTGATTTCGTGCCGAAGGTCGAGGTCGAAGAAGAGGTCGAAGAAGAAGAAGAAGAAGAAGAAGAAGGAAACGAAAAAGAAAAACCCGCTTCTTCTCCTCCTTCTCCTCCTCCTTCGTGGGCTGCCTCCCGCCTCGCAGCGGCGCAGGCCGTGCTCTCCTCTCCCGAGGACCCCCCTTCCCCGGCCGACCTCATGGCCGCGCTGGTCGTCGCCGAGTCTGCCGTCGCGCCCTCGAGGCTCAGGCCGTGGTGGAGGCTCTGGGCCGCGCCGGCGCCCAACCCGTCGTCGCCGGCGGCGGCCTCGCTCGCGGCGGTCCACGCCCGCGCGCAGGCACTGGGCGCCGCGGTCCGCAGGGACGCCCCCGGGGCGGCCGCCGCCGCGGCCTCTGCCGCTGCCGCTGCCGCTGCGAGGGCCAAGAGGGCCGCGGGCAAGGCCGCCGCGGTCGCGGCCAGGGCGGAGAAGCAGCGCGAGAGGAAGCGTCAAAAGATGGAGGAGCAGGAGGAGGAGGAGAAGAAGAAGAGAGCCGCCGCTGATGCTGCCGCTGATGCTGCTGCTGCTGTTGCTCCTCCTGGCTCTCGTCCGCCCTCCGAGGAAGGCACTGCCGCCAAGGCGATCACTGCCGCCGCGTTTGCCTCTGTCTTGGGCGGTGCTGGTGAAGCTCCTCCTGCTGCTGCGGCTGCGGCTGCTGCTGCTGTTCCGGTCGAAGAGGTCGTCGTCGTCGAAGAAGAACAAGAAAAAGACGCGCTCTGAAAAACTGATTTTTTATGAATTACAACTTGGAGAGAGAGAGAGAAGGAGAGAAATAAAACTGCATGCAACTGGACCAACAAAAACTGATATTTCGTGCGTGCTTTTTCAATTCGGGACGCCTCTCCGCGTGCGGGGCACGCGCGGAGAGAGAGGGAGAGTGGAGAGAGAGAGAGTGAAAAGCAGAAGAACGAAAAGCGAGAGAGTCTGTTCAACTCCTCTTTTCGACGTCGAAAAACTCTCTTGCTCCCTCACTTTCCATCACCGACCTTTCTTCTCTCTCTTTCCGCCCTTCTTCCACCTTCACATCTCCTGCCCTCGAGCACGCGATCGAAGCACCCTTCTCTCGCACACGCTCTCCAGCCCTCCAGGCTCCTTGCTCTCATCGAAAGCAGCAGAAAAAGGCTCTACCTTTTTCTTCTTCTTCGATCCGAAAAAAAAACGCGCGGAGGTCCCATCGAACGTCTCTTTGTTCGACGACCCCCCCTTTTTTTGCCCCTCCACTTCTTCGTCTTCTCCCGCCCTTTCATGGCCAAGCGAGGACGCAGGAACAACCTCAACGTCAAGATCTACTACCCTCTCCTGCTGCTCTGTTACTTGGAGGTGTGTGTGTGTGTATGAGAGAGAGTGTGTGGGGGAAGAAGAAGAAGATGATGATGAAAAAGGAGCCCGACGTTTTTTCCCTTCGTTCGACGTCGAAGAAACTCGAAAGGGCGCTGCCGAAATTTTGATGCCCACGAAAAAAAACCTCTTTTCCTCTCTCCCGCCTCCAAACACCACCACCAAACGATCAGGTGCTCTTCTGGACCACAACCGTTCTCTCTTCCGGCGGTGTGGCCGCGAGGCCCGAGGACGTGTGCTACCTGGCGCGCGAGACGGTGCGTTCATTGATTGATGTTTTTTTTTCTTCCAAAAAAGAACCCCGACTGACTAGGTTGCTTTCGCTCTTTGCTTGGAGGGAGAAAGAGCTGTTGATGGATCTATTCGCCAGCAAAAAGCAAAGAGCTCGGCTTCCTCCCGCTTTCGCGTCGCAGTTGCCCCTCTCCCTTTGCCCGAGAGCTCGAGCACGTCGCCTTGATCCTCGCTCTGGTGTTTGATCTCCAATCGAAAAGGAATTTCGATGCGAAAGGCGGCGTAAAAAAAGCGCTTGAAGAACTTTTTTTTTCGATCGTCGAGAAAAAAAGAGGCGCGCCCAAAGAAGAAACAGAAAACGTCGGGCTCAACCTCTTCTTCTTCTTCTTCCGTCTTCTTCTTCTTCTCTCCCTCTCTCCCTCTCTCCCCCACAAAAACAGCAATCCCTCAAGCAAGCCGACGTCGCTTCCAACTCCGGAGGCTCCGGTGGACCCCTGCACAACTTCAACAACAATAACCCCCACTTTAAAGGAGGGCCTTGGTCTTCTTCTTCCTCGTCTTCTTCCTCGTATCAAAACAGCCGGAGCTCGTCGTCCCTGCCGGGCGCGGTCGACTGGAGAGGAGGCGCCGGGAGCGCGCACGGAGGCGCAGCCGGGGAGAGGGCAGCCGCGAGGGCGGCGCTCGTCTCTCTAGCCAAGGCGGCCGAGGACAGGTACCAGCCTCTCGACTGGGCCCTGCGTCCGGTCTTGTCCCTGGCCTTCCTGCCGTTGCTCAAGGGCGTGCCGGCACCTTTCACGGGAGTGAGCGCTCTTTCTGATTGAAGGTTTCTTTTGAACCCTTTTTCCTCACCAACATCAGATAGAACCAACACTTGCTTTATCCGTAGCACACTTGCCAGCCAACAACAACTCCGTTTCAGGACACATAACATCAACTCAACGAAAACAACTTTTTTTTCATTTTTGATCAGATCCGATACATAAAAAACACAAAAAACAAAACAAAGAACCCTTTTTCCTTTCCCCCAAATTTTTCTGACTACTTTCGACGGGAAGAAACAACAACAACAAATAACAACAACAAAATCAACAACAACAAGACAATGAAGACGACGACGGTTTCCTTGCCCGGGGCGATCTTTGCCTCTGGCGAGCCCGCCGCGTCGTTCTCTATGACCATCTGCTCCTCTGACGACATCGACAACAGTGGTAGCCTGCTGCTTCTCTCCGGCGTCCGAGCCCGCAGGCAGCAGCAGCAGCAGATCTTGCTGGCGACGACGACGACGCAGCGCTCCCGCCCCCGTTCCTCGCCGCCGCAGTTTGCCTCAGTCACGGCTGCTGCTGCTGCTCCTTCTGCTGCCGCCGCCGCTCCCTCCGCCTCTGCCGCTCCGCCGCCGTCGTCCTCGTCCTCGTCCAAGCCCAAGCTCGAGCTCAAGCCGGCCTCCGACGTCCTCGCCGGGGCCGTCGCGAGAGCGGCGAGCCAGTCGACCGTGCACCCTCTGGACACGCTCAAGGTCAGGATGCAGGCAGCCGACGCCGTCGCGGCGTCCTCGTCCGCGAGGAAGGCGGCGGCAGCAGCGGCAGCAGCGGCAGCAGCGAAAGGAGTTGCTCCTTCGTCTTCCGCCGCTTCTGCCGCCGTCCCCCTGAAAGGGATCGCCTCCGCCGCTGCCTCGGTGCGCTCGCTCTACGCCGGCGTCGCCGGCGCCGCCTCGGGCGCCGGCCTCTACATCGGCACCTACTTCGCGTTCTACGGCGCCGCCTGCAACCTGCTCGCCTCGGCCACGGACCTGCCCGCCGGCGCGGTCGCCTTCCTCGCCGGCGGCGCCGGCGCGGTCGGCGGCTCGGTCGTCAAGGTACCGCTCGCGGTTTGCATCCGCTCGGTGCAGGCCGGGGTCTACCCGTCCGCGCCCGCGGCCGCCGCGGCCATCGTCAGGGCCGCGGGCGTCCGTGGCCTGTTCACGGGCTACGTGCCCACGCTGCTCGAAGACGTCCCGGACATGGCGGTGAAGTTTGCCGTCTACGAGACGCTGCGGGCGGCGCACGCCAGGCTGATGACGGCGCGCGCGAGGGCGACGGGCGAGCTGTCTTCGAGTTCGAGCAAGAAGAAGGGGGAGCCTTTCAAGCCGCGCCCGCCGAGCATGGGCGAGGACTTCGCGATGGGCGCCGTCGCCGGCGCCGCCGCCGCCGCCGCGACGACGCCGCTGGACGTCGTCAAGACCAACATGATGTGCAGCGCGGCGTCGAGGCCGTCGATGCGCGAGGCGGCCAGGGCCGCGCTCGCGCGCGGCGGCGGCAGGCCCTCGGCGCTGTTCGCCGGCGTCGGGCCGCGCGCCCTGTCCAACGGGATCAACTCGGCGGTCTTCTTCGCGTTCTTCTCGGTGCTCCGTGGGGCGCTGGCCAAGGCCAAAGCTGCCAAGGTGGTGACGGTGGCGTCGGCTTCTGCGTCGTCGGCGAAAGCGAGTTCTTCGACTCGTCCTCCTCGCGCTGCTGTCGCCGCTTGAAAAAAGAAAAAAAGAAGAAGCAAAACCTTTTTTGTTGCTTCTTTTTTTTTCGACTAGTTTGATTTTTTGCTTAGTCCCTAAGAGAGAGAGTGAGTTGATTGAGTTGATTGAGAGTTTTTGTTTTTTTTTCGAAAAAGAAAGAGAGAGAGATCTCTGGCGGGAACGGAGAGAGCGAGATCGAGATCGAGAGAGAGAGAGAAGCGGGTGGGGGCGTTGATGTGAGAGTTTCGAAAAAGAGAAACGACGACGACGAACACGAAAATTAATCTTTTTCTCTTTGTCGTCTTCCTCTCTTTCTCTTTCTCTTTCTTCTTTGTCCCGCGCCAATCCCTTTCTCTCTTCCTCCTTCTCCTCCTCCTCCTCCTCATCCCCCGCCAAAAAACGAGAGATAGAGCGAGATAAGAGAAAGAAAGAAAAGATAAGAAAAAAAGAGAGAGACCAAGCGATAGATGTAAAAAAAACATAAAAAAGCTCTCGAAAATCTCTTGCTTGTCCTTTTCCTTTTTCGTGTTTGATAAGGCGCTGCTACTGTGCCTCCTCTTGTTGATTCCGTTTGTTTGTTTGCTATTTTTTTTTACTCGAGAACAGAAACAGAAGAAACGGGTTGAAAAGATGGGTTGAATAAAAGAAAAAAGAACAACAACAAGAAGAGAAGAAAAAGTCGAAAGGAAAAGAAAAAAATTGGAAATCATTTCTTTTTTTCTTTTTTCAAAGCTCGTCCCTCGGAGGCGCCTTGAAGTGCTCGCGCACAACGCTCTTCTGCTTCTCCGTCAGCGACCCAGGGAAATCGATCGTGAACGTGACGTGCAGGTCCCCTCGCGAGCCCTTTTTGTTATTCTTGCCGTCGCCCTTCTTCTTGTTGCGCTGCTGCTGCTGCTCTTCTTCGTAGTCGTCGTCGCCGTCGCCGCTCTCGCGCGCCGGGGCGCGGGGCATCCCTTCGCCGACGAGCGTCACCACGTCTCCTGGTCGGGTCACGCCCTTGGTCGCGATAGGCACCGCGTGCCCGTCCAGGTGCTTGATCTTCGTCGAGAAGCCCACCAGGGCGTCAACGAGGGGGATCGAGACCTCCAGGGCCAGGTCGTCGCCGCCGGACTCTGGGATGGCGGTGCGCTCGTCGTCGTCGTCGTTCTGCGGCATGCCCGGGATCTGCTGCCTCTTGTTCTTCTTTTTCTGTTTCCGTTTCCCTTCCTCCCCGCCGCCGCCCCCTGCCCTCTTCCCGCTGCTCCTCAACCTCGCCTCCTCGACGCCGTCGACCCTCGCGAACCTCGGGTGCCCGGCCTGGCGCACCACAAACACCAGGTCCCCCGGGTCGCCGTCGACCTCTGGCTCCCCTTCCTCGAAGAACCGGACCTCGCGCCCCGGCCTCGTCCCGGGCTCGACCGTCACCTCGACCTCCGAGGCCTCGCGGACCAGCTTGACGGCGTCGCACTCGTCGCACTCGTCCTCGGTGTACTGCTGGTACATGCCAGGGCCGATCTGGCGGGTGACGACCCGCTGGCGGCAGTTGCACTTGCGTTTCCCGGGTGCCGGCGCCAGCGTCATCTTGTCTCGCGTGACTTTGACCGTGGTTCCCAGGTAGAGCTCCTCGAGGGAGAGGTCGAGGTCGACGCGGACGTCTGCGCCGCGGGGCGTCGGGGCCTCGCCCGAGCCGTCCCCGCCGGGGAAGCCGAAGGGGTTGCCCCCGCCTGGGAAGCCTCCGCCGAAGAGGCTTTTTTTTTTTTTTTTTTTTTGAGTGGTAATGGAGTGAGTAAGAGAGAGAAAGAAAGAGAGAAAAACGGAAGAAAAAAAACTCCACAAACAAAAGAACTCACTGCTGGAAGATGCCTCCCATCGGCCCCCCAGGCCCGCCACCCCCTCCACCACCCCCGCCCTGCGCGTTCTGCGCCTGGTGCTGCTTCAGCCCCTCCTCCCCGAACCGGTCATAGACCCTGCGCGTCTCCTCGCTGCCCAGCGCCTCGTAGGCCGCGTTGATCTCGGCGAACCTCCTCGCCGCCGCGGCCTTCTGCTGCTCACTGCCCGTGACCTTGTCCGGGTGGTACTTGAGGGCCAGCTTGCGGTAGGCACGCTTGATCTGGCCGTCGTTGGCGCCGCGGGGCACGCTGAGGACGTCGTAGAAGTTTTTTCTGTGAGAGAGGAAGAGAGAGAGAGAGAGAGAGAGAAAGAGAGAGAAGAAGAGGAGGAAGAGGTTGAGAGAGAGATGAAGAGAGAGATGAAAGAGAGAGAAAGAGAGAGGGCGGGAAGCAGCGAGAAAGTTGACCGATCGCGATTGAATTTTTTTGTTAGCGCTCGGAGCTTTCCAGCGCCTAAAAAAAATCCGTTGTTCTTCAGGTCGAATCACCAATCAACTCACCCTGCCGCGACGAGAGAGGACACCAGGGCCAGGATAAGCAAGCAGAGAGCGGCTCGAAGCGCGGGCGAGCGACGGCCGCGGCGGGAAGAGAGAAGAGGAAGGAGAGGCATTGGAAAAAAAGAAAAAGAAAACGATCTCAAGCTTCTCTCTCTTTTTTCCCCAGCGTCTCCACGAGCAAAGCCAGGAGCAACAACTCCGATCTGGAAACAGGTTGAGATTGAAGAGGAGATCGAGAAGGCTCCCCTCTGAAGCGATTTAGCTTGATAGACGCGCGGCACGCGTCTTCGGCTTCGCTTTGTTTGAACGAGCAAAGAGAAAAGCGAAAGAAGCAAAAGTGATTTTTTCCTTTTTGATTTTAAGGCGCACCTCGATTGTTGCTTCTTCATTTTCTTTCTCCTCTTGTTTTCAATTTCCACTTCTTCTTCTCTCTCTCGCTCTCTCTCTCCAACCACGCCATGGCGGAAAACGGCGCTGCCGCACCCGCAGCAGCAGCAGATGACGTCTCGTCCTACGTGCTCCCGGACAAGTGGACCGAGGACACGGTCGACGAAAAGGGCGAGAAGATGAGCAAGACGTGCGTTCTTTTTCTTTTCTTTTCCGGTTCTTCTTCGATTGCAGCCGTCGACGAGTGGCTTTGCCAAACACCAACGCTTCTACCGTGTTTCTGTTCCTCTTTTGGATCTGCGATCTCTCGCTGCGCGTGGCTCTCGACGTGGCCGAGGCTCAGAGAGAGCAGCAGAATGGAGAACAAAGAGCAGTTCAAGGGAGCGCGATTCCTCCTAAAAAAAGCTCGAGCTGCGAAAACGTCGATCGATCGAATGCCTTCTCTCTTTCTCTTTTGCTCACCTTCTCTCCTTCATTCTCTCTCTTTCATACCAATCCGCCACGACAGAGAGTTCAAGCGCAGGCTGAAGGCCGTCGAGACGGCCAAGAAAAAGGCCGAGAAAAAGGTTAGACAGAGGAACGAAAAAGAGAAAGAGAGAGAGAGAGAGGTCGTCGTCGTTTTTCCTTGGTCGTTCATCGACCTTCCTCCTCCTCTCACCTCCTCTCTCTGACCCCCCCTTCCTTCAACAGGCCAACGCCCCGCCACCCGCTGTTAAGGCGGAGAACGCCTCCTCGGGACCGGCCCTGGTCGACGACGACGACGACGACGACGACGCCGACCCTGCCAAGTTCTACGAGGCCCGCGTCCGCGCCGTCGCCTCCGTGCGCGCCGCGGGCCAGAACCCGTACCCGCACAAGTACGCGACGACGCTGTCGCTGCCTCAGTACGTCGACAAGTACCAGTCCACTCTCGAGGCCGGGCAGCAAGAAGTCGAACAGTCTGCGTCGCTTGCCGGTCGGGTCTACGCCAAGAGGGCACAGGGGAAGCTCGTGTTCTTCGACCTGAAAGCCGACGGAGTCAAGGTGCAGGTGATGGCCGACGCTCGCAACTTCGGGTGCGGGGTCGAGGGGTTCCCTGCCGCGATCTCGGCGTTCAAGCGAGGGGACATCGTGGGCGTGGACGGGTTCCCAGGTGAGCAGAGGAGATTGTTCTTCTTTTTTTTGTTGGAGAAAAGGAGAGAGAAAGAGAGAGAGAAAGTTTTTTCCCAAAAACTCTCACCCTTTTGTCCTTCATCTTCTCCTCCACCTCTTCCCCCCCCCTCCCTTCCTCCAGGCAAGTCCAAGAGGGGCGAGCTCTCCCTGTTCGCCCGCAGCGTGACCCTCCTCACTCCTGCCCTTCGCCCCGTGCCCGTCCGCGCCCTCACGAACCCGGAGACTCGGTTCAGGCAGCGCTACCTCGACCTGCTCACCAACCCGCGCACGCGCGCGGTGTTCGAGACCCGGGCGAAAGTCATCCAGTACGTGCGCCGCTACCTCGACCAGCGAGGGTTTTTGGAGGTCGAGACCCCCATGATGAACCAGCTGGCCGGTGGCGCAACGGCAAAACCCTTCGAAACCTGGCACAACGACCTGGGACAGAAGCTGTTCATGCGCGTCGCCCCGGAGCTCTATCTGAAGATGCTCGTGGTCGGCGGCGTCGACCGCGTCTACGAGATCGGGAGGCAGTTCCGCAACGAGTGCATCGACCTGACGCACAACCCGGAGTTCACGACCTGCGAGTTCTACCAGGCGTACGCCGACTACAACGACCTGATGGACATGACCGAGGAGATGGTTTCGGGGATGGTAAGAGAAAGGGGAGAGAGAAAGAGAAGAAGAAGAAGAGAAGAAGAGAAGAAGAGAAGAAGAGAAGAAGAGAAGAAGAGAATAGAGAGAGAGAAAAAACTCACCTTAAACCTTTTTTACTCTTTTTTTCCCTCCAACAACTCGAACACTCTTTCCTTTCTTTCTTTTTCCTTCCTTTTCAGGTCAAGGAGATCACCGGAGGGGGCTACGTCGTGCGCTACCACGCCAACGGCCCCGACGAGGAGCCCGTCGAGATCGACTTCACCCCCCCTTGGAGGAGGATCAGCATGGTCTCTGGCCTCGAGGAGGCTCTTGGGGGGAACATCGAGCTCCCTCGCGAGTACGAGTCCGAGGCCTCCCGCGCTCTTTTAGACAAAATCTGCGTCGAGCGCGGGGTCGAGTGCTCTGCCCCTCGGTCCGCGGCCCGCCTGCTCGACAAGCTGGTGGGCGAGCTCCTCGAGAGCCAGCTGGTCAACCCGGGGTTCATCTGCGACCACCCTCAGGCGATGAGCCCGCTGGCGAAGTGGCACCGGGACATGCCCGGGATGACCGAGCGGTTCGAGCTGTTCGTCAACTGCCGCGAGGTCTGCAACGCGTACACGGAGCTGAACGACCCGGTGACGCAGAGGCTGCGGTTCGAGGAGCAGGCCGCGGCCAAGGCCGGCGGCGACGACGAGGCGATGAACGTCGACGAGGCCTTCATCACGGCCCTGGAGTACGGTTTGCCTCCCACGGGAGGCTGGGGCATGGGGATCGACAGGATGACGATGCTGCTCGCCGACGTCAACAACATCAAGGAGGTGCTGCTGTTCCCTGCGATGCGGCCCGAGGGTGGCGGTGGGGGCGGAGGAGGCGGTGGGGGTGGGTCGAGGCCTGCGAGCGCCGCGCCGGATGCTGCTGCTTCGTGAAAAAAGAAAAAAGATATTTTCTTTTCTCCCTTGATTTATTATTATTCATCTGAACAAAGAGAACGAGACAGAGAGAGAGAGAGAGACGAGAGAGAGATTAGAGAGCGGAGAAACAAACAAAGAGAGAACCCGTGTGTGAATTCAAATCATTAATTTTCTCAAGTTCGTTCTTTTCCAAAATTCAAGCTCAAGTCACCACCGCCACCACTTCGCCGTCGACCCTGCTTCCGTCTTCTGCCAGACGCAGCGTCACGCGCACTTTCAATGTTTCTTTCTTTTTCTTCTCGGATTTCCTCCAGAGCCACGGCTCGTGGAACAGCAGGATCGCCTGAGAGCCGGGGCTCGGCGCGCCCGAACGGCCGGGCGCCCAGAAATCGGCCTTCGTCGCCGCCGTAGATGAAGAGTTTGCTGCCGCCTCGAAGCGGAGCCAGCACGCGACGCCGTGAACGGCAACTTCTTCTTCTTTTTCTTCTTTTTCTCCTCCTCCGCAGACCTCCTCCAGCAGCTCGAGCTCCACCTCCTCGCTCGCCGGGAGCACCTGCGAGGCCCTCCGGCGCGAGATGTCGAAGCGCAGGAGCTCGGCGCGAGCAGAGACCTCCCTGCCCCCGCCGCACTGCCACGAGAGAGCGCGTGCGAAGAGCGCCCTCGCTCCTTTTGCTTTCCCGCTTTTGTGCTCTTCTCCTCCTTCGCCTCCTCCTCCTCCTCCTCCTTCGTCTCCGATCCCCCTCCTGAAGGCCTCGTCGACGCAGCGCATGCTCACGCCCTCGACCTCCCTCAGCTCCCCTCCGAAGTTGCGCGAAAGCAGCGGGCACGAGATCGCGACGGCGACGACCGAGGCCCCCGCCGGGGAAGTAACGGAGGAGGACGAAGAGGAGGACGGGGGCAGCAGCAGCCCCCTGTCCACGAGCTCGTCCCTGCGAGGCCAGAAGTCCAGCAGCCTCCAGGGGAGGTTGCTTGCTTCCGCGGTCCTGTAGTGGGGCTCGGCGAGGAGGGCGACGGCGGGAACAGGAAGGGGATGGGAAGGAGAAGATGAAGAAGAAAGGAACTCGGAGAGGAGCCGGGCCTCGACGCGGCCGGCGGCGGCGGCGGCGGCGGCAGCGGCGAAACTCTCGACGGCCAGGCACCCGGCGCACGACGGCTGCAGGGCCAGGACGCGCACGTTCTTGGACACCTTCTCTCCAGAAGCGGCAGAAGACGCGGCGGCAGCAGCAGTGGCGACGGCAGCTCCGTGCCCGTCGCCGAGGACGAGGACTGTCGAGGCAGCTTCTCCTTCTTCTTCCTCTCCTTCTCCCTCCTCCTCCTTTGCTGCCTTTGCCGCCTCTGCCTCTGCCCTCGCCACGACCGCTTTCGCCCCTTCTTCGAGCAGCAGCGCCGCAGGGGTCCCGGGGGCGGTGCCCCATCCCCAGTCCCCCGAAGGGGAGTAGAGAGACGGGACGGAGCAATGAAGGCAAGGCGGCGAGTTGTCGTTGTTGTTCTTCTCCTTGTCGTTGTCGAATTCTTCCGGCAGCACCTCCACCTCGATCTCCGTGTCCCTGAGCACGCCGCGGACGACGAAAAAAGTCTGACTTTCCCGACCTCTTCTTTGACGGAGGCGGCGGCGGCAGGAAGGCACGGGCACCCAGCAGCTCCGCCAGTGGTCTGTCCATCCCTCGTCGTCGTCGTCCTTTTCTCCTTCTCTCTTCTCTCGCGCCCAGAGAGGGGTAGTCGACAGAGAGACCCCGGGGGCGAGGTCGACCTCCCACCAGAAAGCTAAAGCGTCGAAAGAAGAAGCGGCCTCATCCTCTTCTTCGGTGCCGAGAGAAATCTCGACAGTCGAGGTCTCGACGACGCCGTCGCCGTCGTCGCCTTCACTTTTCCCCTCGGGCCTCGCCAGGTCCAGGTCGAAGAGCACCGCGGACTGCCCCAGCGGCACGAGCTGTCCGGCCAGGTAGAGCGGGTCGAGGTGCAGGGGGACGGGGCAGCGGAGGCCTCCTCCTTTGCCGCATTTGCCGCCGCCTTTGCCGCAACCATAACCAGCAGCAGCGGAAGCGAGCCCGAGCGCGCGACTCCGCACAGCCTGCACCAGCACCCGACCCCGACTCGGGATCGCGACCGCGTTTCCTTCCATAAGCCCTCGCGAAGAAACGTCCCGCATCACCGGGAGCACACCTTCGCCCACGAGCAGCGAGTCCAGTACCTCGGAGACGACGACGTCGGCCTTCCGCGGGAGGAGAAAAGACTTCTCCCCTCCTCCTTTTTCTTTTTCTCCCTCTTCTCCATCTACCAGCTCGAGGTCCTCGGACCTGCAGCAGAGCACCCTGACCCGCTCCTCCTCCCCGAGGCCGTTGTCTCGCAGGACCCTGCGGGAGAGCCGGGCCATCGGGGGGAACTGCTCGCACGCGACGACGGAGACGCCTCCGAGAAGAGCGGCGTCGTCATCTTCCGAGCGTTGCTGCTGCTTGGCCGCCAGGGCGGAGAGCAGGCCGCTGCCGGCTCCGATTTCCAAGACGAATAGATTCTTTTGCTTGTCTTCTTTCCACTTGTTTTCGATGACGATCTTCAGAGCTTTGGCGTAGGCCGCCACCCGTGGCCTGTCGTGGAGCATGTCGAGGTACGCGGAGGAGCGGAGGACGTCGGCGACTGGGGTTTTGATTTTTTTTTTTTTTTTTCAAAGGGGG
>Ga0210003_1002107_pt1 | contig 17045 bp, 17 predicted proteins | sample LantaG_FD_182804 | JGI IMG/M metagenome (GOLD analysis project Ga0210003, IMG submission 182804) | Deep subsurface microbial communities from Baltic Sea to uncover new lineages of life (NeLLi) - Landsort_02402 metaG (SPAdes) (version 2) | ecosystem: Environmental > Aquatic > Marine > Oceanic >...
CCCGAACCCCAGAGCGCAGCACGCCGCCTGCAGCACCAGCAGCCTAACACATAAGCCCTTTTCGGTGGTGGGCCCGAAGACGGCCAGCATGGCGTTTACGAGATTCCAGTTGGGCGTCGCGTGCAGCAGGCCCGTCTTCGGATCGAATGTCGGCAGCCGGTGGCGCGGGCAGGGGACTATCTTCAGAAGCTGAGGAAGGCTGTAGGCGAAGTTGATTATCTGCGGGATGAGAAAGACGAGCAGGGTCTCGGAGAAGTGGCCGAGGATGCCCGCGACGGCGAGGGCCATGCCGGCGAAGTAGGTGTAGGTGTCCCCGACGAACTGAGAAGAGAGAAAGAAGAGTGAAGTTTTTTTCGTTTTCGTTTTTAGAGAGGTGAGAATTTCAACAAAAAAAACGACGAAAAAACAAATGAAAGTTCTTCTCAAAAACTACTACTCACCACGTCCGAAGGGTACCAGTTGTGCCACAGCAGCCCCAGGCTCGTCGCCAGCAGCGGCAGCATGATGAAGAGCGAGAAGAGGTGCCCGTCTGCCGAGGCAGCCGCGGCCTTCGCCGTGGCCGCCGAAACAGAGGGGGCGGAGACGGCCGCCGCCAGGGAGGCGATAGATCCCAAGTTGTGCGCCGCGACCGCCGCGGCGGTCACCGCCGTCTGCCCGGCCTCGAGGCCGTTCACGCCCGCCAAAATGTTGATCGCGTTGGTGCAGAAGATGACGAGCGCTGCCATGTAGGCCTTGTAGAGCCATCCCAGTTCCAGATACTGCGACTTCAGAGAAAAACTGAAGAACTTGACGTCCTTCAGCAGGCGAAAAAGAGGGTGGGGGATCGAGACGCCCGTGCCGCCTCCGTACGCTACGAGTAAAGGTAAAGCGGCTGCTGCGGGGAGGACGAGCTTGACCTGAAAATGGGAGGGGGGGGGAGAAGAGAGCAGAGAAGAGAGAAGAGAGAGTGAGTGAGGCCTTTTTTGTTTCTTTGTTCGTCTGTCTCACGCTCGAAAAAAAGAAAAAAGAAAAACTCTTCTCTCTTACCCTCCACGGAACATCCAGGACGTCGTCAGCAAACCCCAGCAGCAGCATGAACGCGATAGCAGCCAAGGCGGCGTTGTAGTCGACGAGCCAGGCGTCGGTGGCGGGCGCCGACGAGAGCGCCGAAGAGAAGGACTTGGCCTTGCCGCCGAAGAAGAAGCTCGTCGCCGGAAGCGGCGGCGGAGGGGAAGAGAAGGCGGCCGAGGACGCCAGGAGCGCGACCCCACCGGAGGCGTGCAGGTGCTGGAACAGGGCCAGACAGACGAGGAAGACGGCGCCCACTGCCAGGCCCGCCGCCTCGGGGATCTTGCGGAGGCCCCCGGCCGTTCCTGAAAGGGGGAGGGAGAGAAAGAGAGAGGAAGAAAAAGAGAGAGAGGTTGAGAGGTTGAAGAGGTCGTTCTCGATCGATGATGATGATGTTCCTTTTTTTCTTCGAATTGCGAAGAAAAAAACTCTTCTTCCCCGCCGTACCTTTCTTGTTGATGTCCATCCCGAACAGCCCCGCCCTGAGCGTTCTGGCGGCGACCACGGGGATCAGCGCCCTGGTGGCGAAGAAGCCTGCGAGAGAAACCAGCGCGGAGACGGCGACGGCGCGCTCGACGCCACGGTCGGCGACGCGGGCGATGGGCGCGAGCGCGACGAGCGAGCAGGCGAGGCCGAGCAGCGTGACGGTCCGGGAGCGGGCCTTGGCGGCAAGCGAAAAGGAGGAGGAAGCATCGGATGGGGCGGGTGCAGCATGAGGTGGAGGAGGCTTCGAGGATGCTACGGCAGCGGCCTTGCCGCTGCCTCCGGAAGACCACCGCTTCGACGCTGCTGCCATCTTCGAAGTTTTTTCTCTTTTCGTTTTTTTCTGATTTTTTCGCATTTTTTCGAAAAACAAAAAAGAAAAACAGAGACAAAGACGTCGACGGCGACGGCTCAAGCAGATCGGTCTCGCATTCCCAGTTGCTCCCTCCCGCTTTCGCTTCTCTCGCTCCTCATAGCGTGTGCAGACACTCAACCACTCGACGTCTAGCTGCTTAGAACTCGAATCTCCGACTCCATGTCGCCGCCAAAGGGCAGCAGCAAGAAGGCCGCCGGAGCGACTGCCGGCGACGCCGCTGCTCTCGCCGCCGCGAATCTCGCCGGGGGCACGACGGCGGCCTCGCGCGCCCCGGCGGGCCTGCCCGACGCCGTCCGCGACCAGCACACGCACGTCACCAGCGGTCCCGATCTGAACTACAACGTGAGATATTTGAGGAGTTTGAGGGAGAGAGAGAGAGAGAGAAGAAAGAGGAAAGAGATTGCTTGCATTGCTTTTCGACGTTCGGCGGCGGCTTGATTGGTTCAAAAAAAAACTCTCTTTCGCAACCCCCGACTCTTCCTCTCCCAACCCCTCTCCCCCTCCTGCTCCCCAAAAATAGACCGACACCATCTCGTCCGCGGCGGCCTACATGTCCCTGGGCGTCGACAACGCCTGGTCCCTAACCGAGTTCAAGAGGAACCTCGGGGTAAGGATCACAGGTGGACCTTCTGCTGCCGCCGCCGTCGAAAGTGCCGGCAAAGCTTCAACTTCTACTGCTTCCGCTTCCGCTTCTGCAGATACCGATCCGGACTCGCTGACCTTCGACGTCGCGGGCATCGACGCCTCCCTCGCCAACGCCCTCCGCCGCATCCTGCTCTCGGAGCTGCCGTCGGTCGCGATCGAGCACGTCTTCGTCCTCGACAACACGTCGGTCGTCGCGTGCGAGATCCTGTCGCACCGGCTGGGGCTCGTCCCGCTGGCCGTGGACCCCGCAGCGCTGGCCGGGAGGTCGTCGCACGGGGGGGAGCCCGCCACGGAGGCGAACACGGTGGTTTTCAAGCTGGTGGCCGAGTGCAAGCGCGTCGGAGGAGGGAGCAGGAGCGGCGGCGGAGGAGGCGGAGAGGAGGAGGAGGAGGAGGCGGGAGTCGTGACGGGGGAGCGCGTGCTCTCCGGGGCTCTCGAGTGGCTCCCGAAGGGCTCGGAGCTCCCCGAGGAGACCGGAGCGACCTTCTCCACGAGCCAGGAAGGGAGGTTTAAAGTCGGAGGTGGAGGAGCAGGAGCAGCGACGACGACAGAAGCGGAAAACGACGACGAAAATGCGCGAGAACAGCAGCAGCCCCGCCCCCTGCGCCTTGGCGCGCCGCGCCCCGTCCACGATGACATCCTCCTCGCCCGCCTCCGACAGGGGCAGCGCATCGAGCTCGAGGCCCACGCCACCGTTGGCACGGGGGGAGAGCACGCCAAGTGGAGCCCCGTCGCTACGGCCTGGTACCGGCTCCAGCCCGAGCTCTTTGTCTCCGGGAGCGCCCAACCTTCTTCGACCTCTTCCTCGACCTCCAACCTCATCACGGGCGAGGACGCGGACGCCCTGGCCGAGGAGCTCCCGGGCCTGGTGGATGTACGGGGCTCGGGAGCGTCTCGCGAGGCGGTGCTCGCCGCCCCGGCCCGCGGCAACGAGAGGCTCCTTGAGAAGGCGAGGCGCCTGTCGGGCGAGCCCCGCTTCGCGGGGAAGCTGGCGCTGAAGCGCGCCAAGGACCACTTCATCTTCTGCGTCGAGTCTGTCGGTGCCTTGCCTCCGGGGGAGCTGGTGGTGAGGGCGCTCGAGGTGCTCGAGGCCAAGTGCGACAGGTTGATGGAGAGGATTTGAAGAAAGAGAGGGGTTTCGGGTTTTTTTTTTGTAGATAACGAAGAAGAAGAAGACGAAACACTTGCTCGATCATTCGATCTCTTATATCCTCTTTCGCCCGAGCCAAAAAGTCGGACGAAACGCGCTTGATTCTTCATCTTTCTTGCAGGAGAACAAAGAACGCGATGAGGCCTGCAACGCTGCAGCTGCAGCAGCAGCAGTGTGCTTTATCGGCGCCCGCGAGGACGCCAGCAACGACGGCATCAAAGTCGCATCTGGCCGTCGTCGCCACTCGCCGACGATTGCGATCTTCTTCTCGTTCTCTTCATCAGCCCTCTCTCTCCTCGACCCCGCTTCGATTCACCGCCGCCCGGGCAGAGGACGGAGAGGGCGCATCAGCGGCTCCGTCACCCTCGTCAGCGGAGGCTCCTCGCGACGACGACGTGAGTTAATTTCGATCGGAAAGAGAGGGTGGAATCAAAACTCAAACGTCGAAAAAAACTATCAACCTCCTCAACAACAACAACAACACCATCCACTCTCTCGCCACTCAACCCCACCCCACCACCACCCAGGTCCTCCCCGACTCCCTGAGCGACGCCCTGGCCCAGGCCGGAGCCGCCACCGCCGACGCCCTGGTCTTCGGCGGCGCCGGAGCCCGCGCCCTGGTCGAGCTGCTGCTGCCCGACCTGTGGGACCCGGCGTCCGGAGCGGTGTTTGCTGAGGAAGGGGACCAGCAGAGGTTCTGGAAGCTGACGCGCAGGTACGCCGAGGAGCTCGTGGCTTCGAGCCCGGCGGGTACGCGGGTGCGCGCGCTGTACCCTGACGCAGGAGTGGCCGCGATGCTGAAATCGCAGTGGACCAAAACAGGGGAGGGAGAAAAAACTTTGGCCTTTGAGGTCGCGGCCATCACTGACAGGCAGCCGGCGAGAGCGGGCGTCGACGACGTCGTCGTGCTGGCGGCCCCGGACCCGCAGTCGCTGGCCGCCGCCGTCAAGGCCGCCGACGCGGCCCGCGACGCCGGAATCCCCTGCGTCATGTTCAACCCGAGGCTGGTGTCCGGGGACGTCGGGATCGGGCTGAACGTGCGGAGGCTGCGCGACGGTTTTCTGTCGACTTTCGCGACCGCCTATGCGTTAAGGCCGGTGGGAGAGGTTGGGACCGTCTACAAGAGGTGGCCCGGGAAATGGCAGGTCTTCGTGGAGGACGAGAGTGCCCCCGGGAGGTACAAGCTGGCCGGGAACGGGAAAGGCTTCGACGTCGCCCCTGCCGGCGAAGCGCTGGACCTGATCTTCTCGCAGGCGCTTTCGAGGAGTTCGGCGAACAATGATGGCTCTTCTGTTGAGAGGACCGGGGACGGTTCGAGGCTCGCCCCGACCGAGGAGAACCAGCTCGGGATCGGGGAGAGGGTCGGGAGCGTAGTGCGGGGGCTGCAGCGATTTATGAAGCAGTTAAGCCAGTAGAGAGAAAGAGAGAGAGAGAGAGAAGGGAAGAGAAAGAGAGATATTTTTTTTTTGAATTTCATGGAAAAGATAGAAAAAAGTTTTAAAAAATTGCAGTCTCGTCTCTTCTCCTCCTCCTCAAATCCCGGCCGCCTGGAACCCGGCAGGCGCCAGCCCGGCCACCGCCCACCCCAGCGACGCGTAGCCGAAGAAATTCGCCGTCAAAACCTCGTCCCACGGCCTCCCATCGGCGTCCACGGGGATGCCGAGCCTTTCCATCCTTTCGTTTCGTGACAGAGACCTCACGGGAGGCTGCCAGAGCCTTCGCAGGCGCAAGGGAAGGGCGCGGTATGGCAGCGGAACCAGGGAGAGCACAGCTCTCTTGGAGACCTCCTTGACGAGGGCGACGAGGGCGAGGCCCGCGACGACGCGGCGGAGGGCAGCGAAGGGAGTGAAGGGAGCGAAGGACGAAGACAACGACGAAGGCGAGAGAGGAAGAAGAGGATGACTTCCGCCGCCGAGGCTGACCCCGAGCGCGACTCCCGCGCAGGCCCCTGCAATCGCCGTCGTCGCCTCGAAGGAGGTCGTGTACTTGAGCGGCAGCGGGTGGAGCCGGAGCAGCAGCGCGGTGGCGAGCGTGTGCAGGGCGGCGGCGGCGGGGCCGCGGGAGGCAAGCCAGGCGACGTATCCGGCGTCGAGGGAGAGTCCACCTCCAGCACCTCCCCCTACGTCCTCAAGCGCCAGCGCTGCCACGACGAGGAAACCCGAAAGCAGGCCCCCCGCGACGTCGACGGGCGTGTGCATGCCGCAGGCTACGCGGGCGAGCGCGACCAGCAAGGTCCAGAGCACAGCGACGGCGCGCGCCGCGGCGACGGAGACGGAAAAGGAGGAGGTCGAAAACAGAGGCCACGCCGGGAAGCGCTCACGGCAGCACTCGACCGCGTGCAGGCTCAGGACCAGGCTGTTCATCACGTGAGACGAGGGAAAGCCGTACTCCAGCAGGGACTTGGCCTCGCTCGCCCCGGAGGAGTCGGCGGTGAGGAGGCAGATTTTGGGGAGGCGGCGCGTTTTCGAGCTGCCGCTGCCGTCTTCCTCTCCCTCGTCTCCCTCCCCTCTCGTCGTCATCGCCAGGGGCCGCGGCGCGCAGACCAGGTCCTTCAGGGCGTTGCCCACGTAGAGGGAGACCGTCAGCGCGAGCACCAGCCCGACGCCGAGCTCAAAGTCGACGAGCCTGACGCGTTTTTGTGTTTTTTTTTCAAAAACAGAAGTTGAGAAGATAACAATAAATAAGGGTTGAGCTTCAAAAAAAAAAGAAAAAAAAGAAAAAAAAGAAAAAAAACTTGACTTTTCTTTCCCCCTTACCAGATGATCGCCGGCAGGACGGCCACGTAGAAGCTGACCGAGACCGTCGCGCTCACCGCGGAGAACAAGAGCGTCGCCGGGCGGGAGCAGAGGAGAGGCCCCCTCGACCCCACCTCCCCTTGCAGCGCCGCGACGGCGCCGAGCCCGCGCCTCGCCGCGCGTGACACCGGCGGCCGCAGGAGGGCCCGCGCCGAGCCGTGCAGCGGCGGGAGGCAGAGCAGGAGGACCAGGATGGTCAGGCAGAGCGCGCTGAACAGAGGGAGGTGCGGTAGCGGGAGCAGGAAAGGCGGGAGCGGGAGCGTCATCTTGATGAAAAAAGGGGAAGAGAAAGAAAAGAAAACCCTCAACTCAGAGCGGCAGCGGCTTCCACCACCTCTGCCCACGCCTCCACAGGGTCCGCCGCGCTGCTGCCGCTTCCCCCTCCTTCCCCCCAGACGGCCCCGAGCACGGCAGCCGCCTCGAACCCGAGCCCGCGGACGAGGCCCAGGTTCGAAGCGTCGACGCCGCCGAGGGCGACGACGCCGAGGGGGGGTGTCGAAAACTCTCGCGCCGCGGCAGAAGCGAGCGCCGCCGTCAGAGCGCGAGAGGGTTTCCTCCCGCCGCTGCTGCCTTGTTCTTCTCCTTCTCCTTCGCCCTCGCCCTCCCAGAGCTGCGCAGAACAGGACCCTGTGCCTCCGTATCCCGGTTTGGAGATCGACTCGAAGATCGGGGAGAGGAAAACGTAGTCGTAACAAGGAGCGGAAGCGGAAGAAGAAGTGGAGGTGGTGCCGGACGACGACGACGAGTCCCTCCTCCTCCTTCGCGCCGCCGCAGCCTCGGCCTCGACCTCCGCGCACGAGTGCAGAGACGTCGACAGCGTCAGAGGAGCAGCAGCAGCGCGCCCGCTGCTGTCTCTTCCGGGGGGCCTCTGCGGCCTGCCTCCGGGGAGCGCGTTCCTTGCGGCCTCGGTGAAGTGGACGCCCTGTGTCGAAGAGAAAGAAGAGGAAAGAAGAGGAGAGAGACGGTTTTGAGTTTTTTTTCGTCAAGCCAATGTTCGTTCAATGCCCACTCGCTCGCTCGCAGCCTCCCTCTCTCTCTCTCGTCCAGGCTCGCTTCTCAATTACGATTTTAAAATCCCCCACCTGAACGTCAAACTTCCCCGCCAGCGCGTGGTGCGAGTGCAGCACGGCCCGCTCCAGCAGGGAGCGCGGCAATTTCTTCAAGTAGGCCTCGACTGATGCCTCGTCGGCGCCGGGCTTGCGGACGTGCAAGGCCGCAGGGAGGAAGCCGCCGCCGTCGCTGGTTGTCGCCGTGCTCTTAGCGCGGGCGGCGAGGGAGTGTAAGGCCGCGTGTTCGTTGGGGAGAGTGGTCGGAGGCGTGAAGAGGAAGAGGCGCATGTGGGGAAGTGCGGAGAGAGATCGCCCTTTCGTTTTTTCTTTTTTCGAAGCAAAGTAATGTCGAGCTCCACTCTTTCGATTGCCATTCGATTGCCCTTGCTCTCATCATCTCTTCACGTCTCCCTTGCTCGCTCACCCGCACGCTCTCTCTCCACTCAATCCACCGAGCACCATGCGCGTGTCGCACTGCCTCGCTCGATGGGGAGCGCATGCCAGCGGTGGCTCCTCAGTGGCGGCGACGAGAGCAGCAGCAAGAGCGACGACGACGACTACGGTATCTTCAATTGCCCATCGCGGCCGCCTTACTTCAACCCCGACTGCCGGAAACAAAACCGTCGCCCGCTCCTCTTCCTCTTCGTCTTCCACCCCGGCCACCCCGGCCACCGACGCGGAGGAAGAGGCCAACAAGAAGCGCTGGCAGGAGTCCGGCGGCGGCGCGGGCTCCTCGGACGCCTGGCGCTGGACGCTCAACTGGGACGAGATCTTGCCGGGCCAGGTCTTCGTCGGTTCCTGCCCTCGCTCTGCCTCGGACGTCGACGAACTCGTCAAGGGCACGGGAGCAACGGCGATCCTGTGTCTGCAGTCGGACCTGTGCCTCGAGGCCTTACAGATCGACTGGCGCGGGGTCACGGGCAGGGCCGAGGAGCTGGGGGTCCTGCACACCCGCGCGGCGGTCCGAGACTTTGACCATGGGGACCAGGCGTTCATGCTTCCGGAGGCCGTGCGCCTTTTGGCGAGCCTGCTCGAGCTCGGGGAGACGGTCTACGTGCACTGTACCGCCGGGATCAACAGGGCGAGCTTGGCCGTCGTAGGCTACCTGACTTTCTCGAAGGGCCAACCTTTGGAGCGTGCCTTGGGCAAAGTGCGGTCCAAGAGGGCGCAGGCGAACCCATACGTCGACTGCTGGAAGACCGTGAGGTCGAAGTCCCTGGAGGGCAGGGGCGAAGAAGTGGCGGCGAGGGCCAAGGCGAGGTACCTGCGCCGCAGCTCGTGCGAGGGCCTCGGGGGAGGAGGAGGAAGTGATTCCTTTTCGACGACGATGGCGACGGCGAGCGCCGAAGACGAGTGCGAGGCTCTTATGACCGACGACGACGACGACGGAGAGGGGCGTGGCCTGCGGGACTGGGTCGCCGCCGAGTCCGACCTGCTGAAAGAGGCCACGGGGAGGCAGGTCGAGTGCACTATGACCCTGGCGCGTTCGTTGAAAAAAAGGAGCGAGAGGAGGGCCGCGGCGGCGCAGCAGGAAGCGGCGGCGCGCGTCGAGGCGGCCGAGGGCGAGGCCGCCGTCGCCAAGAGGGAGCTGGAGGGGGCGAGGGGCCAGGTGGCCGCCCTGGCTGCGGCGCTCGATGAGGCCAGTGCTGCTGCTGCGAGTGCTGCTGCTGCTGCTGCTTCGAGCTCTTCGAGGCCGGCTTCTTCCTCGTCCTCCTCTTCCGGTCTCTCAGCAGGCCCCTCGCGCGCCGCCGGCTTGAACGGCAACGGCTCCTCTTCCTCTTCTTCCTCTTCCTCTCCGAAGGCGCCTTCCTCTCTTTCGCTCGTCCAGGCCTTGGCAGAGGCGCGTGCAGAGGCGGACGCGCTCAGATCCGTGGCAGAGCAGGTGGTGGCCGTGGCGGAAGCTGCTGCTTCGGCGACGACGCCGGCGGGAGGGGCCAAGTGAGAAAAAAAGATGAAAAGAGAGTTGTGGAGGCGTTTCGTTTTTTTTCCTTTTCGTCCCTTTCTTCTTTTTTTTCTTCTTTTTTAGAGCAGTAGTCTTTTATTTTTGTATTTTGTCGTCGTCGTCGTCGAAAAGAGGAAAAGCAACATTGAAATTCGAATGTAAAAGTGACATAGACAATTAGAGTTATACAAAGAAGAAGAAAAAGAAGAGAAAAAAGATCACTCTGCTTCCAAGAAAACACCACCGCCACCTCCACCGCCACCGCGGTGTCGGCATTCGCTGCCTCCCTTCCTCTGCACCAGCAGCGGCACCAGCTCCGCGTTCTCCGGCACGAAGCCCCTCCGCCCGACGCCGACGAGCAGCTGCTCGATCCACCCGGAGTGCGCGACGACGAAGATACGACGATTACCTTTTCCTTCTTTCTTCTTCTTGTTCTTCTTTCCATTGTCTTCGCTCGAAATCTGCTCGCCGCCGCCGCTGCTCCTGCTGCTGCTGCTGCTGCTTCCGCCGCTTCCGCTTCCGCTCGCCAGCTCCGCCGCAAGCTCGAGGAACACCTGCGTCCTCTCGCGCACGGAATCGTCGCTCTCTCGCCTCTGAGGGTCCCAGAGCTCGTCCTCTTTCGAGAAGAGGCCCGGGCGGAGCGAAGGAGAGGAAGAGAGAGAAGAAAAAGAGAGAGAAGAAAAAGTCTCTTCTTTTCCCTCGGGCGACCAGGGCGCCTTGCCCCTCCCGACGACGGGGAAGCCGTCAAACGAAGCGTAGAGCTTCCTCAGGCCCTTGTCGTAGCTGCAGGGACAGCGACGGCGGCTGCGGCGAAGGCGACGACGACTGCGGAGCTGGCTTCCTTCTTGCTCCTCTTCTTCTTTTCCTCCTTCCTCTTCTTCCTCTCCTTCTTCCTCATCTCTCTCGCCTTCGGAGACGCCTCTCCTCGCGTCGCAGGTGTTGACTCCCGTCGTCTCCCTCGCCCAGTCGGAGACGTGGAAGGACGAAGTGCTCGAGAGCGCGGGGCCCAGGGCGAGCAGGGCCGTGTCGAGGGTCCTCGAGAGCGGAGAAGCGACGACGACGGCTCTCTCGCTTTCGCTCTCGTCGTCGTCGTCTCCGCCTTTTTCTTCTTCTTCTCCTCCTCCGATCAGCCTCTTCGCCCACCCCCCTTCGCTCAGCAGCTGCCCCAGGGAGCTCGCCTGATCCCTTCCCTTGGCGCTCAGGGGCGCGTCAAACAGCGGCCAGGAGGCGTTGGAGGCGGCGGCGTCTTCGTTTCCACTACTTTCTTTCCCGCCGCTTCTTTCTTCTCTTCCTCTTCCTCCTACCGGCGGCGAGAGCTCCGGGACGTCCCCTTGGAAGGAGCAGGCCTGTCCGACCCCCGAGTTCCACGCCTCCTCGCCCACAAACTGCTGCACCGCGTTCGAGACGGCGCGGCCGTGGCGGATGGCGTAGACCAGGAAGCAGCCGGGGCATGGCGACGACGACGGAGAAGTCCCGTTCTCGTCCTTTCCTCCTCCGAGTTTGTCGTCGGCGAGGTCGAGGAGGAAGCTCCAGGGGACGCGCGCGCCAAAGTCAGGGCGCTGCCCCCTCAAGAGACTTTTTTCCACGTCCAGGTCTCTGGACAGTTCTGCGGCCTCCTCCTGGACGAAGAGGCCGCGGTAAGGGGTGACGAAGCAGGAGGAAGAAGAGGAGGAGGAGGAGGAAGAGGAAGAAGAGGTCGACAAAGAGGTTGAAGTCGGTCGACGAGGAAGAAGACGATGACGATGACGGTGACGAAAGAGCATCGATGTTGCCGCGTCCGCTTCTCGCTTTGCTGAGCTCTGTTTCGCCCAGATCAGCGCAAGGAGGAGCGTGACGACGAGCCTGACCAGCCCTGTCGGCCTCATATCGAAATTTTACGGGGATGGGGAAGAACGAAGGCGACAGAAGAGAGAGCGCGCCCTTGTCGAAAAAGAGACGAAAAGGAATCACGTTTTCATCAAGTTTAACCAGTTGTAATTACAATTGTAAAATTTTACAAACTGTAATCTTCCTCCTCCTTACTCTGCCGCAGAGGCCAGCGCTCTGTACCTCCTCTCTTTGACAAGCCTCACTCCGGCGACCTTCTCCCCAAGCGAGCTCCGCTCTGCCCCCACGGCGAGGAACCTCGCCAGAAAGCCCGCGACGCACCCCAGCCCTAGCGTTCCCGCGCCGAAGGCGGCAGCGTCAAGAGAAAAGGCCAGGGCTGCCTTCATGTTGTCGGAGGGCGTCCCTCTCCTCTCGCCGCGGGAAAACTCCCACCAGTAGGAGGAACCCGAGGAGAGCACCGAGAGGGCGAGCGGGCGGCCGAGCAGGGCGGCCGAGGCGAGGCCGGCCGAGGCGAGGGCCGTGGAGGCTGCCAACAGGGGCGGGATCCCACCAGAGAGCGGCAAGGAAGAAGAAGAACCCGAAGAAGAAGAAGAGGAGAGCCACGAAAGAGCGACGCGGCTCCACCACAGCAGCGCGAGCGCGCCGCAGCCGGCACCGGCCGCCGAGTCCACCAGCAGCTCCAGCGCGCCCAGCGGCACCGCTTCGACCCCGCGTTCGATAGAAATTCTCTGCGACATCGAAGAAGAAGAAGAGAGCAGAAGCGTGCGGAACGAAGGCGGGTCCGCCGCCCTGAGCTCCCGGTAGGCCCCGAGCCTCCTCCTGGCCGCGGCGGCGTTTTCCGGAGTCAGGCCGCGAGACCTGAGGAAGGTCTTGAACTCCGGCGAGGCCTCGAGGCGCGCCACGTGCAGAGAGGAAGAGGAAGAAGAGGAACGTTCTTGGCTGGGAGAAGCTGGAACCGGCTCTTGCTGCTGCTTCTGGCCACTGACGACGCTCGCCTGCCTGAAGAGCAGCCCGGCGACGTTTCTCGGGTTTGGGAGCGGGGGCGGCAACGGCGCCGCCGCCGCCTCCTCTTCTTTCCGCGAGGCCAGGGTCGTCGCCGAGTCGTCCGGGTCGCTTGCGTAGTCGTCTTCTTCTCCGTCGTTATCGTAGCCAGCGCTTCCGCGGTCGTTTTCATCGTCGTCGGCATCGAGCAGGCCGTAGCGCCCAGACGCCGGCCTCGCTGCTGCTTCAGCGCCGTTGGCGTCTTCTTCTTCTTCGCCGTTGTTGCCGCCGACAAATGACCGTCTCTGATTTCGTCGTCGATCAATCATCATCATCTCCTTCCTTTGTCGCCGCCGTTTGCTGAGCGCGATCGAGCTCAAAACGCTCTTCGCCGCGTACAGCGCTGTAGCCAGGACCAGTGACGTCAGCCACAGAGGAGCAGAAGCGATCAGCGAAGCCAGCCCGGCCGAGCATTGCGACGGAGAGGAGGAAGACGCCACCGATGACATTCTCGTCGAAGCGGCATTGAGGACGATGACGATCGAGGTTCCCAACCTCGACCTGGCTCGCCCCCACAGCCTGCGCAGCGCGAAAGCCACCGCTTCGGGCTCCATTGAGGGAGGGAGAGATGCGTGCCTTGAGCGCAGAGCGCAATTAGGCACGGATTCAAGGTCAGAAAGAAGAGGAAAAAAGACGTTGTGAAAGACTACATAGAGAGAGAAAGAACGGGAAAAAAAACTCGACCTCCTCTTCTCTCTCTTTTCTTTCGGTTTCGCGGGCAAAAAAATATCTCTTCTCTTTTTCTCTCTCTCTTTTGGACACAAATGCTACTCCCGAAAGATCTTGAACTGGCTCGCCTGCGTCACGATCTGCTGCACCCCCGAGACCGCCACCGCGATCGTCAGCAAACAACAAATGACATTGAGCGATCGCAGTGCATTCTTGACCGCCGGCCTCGGCCTGAAGACCCTGACGTACGCCTCGATCGGGAACAGGACGGTGGCGGGCCAGAAGGCCAGGGCCCCCGCCAGGCCCAGGATGATCGACAGCGACGGGATCGCGCACGTCACGAGCGTGCCCGCGACGACGTACGAGGTCCGGAGGAAGAAGCGGAACTGCATAGCCGAGAGCCTGAGCGGGTCGCGGCCCGTGAGCTCGGCCTTGCGGTCGCGCCAGTGCTCAAAGTACTCGAAGAAGGGCTGCGACCAGACCTGGTAGGCAGGCATCATGTGGATCAGCACGGCGGCGTTGGACACCAGGATGATCCAGCGCGGGCCGTCGAAGCCCGTGAGGATGTCTGGGGGGGGGGAAAGGTTGGTATTGTTGTTGTTGAAGAAGAAAAAGTTGAGTTTTTTTCTTCGTTTTCGGGTTTGTTTCTTCTCATCGAAAAAAACATCAAAAAAACTCACCGTCAGGCATCTTCTTCCCCAGCACGTTCGCGTCCGTGTCCCCAAACACGGAGTAGCCCGCGCACGCCACTGCGTAGTATACCGCCAGGCTCGACCCGATGGCCCAGTTGCACGCGCGCTTCATCGGCCTGATCGGGCCCCGAGGCGTGCCGTCGCCGTGCAGCGTGTCCTGGATCTCGACGAGGATGTACGCAAACGACAGCGAGAACAGGATGGTCCCGACGGCCGAGAGCTGCGTCCAGGCGTCCGCCTCGGGGGAGCCCCAAGCCGAGCCCAGGACGGGCCCTTTCCCGAACTTGGAGGCGGAGAGGCCGAAGGCGGCGGCTGAGTAGATAGCCGAGGCGACGGTGCCGACAACGCTCGCCCACTCCAGGTGCTCCAGGCTCGGCACCATCGAGAACGGCAGCTGGATCGCGCCGAAGATCAGGCACATGATGAAATACTTGTCCATCGGGCAGCTGTCCGCCTTGCCGAACGCGCCGCAGGCCTCCTTGGCGAGCGCGGCCATCGTCTTGGCTCCCAGGATCTGGTAGGGCCACGCCGTGAGGATCAGGTTGACCAGCTGGATCCACGCGACCGCGATCTCCCCTTTCCTCCCGAAGACCGTGTCGACGAGCGCGGTGTAGGTCCGCTGGCGCAGGCCGTTGATGCAGTAGGTGTCGGACAAAAGATGGGCAGTGTACAGCGTGATGAGCCCGAAGAGGAGGAAGCAGATCGATCCCCCCGCGTAGCCGAGAGGGACCATCGCGGCCGGGAGCGAGAGGACCCCGGCGCCGATGATGGCGGTGATGACGTGCATGGTCGCGCTGAGAAGGGAGCGGAGTGTGGAGTGGAGGGTTGGTGGCGGTGGTTTTGGTGAAGAAAAGAGGGGGAAAGGGGGTGAGCGTCAAAGGTTGAAAAGGTCGAGCGTCGTCATCGAAGAAAAGAAAGAAAGAAAGGAACCCTCTCTCACATACACACACATACACAAACAAACGCACCTAAAAGTGGTGCCTCTCCTCCTGATGCCGTCCTCGCAGGTGCCCTTGGGCATGCCCTCGAGCTCCAGAGGGGTCAGCGTCTTCCGCACATGCGGCTTGGTGCTGCTCCCTTCGCCGCCAGAGGGAGCAGACTCGAGGTCAGCCGCCGCCGCCGCCGCCGCTGCTCCAGCAGCCCCAGCCTTGGCCTTGGCCGCTCCGATCTCGTCCCCGGCGATGACGCTGCCCGCGCCGGTTGTTCTGGAGACGTGCCTGCGCGTGAGCGTCGACGTCTGCACGGGGGGCTCGACAAACTCCCTGGCCAGGTCCCGGGCGAGGTCGACCGACGCCCGGGCGAGGTCGACGATGACGAGCGAGCGCGGGGGCCTCTGGCTGGCGCGCAGGGAGGCCTCGATGCTCATCACGCTCCCGGGAGCCGCGCTCTCTCGGAACAGCGGCTGGTTTGAGTGGGCGGAAGTATCGGAATTACCAGGCATCGAGCCCCCGGCGGTGGAGGAATCGGCAGCATCTCGAGATGCCCCGTCGCCGCCGCCTTTCGACGACTGCTTGCCGAAAAACGGCATTCGGAAGTGTTAGTAAAAGCTCGCGCTCGAAAGTTCCGGTCTTTAATCGTGTGTTGAGAGTCGTCACAGCAAAATGGCTCTGTGAGAGAGCTCAATCAACGCTGGGAGAAGAGGAGACGGAGGCTCTGGAAGGGAGAAAAGAAGAGAGATAGAATGAGGGAGAGAATGGGAGGGGACAGGAAAAAAAAATTCGACCTAATTGAGACGCTTTGTGTGTTTCAACCTCGTCTCTCTCTCTCTCTCTCTCTCTCTCTTTCTCCTTTTCAACCTCCACCACCTCCGCGCGAACGCCGCCGCCGCTCGACCTCGAGGAGACAGACAACTAGACAGAAAGAGAGACCTTTTCGTAATTATTCCGCCAAAAAGGTATTTTGAAAAAGAAGAGGAATACACAAAAACGCAAAAAAAGAAACAAAAAGAACAAGGGCAAAAGGGCAGCTCTCTTTCTCTCTCTTTCTCTTTTATTAAACTCTCCATTGAACGTTTCCATCGCGCGCGTAGTGAAATGCAAAAAGCACACAAAATGCAACTATTTGAAAAAAAAGACGAAGGAGAAGAAATAAAAGAAGAAGAAGGGCAAAGCGCGCCACTCTTCCTCTTTTATTCAAACGTTTCGGCGCTCTCTCTTGGCAAGCCTGGTGGAAAAAAAACTATTTCTTTCTCCCTCTTTCTCTATCTCAACTCCCTCTCCCCAGCGTATTTTCTCTCTCTTTCTTTCATATAGAAAGAGGGGGCGTAGATAAAACAGAAATCAGAGGCCCCAATCGCTCATTCTAAACTCTCAGCTCAAGCGCTGAACAGCTTAAACTCCTTGGCCTCGGTCCCGAGCTCTTTGACCGAGGCGACCACGCAGACCGCCGAGACGATCGCGCAGATCACCGACAGGATGCGCAGCATGACGCGCACGCCCTTGTCGGGCTTGAATACCTTGATCCAGCACTCAATGGGGAAGACGACCTGTTTTTTTTGTGGTGGTGGGGGGGGAAGAAGAAGAAGAAGGTGAGTTTTTTTTCGTTTCTTTCAAACTTTTCTTCTCTCTCTCTTTCAAAAACACTCTTTTCCTTATCTCTCTTACCGTCGCAGGCCAGAAGCCCAGCGCCCCCGCCAGGCCCAGGATCACGCCCATGAACGGCAGCATCAGCGCCAGGAACGTGCACAGGATCACGTAGATCGTCCGGAAAATGATCCGGAACCGCCGCTCGCTCAGCCCCAGCGGCCACTTGCCGTCGCGCTTCTTCGCGACACGGTGCTCGACTGCGAGCTCGACGCACTCGAAGAGCGGCTGCGACCAGACCTGGAACGCCGGGATCATGTGGACCAGGACCAGGATGTTGGCGAGGAAGATGGCCCATCTCGGCCCGGGGAAGCCCGTGAGGATGTCGTCGGGCATGAGGATGCCGAGCCGGTTCTTGGCGGTGTCCCCGAACGCGGCGTAGCCTGAGGAAGAGGAAGAAGAGTTTGGATTTTGAGAGTTGAGTGAGGGAGAGAGGCGGGTCGAAAAGAAGCACAAAAAACCAGAAACCTCTTCTTCCATCTCACCGGAAAGCGCCACGGCCAGGTAGAAGCTCCCCATGATCGCCAGCGCGATGTTGACGGCCCTCTTCATCGGCCTGACGGGCCCGCGCTCCCCGTCGCCCTTCATCGTGTCCTGGATCTCGATGAGCATGAACGAGAACGAAAACGCAAACAGGATGTTGCCGACGGCGTTGAGGTCCTTCCAGACCGAGACGGGCTGGCCAAGCACCGACCCCAGCGGCGGGCGCGGGGCGTGGAAGCAGGACAGCCCGAAGGCGATGAGCGC
>Ga0210003_1002110_pt1 | contig 17031 bp, 11 predicted proteins | sample LantaG_FD_182804 | JGI IMG/M metagenome (GOLD analysis project Ga0210003, IMG submission 182804) | Deep subsurface microbial communities from Baltic Sea to uncover new lineages of life (NeLLi) - Landsort_02402 metaG (SPAdes) (version 2) | ecosystem: Environmental > Aquatic > Marine > Oceanic >...
GGCGATGATGAAGCAATGTTCATTGATAACGATTTTGTAAAAGCGCTGGAGGTGGGAATGCCCCCTACTTCAGGAATGGGCCTTGGTATTGACAGGCTTACCATGCTTCTCACAAATCAGCCTTCAATCCAGGATGTTCTCCTGTTCCCCCAGATGAAACCATTAAGTCAAAAGTTAAAAGCTGAAAGTCAAAAGGAAGAATATATCCAGCATGGGATACCGGAAGAGTGGATAGATCCCCTTAAAAAACTGGGCTATACAACCATCTCGAAGCTGAAAGAGGTGGAAAAAGCCGGCAAGCTGGCAAATGATCTCAACGGGTACAATAAGAAAAACAAGCTGGGGCTTACGGGATTGAGTCCGGAAGCGGTGGAGAAATGGCTGAAATAGTTGCCAGGTGCTAGGTCCTTGTTGCTGGGTCCTGGGTGCTGGTTTTTCTCAACTATTGATATAAGAATTTTCAGGTTTCGGATGATGGGAGGCGCAGGTTTTCGAACCATGAAATAAGTTTCTGGAGCAGGTTAAAATAGAGTGCTGTATAAAGGAGCACTGACACCAGCCATATCAGCAGAACATTAAACCAGTAGGTATCAATCTCGATATTCCCAATCATTTTATACGGTGCATAAAAATGTGCACGTCCATTTTTTGATTTTGCCTTCATATACCCGGGCTTAAATTTCTGAATATATCTTTCAGGCGTTCCCAATATTTTAACAGGATTATCTATATCCAGCACCTGTGATTTCAACCGTTTATTCTCATGATCCTCGCGGAGAGATATCCATCCTTCATCACCTGAAATATTTTTCAGCGAATCACTTATCCGGTCTCTTGCAGAGGTTGCAAGTTTATACTGATCCATAAAATAGCTCCTCAGCGAATTAATGTATGCGGCGGTTGATTCTTCAACGTTTTTGTTGAAGCCGGCTGCATTAAGCGAGTCTTTCCATAATCCGGGTTCAGTTTGTGTCAGTTGTGCCAGTTCATTAACATGATGGTTCAGCCTGGTGTAACAGTTCTCTGTAACCCCCTTATAATCAGCTCTATCCCCGTATTTTAGACAGATCCAGAGATCTTTTTTCAACCTGTCGTTAATCAGGAATGCGCCATAATAGTAGTTCTGGCTTGCATTCATGTTATGCCTAAAGAATTGCTTTTCAAATTCATTGTTTTTAAACTGTTCAACTGCAAGAGCTTCAAATGACCATCGGGCGGTCATCAAATCTCCTATCACAGGAGTATACTCCCGTGATGAAGTACCACTTAAATGAAGCTGGTCAAATTTAACAAGCACACCGCTGAATAACATCTGTGGTATAATAATGAAGGGTATCAGTATATAAATTGTGACAACTGAATGAAATGCTGAAGAGATATTCAGCCCGAGCAGGTTTGCTGAACAGGCAGTTGTAAATAGCACAAGCCAGTAACTGAGCGTCATTCCCCTGATACCCAGGATCAGGTTGCCGATAATAACAAATGATATTGTCTGTATTGCCGATATAAGGAACAGTATCATTAATTTGGAGTTCAGGTAACTGAACCAGCTCAGGTTAAGAAACGATTCCCTCTTGAGTATTTTACGGTCTTTCACTATCTCTTCTGAGCTGATCATCAAGCCAAAAAAGAGAGAAGTTAACACGCACATGAAAAGAAATGCGGGGATGTTGTTATTCTCACTTAACTTATATATTTCACTGGTATACCTTGTAAAAAAAGCAAGCAGGAAAGCAAGCAGGGGAGGTCCCAGAAGACTTATAAGGATATATTGTTTGTCGGCTACTTTTGACAAAAAATCACGTATAAAAAATATTACTGATTGTTTAAAGAGGCCTGGAATACTATAGCTGTTCTCCGGCAGTTCCAGCTTTTCATTTACGGTCCGGCTGATTTTCCCGGTAGAACTTTCCTTATATTTTCCGGCCCATTCCTTTGGTGTGATTTTCCTTATACGTGTGGGTCTCCCGTGTTCGTCAACTACTTTTCTTTCAATAATCTGGAGTATCTGATCAGTATCAACGTTTCCACACTTAACACATTGATCCTCATCCGGATTTGCATGTTTACTAACGGTTTTAAAAAACACTATTGCCTCAGTAGGGTTTCCAAAATATACCTGGTATCCACCCCTGTCGATTATCATTATCTTGTCGAACATCTTATAGATCTCCGAAGCCGGTTGATGTATATTGATGATCACAAGCTTGCCTTTGTAAGTCTGTTCCTTAAGCAGGTTCATGACTGCTTCAGAATCGACTGAAGAGAGCCCGGATGTCGGCTCATCAACAAAAAGAATTGTCGGTTCACGAAGCAGTTCAAGCGCTATGTTGACTCTTTTTCTCTGGCCCCCGCTGATTATTTTCTTCAGAGGGTTGCCTACTTTCAGATCCTTTATCTCCTCCAGATCAAAATCAGCCAGAATTTTATTGACAGCCTCAATCAATTCAAATTTATTAAGATTATTGAGGCACATTTTCGCATTGTAATAAATGTTCTGGTATACAGTTAGTTCTTCTATCAGGAGGTCATCCTGCGGTACAAATCCTATAACTCCCTTAAGGCTTTCTTTTTCTTCCTCATCATAAAGATCATATCCGTTTATGAGTACTTTCCCCTCCTGTGGTTTCAATGTCCCGTTGAGAATGCTTAAGGTCGTTGATTTGCCAACACCGCTTCCTCCCAGGATACCTATCAGTTCTCCTGATTCACCGTGAAAATTGAGGTTATGAATGCCATTTTCGCTGTTTCGAAATTTAAAAGTTACATTATCTGCATCAATAGAGATTCTGCTTTTAAAGTCTGCTTCGGATATCCGGCTGATGATCTCGGAATAATAAATTGTTCTGATACCTGAACCCCGGATTGTTGAACCGCGATCAAAAATATAGGTCTGGCCCGGGAAAATATTTTGCCCGTTCAGATAAAGATCTTCGTTACCTTCATACCTGAGAATGCAGGTATTAGTGCTTCCAATACTCAGGAATGTTATTATACCCCTCAGGTTTTCATTTATTATATGCTTTATCTCTTCGGATCCCTTGCTTTTCTTGTTATCCATAATAAGGAGCCTGTTTTTCTCTTTCACATCACGTAAGCCCTTCATTATAAAGCTTTGAATATTAGTGTATTCGGTTGCCGGAATATTGAAAGCATCGGAAACAGTTTGAAGGAAATCAAGCTCGTTCTCTGTTATTTCCTCCCCAAGGGATATAAAGTCCATAAGCTGTATGAGCACATACATTTTCTGGTCCTGGTGCAGCTCTTCATTTATCTTTTCACATATTGCCAGTATTCTCATTGCGTTGAGCGAAACACGCTTCCTGTCCTTAATACTATCTTTGGCAATGTTTTCCGAATTATATATTCCAAGGTACTCATCGAACTGTTCCATATACCTTAATACCTGCTCATTATTAAGGTGGCGCTCAAGGAATATCCTTACGATGTCCCTCTCCCTGCTTGTAATGACTGTTTCATCATGAATATCGGCTATTAATGCAAAGAGCCGGATCAGGGCATCAAGTATTGTTTCACTCATATTATTTATTACTAATTATCCGTTAAGAAAATAAATGGAATTATCTTTGAAGCCATATTTATTATAAAGGTTTATATTTGTTTAAACTATATCAAGTTATAAAATAATTGTTACAGAGAAAAATTTTTCTGGATTATACAGGTCCTGTTGATCAGAAAGTGATTGATCACCTGCTCATGAACCTGAAGAGTACAAAAGAGTATGCCAGCCTGGACAAGACTTCAGGTAAAAGGGTTTATGCCATCCTTGTTGAATGTCTTGAAAATATTTCAAAACATACCTTGAAAGATAATTCGGATAAGCAAATCAGGCAGCCATTTATTAAAGTGGGAGAATGCGATGATACAATAGTTATTAATGCCGGAAATCCAATTCCGCAAGTTAAAAAGGATGTGCTTATAAGAAGGCTCGATATAGTTAACAGTATGGAGCGGAACGATTTGCAGCTTCTTCATGAAAAAATACTGAACCAAGAGACCAAGATAAGTGATAACGGAGCAGGAGCCGGGCTCGGATTCATATTTATGAAATTGAAATCGAGAAACAGAATCGATTATTCCTTAACTGAAATTAACGATGATCAGTTATTTTTTGAATTAAAAATATCCGTTAAAAAATATACAATGAGAAAGTTAGTTATTGACCCTACTGTAAATTCACCAAAGGTGATTTTTGACCCGGAAAATAACAGGTTTGAGATTTCCGGTGAATCAAGACCCCCCGATGTCGCCTCTTTCTATCTGGAAATACTGAAGTGGTTTGATGATTACACTTTATATCTCAACAGGAGCCAGGAGATAAAAGATCCGGTTGTTTTTAACTTCGATCTTGAATATTTCAATTCATCATCGGCCAAGTATATTCTTGATTTTTGCAAGCAGATAGGCGATGTCAGATCCAAAGGTATGAACCTTTCCATAAAATGGCATTATGATAAAGATGACCTGGACATGATGCAGGTCGGGCAGGAAATGTCGAAGATTGCCAAACTTCCTTTTGAATTTGCATCCAAGGAAATTGAATGAAATCTTCATGTGTATGACTGCAATTGGTAATTCCTTAAGTCTTAAAATTACATTTTAATTCCGAGGATCATTATATCATCAATTTGATCATTTTTGCCTTTCCATTCTTCAAATTTCTCTTCCAGAATTTTTTTCTGCTCATGCATTGGAAGTTTATGAATGGCTGTTAAAAGTTTTTTAAAGTTTTCTGATTTGAAAGTTTTTCTGTTATTACCTCCTAATTGGTCTATATATCCGTCAGAATATAGGTAGATTATATCATCCTCGATATATTGCATCTCAGTAATGCTAAAAGATCGATCTTCGTTTTCATAATAACCTATTGGCATTGCATCGCCTTTATACTCTTTTAATTCATTTTTTCGAATAAGCAGTAAAGGACGAAAAGCTCCTGAATATTGCAGTTTTTTTCTATCGAAATCGATGATACATAAAGCTATTTCTATTCCATCTTTTGCTTCATCTTTCTTTCCGGACTGATGTAATGACTTAATAATCTGCCCCCGGAGTTGATTCAGTATTTCATTTGCTCTTATTATTACAGCTTTATTTACAATCTCATTAAGAAAAGACAAACCAAGAATGCTCATAAATGCACCCGGAACCCCGTGTCCCGTACAATCCGCCACGGTAACGATTATTTTATCATCTCTTTGTGCCAACCAGTAATAATCGCCGCTTACAATATCCTTTGGTTTACTTAAAATGAAATATGATGGAAATAATTTGACAAATTCTTTTTCAGTCGGTAATAATGCTTTCTGGATTCTGCTGGCATATTGTATGCTGGCTGTAATTTCCTTGTTCTGGAACTCAATTTTATGTGTACGCTCAATGACTTTCTGTTCAAGTGTTATGTTTGCCTCCTTCAGTTCTTCAATGAGTTTCCTGTTTTGCTCCTTTAACTTAAAGGTTTCAAGTCCTTTATCTATGTTTAATTTTAATTCATCTTTATTCCAGGGCTTTGTTATGTAACGATATACCCGGCCAGTATTAATTGCCTGGATGATTGCTTCAATATCACTGAAACCCGTTAAAATCATCCTGATACAATTGGGATATTCAGGTATCACTTTTTCAAGGAATTGAATTCCTGTCATTTCAGGCATTCGCTGGTCCGTAATGATTAATTGTATCGGGAATTTTTTCACGATTTCCAATCCCTCTTTACCAGATGAAGCCAGATGTACTTCATAATCACGTCTGAAAGTTGCATTAAAGACAACAAGGTTGTCTTCTTCATCATCGACATACAAAATCGGAAGTAATGTTTTATTCATTATCTTTATTATTTATCAGATTGATTTACAGGAAGTAAAATAATGAATTCAGTCCCTTTGCCAGTTTCACTTTTAACCTCTATTTTACCTTTATGCTTCTCAACAATACTCTGAGTGATTGAAAGACCCAGGCCGGTTCCTTTTCCGACACCCTTTGTTGTAAAAAATGGATCAAATATCTTATCCCTGAGACTTTCCGGAATTCCATTCCCGCTGTCTCTTATACTAATCCTAACATTATTTGCTGAAAGTGATGTGCTTATAGTTATTGTACCATTTTCTTCAATTGCATCTACAGCATTTGACAGGATATTCATAAAAACCTGGTTGATCTGCCCCGGGAAACATTCAACAAGAGGGATCTTTTTGTATTTTTTCACAATCTCAATCCGGTTTTTATATTTGTTATGGAGTAATATCAGGGTGGAATCAATACCTTCATGAATATCAGCCTCTTTAAGTATATCCTCATCGAGACGAGAGAAAGTACGTAAACCTCTGACAATCTCTGTTGTTCTTATGACACCATTTTTTATACTATCTATCAGCTTGTTGATTTCCCTGATGGCTTCCTTATATTCAATGTTTTGCTTAAGTTCATTAATCTCCTTCAGTTTTTCCCTTACATTACCAACTGTAATCCTATTATACCTTTCCAGTACCTGACCTATCTCTTCCAGATTCAGCGACAGTGATTCTACTCCTGCACTGATAAAATTCACCGGATTGTTGATTTCATGTGCTATTCCGGCAACCAACTGACCTAATGAAGCCATCTTTTCCGACTGTACCAGCTGTGACTGTGCCTGTTTAAGGTTCTCGAGTGTTTTTTGCAGTTCTCCTTTCTGTCTTGTAAGCTCCTCATTAATAGTCTCTATTTCCTCCTTCTGCTTCATTACCTGAGCGGTTCGTTCCTGTACTTTACTATCAAGAGAATTCTTGGCCTCAAAGTTTTGAAGCATTGCACTCATCTGCTGAGTAAAGACCATAAAGGAGGGTATGAGCTGGTCGGTGATCTCATCATAATATGCTTTCTTTGAGTTGGACACACCCCCGATCAATACACCATGAAAAATACCATTTTCATCATAATATGGTGAAAAAAATACCTTATGTAATTCTGCTTCCCCAAACGGTTTGGAATCGGGTTCAACCTGTTCAATTATTACTTGCCCCTTTTTCAGGAAGCCTTTCGAAGAGATCCATTCGTTATCCAGTTGGCAACCATTAAAACTTTCACTATCAAATCCAAAATATGATTGTAATGTGGGCATATCTGTTCCTTTATCGTATACAAAAAAGGCGCTGCATTCCACTTCAAAAGTTTCGACTACCGATTCGACTGTAATATCAGCAAACTCTTCTATACTTTTAGCACTCAGAACTCTCTGGCTGTAAGTTTGAATTGATTTGAAGCGTGAGAGATCGCGATCAAGTTTGCTTCTCGCATCAACAAGGTCCTGTTCAACCTTCAGGAAGCGGATGATCTGTGCTTGTAAATCGTCGCACCTGGTTTTAAGTTCCTCGTATGTTGGTTTGGTATCCATATTTCAAGTTTGAAGTCCGAAGTCAGTAGTTTTTTCTTCAGGCTTCCGACTTCTGTCTTCTGGCTTTATTTCACATGCACACAATGCACTCCCTTGCCTTCAATTCCCGGCTGAAAGCATGCACTATCGGAAATACAATCAGATGTTTTCAGGTTACCTGACTTCCATTTCTTTATAAGGTCCGGTTCCCGGATGAGAGGACGACAAAGTGAAATATAATCTGCTATCTCGTTTTTCACCAGTTCATCAGCTTTTTCAAATGTTCTTATACCTCCAACCAGGATCACAGGTATCTTAACTCTTTCCTTCAAGCGCTTTGCGGCTTCAGTATAATAGACATCCTTCCTGCTTACGGGGGAAAATGAACCATCGACATTTCCTGTTAAAAGCGCACCAATAGTGCCGCCGCTTATCTCTATCGCATCTACACCCTCTTTTTCAAGCATTTCCGATACGACCAGCATTTCTTCAGTGTTGAAGCCTCCAGGAAGCTTATCATCGGAATTTATTTTAACAGTTACTGCAAAATTTTTCCCGACAGCCTCCTTTATGCTCCGGGTAACCTCCAGGATAATCCTTGCCCGGTTTTCAAGGCTGCCGCCATATTCATCGGTTCTTTTATTGAAGAATGGTGAAAGAAACTGGTTCAGGAGCCAGCCATGGGCTGCATGGATCTGTACCCCGTCAAAACCTGCCTCTTTTGCTCTTAGTGCAGTATCACGAAAAGCATTTATAACATTTCCTATGTCCTCCTTCGACATCTCCTTTCCAATTTTTCCATCCGGCGTTTCAAGAACAGACGGACCTATGGGTGTGGCTCCGCTCAGCAGCGGAGAAGAAAACAGACCGCTGTGAACAAGCTGAAGTATTACAGGGGTTCCCTCCCTGTGTACAAATTCAGTCATTCGTTTAAGTCCGGGTAAAAGGTTATCGCCATATACGCCAAGTTGTCCCGGGGATGAAATAGTATCAGGTGATATATAAGCCATTTCACCAATCATAAGTCCAACATCTCCCCTGGCAACAGGCAATAACGAACTTATCAGCATAGACGAGGCAGAACCGTCAAAATTGGCCATTCCATGCCATGTTGCAGAACTGATAAAACGATTTTTCAAGTTTATATTTTTGATTGTTGTTTTTTCAAAGAGCCTTGATTCTTTAACAATATCTGTCTTTCGTTTGACTTTCTCTTCTTTAATTTCAGAATCACGCTTTACAATTACATACAGAGAGGTTGTATATGCATGAATACGATTTTTACCTGCCAGGGGTGTGTACTCACTCCCGCCATACATGCCAAACCATGGTATATTTTCATCTCTGCATATCGGATACTGTAACTGGCTTATTATCTCTTCTTTTATTATCCTGTTAAAAGTAAATTTTCCTCTTGCAGCACAGTCGGCATGAAATACTGCTACGGGTTTTCTCCCTTTACAACGGTCCAGGATTTGTACCAATAATCGTTCAACACCATCGTGAATCCTAGATTCACTTCGTCTCGTCAGCCAAAGCTTCCCTCCTTCAGGAACTGGATAAACAGATCCAATGCTCTTATCAGGGAAAGGCATACCTGCATTTACCAGATACCTGCTGCCATACTCTTCGTGAAGTTCTGTCGGGAGCTCTATAGCTAAAGGAGCAAATATAAGAACATCCACTGCTGATGATGTGTCAGGCAGTCCTAATCTTTCTGTCCACCTTGTCCATGCCGGTTTACCATCAAGTTCAAGTATCCTTTCTTCGTCTATCTTTGTAACAATAAATGGATCTCCTACAACTTCACATCCATGGTTTGCCTGACTGATTACTTCCAGAGTTGGATCGGCAAGTCCAATTAGAACAGCACCATGTTCAAAAATTTCTTTCCCTTGAAACTGGTAAGCTTTATTTAGTTTCATATTATCGGTTGATGCACCGCCGATTATTGGAATGTCAGGTCCAAAAACAGACTCAATACCTTCAATTACTCTATTAGCATCAAACATACAAGTAGCATCAGGATGGAAAAAGATTATATTGATCTCTGAACATTTGCTTTTTAAATCTTGAGCTAACTGGTGACCCAAATTAAAAGGAGCTTTGTCCTGAATAGATCCTATACCGGTTACTGCAAATTCATTTTTTGGTCCCTTAATTGCCATAACGGCTAAGGCTTTCAATGACTCATCAGGTCCCTCATTGCCGATAACTCCGGCACAGGTACACCCCACAACCTGTGCCCCCGGGGACAACCTGTGAGCTTCACTTAGAAGATCCCTGAAATTGTGTCCCATGGCCGTATAAATTATCAGAAGGTCACAATCAAGAGTTTTCTCACCGGTGAGTGCTTTTTCCAGACATTCCGCAATAGCCCGTTTTGAGTCAACAATGCATGTGCTCGCTGTAAAGAATTGTAACATAAATAATTGATTTTAATAGTCGCTATTGAAAAGAAAGCGATTTGCTTTCAACGTACTCTTTGCGGGTATTGTCGCAAAGGATTAAAATTACATCGTAATCTGTTAAGGACACCACGAATTTCTGTCGGATATAATCACTCAATACAAACTACGCAACAGAGTAAAAACCAATATATCAGTAAATTTATTCAATTAATTTTCATTAAACAAAAAAACTTTCGATGGAGATCATTAGAGAAATTACGATGTAAAAAAGTTTGCTGTAAATTAATTAACAATAAAACTTGACTTTAATTGAATTTCGTTTTAACTTACCCTTAATTTCTATTACAGAACCTTTAAAACAATAATTATGCACATCTTAAAAGAAGAACTTCCGGTTACCATGGATGCACCCGGAATGAAAATGCAAATCCAGATGGGCTGGGGCGGAATGGCTGTTGCTTATAATGAAATGGCCCCTATGGATAAGAAAACGGCGGCTTCAATCTTTGAAGGATTTCCGGATAAGAGTTGTCCGGTCCCTCACTGGGGATATATGATCAAAGGATCAATGCACCTCCAGTATAAAGATGGGAAAGAAGAGGTTGTTAAAACAGGTGAAGTATTTTATTTACCAGGAGGTCATATCGGCTGGTCAGAGGAGGGAATGACCTGGATTGAATTCAGTCCGGAGAAAGAATTAAATGAGATTGTTGGTTATATGCCGAAATGACAAGAGAAAAGGATCGGTGATAAAATCCTATCCTTGGATCTTACACAGATCGCTTCTCCGGAGTTCAGGTTTCAATAATAACCACTTTTCTACAAACATATCGTCTCTAACGGAACTCGTATGATAAGTAAATTAAGTAAACCCCAGCAGGGTGAACTGTTAATAAAGACAAGGCTCTTGCTGACTCCCTCCTTCAAATGAATGTAAATGCCTATAATTCAGGTGATGCAAAAATGATTGCCGATTTGTTTACTGATGATGCTCTTTTAATAGGTAACGGCAAATATACTTGGACCAAAGATTCTATTCTTGCCTGGGCAAAGACCGTCGCCCCCTTCATTAAGAATTTTCAAGGTTACCTGGGTCCTTCAACAGTAACAACAGATATGGTATTCATGCAGAAATACTGGACTCTGGATTTTGTGGTTGAGAGTAATAGTATGCCGGCTAAAGGTGTAAGCATCTTAGTTTGGAAAAAACAACCGGACAATTCATGGAAAACCGTTCTGGAAAACAGCGATTACGACATTAAAATGTACTAATCAGGACAGCAATATCCGATCATATTATAATTCGAGCATAAAAATAAATATTTGATTACTTTTATTCCTGATTATTATACTTATTAGGATCGGGTGTATTATTTTATTTAATGTCTCAGGAAGTCACAAATAATGGATATCAATCATGGCAGGAGATTGTTTATTCACCTGACAACTCGCTGAAGCGGAAGATCGCCCAAAACTGGCAGGAATACAAAAGCATCTTCATAGATCAGATTGCTGAGCATTTGTATAAAGATCTCCAGCGTACAAAACTTCTTTTTATATCACCCCATATCTTCAAAAAAGGGTTTGATAAACTCCCTGAATCAGAAAAATCCGTCTGGTATGAATATGCCGTTAATATACCAAAGAAGCTGAGATCACTAAATCTTTTCATAAGGCCTTATAAAGATTTCTGCCGAACCTGTCTTATCCCTTACAGAGATCTTGAAATAATGGCAAGTGAAGATCATTATATTGATTGTCAGAGGAAAAAATCAGGTTCTTTTGTTACATTCCGGGACCTGCCCGGGGAAAAAAAACGGTTTTATATTGAACTTAATCATTTAATTCCTGTAGCTCTGAAGAAAATCGGATATGAGATAATCAGGACTGAAGAGATAACAGAGATCAGCGAAAAAATGATTTTGAAATTTGCCAGGGCTATTCATTCAAGATACCTGCATGAGATAAGAAAAGGAGATAACGGTTCGCAAAAAAGTACTTATCTGTCATGGATCCATAAGACTGGAGATACCCGAAATAATCCTATCGGGAATTTTGATGATCTGCCTGAAGAGATAAAACATTCCAACCTTGATAATGCCTTCCAGATCCCGGCCAAATTACTATCTGTTGGTTATACTATTCGTCCTGTCAGGAAAGGATACAGGCCTCCCGCACTACATCTCAGGGAAGATGAGATTGAAACAATGGCCAGGGTCGAGCATATCAGATGGTGCTGGGATAAGATTTTACATGGTTGGATATTTGGCAAAACCAAAGATGCCCGTAAGAAAACACATCCGGCCATAATACCATATGAAGATCTTTCCGAATCAGAAAAAGAAAAGGACCGTGAACTAGTAAGACTAATCCCTGCCTTGCTCCAGGATGTTGATTATGAGGCAGTTCATGTTAATCCGGAAAAGATCAGCAAGTTGCCATATGCAATAAAGCCGCTGAGCAGCATTCAGAGAATACTGGATGAAACAGAGAGAATGAACCTCCAGATAAGGAAACTGGTTGCATTGTCTCCCGGTGTGGAAGAGATAGTTGAAGTGAGGAATAAAAAAATAGAAGAAGCGGTAAAAGAGATTGAATCCAGTTATAACTATGCACTTCATATCCAGGAATCATTTTTACCCGATAATCTTTATGTTCGGGAATGCTTCCCCGACAGCTTCATACTGTTTAAGCCAAAAGATATTGTGAGCGGCGATTTTTATTTCTTCAGCAAACAGGACAACATAATAATATTTGCGGTCGCAGATTGTACTGGACACGGCATCCCGGGAGCCCTTCTGAGCACGATAGGCTACGGAATCCTTAGCCAGGCTGTAAACGAACTTAAACTTACAGATCCTTCCGATATTCTTGAGCATTTATATTCGAGGATGCACAGGTTTCTGAGACTGGGTGAAGAAAAAACAGGTATAAGGGATGATATGGATATAGCCCTCTGTAACCTGGATATCCGGAACCATATATTGACATATTCAGGAATTGGCAATCCTTTATATTATCTCAATAAAGGCAAACTTGATGAGTACCGTCCGGGAAATTTCAGGAAAAATTATGATGAACAAGATGAACATGAATATATATCTGACAGGATACACATTAACACTGGAGACTCAATATATTTATTATCTGATGGTTATGCTGATCAGTTTGGCGGCAGCAATCATAAAAAATATCAGAGCAGCAGGTTAAAGAATTTCTTAATTAATAACCAAATACTTCCAATGCCGGAGCAGGGTGATAAGTTATATGAAGAGATTGAGAAGTGGCGTGAAGTAAATAACGAGGAGCAGACGGATGATATATTGGTTATTGGTATAAGGATCTGAGGTTAAATTACAGGTAAACCTGACCATGCATTAAAAGAAGGTCAATATAATAGTAAATAAGTTTTTTGAAATAGTCATGCATTGAGGTTATCTTTTCCCTGTAGTCTTCCAGAAGATCTGTCTCGGTCTTATATTTCCCTGATTCAAACAGCACCGATAATTCTGACATGGTATCAAGCAGGAACAGGTTGCTTTCAGATATCGCTTTTTTAAATTTACGCTTTAAGCTTGAAAAATAAGAGTCAGTACCCGAATAAAACTGAAATACGGCAAAATAATTTCTTGCCCAATGTGAAATATTTTCAAGTCCGCCGCTATATCGCAGCCATTCCATAAAACAAAGAGTAATGAAGTCATAATAGTGATCCATTTTGTCGTCAAGGAAATCATAATCACGGATGCCCTTTGATATCTTAAGCCTCCCCTCTTTTTTAAGTTGTTGTTCAACAGCTGTTTTGTAATAGGGCATAAGCTTAAGGAACGTAACAGGTGTATATCCATCTTCGGATAACACTTTGAGAAAAGATATATTTTCGTTCAATGAGCTGAATGTTGTTGACGGTTGGAACAGCATAAAACCAAAGTCGATGCCAATTTTGAGTTTTTTGAGAATATTTATTCCCTGTATGGATTCATCCAGAGTCATATGTTTATTTAAATTCTTTAAGCCCCTGTCCGTGCCGTCCTCGATCCCCAGAAAGACCTGGAACAACCCTGTTTTTTTCATTTTTGAAAAGATCTCTTCATCCACCTCATCCGGTCTGCAGCTAACTCTCCACATAATTCTGCCGCTTAGTTTCCTGAAATCGAGCTGATCGCAGAACTTAAGCACCCATTCATATTTGTTAACAGTTCTTATGGGAAAATCATCGTCAAAAAAAATAAATACCCGGCATTTTCTTTTATGATACAGATAATCCATCTCCCTTACAACCATTTCAGGTTTCCTTATCCTCTTAACTGGTCCTGAAAGACTGGTGTAGAATTTACCTTCATTACAGAATGTGCAATTATAAATGCAGCCTCTGCCGGCAATCAATGTTGCAAATTTCTTTGTAAAAGCATATTTTTTTAAAGGGCCCCTTTTAGGAAAGGGGATTCTATCGAGATCTTTTTCAAAAGGTCGGGGAGGATTAGCAATTAGTTCCCCATCTTTTTTATAAACTAATCCCTTTAATTTCCTCCAGTCTGAACCTTTATAAAGCGAATTTGCCAGATCTCTCAAGATATATTCTCCCTCTCCCCTGACTATCGAATCGAGTTCAGGGATAAAATCAAAAAGCTCCTGGTACTTTAGACTTGCATAATGTCCTCCTGCAGTAAAGTGACTTTCTATTCCTTCCTCTCTGAGGAACCTGATCAAGTCAATAAATTTGTCAATATAATACTGGAAAATAACCGAGAATCCTACTAAAAAAGGATTCTCTCTTTTTATTATCCTCAGGATTGTATTCTTGTTATTTTTAAAATCTATAATCTTTGTGTCAAATACTGTTGTTGAGAGAATTGCCTCCATATAACCGATCCCAAGGTTATCATAATCCCTGACAGCAATAAAAATTACAGAACTACCTTTCATTAACTGAAGATTAAAACAGACAGGCCATTTTCATTTCCGGTTAAAAACATGAAAAATAAAAAATAAATACGCCTCAAATTATCTCTTTTTACGTTTACGTGGTCTTGCTGATGTAGATACCACTCGCTTGCGGTTACACCTGGCTATATCTGCGGCAAAATTTCTTGCCGCTACAGCACAGGCAAGATTATATTTTACTAACGCATTTATATAACAATCAAGAAATGCCTGGGTCTTCTGCAACGAAGGTATTATTTCATATAGATTATGAACCATAGGAATTTCTTTTTGAAACGCTTCGTTCATATTATGAACCATCGGGATTTCCTTTTGTAAAGCTTCGACAAGATAATGAACCATTGGTAATTCAACCGGATGCTCAATGATCTGGTTATCTTTCTTTTGCGATTTGTCGTTGTTGGGATTTTTTGATTTTGCCATACCCTTAGATTTTAAATGGTTAAACTAATAGATTGAGGCCTGTCTGTTTATATTTAAATTTTCTATTTATTAAGTAAAGATTTAAACTTTGTCTGATTGTAAAGGGATTGCCATACCGGATCGAGCCTCAACAGTTTATCTGATAAGCATGATGGATTGTTCAGTAAGTACTCGATACTTTTTATGGCAGTATCATATTCTCCCGTTATAGTATATATCTGGGCAAGTATTAATTTCATGTCACTCTCATCCATTGTATTCTTCTTGGCCGCCTCAACTGCCATCTTACCGGCACTGATTGCCTCTTCTTTGTAATCAAGTCCTGCAAGAGTCAATCCTAATGCGCTGTAAAGATTTGAACTTAGCAAACCATTTTTAATAGCACTGTTAAGTATTACCTTTGCTGAATCATAGTATATCCTGGCTACTTCTGGATTATTTAAATTATTGTTTATCAACGCCATATAGATATATTTACCTGCAATGTTATTGAAATCGGAAGGATCCGCACTTTCAACTTCTTGTAATGCCTCAAGATAATTCCCATCGATGATATCGAGCTGTATTTTATATTCTTGCATACCCTCTCCTGTTTCAATTATTCCTCTGTCAAGTGTTCTCCTGGCTTCATCAGTATTTCCATATTTCAGAAGCTGTGCAAGAATCTTGTTTTTATAAGGCGGCGACCATTCCGGCATTATATCAATAGCTTTCTGATGAAAAATGATGGCAGAATCAAAATTATGTAAATAGGCATAGGATAGACCTATGTTGGTCAAAAAAAGTGCCTCTTTGGGATTGAAAGGAATAACCTTTGAGATCAGTTTCTGTGATTTATCCCATTCCCCCATCTTCCTGTATACAATAGCCATATAGAAAAGAGGCTGATAATTTCCCGGATCCATCTCAGCAGCAGTCTTAAAACTCAAAAGAGCATTTTCAAAGTCGTTTACACAATAGTAATAATAGAAACCAAGGGCTATCTTTGCATCTGAGAGGTTGCTATTAAGTGCCAGGGCTTTATCGATATCCTCCTTGCATTTTTCTATATAAGTAGAATCAAACTGGCTGACATAATATCCCCAGGCTGTGGCTATGGCCCTCCGTGCGTAAGCCAGGGCAAAAAGCGAATCATATTCTATAGCTTTATCATAGGTTTTAACTGCTGAATTGAAACTTACGGAGTCGATCAATTTATTTCCGTAATTGAAATAAAACCATGCGTCATTTGAAATAACATTTGCTGAAATGAAGCTAAAGTTAGCATCCGGATTTTTCGAAGGTTCTGTTTCAATCAGTTTAATATTTTCAGGGGTAAGCTTTATTCCCAGGTTCTCAATAACATTGCGGACTATTTCCCGGCTTAGCTGTGATATCTGGGTTTTATCCCACACATAGCTTTTTGACCATAGTACCTTATTAGCCCTGGCTGAACTCAATTCAATCCATATATTTGTTGTGTGATTTTCCCTCCTTATACTTCCATCCAGTAAATAATCAGCTTTAAGGTTTTTACGTATTATATCCGGATCTTCATTAGTCCCCCTGTATTGAAGTGTTGAAATCCTCGGCACAACAGTAATACTGCTGACTGAATTAAGTTTATCATTTACCGCTTCAATAAAATAATCACCATCGTCTATCAGTGCATTGTCATCATCAGATGTCCGTAAAGGAATGAAAGCAATTGTTTTTTGTGCATTTGCATGATTCACTGTTTTATAGATTACAAATGCCGCAGCAATACATAGAATAATTGTAAGTAATACTATTATTAGGCTTTAGTTTAATTGTGCGTTGATATTTGTATTAGTTTTTCAAATTCGACAGGAATAGCTTTAAATGAGTTCCATGCTTGTGAGTTGTCAAGAGACTTATTGG
>Ga0210003_1002111_pt1 | contig 17027 bp, 31 predicted proteins | sample LantaG_FD_182804 | JGI IMG/M metagenome (GOLD analysis project Ga0210003, IMG submission 182804) | Deep subsurface microbial communities from Baltic Sea to uncover new lineages of life (NeLLi) - Landsort_02402 metaG (SPAdes) (version 2) | ecosystem: Environmental > Aquatic > Marine > Oceanic >...
TTCATCTTGCATTATTGGCTCTTCTATTCTCCTTTCTTTGTCGAAGTTAAGTGCGTTTAAATATACCTGTCACCACAACAGTCATGCCCGTGAACCTTCTTGAGGGATGTATTAACTTTGCGTATATATTTAGTTCCAAGATTAACCATCTTGGCGGGGGTTGGAGAAAGAGAAGTCATTATATCTTTTGCATACTTGCTCCTACCTTCCCACAGCAATTCCCTTAGCTCTTGAAGCTCTTCTTTTGAAAAGTCTATCTTCATTCTGAAACCCTTCCTTTTGTCGAAGTAAGCGGAGAATCTAAGTCAAGATCCTTATCATCTACATCGTACTCGATATTTTCTTGGCTAACATCACTCATATCTATTCCTTTCTTTTGTCGAGACTTGCTGAGAATCTACCGCCTCATACGTCTGCTCAAAGATGTCGGGCTTGCATGGGTAATGCTCACCCTGAACACCTCTGATAATCCAATCACCTATAGAAGCCTCCATTACTCCTTCAAGGGTGAATATCTTAAATACATTACGATCTTCTCTGACATGAATTTCGTATTCCTCGAAAGAGCAAAACCATTTACCCCATTTCGGATGCTTGCCTGTAAAATCAATAATCTCTTTCAGGTTGTCGCCTGTCCATTTAATCGCTTCAACCTCAACTGGTTTCTTTCTGAATTTCATGGTCTTGCTGTCTCCTTCCTGCATCGTTTGCAGACTTTGTACCGCCATATGTATTCCCATTTATGAATGCCGAGCTTGCAAAATAATTTGCTCATTCTGAGTCTCCTTTATTTGTCGAGACTTGCGGAGAATCACGCTCTGACTCTTCATACTTTTTTTGCCAATACCTACCCTGCTTCCAGAGAATATATTTAGCCATCGGCTTGGCAATCCAGAAGGGCAAGAAACAGTGGTTCATTTTCCCATCACCAAGTATGTGACCAAAGATATGACACCCACAATCACCATCACCAATATAAGAGCAATAATTATCCCAACAAGCAGGGCATTTATCGCACCTGTAATCAAAGCCGAATAGCTTTTCAAATTTATCTATCAACCAATCCATTATTCCTCGCTTTCTGTCGTTTCAGTGCTTATCCGCTCCTCCTCCGCTTTCCTATCCCTACGCTCGTCTACACTGCCCCCGCTATCATACCGCCTAGCATTGCTGCGCCTATGCAGAGTAGTATGCCGACTGCGAATATTTTGCTGAATAGTATTAGTGCTTGCATTGTTGCTCCTTTATGTTCCGTTTGCCATTACAAAATATACCTTGCATCTAGGACAGCAGAAATGCTCGTACCAATCGCTATAATCAGCACCACCGCCAACCTCAGTAAATCCGCTTATCTTTCTAAGCACAGATCCTCCTACTTTATACTCTTTATCGCAGTCAGGACACCAACCACATTTAGGACAAGCACTCCATGTCTTCACTTCCCCCTGCCTTCCTGCATTTTCTGCTGTTGCTCTGTCGTTTTATGGACAGTCTCCGCTTTCCTATCCCTACGCTCTGCCACTGCCCACTCACATTCAACGTATTCCTCGGCTGTTTTAGCTATTCTATCCCGTATCTTTTTCAATGCCAGTTCTGCCGTTTCCTGATACTCGCCTCTGTATGTCTCCTTGCTTTCTAGCTTGATCATTGGCAGATAACCGTAGCCGTTTACCCATCTTATTATCAGGTCAATCACGTCCCCCCCTTCCTGCATTTTCTGCTGTTGCTCTGCTGTTATAGTGCGCTTTGATTTCTTACCGCCTTTTACACGTGCGTCTGTGATAGCGTTTAGCTTTGCCTCTAATTCGGCTACATCTTTATCTCTGCACCATTCGCCTAACTCACTAACAAAAGGCTCGTCATCTTGAAGTATTGTGTATCTATCAATGCTCATTCTGTCTCCAATATTAAAACGCCTTCTATAGCTTGCCTGTAGTAGTTTGCAGTTTGGGCAGGTCATTTGTTCTGGACATTTCATTTCATTTCTTATTCCTTTCCTTTTGTCGGAGTAGTTGGAGAATCCGACTTTAATATTGATAGTATTTCATCCAATAATCTGTTTGTTTCTGTTGGTGGTGGAAGCGGTGGAGGTGGTGGCTTTTTCCATACTGTTTTGTAAGGGCAAGAAACAGCACAAGAATCTATACACTCTCGTTTTAGTAATCCAAAGCATTTCTTTTTTATGTTTTTATTTGTGCAGTATATTTGCCGATCAATGAAAATACAGTTTATACGAGTCATAACTATTCCTTTCCTTTTGTCGGCTTCGGTATTATCTCGCCTTCTCGTATGATGTAGATATTAGTCGCGCCCTTGTATTCCACGAAAATTGTATAATTCGTGCTGAACTCGCCACTGAAACGCACGTCCTGAGCTTCAATTACCGTTAGATCTGCTACCCATGAGTTAGTAGTTGTAAAAACTAGATTTGTCGTAAGCCAGTTTGCCGAACCCATATCCAAGTTCACAATATCCGTTACTGAATTGCTTGCCTGTCCCGCCTTAGTCGCCTTTGCCGTAAGAAGAGCTACGATTATAGCAACCGTGATTATTAACGCCTCTTTTCCTATTCTCATTCCGAACCCCTTTCCTTTGTCGAAAGTGATTGCGATTATTCGCAGTCACATTCATATTTAATCCGTCCGCTTGCTATATCCAGAATCCACCCACCATGACTCAATTCAGTCACTGAGTGATCGATGAATATCCTTTTCCAAGGGTCTGCAATGAGTATCCATATTAGACCCGCCATGAATTTATACGGATTGTCTCTGATGAATTTATCAGCCGTACTAATCCAAGCAAACAACGCACTCAGAATTGCATACCGTATTGCATCCATAATAAAACAGGCGAGCATTGCACCGGCAACGCCTAGAACAATGATACCTACGGCTATTATGATGCTTAGTATAAATTCACTCATATCAATCTCCTTTTAATGTCGTTAAGCGGTGAATAAAGTCTCTTCAGCATTAAGTGGTACTAAAGAATATTCATTCATAAAATCAGCACCACCTTGAGAATTACCAAGAAATATTACCTCATTCTTTTGATTATCTGTTATGGCAAAGCAGTCAGTGGGTATCTTATCACCTTGAATTTTACAAAACACAACTCTGTGTATTGAGTAGATACCTCCTGTATTAGCTACGCCTGAACGTCCCTTTTTTATGTCGTGTTTTTCCCATGTATATTTCATTTATCCGCACTCCTTGTTGTCGTTTGGTTGCGATTCAACTCTGTACATAGGTCATCAATTTCATTAACAACAGATTGAGGTACTTCCCATCCAATCATTCTTCGATGTGAACAAGTAGGGCAATTCTCAAACTTTTGCTGACCCATTCTGTAATGCACAACACCCTTCGTTTCTTCATGTAAACCGTTATCATTTGGGTCTGTGTTTTTCTTGTCTCTTATGGCGATACAACCGCCTCTTTCGTCAATGAAATATCTTTCTTCACTCATCATTTATTCTCCTCAAGTGCTGTCGTTAAATGGAGAGTCGGAGCTAAACTTTCTTGGTCTAAAAGGTCGGTCAAGACGTTGCTTTCATCATTCTCGCATTTTCCGTCTTTGCATTTAGGTGATATATCATAGTCAGACAATCTGCAATTACAATGACCTCTATTTTTTGACATCTTTATCCTCCTCAAGTGCTGTCGTATTGTGGACTTTACCAGCCTCAAAACCTGCTTTAAAAATCTCACAAAGAAGCCCGTAGTTTATCTTCCATTTGGAAGGATGGTTGTCTGGTGTTGACTTGATCCAATCCATAAGCGGTTTTTCGTACTCATCTGGCTCTTTAAGTAGGTTATTCATTTCGCACTATCTCCTGTCGTATTAACGGGAATATGCTTTTTAAGTAATTCATGTATCGCATAAAACACATGAACTCCCTCTTTGCAGTATTGCCCTTGTGTTGACTGCTGGTCGCAATCAAATTGCTCATACATCATGGCGTGTAATTCGGTTGCTAAATCTTCGATTTTATCGGCTTTCATTTCGCACTATCTCCTGTCGGAATCGTGCCTATATCCTCCGCCATACTATATCCCATCCTTGTGGCTTACCACGAAAGTTACTATAGTTAGGATTCACTGACTGTGTCCTTCCTGTCTTCATTGCTGCAACAGTAAGAGTTGCTAAAGCGGTCTTAGAGCTAACAACAATCTGTGTATCACTATCCGCTTTAGATAGCAAGTTCTTGAGTACTTCACCATCAAGCTCTGTATCATCGATAACTATGACCTTCTTCTCCATCAACATCCTCCGAAGAACGCTAGTAGCATTACTATGATACATATTACTAATACTGGCTGTACAGGAGAGCGTTCAGGGTTTGGTGGTTGATTAGAAGACCATCCTGTTAGCTTTCCTTTGCTATCATAATGATATCGTCTACTCATTCTCTAACTCCCTGATGTAACTTTTACAGACACGGTATTCTCTTTAACGTTAGAATCAATAACGCACTGTATTTCTGATAGTATCTCATTCTTGATAGCAGTAGTTATCTCTTCCAGCAGTTCCTCTGTAATCGTGGATCCAATAAATTCATCTAAAGACTTGAAGGAAGTTACTTTTGCTTCCATTGCCCCATCCTCTGTTTTCTCTACAGGTTTCTTGTAACTGAACCTGGAAAGGATAGGTCTTGGAAGGATACCTTTTCCCAGCATTGTGATGTCGCCTTGGTGCTCCTCAATGAATGGAAGTAGCTGAAAGAGGGTCTGGTAACTCAATTTCCTACAATCCAAGAATACAGCTCCCATAGTACTAAGTCTGTAAAGATCCTTTACATCATTACTGCTGGTTACTACTCGAATCAAATCACTGTTGAGGTTGGTAATCCAGTTATCCGCATCTTCATCTAAGTAAAGCAATCTTTTCATATCTATAACTCCTGTGCTGTTATATATTATACAACTATTGTAGTTGATTGTTGTTTAAAAGTTAATATAAAATAAGATTATTTTAACTAAGCTTCTTAGCTCTATTTAATCCTGCAGGTGCATACCATTCAGGAACATCAGATGATATCTTAGAAAGAAAGTATTCTCTGAACTCCTCTATGGTATTCACTTCAGCGCATGTATACAACAACACTCTATTATTATCTAACAAGAATTCAGGCAAAGAGTCCTCAGGATCTCTAAACTTACTCCACACTACAAGCACTTTAATATCTTTCGCTAAATCTACAATATCATCAGCGATTACATTGTCCATAGATTTGAAGATATAGTTGTGTTCATCTAATTCCAAGTCAAATTTCAGATCAATAACAACAGGACCCATATTTGTTGACATCTTTGCAGCTATCTCTGGACAGGCTTCTTCAAAGTCCTCGAATGTTACAATCTTCTCCCACTTCCATACTCCTCCTAATTGGGAAACACCTTTATGCTGCAGGGATAAAGAAGTACCGCACTTGGAGCATCTGGAAATCTTGTTACGAGGTATTGTGTCATGCTGACTGTATAGCATTGTTCCGCAAAGTTTCTTACATCCGCAGTTTCTCTTAAACAAATTTTTCCACATAACCTTTTGACCTCTTCTTTGCGCACATAGGGCAATAAACATTGCCACTAAGGGTTTAGTTTCCATTAGTATCTCCTTTTGTCTGTTGACCATTTCTTCTGATGGAATGAGTGATTCCTCTTCTGCCTCCTCCATCCTGCTCGCATCTTATTGACACTCTCTATATCTCGGAGTTGCTGTAAACTATCATGTTGGTGACTCTGGCTAACTACTTGATGGCAGTTCTTTGCGATACGAATAAAGAATACATCATTTGTAGTGGTCACTGTGGAGGTTGAAGTAGGAGTCGCAGAAGTGTGAGTGAGTGCTTGTTCTGGCATCTCGGTTGCTGTTCCTCCGACCATCATCTATCTCCTCTCACTCACACTGTTGGTTACAGACATATATTCTGAGTGAAACTACTGCTCCCTCACTTGTACTCTCGTACTTGCTCATCTTCACCAATACCTATTCCTCATCCTTCATACATGCCGGAACTCTCTCTTAGAAACAATGCTAACGTTACTAGGAGTACTTAACTTCTCATCATCTTCATTATCTGGAGAACTAACTGTGTCTTGTTTAGAAGATCTTATTACTTGAGAACTAAAGGATATCTTTAATAGATTAAGCATTACTTCTTCTATACAATCTTTACATACACAATATACGTCTTCTTCCTTAGTTATTACTTCTATATAAGTATAATGGAATGTTTTGTGGCATGCAGTGCATTTCAATGTTTTATTTTTGAATAGAAGGTTACTCAGTTTTTCCTTGAGCTCAGCGCCTATCTTAAATGATGAAGGAATCGTGCTTTCTTCTGTGTTCATGATACTCTCCTTAATACTATTGTTTTTGCTTCTCAAGTCATAAATGAATAATGAACTGTCATAAAATGTCTATAATCTGTCATCATTTTACACGAGTGAACCTGTACTTAGCTCTTTCAATACTACCGCTCCATATATCTGATCCGTTTACTTGATGTAACTCTACTAAACCCTCTGGAGAATCTATAGGTTTGTATATGAATCCTTGTTTTTCTTCATCATGAGCAATGTTGGATAGTAATTGGTATGTACTATCTGTTGTGAAGTATGGAGTGGTTCCTATTTTATGTATAGTGATCGGCTGGAGATATATCATTTGTACTTCATCTCCTGCATTACAATACTTTACGATTGATTCGTAAGTGAATTGTATGTAGCCGATACATATCACGATCCAGTCGTTGTGTCCGGTTAACGCCTTGAGATCGTCTCTTGATTTGGCTTTCACTATATGTACATTGCTCACATGAGACCACTTGTGCGCTAACGCTGTGGCTAATGCTTCTTTGTTGCAATCAGTTTCGCCTGCACCCATCACTACTGCTTTCATAGTTTCACCTCTGTTGTTATCACTTCTAGTATACAATCTAAGACTGCTCTGCGTTCCTTTGTTGTCGTGTACGGAGCTTTCCATAGTACTCTTGAGGGCTTGTTAGGCTTCTTCCACTCTGGCTTCATCAAAGTCATCCCACTCATGATGCATAGTCTGTACCCAACACCAATCACCTACCTGAAGGGCTTGAAGCGGATCTATCCGCTCTTTTCCTAGTTCATATTCTACGATATCGCTCATGGTTAGCTTTCGTTGTAGCAGTCAACTGCTCTGTCTATGTTTTCCGTCTTTAGAACGATTTTTCTATCTACTGACACAGTGTAAGTAAATGTCTTTTCTGTTATATTAGCAACAACGTCAAGGGACTTACTTGTTAGATGTGCTCCATACTGCGATGCTATTCTTGAGTGGAGTAAGTAACCTTCCAAGTCTTCAACTACTACTGGTGGTACCTTCTGTATGTCATTCATCTCTTGCCTCGCTTTACATTTATTACAACTTAGAACTGAAAACTATCTTCTTTCAAAGCCTCTTGACGCATTTCTGTAATTTCTTTCTCAGCTTCTATTGCATCACCAACAGGATCTTTTCCTTCTGCAACTTCTTTTAGAAACTCTTCTGAAAATTGTACGACTTCATTCAGCTTAACTCTGGTGATGACAGTCTGCTTTGTACCTTTGTACTCTCCGTGATCTTTGACTGTCGCCTTGACAGATACCTTTGTACCTACAGGAACTGTATTAGTATAAGTTTGTCCAGGAACTACATAGCTTAGAGATTTGCTGCCGTACCAGACAGCTATGTTACCATCTTCATCAATAAACCTGTGGAACCAGGTTGTACCATAGTCACTCTCCCAGTTATTAACACCTGTAAGAGTTAAGACAAAGTCTTCGCGCTTCTTAACTTCACCAAAGTAATCACTTTCTTTTCCCTCTTCAGCCTTCTTGCTGTTGGAAACTTCCTTCTCAACTGCTCTCTGATATGCTTTGACAGCTGATGCAACAACTCCTGTGGATCTGTAGTCAATGTATTCATTGTTAATGCATACTGACAAGTTAGAAAGATACTCATTATTAAGATCATCGCCTTCAATAGTCTTGACCCAAGCGATAGTCTTCTTCGCCAGCTTGATTGCTTCATCTGAAGGAGTTTCACGCTTTCTAGTGTCTTCTTCATGCATATTATATGATGCCAGATCGGCTGTTGCTGTAAGCTCAGGATTCTCAAAAGCAGCAGTCCGGCTTGTCCATCCATGCTCAAGGACAAAATGAGCTACATGATAAAGATAGTACTCTACGCGTAGGTCAAAATCTTTGTAAGTTCCAGCATGCTTCCGACCACGCTCTTCATCAAACATATCTTCAATTTCACCGATCATAGTATCATAAAAGAAATACATCCTTGGTTTATTATGACCAAGAAAATCTACTAGACAAGAAGAACCAACCTGTTTCAATTCACCAGACTCAACATTTCTAAGTATAAATGTATTGTGACGAATCCTGTTGATGTTGCAATGCTCACAAGCTGATGGGGCATTTCTATATGTTTCCGCAAAGTTAAGTTCCTGTTCAATGGCAACAGGAGTCTGGCGGATGATGTTACCTGACTGCGTATGGGTGAGCGCTGCAAGAAATTCCCATCCATTAATTATAGGAGGTTCGCCGACTAGCTGAACTGTATACATTTTGGCATAGGAACCTGTACACATTGGACTTTCTAAATCTCTTGACCAAAACTCATCACCTGTCATAGCACTAACACATCTGGCGACCCTATACTCTTCTAGAACTTTAAGTGACATAGGAGGACAACCGATTTTTTCTGCTCTTTTGTTGAGCTTAGCTATCTTAGCGTCGACAGCTGACTTCTCAGACCCGATAAGGTCAACCTTCTGAGGTTCTTCAACAACCTTATCTTGAATGTTCTGCCCATTAGATTCAGGTGATTCGTCTGGGTCAGGATCTTTCAGACAAGCTTTCTGGACAGCTTTGATAGCTTGATAGACCTTGAAACCTTCCTCAGTTAACCAAGCGCTGTTCTCATCGCCTTCATCTTTAGTTGTACCAGCCAGGCCTTTCTTTACAAGAGAAGCCATGCGACCTGGAATACTTCCAGAAGGTATAGCACAAGGACCAGCGGAAAGACAGTTGCTCCAAACACCACCAGTTTCAGCGTAAGTCTCAGGTACCCCGCCATTAAGAGGAGCATATTCATTTTCTACGATGTTAAGAATCATCTCATTTTCTTTTGCAGTAGTAGCTATCATTATATGACCTTCCCTTCTTCCACTGGCTCAAAATGGAAACCACTGACAGCATTGACTTCAAAGCCATCTTCAAATGTTGCACTGAAGTAATTGTAATCATCATCTTCACTGTCATTTATATCTGCTGATGTTATGACAGCAGTCTGACCTTCATGAGAAAGCATTACTTCCATTTCTTCTTTTGTTAGTCCCCAATCATCAGGATCTGTGTGACCTGCCAGGTTTGTGAACTTTACTTTTTGACCTTCTTTCATCTCTAACTCCTCCTGTTATTTATTGTACAGGTATTATAAATGAGTCTTGTTTATATGTCAATAAAATAATTAAATTGTTTTTTCTAAGCAGCGATAAACTTGTCAAACTTCACGAACTGCTCTTCAGTTCCTTCAAGCGTTATCTTGGTTTTATTGTCTTTTTCTGTTATGCTCAGGCCATACTTGTTAGCAGAAAATGTGATGTTTTCATACTGGCTCTCATTCCACACTTCATATGTTCTTGTTTTTTGTAGCTGGAATGGCGGGTCTTTTAACTTCACATTTGATCTGATCGTTACTTGCGACCCATAACTTCACTGAACATTCCTTGTCTTTACAAGTTAATTTCATAGGATCACTGGTGTATGACATAAATGTGAAACCTTCAGCCTCACATTTTTCCTTCATTGATTTCTTGAAATCTGAAAAACTTTCAAGACCTCTTTCAGATTCCCATCTGCAATCAAGCATGTCAAAATGTTCGATAATACTGTCTATTTTCTTTTGATTTGTTACAGGCATAATATGTACTTCCTTTGTTTTGGTTTCTGTTGCTTCTGCTACCTTCATGTCCAACTCCTCCGTTTTTAATTATACAGTATTATAAATGAGTGTTATTTAGAAGTCAATAAAAAAACAAAACTTTTTTAGTTTTATTTTGTAGGCAGGTCGGATATGATATCCTCAATCAGCTCATACATTTGGAGAAGTTTTTCGCTGTGCTTGCGATTGTGATCTTTCTTCTTCCTATTTTTTCTTAAAGAATCTAAACTATTCTTATCTATACCACCATAAGTTTTGGTGACGTAAGATCCTAGTTCATCCTTTACAATCATTCCATGGTGTGCAAACATAGCAAACATAGACATCATATCCATCATTATGTCTTGGAAATTCCCAAGTACATGGAGTATCTGCGCTTGATCCTTTTGTGCTGCTTTATCTAAAGTACACTTAACTAGCGTCGCATATACATCTTCAGCACTCAAACCGAAATCTCTTCCTCCACGTTCCTTAATGTATTTGCGTGCACCTTGCTGATAATACTTCGCTTCCTTGAAGTCACGAGAATTATCTAACGCATCTCTTACTGCTGCCTGCTTCATTGAGGAAAGATCTTTCACTGCTGACCTGATAAAAGCACTCAGGAGCAAATCATCTAGAGAAGGATTTGCTCTTTTAGAAGCATGCCTGACAATTGTAAGACCTTTATCAGATCTAGGCTTCATCCATCCACAATTCTCAGGAAGCTCCTCTTCCTTAATAACATTAGAAGGTGCCACGAACCAGAAGTAATGGAATGCTTCTTTAGCCCACTGGTTCTTTTTAGGATGTTGTAACTCTGCTAAGAAGTCTTGGCGGTCAACTTTTATCTCGAAAGCACTTCTAACCAATCCTGAGGAAGGCCAAGTACTAAAAACTGCTGCATCAATCCAAGACTTAGCTCTTGAGAATCCTGTTCCATTGCTAACTTGCTCTAGAACAACATGACCTTCTGATGATTTGTATTTGTGCTTAATACGCTCGACGAGATCATGTGCTGTAAACTTATCAGGCATTACAAGGTTTCGACTTTAGAAATACCATTCTGCTGAGTTACCATAAACGCTTTGTCAGCTTGGTTAATGATAGCAGGATCGTGATTGATCATGATGATCTGTAGCTTCATTAACGCGGATACTTCCTTGAGCATTCTTCCGAACTCTTCAGTAAGATCTACACTAATACATCTGCCTGGTTCATCAAGTATAAGCACAGGTTCAGGCCTTTCTCTGGCAAGTGTCCAAAGAGCTAAAATAAGACCAAGTCCTGCTAGATCTATGACACCACCGCCACAGTCATCCTCAGGATCATACTCTTCACCATACTTAGTTACTAGCAGATTAGCTTCACTCTGGTTCCTCTTTAGCTCATAATTGACTCTGAATCCATACTGAGTACCTAGTACAGTCTGTAGGCATAGAGTAACAACTTCTTCAATGAAGTCTTTCAGAGATATCTGAGTCGCTAACATCACATTGTTAACGGTTTCACGGGCTTCAGTAAGATCTTCATGACGAGCTTTTAACAGCTCAATCTTCTCGATACCTTCTTCTTTTTGCTTGGTAAGAAGATCTCTTTGGCCAATGTCTCTGTTTAGAATATCTCTGTACTTGCTCAAGACGATTCCTTCATCAACTTTTCAAGTTCATCTGTAACATGCTCACGTTCTTCTTTGAGCTTGGTGATGTCCTTTTCCAGGTCTTCAACCATCTTTTCTGCTTCTTCAGTTGTGGAAGCAGCATGATCTTTCTTCAGCTGTTCTTTTAGTGACTGAAGATTACCTTCAAGACGAGCGCACTTCTGCTCGTTCTCTTGGATATCTTTTTCAAGATCATCAATATCTTGTTGTATCCTTGCTACATCACTCATGACAACAACTACCTCCTTAATTTATGTCGTCAACTGGATTTTGCACTGACTGAAAACTCTCTACAATGAGAGGATCAGGTGTTTCAATCCAGAACAATACATCTTTCGGATCTATCTTGACTTTGTCACCCGGCTTCTGCATCGGAATTAATGACATGAAACCGACTCTGTACCCTTGCACATCATTTGTCTTCTGCACTTCAAAGAGCATTGGATTTGCAATGTGGTATGTTCCAAGACCAGTAGTCTGTTCAAACACAACTTCACCAATTAGATACTCACCTGTTTGTAAACGACACGCTTTGACTTCAGCTTCCATCTTTCACCTCTTTTAATTCTTTATCATCCATTCCTGCACGCTCCATTGCTGAAGCAACTAAAGATTTTATGTTACCACTGACTTTGTTCTTGTCGTAGTATGCTCTAAGATTGTCTATGAAACTAACCTGAACCTTCTTGTCACCTTTTATACTATCGAGAAATTCCTGGAGCTTAGACTCATCTTTTGACTTCTTGTCAGGTATATGGAATACCTTCTGCCATGGTTTAAAATCCAGCAGAACCTTCTCTGCTTCCTTTGTTTCCGTATCGTATATAAAGATGCAAGGCTCATGTGTCAACTCATGCTCAAGGATTGTCTTTCTAATGACACATCCTGTGTTGTAAATCTTACATCCTTTGTACTCATCTATAAAGGAATAGTGCTGGTCACCGACTAGAATAGCATCATAGCCAGGATTGTTCCTGATGAATTCTCTTGTGCCATCCTTCTCTTGTCCTGGATACAGCTGTCGTGTACCTACTGCTGCATGAGCAACCAGCAGGTTTGCCTTGCCTTCTACAGGAGCAGGTAAGCAGAAGTCTTGCTCAAAAGATAAACCGTGCAAGTAGACTTCTTCGGTTCCTTCTTTAACGATAGCAGGCTTACCATCCAATCCAAGGATGTGTGCTGCTCCGGAGCTTTCAAGAAGATATGTGCCAGTCCTGTTCAGATGCTGGAAGTTTCTCATTATCATATCATGCTGACCAATGACGGTGTACATCGGTATATTGAATTCCAAAAGCAGTCTCATCACTTTGGACACAACGTACCTGGTAGGATTTGGGTTGTCCCATAGATCTCCAGCCTGAGCAATTGCCGCACAACCTCTATCTTTGGCTATCTGGAGGATGTTCCTTACCTTACCAAGAACCACATCTTCAAAGAAGTTGTCGTCTATTCTATTCTCTGGTGCTAGGTAACGAGCATGTATGTCTGATACTAAACCTAACTTCATTAGATATTCTCCAGCATTGTCTTCTTTGCATTACCTACAAGTTTCTGTCCACAGGTGATGCAAACATCCACTTTCTCCAGCTGTTCCTTCGCTTCCTTCAGAGACACATTCTTTTCTGCCAGCTTCTTCTTTGTGGTGGCAATGTTTTCTTCTGCAAACTTAATGGACTTGACGGTATCTGTTAACCCTGATAGCTTTCCTTGAATCTTTTCTTCATCTTTCGCTATGTCAAGCAATGTTTCATGAAGGGTCTTCTCTTGCTTCATGTTCGGCAGGTGCATTTCTTTGGTTACTGCCAGTGATTTCTCACCATCGATAATAGCATCTACTAAGTATGCAATAGATTCTTTCTGTCCAACCTTTTCTAAGTATAATTTCTGGACAGTGTCTAATTCTTTCTTCAGCACTACTGCTTTTGAATGCACATCTTTGAGTCTCGATAACTTGTCCTTATTGAACTCAAGCCTGTCTTTGATATCCTTTACTTCATCAACAATAGATTTTATGGATCTAACTGCATCTTCAGATTTATTTATGTCAGCATGTATCTCTTCATAAACATCTACCATGCTTTCGAAATCAGCTAGGTATGAGAACTTCTCTATCTCCTTATCAAGCTCTATCTGATCCTTTTCAAGATTCTTCTTCTCCATAACACAGGATTTCAAATCGGAATTAAGAATAGAAACAGCACCTTCAACTTTGTCTAGATTTGTAAATTTGTTGAAAGTAGATGCTACGGCTCCAGGAGTTTCAAAGATAAGATAAGGCCTATCATGTTGCTTCTGAATATTCATCTCATCGAGATTAAGCACTTCAGTCACAAGCTCTGGTACATCTTTGCCAAGAGTGGTGAACTCCTCATCTCCTACTGTACACTCATTTAATTCATGACCTCTTCGCCTTACAATCTTAACATCTTTGCCGTCTTTGTGTACAACAATATCGACTTCAGCAGTACCTATCTTTGCGGCACCACGTTTTCCTACTGTTCCTGTTCCTCTTCTGATGAAGGATGTTGTAGTAGGACGATTGGTTAGGACCCATCGAAGTGCTCTAACAGCAGAGCTCTTGCCATGATCTGATCTTCCAATAATTACATTGACACCTTCGCAGAACTCAAAGGTTGAATCTTCATGACTCTGAAAATTCTTTAATGTAAGTGATTTTATCATAAGCCCTTTGAATAATCCATTACGCCAATTTCGCTTGCATCAGGATCTTTAGGTTCGAAAAATTCTTCCTGTTTCTTCTTCGGTTTCTTCTTCTTGCCACCTGCACCTTTTACTACTGGCTTGTGAGGGTTGGTCTTTATGACTGAACTGTCAGTCATCAAATTTCCACACTGCGGACATTTGTAGGAACCACTTCCTACTTCCTGTAACTTACAGCACTCTGATCCATAACCACATTTGCAACACCACATCTTATTATCTCCTTCAATTTACTTACAAATGTACATCTCATAATCTACAATACATTTTGCTAATTGTTATCTCACTAAAGGTCTCTGATCCAATCTAACACATAATTTGCTAATTGCTTTTTATCCATAGCTACTCCATGGATTCTATCATCAATACAAATATCCATATTCTTATCAACACTCATAAGATCTACAATAACGCAAGTCTCTTCCTGGCCTTTACGATACACTCTTCCAATACACTGCTCACGAGAGGTTGCTCCTGTATAAATCTGATCAAAGAATATTATGACGTTCGCCATCTGTAAATTCAGACCTTCGCCTCCTGATTGCGGATGTGCTAGAAGGACTTTGATTGAAGGATCATTCTGGAAATCATCAATCTGTTTGCGCTTGTTAACAATCTCACCTCTAACAGCACGGAATTTGATCTTTGCTTTTCGCAATCTATCCTCAATGGCATGTGCCACACCTATGTAATTGTGATAGATGATACACTTTCCTGCAATCTCTGTGTGGAGCATGTTTATCATCTCTTCCATCTTCGGATTTGACTTTAAGTATTCATACTCGTCTTTACCAACCTGTACGAAACCGCTACTTATCTGCGCTAGCTTGTTGGCTTTGTTGACAATCTCATCAACTGTAATAGTATCTAACACTACCTTGGTTTCTTCGATGACACTCTTTGTAAGCCTCTTCTGCTCATCAGTCATGTCAACGTAAACTTTCTTGTATATCAATTCAGGTAGCTCAAAACACTCTGAGGAGTCATATCTAATAGCGACAGTTCCTACAAGCTCTACTATCTGATCAACAGAGCCTTTCTTCGGATACCATTCCATGTGAGAACGATTGTTTATTTTCATTTCCACAGGATTCATATAAGTATGCAAAAATTCGTTCTGATCACTTCCTAATGTTGCACCATCATCCAGTACCTTAAGTTCTGCCCAGAAGTCTCTGATGTCTTTCGCTATGGGTGTACCTGTGAGCATCAGGATCTTCTTACAATGCCTACCTAGTTCATAGACGATCCTTGTCTGTAAAGACTCCCACCCCTTTAATCTATGGCATTCATCACATATCAAGCAATCGTAAGGTGTTGTATTAATAGCTTGGAAATCTGGAACATACTTGTTGACAAGTTTTTCTTTATTTCCACGACCTTCTTTGAATTGCTCCTTCTTGCCGTAGATTGCTTTGAGACCTTCGTAGTTAATAATGTGGAACTTGCCAAAATCATTCTTCTGTATAGCTTTCTTATCTGCCGCTGATCCTTCTAACACTGCTCCACAAAGATTTGTGTGTCCTGATATCTCATCTAACCAAGTTTTGATAACGGAAGTGGGAGATATTACAAGCACTCTATCGCAGTCCCACATATGAGTTACTGTGTATAAAGACGCAAGTGTCTTGCCTGTACCTATAGCATGAAGGAACATACAGTAGTTCATATATCGAGCCCACAGCATTGAAGCATACTGATGTTCCATAGGTTCAGTTTTAAAGTTGTACTTTTCGAAGATGTATTCAAAGTCTTCGCGTAATAGACTTTTTACTTCACTCTGAGTCATCTTCATCAGCGACTTGTACTCCTAGCTTGGCTGGAAATGATTGGGTAGCGAATTGTCCTATGTCTAAATTCTGGCAGATACCACATCCTACATCTGATGCTCCGGTCCTTGCTGCCAAAACATACAAAGTGGCAAGACCTGCTTCAGATTGTGCATCTGTCTGGCAAATACCAATGGCAACATCGCAGTTAGCAACTTTACGTATATCTTCTGCAAAGTCTTTCATTGTGAGACGTTTAGCCCTAATTGCTTCTCTTCGAGCTTGTGATACAACTGCGACTAACATATTTCTATCATCTGCCCATCTCTTATGCTTCATGTATAAAACATTTAGATTGTCACGATTGGCATTTGACTCATTTGTTTTCATGATATCAGGATAATCATTGATGAGTATGTCAGGCACGAAGTTCTCAAATCGTTCAAGGTAATCAAGATATCTTTCAATCTCATCAGCTGTGCAAGAATACATAGGATACTTCTTAACAATAAGTCTCCCACCAAACTTCCGCATAACATCACGAGCTTTCTGTGGTACTTCAGGATCACGAATGCAATGACGGAATTCTTCATCATATGCTAATTTTTCAGTGTCGTCGTCAACATAACATATCTTGACAGGCTCTCTCTTATCCCAATACCGTCCAGTGGCACCTATAATCATCCTGTCATATCTGTCAACTGTCTCCTGCTCAGAATTCTCATGCGAAATATGAAGGACATTTCTGCCTTGTAGAAGCCCTTCTTTCCCTAGATGTGTTAATGCCCATGACTTCTTACCTTTTGGACCTCCAAGGAAAACAACGAGATCCTGCCGCTTCAAGACTCTAATCTTATCGAAGTGCGTTAATCCCATGGAGACTAGACGCTCTTCAACATCAGGAGTAACTGGAGCATCAT
>Ga0210003_1002112_pt1 | contig 17025 bp, 15 predicted proteins | sample LantaG_FD_182804 | JGI IMG/M metagenome (GOLD analysis project Ga0210003, IMG submission 182804) | Deep subsurface microbial communities from Baltic Sea to uncover new lineages of life (NeLLi) - Landsort_02402 metaG (SPAdes) (version 2) | ecosystem: Environmental > Aquatic > Marine > Oceanic >...
GCGGGGCCTCCCCCTCCCCCCCCCCCTCCGCCGCCGCCGCCGCCGCCTCCTTCGCGACGGTGGCGGGGTGCAGGGCGGGGAAGGGCGCGGGCCTGGGGTGGGGCGAGGCCAACGCGGCGCTGGGCTCGGCGGCGCGGCTGCTGGCGACGCTGCTCCGGGTGCACTCGGCCCCCGCCGCCCCCGCCTCCCCGGGCGGCGGCGACGAGCGCGGCGGCCCGCGCCCCGTCCCCCGCCCCCGCCCCGCGCGCCTGCGCCTGCTGCCCGCGGGCTCCACGCCCCGCGTCGTCGACGCGCGCTCGGGCGCCGTCCACGACCTCTTCGGCCCGGTGAACAAGCTCTACTGCGCGTCGTTCGACAGGGGCGTCGCGCTCTTCGCGGGGGGGGTGCGCGACTTCGCGGTCGCGGCCGCCGCGGCGGACGAGAGGAGGCTGAGGAGGCGGCGGCGGAGGAAGGGGCTGGGCGGAGAGGCGGTCTTCTCGCTGCCCTACGAGATCGAGCCCTCGGGCGAGCGCGTCGCGGGGCTTTCGCTGCGCCTGATGCTCAACAAGGACGCCCGCTGGTCGCGAGCGCTCAAGTACCTTCTCGCGGACCTCAAGTGCTGCGCCGCGTGGTCGGCGAGGGAGCGCGCGAGGCGGTTCCGAGGGGAGGAGGGCGAGGGAGAGGGAGACGAGGAGGAGGAGGAGGAGGAGGAGGAGGAGGAGGCGGGGACGGAGCGCGCTGCTGCTGCCGCCGGCCCTTCTGCGTGAGGAAGAGGAGGATTCCTTCTCTTTCTTGCCTCTTTCTCGCATGTAAAACGCTTGTGAGCACTATCGCCGCTGTATCATCATCCCCGCCTGCGTGTCGAAACTGGTCACGGGGGAAGTAAGAAGGAGAGGAGGGGAGGACTCCTCCTGGAGGTAGGAGGAGGTCGTTCTCTTTCCTCACCTCCACACCTCGATAAAGCGAGGAGGACGGAAAGCGAGGACGGAAAGCGCGTTGCTCCTGCTCTTTCCTCTCGCAATCTCTCCTCATCTCTCTGCTGGCTGATCGCGCTCTGGTGTGACCCCTGCCTGCGTTGACGCATTGCTGGCTAAAAAGAGGAGAAAGGGCTCTTCAAAAGAGGAAAAAAGGAAGGATAGAGAGAGAGCAAGGCGTCTCGATTGAACAAAAACCTCTTCCTCTTCTTCAACTTCCGACAAGGGAAGTCGGCGCATAAAAGAGCGTGCTTTCATTTCCGACGAGCACGATGCGATCGGCCCTGTCTTCTCGGGTGCACCGGCGGGTGAGAGCGCCGCGGAACGCGGAAACGAGCACGAGAAAGGCGGCGAAGATTGCTGCATCGGCGCCGCCATCACCGCTCGGTCATCGTCGCTCGACCTCGACCTCGACGTCGGCAACGGCAGACAGCAGCAGCAACGACTGCGACCAGCAGCCGCCGCCCCTGACGATCATCCCGGAGGCCCCGCCGGCGGCCCTGGACGTCGAGGCCAAGGCTCTTGCCCCGGAACAGCTCCTGAACGCCGCGGGAGGAGGGGCCGACGAGGCAGCAGCCGCAGCAGCAGCCGCTGCTTCTTCTTCTTCTCCTTCCGCCGCCGGCGCCTTCGAGGTTCCTTCGCTGTCGTCGCCTTCGGGCTCGGCCGCCTTTGCTCCTCCGGAGACTGTTGCCGCCGAGTCGCCGCCTCCTCCTCCCCAGTCCCCGTCCAGGCCTCCTTCGCCTCCGAGGGATTCTTTGAGACCCCTGAGGTGGCTGTCGTCGCTCCTGTCGCCGGACAAGGGCGCGCCGGCTCCGCCCTCCGTTCCTTCTTCTTCTCCGTCGTCGTCGCCGCCGTCTCGCGCCGCTTCTGCTTCCGCCTCGTCTCCTCCGACCTCGTTCTCGACCGTGACGCTCAGCACCGACTCCGACGACGAGGGCGTCGCCGCCTCCGCCGCCGCCACCGCAGCGGCGGCGGCAGCAGCAGGAGCAGCAGCAACCGCAACAGTAGCTGGACCCCCGCCTTCCTACGCCCCCGTCAACTTCGAGGCTGCCGCGGCGTTTGGCGGCGGCGCTGCAGTTGCCGCCGAAGGCGGCGAAACCTCCTTCTCTTCGTCGTCGTCGGCCTCGTCTGATTCTTCCGCCGATTCGTCTCCGCTCTCCGTCGCCCTGCCCCCGGCCGCCGTCGTGACCCCTCCACTGATCGCCGAGGCCCCGGACGTCCCCGCGGCGACGGCGAACGCCGCGGTCGCCAGCTCCTCCTCCGCCGCCGCCGCCGGCAAGGGCGGCGGCGCGAGCGCAGGCGGCAGCGGCCACGGCGGCGCCACCAGCAGCGCCGTCGCCGCCGCCGTCGCCGACGCCGGCGACCAGGGAGGCGACGCCCCGGACCTCGGCAGCGTCTGGGGCCTCGGCGTGCTTGGCCTGCTCTACGTCCACCACTCGACGACGGGGTTCGCGCTGCCCGCGCTGCTGCCGCTGATCTCGCCCGACCTCTCTCTCTCGGACGTGCAGGGCTCGCTGCTGACGGCCGGATACACCGTGCTGTACGCGCTGGCGCTGATCCCGGTGGGGCTCCTGGCCGACAGGGCCGACAGGCCGCGCATGCTGGCCGGCGGCGCGGCGCTGTGGTCGCTCGCGACGATCGCCGCCTCGCGCGCGCAGGGGTTCGGCGAGCTGCTCGCGCTGCGCGTGGCGTTCGCCGCGGCCCAGGCCACGCAGAACCCGATCTGCTTCTCGCTGATCCCGGAGCTCTTCCCGCGCGAGCGCAACACGGCGATGGCCGCCTACAACGCGGCCATCTACGTGGGCAGGGCGCTGTCGTTCGCCGCCGTGATCGTCGCCGGGCGGCTGGGGATGGGCAACGTCTCTGCGGGCGCCGCCAAGGGAGCCGGCGACGCCGCGGGCGCTGCGGCGTCGGCCGCCGGGGCCGCCGCGGGATCCGTCGCGAGGAACATCGGCGTGACGATGGTGCCGCTCGACAAGCTGGACCTGTCGCAAGTGTCGCTGCTCTACACCCAGGGTGAGAGGAAGAAGAACAAGGGTTTTGAAGAAGAAGGAAGTTTCGAAAAAAAAAGTCTTTCGGAAGGAAGTAAAAAAAACTTTGAAAGAAAAAAACTCACGTTTTCCCCAACCTTCGAAAAAAAACCCAAACCCCTATCTCGACCAAAAACAGGAAACATGGCCGCGATCACCCCGATCTACGACTACGACTTCACCATCCTGCACAACGTCGTGACCGAGGCCTCCTGGAGGCAGCTGCTCTTCTGGCTGGGGCCGCCGGGGCTCGTCGTCGCCGCGCTGGCGCTGCTGACGCTCGACGAGCCGAGGAAGCCCGGCTCGGCGCCCTCGGGAGACCCGTTCGCGTCGTCCAAGTTCATCAACCCCGCCACCAGGGCGATGTCACGGTCGCGCGGGGACAGCTTCGTTGAGAGGGGCGCCGCGGCGCGGGCCAAGGCCGGGGGCGGGGGGGGCTCTGTCGTCTCCGTGGCCCCCGTCGCCTCCGCCGCCCTGCCCCCCTCCTCATCCGTCGCCGCCCTCGTCGCGACCGACCCGAAGCCCTCCGCCTGGGAGTCGGTGAGGGCGCTCTGCTCCTCGCGTGCCTTCCAGGCGATCACCGCCGCGGCGGCCATCAACGACGTTGGGTCGTGGTCGCTCGTCGCGTTCCAGGCCACCTTCTATCAGCGGGTTTACGAATTAGGGCCCGAGACGTACGCTCCGGCGCTGGCGATCATCCTGCCTATCGGGGGTATTCTCGGGGGCGTCGGGGGCGGGTTGCTCGCCGACGGTGCGTTTTTTTCCCTTTTTCCTTTTCGGGGTCTCGAGGTCGGCGGCGAAGTCTAAAAAGACAAAAAAAAAAACATCTTCTTCTTATCCCCTCTTTCTCCTCCTCTCTCTCTCCCCCCCTTAAACCATTCCAGGCCTGTCCCGCTCCGGAGGGCGCTACCTCCTCACCAGCGGCGCCACACTCCTCGCTGCGCCCGTGCTGGCCCTCAACATCCTCGCGCCGGACCCGCGCGCGTCGTTCGCCGCCTTGCTCGTCGGCTTCGGGCTCTCCGAGATGTGGCGCGCTCCCGCCGCGGTGATGGTCCGGGACGTGTCCCCTCCGGACCTGGGCTCGACGGGTTCGGCGGTGCACCTGTGCGTGCGGAACTTGGTCGGGGGGCTGGGGCCGCTGGGTAAGTTTTTTTAAGTTGTATGTTTCGAGTTTTTTTCGTCGTCCCCCCTTCCTTTCCTCTTCGCTCTCTCACCTCCTCTTTCTTCAAAAACAACACCAAAAAAACGAAAAAAACACCCCCCCCCCTACTCACTAGCCGTCGCCCTCCTCCAGGAAAAGGTCGGCCTGCAGTCGGCGATGCTCCTCGTCCCCGTCTGCTACGCGGGATCCGGCGTCGCCTTCTTCTTCGCCGAAAAGGTGCTCGCGGCCGAGAAGGCCGAGGCGAGGGAGGCGGCCGCGAGGCAGGAGCGGAGGGAGCTGAAGAAGGTGCGGAAGGAGGGCGCCGCGGCTGCTGCGATCGTGGCCGGGAGAGGGGGAGGAGACTCGAATTCTTCTGCCGGGCGGTGAATATGCTGTCCTGTTTTTCTACCTTCCCCAGTTGTAAAAACGCAAGAAAAAAACAAGAAGAAAAAACGAGCACAAAAAGCAACAGAAGGCTCGAGCACAGAAAAGGTAGTTGAATCCCGACCTCGGGAAAAACAGACCGAAGGCGAGAGAGAGGGAAAAGGGACCTCTCTTTCGCCATGCGCCGCCGGTGGATTGCGCTGCTTAGCGCGGCAGTCCTCTTCTTCTTCAGCACGGCGGCGGCGCGAGCCGAGATCGCGCCGACGGCGGCGGTCCCGGAACAACAACAATGGACGGCGTCGGCGTCGGCGACAGCGGCGGCGGCGGCATCATCGTCGCAACTCTCCTCCTCTTCCTCCTCTACGTCGTCGCGGCCAAGGCCAAGTCTTGCACTCGCAACGACCCCAAAGTCGCACCGCCGCTTGCTAAGATGCGACTCGCACTCGATGGTCTCGGCATCGGCAAAGGTGCTATCCGATCCCAAGGGAAATCGTGGCCGCGCCGACCTCTTCCGCTCGCTCAACTCCACAGCGTTCAGCGTCTCCACGGAGGGAGCGATCAACGACCGCTGTAGCCAGGCCGACCCGATCATCGACGCCAGCTCCACGGAACCTTTAGAAAACAGGCTCGTCATTCACGAGAGGCCGTGGACGGAGAAAGAAATCATCAACACGGCCCTGCGGAGGAGAGGGGTTCGGGTCGCCGCGGGCGTGCTGACCGAGTACGACCTCGCCGCGGCCTCGCCGCTGCTGCTGCCGTCTTTGATACGATTCAGGCCGCTGAGCGACGTGCTCCTCGGCAACGAGGTCTCCAGGGTCATGGACGTCTTCTCCGACGGAGAGATCCCAGCAAACTCGACGATCAACGGCCTCCCGCGGTCTGTCGAGCGACTCGAGACTGTCGTCGCGTCGGCGTCGGGCGCCTTGATGCGGAGGACCATCAGCCCGCGCGGCCTCCGGGAGATGCTCTCCCGGCCCGAGCTGGTGCTTCTGGCCATGGCCGCCGCCAACCGCACTCTGGCCCCCGGGACCGACAACGCGGCCAAAAACCTCAGGATCACGAAAGACGAGTACCGCGCGTTTCTGATGCGTGACGCCGACGTCGAAATCTGCAGGGACCGCCGAGTGCTCGTCGGCGACGTCTTCGCGCCTGTGGACCGCCTCTTCGCCGCCGCCGACACAGACAACGACGGGAGGCTCGACGCCTCGGAGATCAGGCGCTCCAACCTGACCGACGCGGCGACGGTGTGGATCCTGGCGGGCGACACCGACGGCGACGGGATGCTTTCCGCGCAGGAGCTCGCCAACGGCCTACCGCAGTTTCGCGACCTGCAGCCGCGCAGCGGCATGCAGCGGGCTTTGCCGGAGCATCTCAGGAGGATCCGGGAGACGGCGGGGCTGGCGGCCGTCGCGTCCTATGACGTCGATAAGGACGGCAGGCTCGCGCTCGAAGAGATGCGCGTGCACTCGAGCGACTTCACGAGGAGGAGCATGGGGCAGACGATGGTGCCGGTGTGGTACGAGGATTTTTTGGGGTTCTTTTTCTTCGGGTTCTCTTCTTCGTTTTTTTCATCATTTCGCTCTTGCCCGCGCCCCCTCGTTTTTTTCCTGCCCTGGTCCTCTCTCCGCGCTGCCTCCTCCTCCTCCACCTCCTATTTCGGGAGAAAACCTGCTCACCATCTTTCTCGTGTCCTCTCCTCGCGACAACAAGGACAACAACAAAAACAAAAAAACTCCCTCTCTCACAAACAGGGCCTTGTCGTGGCACGTCGCGCTCATCTCCGTCCACATCACCAGGAGGGAGGCCGCGACCCTCAGGCAGGAGCAGAAGGCCTCGAGGCTGACGGATTGGGAGGTCGTCAAGGCCTCCAAGGCCGCGTCCGAGCAGCTCGAGCAGAAGGGGCGGCAGCAGGAGAACAGCAACAAGGAGCCCGCCGAGGCCTTCCCATCCCTGTTTGCCCCGCAAGACGCCGCCGCCTCGGCCTCGTCAAACTTCACTTCCTTTGTCTACGATCAACCCACCGTTGACGACTCCGCGGCTCTGCGCTCCTTCATGATCTCGCAAGCCAACTTCACCATGAGCGCCAGGGCGGCGCTCGCCGCAGCCGCCGCCGCAGGGATGTCCTATGCGTCGGGCAGCGCCTCCGACCTCTCGGCCGGGTTCGACGTCTGGAGCCGCGGCGCGAACCACGAACTCACTCAGAAGGAATGGGTTGATTTTTTCGCGACAGTCCACAGCACCGGGGCGAGGGCGTACTGGACGATCGGGAAGAGGGCCGGGCCCGGGGCCGTGACGCCAGAGTGCTGCGGTGAGAGAAGAGAGAGTTTTGTTTTTCTTCAGTTTTTTTGCTTTCTTCAGATTTTTCTCACTCAAAGTTTTTCGCCCCCGAAACTCACTCTTCTTCTTTTCCCTTTCTCCCTCTCTCTTCTCCCCCAAATACCGAACATGAAACCAGGAGTCCTCGCCCCCGGGCTCGTCGAGATAGCGAAAGTGATACCGCAGCACTGGGGTGCCTCGCCAATCGCGCTCCCGGTCGAGCGCGCAGAGGCCGACGCCGTCCGCTTCGACTGCGACGGCGACGGGATCAAGGCCCCGGCGCTCCCGATCCCGGTGCGTGGCGGAAGCAGCGACGACAAGGGCACGGCGACTTACAGCGCGGCGACCGCGGAGGGAAGGGACGAGGCCGCGCTGACCTACATGGATCTCTTGCAGTGGGGCATCCTCAGACTTGGCGTGTTCTGCGACGTGCTGGCGCCGGTCAATGCGATGACAGGCTGAGCAGGAAAGAAGGAGCCGAGGAGGAGGAGGAGGAGGAGGAGGAGGAGGAGGAAGAAGAAGAAGAAGAAAAAGAAGAAGAAGAAGAAACGCCGACAACACTTCTTCCCCCATTATAAAACAATTCAGATAGGATAAACGAAGAGACGCAAGGAGACGGGGGGAACGATGACGCGGAAGCGTCGCGCGCGGAGTCGGCTGGTGGATGTGAATTAACACAAATAACAAAAAAAATGAGTCGGGTCGAGTTTTCATTGTTTTCTCTTTTTCGCCCCGCACTCTCCATCAAGTTCGCTTCTCTTCGCGCCTCTCCTCCCACAGGCTGCTCGCGCGCTCTCTCGTGAGAAGCGCCCGTGGCTCTCACAAGAAGCACAGAGCGCGCTCCACTCACCATGCGCTCGTTCGTGGGGAAGGTGCGCCGCGAAAGAACGAGGAAAAGGCACGCTTCGAAAGTCGTCAATTGATCGAGCCGCCGTCGAGACCTCTCGACCCCGACCTCCTCCTTCCGCTTTCTTCCTCCCTCTCTCCATAACAGACACGACCCCACTTTTCTCCGCCTCTCCGCTCTCCCACCCCCCCCCAAACAAAAAACCTCCTCAGGTCATCTCCACCGCGATGATGAAGACCGTCATGGTCGCCGTCGACCGCGTTGCCGTCGTCCCGAAGTACAAAGTGACCGTCCGGCGCACGAAGAAGCTGATGGCGCACGACGAACGCGGCGAGTGCCTCTTGGGGGACACCGTCCGCGTCGAGAGCTGCAGGCCGCTGTCGAAGAGGAAGACGTGGGTGGTGAGCGAGATCCTGAGGAGGGAGAGGACGCTCGGGGGAGGGGGAGGGGGAGGGGGGAGTGGTGGCGAGGCCGCTGCTGCCGCTGTTGCTTGTTCTTCGCCGTTCTCCTCATCCGCGTCCAGCAGTAGTAGCCGGGGCTTTGCCGCCTCTGCTGCTTTCCGTCGCTCCTCCTCCTCCTTGTAAAAAAAAGTAACATTGATCTCCCCATCCCTCAAGAACGAACTTAAAATTTTGAAAATGGATTCGGGAAAGAGACGCAGCGCCGCGAGAGTGTTTTGCCGTTTGAGCAGAAAACGAAGGTCAAAAACCACTTTTTGTTTTTTTTCCCCCTCAGGTTCGTCGTCGCCGTCGCCGCCGTCGAAACTCCCATCCATCATGCCGTCACTCCAACTCTCGGACGGCGGCGGCCAGAACAGGAGCAGCAAAAAGGTCAAGGCCGCTCGCCCGCTCAAGCCCTCGATCGAGCCTCTGCCCTCCGCCGCGGCGAGCAGCAACGGCAATGGAAGCGCCGCTCCCGTCCGAGATGGCGAGTCGGCCTTTTGCCGAGCGCTCGCCAGCGGCGACCCCTCGACGAGGCTCCGGGCCCTCGACGCCCTCGTCGCGTGGCTCGTCGCCAAGGGGAATTTGGATGCAAATGCCGTCACCAGGGACGACATGCGCAAGCTATGGAAGGGCATGTTCTACTCGTACTGGCACAGCGACCTCGCGCCGGTGCAGGTAAGGAAGGAAGGAAGATGCTAGCTGGTTCACTCGCCTGCGGCGGCTCGAAAACGAGGGAGGAACGACCAAGGCGCTGCCAACGACGACGGCTGGCCAAGCATCATCTTTCTCACACCCTCTCTTGTCTCTCCTCTATCAATTTTCCAACTGTCCCCCACAGAAGCAGCTCGCCACCCGGATGGCCTGTATCGCCGGGGAACTGCAGCCAGAGGTACATTTTTTTGAAGGAGACAATAAAAAGAAGAGACAAATTCAAAAAACCAATGCCGACCGACGTTTTCGCTCACCGCTCGACATCAAAAAAAACATTTTGTTGCAGCTCTCGGCCCTCTACCTCGACGCCTTCTTCGAGACCCTGGCGCGCGAGTGGTCCGGGCTCGACAGGCTCAGGCTCGACAAGTTCATGCTTCTGGTCCGATCCTTTGTGGGGGTGACGTTCAGCCTCGCGGCCGGGACGAGGACCGCTGCTTCAAGCTCCTCCGCCTCCGCTGCTTCTTCTTCCTCTGCCGCCGTCGCCGCTTCCTCGGCTCCGTGGTGCCCCAAGAGGGCCGAGAGGCTCCTGCGGCCCCTCTCCGAGGCGATGTGCCCCTCTCCGGGAGCCCCGCTCCTCTCCTCGGGGTCGGGGCTGGGGCTGCACCTCGCAGACGTCGCCGCGGGGGAGCTGCTCCGGGCCATCGCCGCCTCCTCTTCGAGCTCTTCTTCGAGCTCCTCCGCCCCTCCGACGTCGGCCTCCTCTTCTTCTCCCGCCGCTCAGGAGGGGATCCTCGCCGCGGTGCTCCCGTTCTCGCGCGCCGCGGCGACGACGCAGAGGCCCGAGCTCGCCACCAGGCTCTCTCGAGAGTTCTTCTCCAAGGTCGCCGATGCGATCCGCGAAGGAGGCGGCAGCGAAGGGGAGGAAAGCGGCGTTGGCGGCAAGAAGACCAAGAGGTCGCCCTCGCTCCTCTCGCCTTCGCTCGCGGCGCTCCTCTCGAAGCAGCTGCTGTCGCTGGAGTCGCTCCCCGAGACGCGCGCGAGGAACAGGGAGGTGCTCTACGCCGCCGCGGCGGAGCTGGAGGCCGCGGGCGAGGAGGCGAAGAGGGAGAAGAGGGAGAAGAGGGAGAAGAAGGAGAAGAAAAAGGCGGGGAGCGCCGTCGTCGCCGATGAGGCCAGCCCGGACAAGGAAAGCGCGGAGCAGCCGCAGCCGCAGCGAGGAGAGAAGCAGCCGAAGAGCAAGAAGCGCCCGGCCGCTCCCGAGGCGGCTGCCCCGCCGACGCCGCCGTCGGGCGGGCCCTCAAAGGCCGCCGAGCAGGCTGCTGCCTCTGCTGCTGCTGGCACTGCTGGAAGGGGCGCAACAGCAGCAGCAGCAGCAGCGGCTGCTCCCGAGGCGAAAAAGGCAAAGACGGCGGCACCGGCACCGGCAGCAGCAGGGCCGACGCCGCCGGCGCCGACGGCCGAGCAAGCCGCCGAGGAGCTCGCCCGCAGGGAGAAGAAGCGCGTCCGCTGGTCCTTCAAGTCCAACCTCGCGCACGCCGTCGGCGGTCCCGTCCCCCCCCCCCACGTGCGGACGCCCCCGGGCTCGGCCCCGCGCGGCTCGGCGCTCAGGGTCAAGGGGGCCGGCGCGGCGACGAGGAGGGCCGTCGCGGCGGCGGCGGCGGCGGCGGCGGCCGAGGCCGCTCGGGCCGAGGCCGAGGCGGGGGGGAGCAGGAAGGGCAGCGCCCGCGCCCGCGCAGGCGCCTTTTTCTAGAAGGAAGAAAAGCGAGGAGAGGAAACCGGCGCGAAGAAAAAAGAAAGCACTGAAACCCTGTGAAAACGAAAAGGAAAAAAAAATGGGGGAAAACAAGGAGAAGAAGAATCACAACGAAAAACGGAAAAACTCCCTCCCCCCTCTCTCCCTCCCCCTCTGTCCTTTCTCTCCTCCTCACTAAGCCACTTTCGCACCAAACCCGGCCCCGCCCGTCGACGCGTTCTCCGACAGCGTCCCCACATCGTACCCCCCGGCCCTGAGCCACCGCAGGTGGTCGATGGCGTCCTCGATCGGCGTCGCCGCGACGCCCAGGTCGGCGAGCGTCCCCGAGGCCGACGAGCCCGCCGGGGGACTGCCGACGCCGCCGGCGACCAAGTCGGCGCCGCACGCCTCCGCGACCGCGCCCTCGGAGAACCAGGGGTGCCGCAGCGGCCCCAGGGGCGCCCTGGAGATGATTTTCGCGATCCCCTCGGGGACGTGGGCCGTGGCGCGGGGCTCCCGCATCGTGTCGAGCACGAGGAGCGCCAGCTCCTTGAACGAGTAGGCCCTCGGCCCCACGAGCTCAAAGACCTTGTTCGCAGCGGTGGGAGACCGCAGCGTCGCCGCGGCCGCCGCTGCGACGTCTGCGGCGGCGACGGGCTGCCACAGGGCGGCCCCGCCGCCGACGAGCGGCACGGCGGGCATCGCCTTGGCGAGCTTCGCGATCTGGTTCAGGGTCGAGTCCTCGATGCCGACGCAGGGGCCGAGGCGGAGCACCGTCGCCCCGGCGCCAAACGCCTCCCTCGCCGCGGCCTCGCCGGCGGCCTTGGTCCGCAGCCTCTCCGAGGGCGAGGCCGCGCCCGCCCCGACGCACGAGAAGTGCACGAAGCGCTCGACGCCGGCCGGGGACCGGGCCGAGACGCGCGCGACGCGCTCCGCGGCGGCGACGTTGACGTCCGAGAGCGAAAAGTTCCTCGTCGCCTCCCGGGCGCCGATCAGGTTGAAGACGGCCGTCGACGCCTCCGTGGCCCTCGCGATCGCGGCCTCGGACCGCACGTCGAACCCCGGGAGCAGCACGACCTGCCCCAGGTCGCCGAGCGGCCTGAGGTGCTGCACCTCGAGGTCGTCGCAGCGGACGGGGAGCACAAGGCGGTGCCCCGCGCGGACCAGGGCGTTGCAGACGTAGCGCCCCAGGAAGCCCGAGGCGCCGAAGACGGTCACGGTGACGCCCGAGGTCTGTTTTGTTTTTTTCGGAAGGGGGGGGGGAGGATGGCGGGTGCGTCGCGGGGGAGTCGAGGGTGAAGTTGGGCGGTTTCTCTCGAGGTCGCGGTTGCTTCGAGGTCGGGTTTTTTTTTCTTTCGCTCGATCGGTCTTTTGTTCGCTCCCCCTCTCTTCTCTCTCTCCATTTTCCTCCTCTCTCTTCCTCTTCTGTTCACTCACACTCGACCTCCCGCCGGACCCGCCGCGCTCGCCCAGGCTCGAGCGCAGGGCGGAGTAGGGGGCCAGGTCCGTGGCGTAGCCTCGCGACGGCGAAGAAGTGGAAGCGAGGGCAGCTGCAGATGAATTGTGTTGGGTTTTCATTGAGAGGAGGAGAAAGAGTATTTTCTTGAGCTTTTGAGACATCTCTTCGATCTTCTACGTTCACAGCGGCGTGCCCGAGACAGAGGAGCGGCCGTGGGGGTGCGCCATGCAGCGAGAGTAGGCACGAGGAGCCGGGGAAAGATAGGAGATGAGGGAGCGAGGGCACGGCGGGCGGCAGAGAAAGTATTTTCAGCTTTGGACTTCTGCTGTCTCTCTCGCGCGCGCGCGGGGACCGTCTCTTGCTCTCGTCCCCGCGCCGCAGAGGTAGGAAATGGTTCTCTCTTCATGAAATGAGAGTCGAAAACGGCTGCTGCTGCGCAAGAGCGCAGCGAGACGGACCTGCCGATGGGCGCCGCAGCAACGCCGCCGCCGACGACGACGCAGCCATCGTCGCTCGCCCAGCGAGCGCAGAGAGCAGCGGCGCTGCTGAGGCTGCTGCGGCTGCTGCTGCTGCTGCTGCTGTCTGCGCCATGGTGACGGTGATGACGAGAGTGTGCTCTTGCTTTGCTCTCTCTCCCTTGCAGCTTCGTCTCGCTCTTTAAGAGGAAAAAGTGGGAGGGGGCGAGAAGAAAAAAAAACGCGATGCTCGCTCACTAAAAAAAAGAGAAACAGCTTTCGACTAAAAGAACAAAGACTCTCCGTTTTCGCCCTCTCAGCACCGCGAGCCCCCGCTACGATGCAGACCTCGGCCCGCGCCGTCCTCGACAAGGTAAGAGGGAGAACGGAGAGGAGGAAGGGCCAGCGAGCGAGCGAGAGAAGCAGTCGTCGTTGCTCGTTTTCCCATATGCCGCCTCTTCATCTTCGCCGCCCTCTTGCTCTCGAGCCGCCTCTGCTTCTCATGCAGAGGTGCTTCTCACCTCTCTTCCTTCTTCTTTCAACCCGTTTTTCTTAAAACAGGCCCGCGGCGCTTCGGGCGAGCTCGCTGGGCGGATCACCGGCATGCGCTTCGCCTCCGTTATCGCCGGGGCGGACAAGGTGTGCAGGAGGAAGAAGTATCGAGGAAGCGGAAGAAAATGCATGGCAAGACCGACGTGCCTCCTCTTTTTTCTTTCAATCTAAGCGCCCCTTCTTTCCCACCTAAAATCGACAACAGGCGCCCATGTCCAAGATGGAGCCGACCGAGTACCTTAACGACCGCTACACTGCGATGGAGGAGAGGCTTGCGGTGAGTAGGAGCGGAGAAATGAAGAGCAGAGAGAGGGGAGCTTGGAATAAACCAACTCTTGTTCGGCCTCACGAGCGAGAAAACCGGCCGCCCTTGAATCAACCGTCGTTTTTTTCTTCGTTTCAAGTGCTCTGGTCTCACGGCCTCTCTTCTCTTTTACGCTTTATTCCACCCCCTAAACAGATCGTTCGCAAGCGCCTCAACCGCCCGCTGACTCTAGCCGAAAAGGTGAGTGAGATTGAAAGGAGGAGAAGAGGGAGAGAGGGGAGACGGGATGAGAGAGGAAGAGAGAGCTCGATCTCGAGGGCTTTTTTCTTTTTTTCTTTTTCCGCCCTAACGAGAGGGAGGCCATTTTTTTTCCTTCCTTTTTTTGCTCCTCGCTCGAGCTCCCTTGCGAATCTTTGCTCGCGCTCCTACCGCCCCCTTTCGGGAGAGACGAGAATATGAATTCGACTCTCAAAAAGAGGGAGAGGAGGGAAGAAGAGACAAAAGAAGACAAGAGAGAGAGCAAGGAGCAAGTCGCTTCCTCTTCTCTCTCTGCTCTTTTTTCTTCATGACCCCGACCTCTTCCTGTTTTTTGCTCTTCCTCTTGTTTTTGCTCACCTCCCCCTTTCTCTCTCTCTTTCCCTTGCTCCAAAATCTCCAAAATTCCTTATTAGGTTGTCTACGGCCACCTCGACGACCCCGAGGGCCAGGACATCCGCCGCGGCGAGTCCTACCTGCGCCTGCGCCCCGACCGTGTCGCGATGCAGGACGCGACGGCGCAGATGGCAGTCTTGCAGTTCATCTCCTCCGGCCTCCCTCGCACGGCGGTCCCCTCGACGATCCACTGTGACCACCTGATCGAGGGCACCACCGCCCCTCAGGACGACCGCGGCGGGGGCTTCGGCGGCGTCGCCGACCTCAAGCTGGCCGTCGAGACCAACCGCGAGGTCTACGACTTCCTCGCGACGGCGGGGTCCAAGTACGGGATCGGCTTCTGGAGGCCCGGGTCCGGCATCATCCACCAGATCGTGCTGGAGAACTACGCGTTCCCGGGAGGGATGATGATCGGCACCGACTCGCACACGCCGAACGCTGGTGAGGAAGGAGAGCATCGGATCGGAACTTTTTGGAGGAGTTTTTCTTCCCTTTTGAGGTTTTATTTTTGACCCAGACGCTCACGTTTTCCTCCTCCTCCTCCTCCCCCTCCTTCATTCTCTCTTCCAACCCCCCTTCCTCCCCCCTCCTCTCCCCCCCTTCCAAGGCGGCCTCGGCATGTGCGCCGTCGGCGTGGGAGGCGCGGACGCCGTCGACGTCATGGCCGGCCTCCCCTGGGAGCTCAAGGCCCCGAAGGTCATCGGCGTCAAGCTCACGGGGACGCTCTCCAAGTGGACCTCCCCGAAGGACGTCATCTGCAAGGTCGCGGGCATCCTCACCGTGAAGGGGGGCACGGGCTCGATCGTCGAGTACTTCGGCGACGGCGTCGACGCGATCTCGGCCACGGGGATGGGCACGATCTGCAACATGGGCGCCGAGATCGGCGCGACAACGTCGATGTTCCCGTACAACAAGCGCATGCGCGACTACCTGGTGGCCACCGGACGCACCGCGGCCGCGGACCTCGCGGACGCGTTCGCGGCCAACCTGCGCGCCGACGAGGGGGCGGAGTACGACCAGATCATCGAGATCAACCTGTCGACGCTCGAGCCGCAGATCAACGGGCCCTTCACGCCCGACCTGGCACACCCTCTGTCCGAGTTCGCCTCGGCTCTGAAGAAGAACGGCTGGCCTTCCGAGTTGGGCGCGGGTCTGATCGGTTCGTGCACCAACTCGAGCTACGAGGACATGCAGCGCGCCGCGTCGGTCGCCAGGCAGGCCCTGGCCGCCGGGATCAAGGCTAAGGTTCCCTTCACGATCACCCCGGGCTCGGAGCAGATCCGCGCGACGATCGAGCGCGATGGTTTGGTCGAGGTCTTTGAGAAGCTCGGCGGAACCGTGCTGGCTAATGCCTGCGGTCCTTGCATCGGGCAGTGGAAGCGCACGGAGGTCGCCAAGGGTGAGTTGAGCTGGGGGGGGGGGTATTTCTTCTTTCCGGGGTCGAGGTTGAGGTCGAGAAAGAACAGAAGAAGAAAAAACTCACTCCTCTCCTTTCAAAAAAAAAAACTTCTTCAGGCGTCCCCAACTCCATCGTCACCTCCTACAACCGCAACTTCGCCGCCCGCAACGACGGAAACCCTGCCACGCACGCCTTTGTCACGAGCCCCGAGCTCGTCACCGCCTACGCCATTGCCGGCGACCTCTCGTTCAACCCGGAGGTCGACACGCTCGTCGGCGCCGACGGCAAGGAGATTTCGCTGACTCCCCCCGTCGGCGACGAGCTGCCGTCGAAGGGGTTCGACCCCGGGATGGACACCTACCAGGCCCCGGCTGACAAGCCTGACACGGCCTCGGTGGCCGTGGACCCGAGCTCGAACAGGCTGCAGCTGCTGGAGCCGTTCAAGAAGTGGGACGGCAAGGACCTCGAGGGTACGGATGAAGTTTTTCTTTTCTCTCTCTTTTTTTGCTCCTTTCTTTCTCTCCCTTCTTTGCCTTTTTTGCCCCTTCCCCGCTCACCAACAACCTTCGAGCCTCTCTCTCCCTCTCGTCCCCTCCCTCCCCCGAAAACAAAAAACAACAAAGGCGCCCGCGTCCTCATCAAGGTCAAGGGCAAGTGCACCACCGACCACATCTCGATGGCCGGGCCGTGGCTGAAGTACCGCGGCCACCTCGACAACATCTCCAACAACTTTCTGATCGGAGGCCTCAACATCGAGAACGAAAAGGTCAACTCCGTCAAGAACCAGCTCACCGGAGAGTACGGCGGCGTTCCGGACGTCGCTCGCGCCTACAAGGCGGCGGGCGTCGAGTGGGTCGTGGTGGGAGACGAGAACTACGGCGAGGGCTCGTCGCGCGAGCACGCCGCGCTCGAGCCCCGCCACCTCGGGGCGCGCGCGGTGATCGTCAAGTCGTTTGCCCGCATCCACGAGACCAACCTGAAGAAGCAGGGCCTGCTGCCGCTGACGTTTGCCGACCCGGCGGACTACGACAAGGTCGGGCCCTTCGACAAGATCTCGGTCGTCGGCCTGACGACGTTTGCGCCCGGCGTGCCGCTGAAGCTGGTCGGGGAGCGGCCCGACGGCTCCAAGTACGACTTCGCCGTCAACCACACCTTCAACGACAACCAGATCACTTGGTTCAATGCCGGCTCGGCGCTCAACGCGATGGGCGAGGCGAACGCGAAGAAGTAGAGGGAAAGAGGAGGAAGGGGGGAGGGAGAGTTTGTTTTTTTGTTTTTAGAAAGGGAGGGAGAAAAAAGAAAGAGAGTTTTTTTTGTTTAGTTATGGGGGCAGAGAGAGAGAGATAGGGGGATGGAGAGAGAGACTTTTTAGGTTTTGTTTCCTTCTTCCTCAACGCTATGGGCGAGGCGAACGCGAAGAAGTAGAGGGAAAGAGGAGGAAGTGGGGAGGGAGAGTTTGTTTTTTTGTTTTTAGAAAGGGAGGGAGAAAAAAGAAAGAGAGTTTTTTTTGTTTAGTTTTGGGGGCAGAGAGATAGGGGGATGGAGAGAGAGACTTTTAGGTTTTGTTACCTTCTTCGATAGCGCTCTCTCCCTTTCGGAAGCGCGTCTGTTTTCGTTGGCGGCGCGCGAGAGAGGTGTGTCATTCGAAAAAAATCACCACACAGAATAAAAGTTTTCTTTTTCCCCCTTAAAAGAGAGGGAGGTCGTCGAGGCCGAGTTTTTTTTTTTTTTTTTGGAGGCGACGATT
>Ga0210003_1002113_pt1 | contig 17011 bp, 13 predicted proteins | sample LantaG_FD_182804 | JGI IMG/M metagenome (GOLD analysis project Ga0210003, IMG submission 182804) | Deep subsurface microbial communities from Baltic Sea to uncover new lineages of life (NeLLi) - Landsort_02402 metaG (SPAdes) (version 2) | ecosystem: Environmental > Aquatic > Marine > Oceanic >...
TTCTTGTTATTCGGGGTATTATATCCCAGCCAGCTGTTTTCACAGGTAAGATCCCCATTTACAGGTGATCCTGAGAAATATCGTGAGGAACTTACACAATTCATGGGACCAAACCTGAATGATGAACAGAAAGCCAATCTGAATAACTTTCTTACCAGCTGGGACAGTGCTGCCTTCAGCAGGGAGAACATGACACGGATAATTGATATCACAAGCCAGTTCTCAGCAAGGTCGATGAGGCCGGTACCACACTTTAATGACTTTTTCCTCACTCTTAAAGCATTTAACGAAAAGGGAGATTCGGAGGAGATACTGGGTAATTGGCTTACAGGACTAAGCGAGACGGTCTTCAACCCAAGGTTCTCAACTGACAATATTGCCAGGTATATCAGAAATACCGGGCTGATGATCAAAGATAATGTACTCTCCGAATCATCGGCTATCCGCTGGAAAGTAAAGGACAAGCCACTGGTATTTTTGCATGACACTGTGTTCTATGTTGAGATAACAGATGCCACACTAACCTGTTATTCTCAAAAGGACAGTACTGAGATATATAATGCTTCAGGCTATTATTTCCCTGAAATACAACAATTTCATGGGAAAAAAGGCATTGTAACCTGGGAAAAAGCAGGCTATGCAAGGGACGATGTATTTGCAGAAATTAAGGATTATATCATCAATATTACAAGAAACAACTTTACTATTGATTCTGCAAAACTGACTCACACAACATATTTCAGGGAACCTGTTTACGGAACACTGTCAGATCAGTCGATCACATATAAAAATAAAGAGAGAGCCAACTTTCCGCGTTTTGAGACATATATTAAGGAGTTTCGGCTGGAAAATATTTATGAGGGAGTAAATTATGAAGGCGGGCTTACATTTGAAGGAGCTACTGTAAAGGGTTCCGGAACACAGTTCCTGCCTGCTAAGATCACTCTTTTCAGAAATGACACACTCTACCTTAACATAAAATCAGATGAGTTTATCTTTTCCAAGGTCGGACTCAACAGTGGTGAAGTAAGCATGTCGCTGTACCTTGATGAAGATTCTATTTATCATTCAAACCTGGGATTTTCCTATAATGCAGCTTTACGACAGGTCAATCTCTTTCGCGGCTCCAATTCGGTGTCAAAAAGCCCTTATTTCGACTCCTTTCACAGCCTCGACATGTATTTTGAGTATCTGTCATGGGACATGAACAATTCAAAAATAATACTTTCAAGACCGAGAGGAGCTGCACTGGGTCAGGCACAATTTGAATCCACATCATTCTATAATGAAAACTATTTCATGAGGCTGGCAGGAATTGATGATTACCACCCCCTCTTCAGACTTAAAAAGTTTGCGGAATGGTTTTATTCAACCACATTCCCTGTTGAGGAATTTGCCAGATGGCTCAACAGACCCGTTGAAGCTGTTACCGGTTTGTGTATCGATATGGCTAACAGGGGATTTGTTTTTTATGACCGTAAGTATAATGAAATAACCCTAAAGGACAAGGTAGACGATTTTCTTGACTCTTATGCAAAAAGAAAAGATTATGATGTCCTTAATATTATCAGTGAAACATCTGCCCCGACTGATAACGCCATTCTTGATCTCAGGAATTTCAGGCTAACAGTAAACGGTGTATCAGGAGTCTACCTGAGTGATTCACAGCGAGTGGCAATTTATCCCTACAAAAGACAACTTGTAATAGGTAAAAACAGGAGTATTGCCTTTGATGGAGTCGTGCAGGCAGGCCTGTTCACCGTCTTTGGCCACAATTTCTCATTCAGCTATGATACTTTTAAGATTAGGCTCGAGAAGATTGATTCCATCAGGATTGCTGTGGAAACAGACGAAAGGGATGACTATGGTAATCCTGTGATCAAAGATGTCGATAACCTTATTCAGATGGGAACCGCCGAGCTTTATATTGATGAACCGGATAATAAGTCGGGACTTAAAAGCCTCAAGCAGTATCCTATTATTAATGCCGTAACTTTCTCTTATATCTTCTTTGATAAAATACCCGGACTCGAAGGGATTTATCCGCAGGGGGACTTTTATTTTAAGGTTGATCCCTTCACCTATGAAAATATAGATCACTACTCGAACGAAGATATGAACCTTGCCGGTGAATTCGTTGCAGGGAATATCCTGGAGCCAACCCAGCAATACCTGACCATACAGGAAAATAATTCTCTGGGATTCAATATGGCCGTACCGGAAGAGGGAGTAGAAGTGTACGGGAAAAAGGGCATACTATACGATAATCTCAGTATGAGCAACCATGGATTAATCGGCAGTGGCAGCCTTAAACATCTGACATCCACCACCGTATCGGAAGAGTTTAAATTCTTCCCTGATTCGATGCTCACAGAGGCTACTGCATTTAATGTTGTACAAGACGGGGCCGGGCTATTCCCTGACATTAACAGTGAAGATGTCTCAATAAAATGGCTGACAAGGAAAGATGAGTGGCTTGCATCTAATGCAAAGGGCAAAAACTTTGAAATGTTTGAGAATGGAACCACACTTGACGGGAGCCTTACACTCACACCTTCAGTATTAAGCGGATCAGGTATTGTTAATACTGTTGATTCAAGGATAACCTCAGATCTCTTCAGTTTTACTACCAACCAGATAAAAGCTGATACTTCGGTTTATAACTTAAAATCAACCTCTACTGCCGCCGGATATGCATTTATTGCTGAAAATGTCAGAACGGATGTCAATTTTGGTCTTCAGACAACACAGTTTCATCTGAACACAGATACATCAATGGTTAAATTCCCGGAGATACAGTATATATGTACCATGACAGATTTTACCTATGACATGGGCACCCGGGTACTTGATATGGAACAACAAGGAAAAACAGGTTCTGAGCTGTTGCCTCCGGATAAGCTCCTCGCACTTGATTTCGCAAATCTCGACAAACCAACCTTCTTTGCAACAAATGTTATAGGTGATACCATTTCATTCTCCTCATGGAAAGGGTCATATCATCTTAACGAGGAGTATATTGAAGCAGAAGATATCAATTATATACCTATTGCTGATGCCCTTATTCAACCTGAAGAAGGGAAGATCACTATTAACAGGAGAGCTAAAATAAAACAACTGCAAAATGCGGTTGTGGCAGTTAATAATAACCATATACTTCATTCGGCAAAAATTGATATAGAATCGACAAAACGTTATTATGGCAGTGCAATTTATGATTACGTTGATGAGAATAAGGATGTACAGCAGATAAGTTTCACGGAAGTCACTGTCGATACGATGGCAACAAGCGCAAAAGGCTATATACCTGTCAGTCAAGATTTTATGTTTAGCCCCTATTTTACATTTTCAGGTGATGTCAACCTCTATGCCAGAAATAAACTGCTCTCATTTACAGGTTCGGCCGGGATAATTCATAATTGCGATGAAATTAAAAGCTACCCGGTTAAATTCAAATCATACATCGATCCTGAGAACGTGATGATACCGATAAGTGAGAAACCGCGAGATATAAACGATAATATGGTCTTCTCCGGTTCATTTATCAATATTGATTCAATCCATATTTACCCTGCTTTTCTCTCAGCACAGAAATCCTGGACCGACGTAAACCTGGTCAACTCTTACGGCTTTCTCTATTATGAGAAAGCCAAAAACAGGTATCTGATCGCATCACGTGAAAAACTGGCTGACCAGAGCCTTCACGGTAACATGATAGCTTATGACAGGAATTACTGCTTATTGTCGGGTGAAGGGAAGCTCAATTTTGGAACAGATTATGACCTTGTCAATATGAAAAGCGCCGGGAAAGTTTTACATAACCTCGATTCCGGAGATGTTAACATTGAAGCTATTATGGCTTTTGATTTTTACTTCTCACCCGAAGCGCTTACGATGATGAGCGATGAAATACGAATGATGCCGACATTGAAAGCGGTAAACCTTAACAGCGAAATCTATAACAAGGGGATGAAAGATCTTATAGGAGATGAGGCTGCCAACCGTATTAAAGAAGACCTGAATCTGTTTGGAACTACCAGGAACCTGCCAAAAGAATTCAACTTTGAGTTGCTGCTTAACGATGTCAAGCTCTACTGGAACGAATCTTCATCTTCATTCAGGTCAACAGGAAAAATAGGTATCGGATTCATAGGAACACAACCAGTAAATGTTTATGTTGACGGCTTTATTGAGATCCAGCGAAGAAGATCGGGAGATATATTCGATATTTATCTTAAAACTGATGAATCAACATGGTACTACTTCTCCTATATAAGGGGTAATATGATGACACAGGCTGGGAATATTAATTATAACACGCTTATAGCCAACATAAAACAGAAAGACAGAAAACATCCTGACTCTTCAGTAAGAGAACCTTATACATATATGATCGCCGTGGAAGACCGGCTTTCAAGATTTCTCAGAAGAATGACTGGCGCCGATGATGAGATGAATCCATTCAACCAGTAGAAGTTTATTTGCTGTTTTTAAATAAAAAGTCCACGATGCAGGTATTTTATGCTCCTGATGTTTCTGGTGAAACTTATATTCTTAATGAGAAGGAATCAAAGCACATAATCAGGGTTCTCAGAATGAAAAAAGGAGACTCCGTAAGATTAATTGACGGAAAAGGGAACCTTTATGAGGGTAAAATAGATGATGCTGATCAGAAGAAATGTGCAATACAAATCCATAATGTTATTATAGATTTTGAAAACAGGAATTACAGGCTGCATATCGCCATATCGCCACTAAAAAATTCTGAACGGTTCGAATGGTTTGTTGAAAAAAGTGTCGAAATCGGTATTGATGAGATCACTCCCCTGATCTGCAGGAATACCGAAAAACCAGGTATTAAACCTGAACGGATCCGGAATATTATCATTTCTGCCATGAAACAGTCACTTAAAGCTCAGGGTACAATCCTGAATCCACCCTGTTTATTCAGTGATTTTCTGAATAACAGGACTGAAGGAATAGTGATGCTCGCAAATTGTAACAGTAAAACAGAACGCAAGAGTATAGTGGAAGTATATAAAAAGGGAGTGCCCGCAATTATTATGATTGGTCCCGAAGGTGATTTCACTGAAGAGGAAACAGATCTGGCTGTCAGTAAGGGTATTATCCCGGTACACCTTGGAAACAGCCGTCTCAGAACAGAAACGGCAGGCGTTGCCGCCTGCCATTCCGTTTACTTTATCAACCAGTAAATATTTTTTTCAACTGGTGGAAAACCTAGGTCATCTTTCATTATTTTCTGTATTTTCCTGTCTGCTTTTCCATCTGCCTGATTTACGGAGAGCCTGATCAATGACATATTCAATCTGTCCGTTTATGCTGCGGAATTCATCAGCTGCCCACTTCTCCAAAGCCTTCAGCTTATCCTCGTCTATCCTCAGAACAAATGGTTTCTTCTTACTCATATTACGAATGTAACGTACCTGTATTGACCACAGGAGTGGCATCTTTATCACCACAAAGAACAACCATAAGATTGCTTACCATGGCAGCTTTCTTCTCTTCATCAAGTTCAACGATATTCTTATCCGATAGCTGTTCCAGAGCCATCTGAACCATTGAAACGGCGCCTTCAACAATTTTGAACCTCGCCGAAACAACAGCAGTAGCCTGCTGCCTCCTGAGCATGGCATTGGCTATCTCTTCAGCATATGCTATATAGTTTATCCTTGCTTCAATAACCTCAATACCGGCTATCTTTAGCCTGTCGCGGATCTCTTTTTCAAGCTCGTCATTTATCTCTTCACCCCCGCTCCGTAAAGCTATTTCAGCTTCTTGATCTTCAAAATTATCATACGGATAAAGACCTGCAAGCTTCCTCAGTGCTGCATCACTCTGTACAAGGACAAAGTGCTGATAATCATCAACAACAAATACGGCTTTATAGGTATCCAGTACCCTCCATACCAGTACAAAACCGATTTTTATAGGATTCCCAACTTTGTCGTTTACCTTTATTGGCTCACTGTCAAAGTTGCGGGCCCTGAGCGATACTTTTGTCTTCGCGTAGAATGGATTTACCCAGAAAAATCCATTTTCCTTTATAGTACCTTTATAGGCACCAAAAAGAACCATTACGCACGATTCATTAGGATTTACAACAGTAAAACCGATGATCGTAAAAACAAAAAGAATCATAAGTACAATACCAAGCCAGATTATCTCATAATAGAATCCGGCAATTGACCCTCCCAGTAACAAAATTGCTGCTATCAGGGCCACATAACCCGATATGGGTTTTTTTGAATATTCCTGTTTCATTTTAAATAGTATTAATATGATATCACAAAGATATTATTTTGAATTTAAAAAAGCAAGAAAAAACACAGAAATTTTCTGTGTTTTTTACTTTTTTAATGTATCTCCCTGATCTTCTGAATAGTACGGCTTATAAGCCGTTCGTCCGGAACAGGTCTGACCTGTTGTAATAGGCCGATCACATCAGTGAACTCCGTGAAAAAACCCCATGCATCTTCATAGAGGTCAATTCCGTCAGTATTAATATCACGATATGAAAGGAACGGAGTAGAATTTAAATCCATAGGCATCATTTTCCATAGAAAACGACTGCCCTTTTATAATATTGTATACAAAGACGTGTTTGTTAAAATATTTAATGGTACACCGCTACACCATTACACCGTTAATTCACCGTCAGGCTTATTTTCTTCTCCTCCATCAGCTTTCTCATATTGATGAGGGCGTATCTCATCCTTCCCAGAGCAGTATTGATACTGACATCTGTTATCCGGGCTATCTCTTTGAAGCTCATGCCCGCATAATGACGCAGAATAACCACTTCCCGCTGATCATCCGGAAGAAGGTTGATCATTTTCCTGATATCCTTCTGTATCTGCTTCCTGATCATATTATCTTCAACTGTACTCTCTGCCATTTTCTTTGAGTTAAACAGATCCGAATCATAGTCATCGTTCGATATTGTATTAATCTGCTTTACTCTCCTGAAATGATCAATTATCAGGTTATGGGCAATACGCATGACCCAGGAAAGAAATTTTCCGTTATCGTAATATCTTCCAGCCCTTACAGACTGTATAACCTTCATGAAGGTATCCTGGAAAAGATCTTCAGCAAGTGCCTTATCGTGTATATATAAACCTATATACCCAAAAACTTTATTCTTATGACGGTGGATTAATTGCTCAAAGCAAGACTGCTCACCTCCTATGAACCTTTGTATCAGTTCATAATCGGATGTCACTTTTTCCATAGCTCTCTCTTTAAATTACCAAGAGTAGAGTTGTTTAATAGGCAGTCCTCCCTGATTTAAGATATTTAACGTAACATCAAAGAAAGCAATTTTTTTTAAACTGAAAGTATTACTTTTGAATTTTAACAAAAATTTTACACGAACAGCCTGAAATCATTGATGAATGGAAGTATTGAAATCAGAGGGGCAAGGGTTCATAATCTAAAGAATATCACTGTCAGTATACCAAGAAACAGGCTGGTTGTTATAACTGGAGTTTCAGGTTCAGGGAAATCATCACTCGCTTTTGACACTCTTTATGCAGAAGGTCAGAGAAGGTATGTAGAGAGCCTGTCGGCCTATGCCCGCCAGTTCCTTGGCAGGATGAACAAACCGGAGGTCGATTTTATTAACGGCATCCCTCCTGCCGTTGCCATAGAGCAAAAGATAAATTCCCGTAATCCCAGGTCAACCGTCGGAACGTCAACAGAAATTTATGACTACATGAGGCTTCTTTTTGCCCGCATCGGTCGTACTTATTCTCCCGTTTCGGGCAGGGAGGTAAAAAAACACAGTGTTGATGATATTGTCAGCTTCCTGGCATCTCTTCCTGAAGACACCAGGGTCATCATCACCTCGTCGGGAGAAATACCCGAAAACATTAACGTAAAGGAATACTTTAATTTTCTCAGCAAACAGGGATTTGACAGAATTGAATCGGAAGGTGAACTTATCAGGACCGATGAAATAACAAATCCTGAAGATTTTAAACCCGGACAGCGGGTCAATATAGTTATCGACAGACTAATAATCACTCACTCGGAGGATAATTTCAGCAGGGCAGCCGATTCTGCCCAGACAGCTTTTCAGACAGGTAAAGGGTATTGCCAGGTGTTGATTCAGGGAGAAAAAAAAACCAGGAGAGAGAGTTTCTCAAATAAATTTGAAGCAGACGGCATACAGTTTGAAGAACCGTCCGAATATCTCTTCAGCTTCAATAATCCTATCGGTGCATGTCCTGTTTGCGAGGGATACAGTAAAATTATCGGCATCGACGAAAATCTTGTAATTCCTGATCAAAACCTCTCTGTGTACGATGATGCTATGGCATGCTGGAAAGGTGAAAAGATGAAAAAATGGAAGGAGCGGCTTATCAGCAATTCCAGTCTCTTTGATTTCCCGATACATAAACCATATTATCTGCTTTCCGAAGAGCAAAAAGAGCTTCTGTGGAAAGGGAACAAATATTTTTACGGGCTGAACCGCTTTTTTCAGCATCTGGAAGAGAAAAAATTCAAGATACAGTACAGGGTTCTACTGAGCAGGTACCGTGGCAAAACAACATGCCCGGAGTGTAAAGGTTCAAGGTTACGTAAAGAAGCAGGATATGTAAAAGTTGCAGGGAAAACGATCCAGGAGCTTGTTAACGTACCTGTGGAAAATTTATACAGGTTGTTCAGTGAAATATCCCTTTCTGATTCTGATGCTTCCATTGCAGAGAGGCTTCTTAAGGAGATAACAATAAGGCTTCGTTTTCTTATCGATGTCGGTCTTCCATATCTTACTCTCGACAGGCTCTCATCAACCCTTTCAGGCGGAGAATCACAGAGGATAAACTTATCGACATCACTGGGCAGCAATCTTGTCGGTTCAATGTATATCCTTGATGAACCAAGTATCGGACTGCATCCCAGGGACACTAATCTTCTTATAAAGGTATTGAAGGAGCTTCGTGATCTCGGGAACTCCGTAATAGTCGTTGAACATGAAGAAGAGATCATCAGGGCTGCAGATGAGATTGTGGATATGGGTCCTGAGGCTGGTAGACTTGGAGGGGAGGTCATCTTTCAGGGAGGTCTGGATCTTACAAGATCAAATCCTTCACTTACAGCTGGTTACCTGAGCGGCAGACTCTGTGTCCCGGTACCGGCGATAAGAAGAAAATGGAACAGTTATATTGAAATCAAGGGATCACGGGAAAATAACCTTAAATCGATAGATGTCAGATTTCCGCTTCATACTATATCGGCTGTTACAGGAGTAAGCGGATCCGGAAAGTCGAGTCTTGTATCAGATACTTTGTACAGGTATCTCTCAAAAATCATAAATGGCAATAACCTGAGGCCGGGGAGCTTCAGGGAGATCACCGGGGATATTACGGGTCTCACGGGCATTGAGATGGTTGATCAGAATCCGATAGGCAAATCGAGCAGGTCAAATCCCGTAACCTACCTTAAGGCATATGATGAAATAAGGAGGCTCTATGCCGAGCTGCAGGCATCGGTCCAGAATAATTTCAAGGCATCTCATTTTTCATTTAACATTGAAGGAGGGCGATGCGAAGAGTGCCATGGAGACGGTATAATACGTGTAGAGATGCAGTTTATGGCTGATGTAGAGCTTACCTGTGAAGTCTGTAAAGGCAAGAGATTTAAGAAAGAGATCCTTGAAGTCAGGTATCACGGTAAAAACATCTATGATATGCTTGAGATGACCATTGATGATGCTATTAATTTCTTCAGTAATCATCCGGGAAAGAGTGAGAAGAGGATCATAGATAAGCTAAAGCCATTGTCGGATGTCGGACTTGGTTACATAAAAATGGGTCAGTCATCAAGCACTCTTTCCGGCGGAGAGAGCCAGCGTGTAAAGCTTGCCTATTTCCTGAGCCAGGAAAGAGGCAATGGTCATATACTGTTTATTTTTGATGAGCCTACAACAGGACTTCATTTTCATGATATTAACAAACTGCTTAAATCATTAAATGCCCTTGTTGATCATGGCCATTCTGTAATACTTATAGAACATAACCAGGAGGTTATCAAGAGCTGTGACTGGGTCATCGATCTGGGTCCTGAGGGCGGAGAAGATGGCGGTTATGTTGTCTTTGAAGGAAAGCCTGAAGATCTTGCTAAGTGCAAAGCATCGCATACCGGTAGATATCTTGCACCAAAATTAAATATGTAGGGACGTTGCATGTAACGTCCCTGAAATATTCATTTATCTTATTCCAGTCTATTTCTTCAGTTTAAACCCGAACATAATAGCAACACATCCGCTTGCAGGTGTATCTCCGGGCTGATTAAAGGATGAGACCTTAATTATCAGCTTCAACTGCTGACTCGATTCAAGTCTAAAATCCCATGTGCTGGCATAGTCATTTTCCTTGTTCGAATAGAGAACATTCTTATTAATATCAACTATTTTAAACTCGACGGCGGGCAGGCTGCTCTCTCCTACTATTGCGACCCTGTACTCCATATCGGAGTAAAACGTTTTATACAGTTCTGCCTCTTCGCCTTCAATAAGGACTGCTGCATGGTAGTTCCCGTCATGTGTAAAGGTGGCAAGTTCAGGAAGACACTCTTTCCTGGCAAATGCCTTACACTGTGCATCAGCATAACTATTTAAGGTAAAGACAAATAATGTAATAAGTGATATAGTCTTTAATAGTCTCATAGCATTTTATTTTACAAATGAATTTCTGATCTCAGCAACTACGCCTGACAGTTCTATGAATACCTCCGGAGTCATATCTGTCTTTACTTCTGATTTCAGGACTGTGGTGTTGGAGGCCGGGTCAAATTCAGGTCTGACAGGTGATGTATTAATCTTTATCTTGTCGAAAACATTTTTAAGTTTTGCTACCTCGACTATCAGTTCATCTACGGCAGGATTTCCTTTACTACTATCAAGGAGATTCAGCAGTATGTCGATTGAAAGTTTTTGATCGATGATTCTTCCTACCAGTTTATTGGTGTTAAACTCTTCCATATCAATCAGCTGAGTGGAAATATAAAGGCCCTCAACCCATCCTCCAACCAGGACCATGGCAGCTGTTGCGGGTTGGCCATTATCTTCCAGGTATGAATTTGAATTCATAAAGGTCTGGGATACAATATCCATAATGACCTCACTGTTGTTTATATTTTCCTCAAGCCGGTCAATATCCTCCTGTTCAATGGCCTTCAGAATACCCAGTCCATCAGCCATTTTCTTTGCAGCATTCATATAGTCGATCAGCAGCTGGGTTTGTTCGTACAGGCTGGCAAAGCTCAGATCGCATGTATAAGCGCCGAGGTTAAGAGCCATTGACTTGCTTGTTACATATGTATTAACATTGGTAACCGGGTTGAGCAGGGCTTCATCGAATCTTGCTCCCGCGGATTTAATAAGCATTGCTGACTCAAGCGGGGAAGGTAACGCATTGAAAATCTTCTCTGCCTGCTTAATATCCTGTAATATTGCTGTATTATCCTCTGGTATTGGGACCTTGATCTCTTCATCGGGTGCTTTTTTACCACCTTTACAGGCAGTAAGAAAACTGAGGATCAGTATGAATACAAACAAAATACCCGAATTAATTCTGTACTTTTTATTCATAATCTAAATATTTAATTGTCTAAACCTAATCAACGACTAAATTAGTATATTATTTTTATATTTTCAAAAACAGTGCCATGTAATTGATTTCATGTAAAACTAATTTAAAATTCTTCAGATTTGATAAAATTGAAAAAAAAGCTCAGGGAACTTGCTGCAACCCTCTCTCTTATACTCACGAAAAAGATGCCCTGACACAGGAACTTATCTCAATACTTGAAAAATAATTAATCTTGCGAAGAGAAGTATTTCATGAACTGGGTTCTTTCATAGACCACCGGCCTGACATAGTTTCGCCAGTTAAGCTTTCCCCTGAATTCATCTACTGATCCGAAGCCTTTCCTGTCCATCCAGGTTTCTATCTGCTTGTTCATCTCCTTAAGAAAGGGTATCCCCTTGTTATACAACACCGAACAAACCTGTACTGAATGAGCGCCGGCAAGCAGGTATCTTACAGCATCTGCACCGCTATGAACCCCAGTTGATGCCGAAATATCTATTCTTATATCCTGTGCGCTTGCCATGGCAATCCACCTGAGCACATGTCTTCTTTCACTTTCTGTACTGAATATGGCCGCAGGAACAATATCGATTTTATCTATATTTATATCAGGTTCATAAAATCTGTTGAACATAACAACCCCATTTACTCCTCTCAAATAGAACTGATCAATCATATAAAGGATATTGGAAAACCTGAATCCAATCTTTATTACAAGTGGTATCTTCACCACTTTTTTTAGTTTTTCAATCAGATCAAAATAGATCTTTTCTGAATCATGAGAATTTTTCTTCCTGTCGATGGGAAGGAAAAAAACATTTATTTCAAGTGCATCTGCTCCTGCATCAGCAATATTTTTTGCGAAACCTGTCCAACCTTCGGAGGAAAAGCAGTTTATGCTGGGGATTACCGGAATACTGAGAATTTCCTTGGCCTTTTTTATAAGTGTAAGATACTCTTCAACAGAATTAGATTTAATATAATTAGCAAGATAATCATCCGCTTCAGGGTAACCACCTGATGAGTGTAACATACTGACATGATGATTTATCTGTTCTTCAAAAAGCGATTTAAGCACGACAGCGCCAGCACCGTTGTCTTCTGCCTCCTTAAGTAATCCGGGTGTCGATGTAAGCCTGCTGCTGCTTACAATAAGTGGGCTTTTAAGCTCCATTCCCAGGTATTTTACAGATAGTTTTTCCATATCTTAATTAAATAACCAACAACCAATTACCAATTACCAATCACATTCTCTCCCCAAATATAATACTTCCAATCCTTATCATGGTACTTCCCTCTTTAATTGCAATCCTGTAATCGCCCGACATTCCCATTGATATCTCGCTGAATGAAGATTGATCATGAAAATACCTGGTTTTCAGCTCATTAAAATAACCATACAGACATCTGAATTCCTCTCTTACCTGTTCATGATTATCGGTAAAAGTAGCCATTCCCATCACACCGCACAACCTGATATTGTCAAGCAGCCTGAATTCTTCTGATCCCATCATCTCCTTTACCTCGTCCATGCTAAAGCCGAATTTGGTCTCCTCCCTTGCAATATGGAATTGCAGGAGGCAATCTATCACCTTGTTATTCTTTGATGCTTCGTTATTAATAATTTTGAGGAGTTTGTATGTATCAACAGATTGTATCATTGCAACAAATGGTACGATATATTTCACCTTATTGCTTTGGAGATGTCCAATAAAATGCCACTCAATATCAGTGGGCAGTAATTCCCCTTTTTCTGTAAGTTCCTTCACTCTGTTTTCACCAAAAATCCTGTGTCCTGTATGATAAGCCTTGAGTATATCATCAGTTGTTATTGTTTTTGAAACAGCCACCAGCATAACATTAGCAGGTATCTCTTTTTTAAGGGAACTAATATTTGAAGCAATATCTGTCATAACGATTTTCCGATAAGGCAAAATAAAAAACAGAAGTGTCAACTGTAAAGATATAGATTTTTCTCCGTGGAACTCTGTGCCTTCTCCTTGGAACTCTGTGTAAGTTCTTATAATTCTGTTTTCCGAAGGCAGAACCGGAGTAAAAATCAATCCAGAAGGTGGATCACCAGTCCGCTGCGGAGTTTGGGTTCAAACCATGTTGTTTTTGGAGGCATTATATTACCTGAATCGGCAATTGTAATCAGCTGTTTCATTGAGACCGGATATAGTGCAAATGCTACTTTCATCTCACCTCTGTCGACCCTGTTCTTAAGTTCCCTTATACCGCGTATACCACCTACAAAATCAATACGTTTTGATCTCCGGAGATCCTGTATGTCAAGTATCGGGGTAAGGACCTGGTTTGTCAGTATAGTAACATCAAGACCACCTACAGGGTCGTTATCATCATAGGTTCCTTTTCGTGCTGAAAGACTATACCAGTTTCCTTCGAGATACATTGAAAAATTATGAAGCCTGCGGGGTTTATACGTTCTGGGTCCCCTGTTTTTTATTTCAAAAGCCTGTTCGAGACGTGAAAGGAATTCTTCAGCCGTTAATCCGTTAAGATCCTTTATTGTCCTGTTGTAGTCAATTATTCTAAGCTGATTATCGGGAAAATGAACTGCCAGGAAGTAATTATATTCTTCAGTACCCTTATGTTTGGGATTATTTTCACGTTTCTCCTTCCCTACAAGAGCAGCCGCAGCTGTTCTGTGATGACCGTCAGCGACATATGTACAGGGCACTTTCATTGCAAACAGCTTCTCGATCTGTTTGTTGGTATCAGGATCACGAACCACCCAGAAATGGTGTCCAAATCCATCTTCAGCAGTGAAATTGTATTCAGGTTTTTCTTTCCTTGCAATTTTTTTTACAATGCCATCTATCTCTATTACAGCAGGATATGTCAGGAATACCGGTTCGATGTTGGCATTGTTTGTTCTTATATGGATCATTCTGTCCTGTTCCTTATCGGGCCTTGTAAGCTCGTGCTTTTTAATTCTATCCTCCAGATAGTCATCAACTGAAGCACATCCAACAATACCATACTGTGTACGGTCTGCCATGGTTTGAGCATAAATATAAAAATGAGGTTCCTTATCCTGTACCAGCCAGCCCTTTTTCTGCCAGAGAGCAAAATTGGCTACTGATTTCTTATATACCTCTTCAGAATGAGTATCAATATCTGCAGGCAGGTCTATTTCGGCTCTTGTTATATGGAGTAATGAGTATTCTTTACCTGTTGCCATAGCCCTCGCTTCTTCTTTATCCATTACATCATAGGGCAGACATGCCAGATCTTCAGCTATATTGCGGGGAGGTCTTAATCCCCTGAATGGTTTTACTATTGCCATAAGCAATTTATTTCTACTTGTTTAACCTGTATTTTTCAATTCCCTTATTGAAATAATCTACTATCTGTCTTGCAGCTGCTGCTCCAGCATTAATATTTGCCTCTTCTGTCTGTGCTCCCATCTTTTTCGCAGTAAAAATAAATCTCCCATTATACTTCTCTTCAAAGATATTTTTGCAATCAGGTTCAATATCAGACAAATAGGAAAGTTCTTTACGTTCCTCAAATATTTTCAGAATACCGTCTTCATCAATCAGTTCTTTTCTTGCTGTATTGACAAGCACTCCATTACGGGGCATCTTCTTAAGCAATTCATACCCTATCGATTTTCTGGTTATGTCATTTAGAGGCATATGGAGTGAAATGTACTGACATCTCGAGTACATATCATCAATATCGGTAATTTGTTTTGCACTGTTATTCTTCATTATTCTTTCACTCACAAAAGGATCATAAGCATAAATATCCATACCAAATCCGCGGGCAATATCAGCAACATATTTCCCTACATTGCCAAAAGCATGTAATCCAATTGTTTTACCTCTAAGTTCACTGCCTGTTTTACCGCTAAATCCGCCGCGTATCTTGTACAGAATTAATTCGAAAACAAGTTCCGCAACAGCATTGGCATTCTGGCCAGGGGTATTCATTGCAATAACATTGTGTGCTGTACATGACTGAAGGTCAAGGTTATCATATCCCGCTCCTGCACGGACCACGATCTTTAGTTGCTTAGCGGCATTTAATACATCATCAGTGACTTTATCACTTCTTACAATTAAGGCATCAGCGTCAGAGACCGCATCCATAAGTAGTGAATTATCAGTATATTTTTCGAGCAATACAAGATTAAAACCTGCTGCTTCAGTTATTTCACGAATTTGTCGTATAGCAACAGGGGAAAATGGTTTTTCGGTTGCAACAAGGATCTTCATTCAGTGTGTATTCTTTAGTTATTCCTTTCAAATTCCTTCATTGTATCAATAAGAGCCACAACACTTTCCCGCGGCAAGGCATTATAGGTAGAGGCCCTGAAACCTCCCACTGATCTGTGTCCGGCAATACCAATCATCCCTTTTGATTTTGCAAAATCAGAAAAAGGCTGTTCAAGCTCCTTATACTCGTCGGCCATGACAAAGCAGATATTCATAACTGAACGATCCCCAGGATCCTTTATGGTTGGAACGAACAGCTTGTTTCTGTCAATCTCATCATAAAGCAATTGTGCTTTTTCGCTGTTGCGCTTCTGCATTTCTGTAACTCCACCAAGCTCTTTCAGCCATCTGAGGGTTTGCTGTGCAGCAAAAACGGCAAAAACAGGGGGAGTGTTGAACATCGATCCTGATGTTATATGGGTTCTGTAGTCGAGTATTGTTGGGATCGGACGTATTGCTTTGCCAAGAACATCCTCCTTGATAATAACAAGTGTCACCCCGGCCGGAGCAAGATTTTTTTGTGCTCCGGCATATATTATTGAATATTTTGAAACATCAACAGGTCTGCTGAAAATGTCGGACGACATATCTGCCACCAGTGGAACATTTACATCAGGATCCTTCTTTAGTTCTGTACCAAATATTGTATTGTTGGTAGTAATATGGAAATAGTCGGCATTGGACGGTACAACATAGTTTTTTGGTAAATAACTGAAGTTCTTGTCTTTGGATGAGGCTACTTCAACAGCTTCACCATAGACCTTTGCCTCCTTGAAGGCTTTGCTGGCCCATGAACCTGTAACCAGATAGGCTGATTTATTAATCATCATATTCATCGGTACCATTGCAAACTGCAGACTGGCTCCTCCACCCAGGAATATGATGTGGTAACCTGAAGGAACTTCAAGTAACTCATTAACAAGAGCAATAGTATCATTCATGCATGCTATAAATTCCTTGCTGCGGTGAGAGATCTCCAGTACAGATAATCCCGAGCCCGCAAAATCTTTTATTCCTTCTATTGTCTTTTCAAGGGTGTACTGAGGCAATATTGAAGGACCTGCATAAAAATTGTGCTTTTTCATGATCTTATTTCAGTTATAAATTAATAATTACAGATTATGGTGCGTGTAAATCTATTTAGAATATTAT
>Ga0210003_1002114_pt1 | contig 17010 bp, 18 predicted proteins | sample LantaG_FD_182804 | JGI IMG/M metagenome (GOLD analysis project Ga0210003, IMG submission 182804) | Deep subsurface microbial communities from Baltic Sea to uncover new lineages of life (NeLLi) - Landsort_02402 metaG (SPAdes) (version 2) | ecosystem: Environmental > Aquatic > Marine > Oceanic >...
TGTGTTTTAATCTGAATGGTATCGCCAGCTCTGGCACTACCTTTGTATGCGATATAGATATCGAAGATGAGAAAGACTATTAATGCAATAATTAATTTATTTTTTAATTTCATTTTTTCTTATAACGAATGAGTTCAGGCGCGTTGCCCGCCTGAACTCAGTTTAGGACTACGGAAAATCGTCGCGGCGTGCAACGTCGCCTGCAACGACTGGTTCGGCGATTAGCATCCGCCCTTTTCCCCACCCTTTTTCGAACCAGCGGGTTTCCTTGTTCCTTTCCCTTTTCCTCCGCCGTGCCCATCTTTCGGTCCTTGGCCCTTTGGGCCTTTTCCATCTTTCTTTGGCATAGGTATCACCTCCTTTCTTTGTGTCTTTGTGGTTTACTATCGCAGCCGAACTCTTTTTTATATTGTTATCTGTTGTTTACTTGAATCTTTCATCTGCTTGTTATGGGCGGTATTGTGTGAGTTGACCTCCACAGTCTAAACATGCGAGACCACCACTTTGCGGATGTGGTTTCCCATAAATTTTCATGCACGCGAGACAAAAACCTTTATTACATAAAACACATTTTACGCCTACTGCATCAGTGGCACGTTGGCGCTCAGCAATGTAGTCAATAGAACCCATCGGGCTTTTATATTGGATTTCTACATCTGTATCAACAAGCAGTGTTATTCCACAATTTGAGCATTTGATTGAGGTTGCAACTTTTTCTTCGATTTTCACCTCTTGAAGCACCTCATTGATTGAATACAAAGCGTGCTTTATTTCATCACGTAAGTTGTTGAAAGGACCTATGTCTGTAATAACACAGCCTGGATCAGCTGTGTCTGAGATAACTCCATCAGACCAAATATCCTCCATTTTCTTTCCTGGATGAACACGTTGAAGAATCTCTTCTGAGGTTATGTTGTCCATAGGTCTGAAGTTCTTTTTGTCGCCTGAAATTACTATCAGATTCTCAAAGCTAGCCGTTGGTTTTGATTTCCGCATGGAAAAAACGTTCAAACTTGGATATTTGCTTTCTTTAATTGCGGTTTTTAAAAATATAACCTGATTTTGAAATCTTATTTCACTCTCTTTTCTAAATTTTAATATCTTGGTGGCCTCTCCAAAAGTAACACGACTTATTGAATTTTCCTTTAGATGATTTTTCTCATTGTTCAGTGGCGTTGGTCTTTTTTTTTCAAACAACTTGTTTAGAAATCCCATTGCACCCTCCTTTAGCTCGAATTATTCATGAAACATAACGTCTGAAATCAACGGCGGTTGGAAACCGTCCGCTGGATTGAATTGTTAGGCAATTTGAAGCTCCTCATTAAATTGTTGCTGTCCCTATTTTCTATGCTGACGTTGGAGTTCTCTGATGTGCTTGCTTTTTGCTCATCTATTTACTTACAAAACGAATTGGCTGCCTAATTATATTGCTCAAAATGACTGCGTTGCGCAAAACTCCGTCGAATGTAGTATTTACAAGACTATAGGACGCATCAATAACATATATATATATATATCCGGAACCTTTATAACTATTTGAAATTAAGAATGAATGCTCCTGCTTATTCACATCTGGTGGCCACAGTGTTCCAAATTGGGGATGAGTTATATGTAACTTTTCCTCAACCTTTATAAGCCCAATAATCATATAATGTAGTTTTTCAGGTAGCTCTTTGAGTTTATTAATACTGAACGGTATTGTAGTTCCTTTACTGAAATGAGTGGTTATTTCTAAAACTTTGTCTTCTTTTGGTGTTATAAGTAATAAGTCTCCTCCTTTCAGTTGAACCTTTTGGCCTTTCTGCCGTGTAATTTCAATAGAATTCACACTTTCGTAGAAATGTTCTGATTCAGGTGGAGGCTTTTCCTGGACATTTGACTTGCTTTCTTCTGCAACCCCAATCTCGGTCCCAATCAGGCTCATCAAAAAAATCAAGAGTGCTAGCTTTACTAATCTGGTCAATGATAGAACATCCATCGACCATCCCTTGTTGTTTTTGTTTGTTGATTTTGTGACTTTCATTTTACCTCCTTTATTTCCTTTTTTTTGCATAACTCTTTTTTATATTGTTATGTATCATAAGCAATTATTTCACAATGAAATTATAATGTCAAACTATTTACCAATTAAATGTATCTAAAAGGCTAAATAACACTGTAATATATTGTAATTAGTATTAATATATAGTAGTATATATATTATGAAAAAGGAATTGAATTTTATTAGATCACTTTTCTATTTTAATATTCTTGATAATTTTAAAATCAATCAAATCATTCCAATCCTTCTTTAACATTAAAAGCCTTAATTGCTCCATTGAAGTTATCTTATTACCATCAATAGAAATAATAATATCCCCCTTTTTTATTCCATTTTTTTCAGCAATACTCCCATTGTTCACATTAGAAATAACAAACTGGCTATTATTCAAACTGCCTCTTATCCCAAGTACTGGAAAGTAACTTCTGTCAGATTGAGGAACAGAAAAAATATAGTCACCCAATCCTCTTGAAAATATTGCAACAGGTTTTAGATTGCCTGCCATCATCTTCATCATTGGACTCATACCTTCCCCTTCAGATTTATCCTTTTTAAGGGGTAAAAGAACTGGAACAATTGTTGTTGATCTTAATGATTTTCTTGCAGCCTTATATCTAAAAGGAATTCCAAGCTTGTAAGTTACATGAGCACTACCTGCAATAATTACACCTTTATAATTCTTATACTTCTTCATTGATAGTGCTTTCCGCATTGATTCAGCCATTATTACATCCCAGCACTTTTGAGCATTGTACATATTTTTAAACCATAAAGGGACCTGGATTGCAATTTTGGCAAAGATTGTTTTAATAAAATATTCATGTTCTCTATTATATATATTTATTGTTGGGAAAAGTTTTCCTTCTTCCTTAGAAAGGCTATTTAAACCCATTGTTGCTACCTTATGAACAATCTTTCTATCTATATTTAGCCCAATAACTTTTATCTTATTTTTTTTAATTACATCCATTATCATCTTTGTATATCCATAACTCAATGAACTTCTCTTATACCATTCCGTTTTTTTTAGTAACTCATCTTCTGTTATATTTCCTGCGCTCCATCTTTCAAGAATAGTGTTTTGATTTCTTAAAAAAAACTCAAATCCAACCACTATTTTAGGATACTTTTTATATAGAGTCTCAATAAACTCCTTTTGGAATTTGTGACACTCATAATTATCATGATACTCACCTATAATAAAGACATCTGTTGCAAAGTTTTTATTAACAATATCCGAAATTGAAACAACCTTATTCGTAGAAGTTTCTATGATTTGATCCTTTTCAATTTTACTCATAAAAAATTTATATTTCGAATTACCAATTGGAAGTGTATCCTGATCAGTATCACTAAAAGCAGGGGAAAAATTTAAAACAAAAAATGAAAAAAGTAAAATTAATATTCTTATCATAATTATTACCTCCTAAAAGCCAAAAATGAAAACGAATTATAAAACAATTCTTTTTGATAATCAAAACCCATATAACCATTTTGATTTGACTAATACAAGAAAAAATAATAAAATACAAATATGGAAAACAAAATGCACGGGACAACAGTTTTATGTATTAAACATAAAGGAAAAATAGTGATTGGAGCAGATGGTCAGGTATCTCTTCAAAGTACTGTTTTTAAACATAATGCAAAAAAAGTCAGAAGACTCTATCATGATAAAATTATTGCCGGGTTTGCAGGTTCAACATCTGACGCTTTTGCTTTATTTCAGAGATTCGAAGGAAAACTGGAAGAATACAATGGCAATATCTCCAGAGCTGCTATTGAACTCTCAAAAGAATGGAGAACAGATAAAGTTTTGAGAAGACTTGAAGCAATGCTTATTGTTGCAAATAAAGAAAAATTATATATCTTGTCAGGTGCAGGCGATATTATTGAACCAGATGAAGATATCCTTGCAATAGGCTCGGGAGGACCCTATGCTCAAGCAGCAGCTCTTGCACTAAAAAGATATTCAAACCTGGATGCAAGAGGTATAGTAGAGGAATCACTTAATATTGCTTCTGATATCTGTATATATACAAACAAAAAATTTACAATCGAGGTTCTTTAGATGGAAAAAATCTTACATGAAACAAAAGATGATCTTACACCAAAAGAGATTATAAAAGAGCTTGATAAATATATTATTGGACAGAATAAGGCAAAAAAATCAGTTGCTATAGCTTTGAGGAATAGATATAGAAGGCAGCAGCTTCCAAAAGAAATAGCAGATGATATTATTCCCAAAAACATATTAATGATAGGGCCAACTGGAGTTGGTAAGACTGAAATAGCCAGAAGACTAGCTAAATTAACAGCTTCCCCTTTTGTAAAAGTGGAAGCCTCAAAATTTACTGAAGTTGGTTATGTTGGAAGAGATGTTGAGTCTATAGTAAGAGACTTGATTAGAATTTCTGTTGATCTGGTCAAATCAGAACAAATGAAAATTAATAAAGAAAAAGCCAAAAGAAATGTAGAAGAAAAGATACTATCAATCCTCCTCCCTCCACCTAAAAATGTAAGAGGCCCTGTAGCTGAACTTAATATTGAAAATAAGAGTTTTTTTGAAACAAAAGAAAAACTTAGAAAACTTTTAAGAGAGGATAAATTGAATGACAGATTGCTTGAAATTGAGATAAAAACCACACGCACAACACCATTCGAAATATTTTCATCATCTGGAGTTGAAGAAATTGGAATAACCATTGGAGAAATGATGCCAAATATGTTCGGAGGCGGAAAATCAAAAAAAAGGAAAATGACAGTTGAAGAAGCAACTGATTATTTAATTAAAGATGAACAAAATAGACTCCTTGATATGGATCAAATATCAAAAATAGCTATTAAAAGAGCAGAACAAATGGGTATTGTATTTCTTGATGAAATAGACAAAATTGCAGGCAGGGAAAGCACTCAAGGGCCCATGGTTTCAAGAGAAGGAGTTCAAAGAGATCTACTACCCATTATAGAAGGTACAACTGTAAATACAAAATATGGAATAGTAAAAACAGATTATATTTTATTTATTGGGGCGGGTGCATTTCATGTATCAAAACCATCCGATCTAATCCCGGAACTACAGGGCAGATTTCCAATAAGGGTTGAACTCGACTCTTTAAACCAAAAAGACTTTATAAAAATTCTAACTGAACCAAAAAATGCATTGGTAAAACAATATAAAGAACTTTTAGGCACAGAAGGACTTGAAATCATTTTTACAGAAGATTCCATAGTAGAAATTGCAAAAATTGCTGAGGATTTAAATTCAAAGTCTGAAAATATTGGAGCTCGGAGACTGTATACAATTATGGAAAAAGTTATAGAAGATATTTCATTTGAAGCCTCTGATATAAAAAATGTAAAAGTTAGAATTGATAAAGAATATGTAATAAAAGAGGTTAAAGATATTGCTCAAGATACTGATTTAAGTAGATATATACTATGATTTGAAAATGAAAAATAAATATTATTCTACATATAATTTAAAAAAAACAAAAATACTAATATTCACACTTTTTATACTATTTATAATAAATTGTGGTAAAAAAGGCCCTTTAAAATTAGAACCCAAAATATTACCAACACAAATTAATATTTCTGATATAAACCAGATTGGGAAAAATGTTATAATTAGCTTTAGTTTCCCTGAACACCTTTCAGATAATAAAACTAATCTTGATCTAAATAGAGTAAATAAGATTTACATCTTATACTCAGATAAAGAGATTCCCTCTGGAAAATTTGGAAAGAAATCAAAACTACTTATAAAACTAAATCTAAAAAATTTCCAAAAAAAAGAGAATTTATTCCATATAAAAATTCCTTTCAAATTAAAGAACCTGGACAATAAAAAGCATTACTTTGCAATTAAATATACATACGGAAAAAAGAAATCTACATTAAGTAACATTAAGCTAATAACAACAAAAACATCCATACTACCAATATCTGATCTAAAATTGATTAAAGAAAGGAAGTTAATAAAACTAAAGTGGAGTAAACCCAAGCTTAACCTATTAAATAAAAATGTAAAAAACATTTCAGGTTATAATATTTACAGAAAAATAGAAGATCTTAATAATACGCTAAATAAAGAAAACTTTATAAAAATAAATAAAGAAAAAATTTTATATGAATACTTTGAAGATATAGACACAGGTGTGGATGGAAATTATTTTTACTATGTTTCAGCCATAATTACAAATAATATTCAAAGTGATTCTTCAAATGTTGTTTTAACTAAAATTAAAGATATCTTTCCTACAGAAACCCCATCAAACCTGGTAAGTTTTATAACAAAGGGTCAAATATTCTTAACATGGGGAGAAGTTAAAGATAAAGATCTGTCTTATTATCGTGTATATAGAAGATTACAATCAGATAAAGAATTTACGCTAATTGCTGATAAAATTACAAAAAACTCTTATAAAGACACAAAAGTTCAAAAGAGGAAATCATATATATACACAGTAACCTCAGTTGACACAAATGGAAATGAAAGCGAACAATCATCCATTGTTAAAGAAATTTATTAAGCCTTATAGAAAAAATATAAATTTGAGAAAGAATTAATGTTTTTTGCTTTTTCTACATATATTTAGTTTAATCGTTAATTTCTTCTTTTCTTCAAGTGCTTTATCTAACTCTTCAGGTTTAATATCACCCTTTAATGAAGATTGTATTTGCCTTTCTACCTCTTTCAATTTTGATTCAATCTCTTTGCTATCAAAATCTTCGCTCTTCTCAATTGAATCTGAAATAAGTGTTATTTTATTGTCTACAACCTCTATTATGCCATCCTGTATAAACAGGTAGTGCTTATTATTATTGAGGTCTGTGTAAGCAATATCACCAAATTTTAAAATTGAAATATAGGGAAGATGATCATAAAGAATTCCAGTCCGGCCTAAATAAGCTGGCATATATAAATCTTTTATTCTTGATTCTTCTTTTTCACCTGTAGATGAGACAATTTCCAATATCATTTTCCCTGACATCAATACCCCATTTTCTTTGCATTTTGTATTACATCTTCAATACTTCCACACATGTAAAAAGCCTGCTCTGGCAGGTCATCATATTTACCTTCTGAAATTTCTTTAAAACTCCGTATTGTATCTTTCAACTCAACATACTTCCCCTTCATACTCGTAAACTCCTCTGCAACAAAGAAAGGTTGTGATAAGAATTTCTGGATTTTTCTCGCCCTGTTTACTATAATTTTGTCCTCATCTGATAACTCTTCCATACCAAGAATCGCAATAATATCCTGAAGATTTTTATATCTCTGTAATATTTCCTTAATTGTTTTTGCTACTTCATAATGTTCTATCCCTATTACCTTTGCATCAAGAATTCTTGAATATGATGAAAGAGGATCAACAGCTGGGTAAATACCTATTTCTGTTAACTGTCTTGAAAGATTCGTTGTTGCATCAAGGTGTGTAAAAGCAGTAGCAGGTGCAGGGTCAGTATAATCATCAGCAGGAACATATATAGCCTGAACAGAAGTTATGGACCCCTTTTTTGTAGAAGTAATTCTTTCCTGCATTTCTCCCATTTCAGTTGCAAGATTTGGCTGGTAACCAACAGCAGATGGCATTCTCCCAAGAGTTGCTGATACTTCGGATCCAGCTTGTGTAAATCTAAATATATTATCAATAAATAACAAAGTATCCAGGTGTTCCTCATCACGAAAGTATTCAGCTACTGTTAGCCCTGTAAGAGCAACTCTTAATCTTGCACCAGGTGGCTCTGTCATCTGACCAAAGATCAATGCAGTTTTATCAATAACACCCGACTGAATCATTTCTAAAATAAGGTCATTACCTTCTCTTGTTCTCTCTCCTACACCTGAAAAAACAGTTAATCCTCCATGCTTTTTAGCTACATTATTGATCATCTCCATAATTAAAACTGTTTTACCAACTCCAGCGCCTCCAAATAACCCGATCTTTCCACCTTTCAAGTATGGCTCCAAAAGATCTATTACCTTTATCCCTGTTTCAAACAACTCAAGAGTTGTATCCTGCTCTTCAAGTGTAGGCGCAGGCCTATGTATGGGATATCTTTTTTTTGCTTTAACAGGACCCTTCCCATCAATAGGATCTCCAGTTACGTTCAATACCCTACCAAGTACTTCCCTTCCAACTGGAACAGATATTTGCCCACCTGTATCATAAGCTTTCATTCCTCTCACAAGTCCATCTGTCGGATGCATTGAGATCGTTCTTATTCTATTCTCTCCAAGATGGTATTGAACTTCTGTTATTATCTTAATTGGGGTTACAACTTCAAAGCCATCTGAAACAATTTCAATAGCATTATAAATTTCAGGCAATTCTCCTTTTTCAAATTCAACATCAACAACTGGTCCTATAATCTCAATAACTTTCCCTTCATTCTTATAATTTTTCTTCTCCTTACTCATCTTTCCTCCTATACTTTCAAGGCCTCAGTTGCAGTAATTATTTCAAGTAACTCCCTCGTAATTGAAGCCTGTCTCAATTTATTCATAGTAAGAGTAAGACTCTTTATCATATCATCTGCATTTTTAGTGGCAATGTCCATTGCAATCATTCTTGCAACATGTTCAGATGCAATAGATCCAAGTAAGATGCGATAAACTAAAGAACTTACATATTTTGGCAAAATATATTCAAATATTTCTTGCAAAGAAGGCTCAAATATATACTCAATCTCTTGTTCCTCAATTTCATTTTCTTCCCTTTCTATTTCTAAAGGAAATATCTGTTTAACAGTTGTCTCCTGTGTTGATGATGAAATAAATTCAGTATAGATAAATACAACCTTCTTAATATCTTTATTAAAATAAATTTCCTGTAAATATTCAGATAATCGAACAGCATCAGAAAATTCCAAATTAGATATCATTGACTTATGATTCTTCTCTATTGCATAACCTTTCTTAATTAAATCTCTGTAAACTTTATTCCCAGCAGTTACAAATAATACCTTCTCATTATTCTGTTCAAGATCTTTATAATAGTTTTCAACCCTTTTTATTACATGGGAATTAAAAGCTCCACATAGTCCCTTATCAGAAGAGAGAGCAATTATTACTACTTCGCCCTCTTCCCTTTTTTCAAAAAGAGGAAAATTATCATAATCCAATTCTTTTCCAACTCTATTCAGAAGATACTCGATTTTTCTCATAAAACGCTCTGTCCTGTTTAATTTTCTTACATTTTTTCTCAATTTTACAGCTGCCACAGTTTTCATTGCACGAGTAATTTTCTGTGTATTTTTTACTGAATTGATTCTCCTCTTTAAATTAATTAAATTTTCAGCCATTATCTTTCAAAAAACCTCTGAATTCTTCAGAGAATTCCTTTAACATACCTACAATACTTTGCTCTAATTCAGAATCTATAACCTTCTTTGATCTTATTTCCCTCAAAATATCAGGTGAATCCCTATGAACAAATTCTAACATTTTTTCTTCATACTTTCCTATAGAATCCACAGGGAATTCATCAATAAATCCCTTGGTTCCTGCAAATATAACAAGGATTTGTTCTTCAACAGGCATAGGTACTCCCTGATCTTGTTTTAGAAGAGCAGACAACCTCTTACCCCTCTCAATTTGTGCAACAGTTGCCTTATCAAGATCTGCACCAAATTGAATAAATGCAGCTAATTCTCTAAATTGAGCAAGTTCAAGTTTTAATGATCCTGCTATCTGTTTCATTGCCTTTATCTGAGCATTTCCTCCAACCCTTGACACAGAGATACCAACATCAATAGCAGGTCTCTGGCCAGCATTAAAGAGTTCCGGTACTAAATATATCTGTCCATCAGTAATTGAGATTACATTTGTCGGAATATATGCAGAAACATCAGATGCCTGAGTTTCAATAATTGGTAAAGCAGTTAAAGATCCCCCGCCTTTATCTTCATTTAATTTTGAAGCCCTCTCCAGTAATCTTGAATGAAGATAAAAAACATCCCCTGGATATGCTTCTCTTCCAGGAGGACGCCTTAATAACAGAGATATCTCTCTGTATGCAACAGCATGTTTGGATAGATCATCATATATCAGTAATGAATGTTTACCCTTTTTCATAAAATATTCACCCATTGCACATCCTGCATAAGGAGCAATATACTGCATTGCAGCAGGTTCTGACGCACTTGCAACAACTACGATAGAGTAATCAATAGCTCCAGTATCCTCCAATGTTTTTATAACCTGTGCAATAGTTGACTGTTTTTGACCAATAGCAACATACACGCAAATCACATCTTCTTTTTTTTGATTTATTATTGTGTCAAGAGCAATTGTAGTTTTTCCAGTCTGACGATCACCAATTATTAATTCTCTCTGACCTCTTCCAATTGGAATCATTGCATCTATTGCCTTTATACCAGTCTGAAGAGGTTCTTTAACTGGCATTCTATCTATTACACCCGGAGCAATAGATTCAATAGGCATATATGTTTTTGTTTCAATAGGACCCTTATCATCAAGAGGTTTCCCAATAGGGTTTACAATCCTGCCAATAAGCGCCTCTCCTGCAGGAACAGAAATTACCCTGCCAGTTCTTTTTACAATATCTCCCTCATTTATTTTGAAACCTTCATTAAGTATAACTGCTCCAACATTATCCTCTTCAAGATTAAGAGCTATCCCAAATATATCATGAGGAAATTCAATTAATTCATTATACATTACATTTTCCAACCCATAAATCTGTGCAATACCATCACCAATTGAAATTACAATTCCAGTCTCTTCCTTATTAAAATCTAATTTAAAACCCTCAATCTTTTGTTTAATTAATTCACTTATCTCATCAACTTTAATATACACTTAATTCTCCTCTAATAAGGCATCCTTTAATTTACTTAAGTTACCTTCAATTGAAAAATCGTAAAAAATTGAACCTTTTTGGATTTTTATACCTGCAATTAAGGATTTGTCAATCTCTTTTTCTAAAACAATCTTTTTATTAAAAGATTTTTCAAGATTTTTTATTAACTTTTGTTCCAACTTTTTACTTAACTTTACTGCTGATAAAACTTTGAGCTTTTCAACACCCTTTCTTTCAAACCATAATTCTTCCAATAATTGAATAATAACATTAAGAAGAATCATTCTATTTTCTTCCATTAAAACCATAAGGAAATTAAAGGTTTTTTTATGAAACCTTACTTTTTTATTTATTTCATTCACCATCTCTTTTTTTTGTTTTTTAGTGAATAGTAAAGTTTCCAAACCAGCTTTTAATTCAACATTATCATTCAAGATTTTTAAAAACTTTCCCAATTCTTTTTTTACTACAATATACTCCTTCTCATTTTTTATTGTTTTAATTAACCCTTTTGCGTATCTTTTTGCTAAACTATTCTCTCTCAATTATTTCTCCACTTATCTCAATATTCTTTTCTATTATCTTATCATGTGATTTATCATTAAGTTCTGAAATAATATCTTTTTTAAAATGCTCAACCGTCAAATCAGCAATCTTTGATTTCAGCCTCCTGATTGAAGACTCTATCCTAACATCAATCTCCTTTTTAGTTAAGAGTTTTATTTTTTCACATTCATTTTTCCCCAGTTCTTCAATTCTTTTTACCTCATCTTCAGCCTTTTTTCTGGAAATGTCTTTTATTTGCTGAACCTCTCTTTCAATTTTATCAATCCTATTTTGCAATTCTTTAAGTTGATTTGATGTTTTTTCCAGATTCTTATCTCTATTAATTATATCTGTCTTAACTTCTAAAGTTCTTTTGTTCAACAGCTCTCGAATCGGTTTTCTTAATAAATATATCAACCCTCCAAAAAGAATAACTGCATTTATAACAGATCCCAAAAAACCGTACCAATCAAAATGATGAGCCTGCTCCTCTTCTACTGAAGCAAAAAGAGCCACTGCTATTAAAAGAAATATGATAATTGATACATTACTTTTTGAAATCATAAAAATTTCTCTTTAATTTCATTACTAAAATTATCTATTTCCACTTCAAGTTTCTTTTCAGCAGAAGCAATCTCCTCATCCAATTTTTTCATGCTCTCCTCAAATCTTCTCTTTAAATTTTCATTTTCTTCTGAAATCAATCTTTCTATTTTCTCCTCATTTTTTTTTATCAAATTCTCTTTTAATTTCATTGAATCTGTTCTGGCTTTTTTTAAAACATCTTCAATATTCTTAGTTTTATTTTCTGCATCTGCAATCATATGTTCAATTGAAGCTGAGTCTTTCTCGATCTTATTTTCTCTTTGCCCTACTATTTTCCCAATAGGTTTGTAATAAATTTTGTCCAGTACGATCATTAAAATCCAGACTAATAGAACAATAAATAGGAATGATATATCCAAGCTGAGCATATAGGTTATTTACCATACAAAACAACTAAAATCAAGACATTGTAAGAGTCCATAACATATTAGATGGAATTTTATAGAACCTATGAAAATCAGTGTCAAGTTGATGATATGTAAAATAAAATAATCCGGTTCATTTAAGGAATTTTGCAACAAATTTGAATACTTTATTAAAGGCCCTGTCCACCTCGTTTTCAATATTCCAGTTTACAGGGAATGGAACAACATGATCATAATTGTATATAAAATCAAGTATTTTTACCTTAACAGGAATTGACCTTTCCTCCCCTTTCAGTGTATTTATAATTTCAAATGGAGGGATAACCTTATCTTTTTCCAATCCCAGGGCTACTATCTGTTTACTTAGTTCTTTGAACCTCTTCTCCCTGAAATCTTTTTTCTTCTGATAATCGAGCATTGACCTGAACACTTCACCCTCCGGATGCCCTTTACCGAAATAGTGTGAAAGGCGTTCATCCTTCCTTATTTCGGAATCGAGATAGTCAATAAAAAAAGTATATACAGATATATTTGTCTCACTGTCAAGGATGTATTTTGAGACCGGGGAACTCCTGGTCAACACAGGGCCACCGCAAAAATTAAAAAGTTTTGAATCTGTAAAAAGGCCTTCGGGATTCCTCATTAAGAGTATTTCGGCAAGAAATGAACCTATAGAGTAGGCAAACATATCTATTTTACAGTTTTTTTCCATAAACGAATATTTCTCGTTCCTGATAAGTCTTATTAACTGGATCACATCATAATATGACTGAAACCCTGACCACAGGAAGCGGACAGGCATGAACTGGAGTCTCGTATTGATCGCTGCATTTGCTACAGAGGAGTAAAGGGTTCTTGGAAACAGTTTTTTCTTCTCTATTGCCACTCTCCTCATAAACCTGGGGTCACTCCACGCTGCGGGAGCCCTGTTCATATGAAACGCCATGGGAAATAATATGATAGCCTTCCCTGTCAGTTCTACCAGTTTTTTTGCCCAGGGTAGGTATTTATCCCACAATTTTTCATTAAGCCCGTGAAAGAGCAGGATTGCTTTTTTTGATCTTCCTGCCCCCATCTTCCTAACAACCGGATAACTAAAATATCTATTCTCTTCTATCTTTGAATCGTCAACTTTTACCAGTTTTTCCAGCTCAGCTGGTATCGGATCTTTCCCGTTTGGAGATTCGGCAATAAATTTTTTATTATGTAAAGTACAATTGTAAAAATTCTCCCCCTGAAGTATTTTATAATTTTCAGATTCGAAAGGTATATTTAAAATCTCCATATCAAATTCGGGAAATTCTATCCTCTTCTCTTTATGGTTAAACCTTTCCCTTAAAAGGATGAAATCTTCCAGGTAGCTCATTTTTCCCCCTTAGCTTTTTCAGGCATGGATTTTTCGCTTTTCTCAAGTCTTTTCCGGTTCCTTTTCTTTAGGGCAACCGCAAGAACAATCGTGTTTTTACATTGGATCAGAAATTTGCCTGTTTTATCTTTATCCTGGAAATAAGGAAAGAACCACCGAGTACAATCGCTCCTCCAAGCAGTTGCCAGATGTTGTAAGATTCCTTAAGAAATATATTTGCAAGCCCTAGGGTAAAAACCGGAACAAGAAGGGCAAACATCCCGCTGTTTGATGCCCCTTCAGCCTGTAGGGCTTTATAGAAAAAGAGGATACTTCCGCTGAATGTTATTCCGTTTGAGAGGACAAGAAGCAGTACGGGAAAACCGGAGATCGTTGAAAAACCCCGGGAAGGAAATACAAAGATCATCAAAAATAGAAATATCGCACCGAACAGGGACCTTCCAAACGCCGTCTCAAGGACAGAAAGTGTTTTCAGGACATTCTTGCCGTAAACCCTCATCGACCCGATAAGGAAAGCAAGGCAGAATATGATAATATCTCCCTTCCTGGGAAGGATGTATTCCCCTCCTGTGGTAACAAAGTATATCCCGCTGATCATAACAAAAGCTATAGTGTAAAATCCCCGGCCGGTATTTTCTCTGAGGAAAATGAAGGCAAAGAGGATAACCGCAACGGAAGAAAGGGACATAATAAACGAGGCGTTTGTGGCTGTTGTATGTTGAAGGCCCCAGAGCTTTAAAAGTATCCCTGCCCCGGAGAACCCGACACCAAGGACAATAAAGTGGATATAGCTCTTTTTGATGATCTCAACGGGTTTGTAACCGCGGTAAAACACAAGGATAGTTATAAAGATCAACCCCGTAGCGATCCGAAGAAACGCAAAGACAAATTTATCAACACCCTGGTTCAAAACCAGCTTTTGCAGAATATGCCCCATTGCCACTAGGAGAGCATAAACTAGGAGGTAAACAACACTTTTTGTCTTCATTAATTAAGTATAATTTTAAAATATATCCAAACTGAGCATAGTAATTATTTATCATATAAAACAGCTAAAATCAAGGCATTTTTGTGCTTCTAACTCATTTTAGGATAAAAATTACTATTTATTTTTATCTATTTCCCAGAAATGGTTGATCACATTATTAAATTCAGAAATATTATGAGAATATTTGAGACTATAATAAATATATTCTTTTGCTTTTGATATTGCCTGCCTTAAATTATATCCTTTTACTATATTAGAAGTAATTGCAGAAGAAAATGTACATCCTGATCCATGGTTGTTAACCTTTTTTACTAATTCAGATGAGAATTTTTTTTTACCTTTATTATCATACAAAACATCAATAGCAGAATCCTTAAGATGCCCCCCTTTTATTAAAAAAGGAACTTTATATATATCAAATAATTTTTCTGCAGCCTCTTCTAAATCATGAACGCCCTTAAGATCTGCTTCCAAAAGAATTTCTGCTTCCTGCATGTTGGGAGTAACTAAATTAGCCAGAGGAAATAATCTTTTCTTCAAACTTTCAATAGCATCATCTTTTATCAATTTTATTCCAGATGTAGAAACAAACACAGGATCAATTATCAATGGAATCTTTTTATAATCATTAAGAGTGTGTGCAATAATTTCAATAATTTCCCTGCAATAGAGCATGCCTGTTTTAATTGCTCTTACAGGAAATCCTTTTAAAACAGCTATCAACTGCTTCTTCACTATATCTGGATCTACTCCTTGAATAGCATAAACTCCATCAAGATTCTGAGCAGTAATAGCAGTAATTACACTGGTACCATAAATTCCTAACGCAGAAAAGGTTTTTAAATCTGCCTGTATACCAGCACCTCCACCAGAATCCGACCCCGCAATAGTTAAAGCAACTACTTTCTCAAACATAGTGTAATTATAAATAAGAATTACATATACGTCAAACTTGCATATTCATTTCTTGTGAATAGATCAAAAAAAATTCACCAGAAATATGCTGAAGAAAAAAATATCCTCTTAACCTTCCTCTATTTCCTTTTTATTATCTTTGTCTCTTCCCAGGCTGACACTTCTTAATATTGCTCCCAGTATAATACCTATAAACAGCACTAAAAAAATCATGAGCGCCCTGGAAATGGAGATACTCCAGAAAAGAAAGTTTATCTCGACGACATCGATATTTTGAAAGATAAAAATCACCATTACAATTCCGAAAATCAAACCTAAAATAAATTTCATATTTCACCTGCTCTTATTATAATTCATCTAAAAGAAAAAATAAATAAAGACTAATATAAGTATTCAGTTTTTCTAAGTATAATGTATATTAATTGAGCGTGAGGGAATTTCTTCTTCAGCGTGCCCCGGAGGGAGCGAAGAATGTCTGAGTGATCGAGGACCGGAGCTAAAAATTGAGCACAATTTTTAGCGTTAGCGAAGAAGATATTCCCGGAAGCGATAAAGTTACTTTACTTTAAAGATCTGAACACTTGCAGACTAATCCCGGGGAATACTTTTTTTAGATACCTCGTGTAAGATGGTTTGTTTCAGGCGATACAGTCTCTTGTTAATGGGATTGAATATTTTATTTTTTATCTTTTTCCTTATCTTTGGGCTTGGTTGATTGGACTAATGGTTGACTGGTTTAATGGTATTTCCTTTATCAGTTTAAGTTTGAGTCTAAGTGCGAGGTTTTACTTACGATTTTGCTTCTTTTTATTTGTTACTATTCATATACACTTTCACAAAAAATCAATACTTCAAAAGACCATCCCTTTTTTCCTTCTCAAGCGAGTCATACTTCAGGAGGAGATAAAGGATCTGATGAATGATACTGGTTAAGCATTTGCAGAAACCTTGAAAAATATCTATTAAATGTATGAATCTGTTGTTTTGATAGAGAATTTCAAAACTTTATGTTATATTTATTTTTTCAGAATAATTGAAGGAGGTTAGAAGAATGGATGATTATCATCATGGGAACATCACCATTCCCTTGGATACAAAAGTTTTTGTCTGTGCCAACTGTGGAGCTCTTTCCCTGTCCCCTAACAATATCTGTCGAGTACAGGGGATGGTCAGCAAAGCTGATTTCTGTGGCAGTGAAAGCCTTGAATCACCACAGATGTGTAAAAACAATATCAACAATCTCCGATTTAAATGCATAAAATGTAACCGAGTGGCAGTTAATCCTGAAATACTATGTGAACCGAAAAAAATGGAGAAAAAATAGTTACATTTTATCCCTTTTTTCAAAA
>Ga0210003_1002116_pt1 | contig 16990 bp, 12 predicted proteins | sample LantaG_FD_182804 | JGI IMG/M metagenome (GOLD analysis project Ga0210003, IMG submission 182804) | Deep subsurface microbial communities from Baltic Sea to uncover new lineages of life (NeLLi) - Landsort_02402 metaG (SPAdes) (version 2) | ecosystem: Environmental > Aquatic > Marine > Oceanic >...
AGGCTTCCCCCCCTTCCCCCTCCATTCCTCCGCATCAGAGCTGCTTCGTCCAAGTGTTGTTATAGTTAGGGCTGACTTTTGAAAAGCGAACGAAAGAAGCGCTCTTGGTGTTTAGAGAGGGCAGAGGTGTGAAAACGAGAGTGACCGGAAAAAGAAGAAAAGAAAATCAAAGGCGAGGTCGAGGTTAGCGTGCAACCTCACTCTTCCTTCCCCGCTTCTCATTCCATCGGTTGTTTTTTGACAAAGAAAGAATGACAAAGGAAGCCCTGGCCTTGCCCGCGCCGGCACCGGCGGCAGAAGCCGCCCCGGCCAAGGCCGTGGAGCCAAAGACGGAGGCAAAGGACGCCGGCGCTGCCCCGAAGACGGCCAGCAGCGGTGACGGAGCAGCGCCTACGACGGCGGCGCCGACGCCGGCGCCGGCGCCTGTCCAGACGCAGGAGGCCGCCGCCGACGCCGAGAAGGGCCCTCCGCCCGCCGACTCGGTCCTCTCCACCCGCCTGCGCGAGCTGCTCGAGGAGACCGACCTCGAGAAGACTTCGGGTGAGAGATAGAGAGAGAGAAGAATGAAGTCGAATGGATCATCAGAGCGAGAAGAGGGACGACAACGAGCCCAAAGAGCAGATTGTTCTCTTGCGCTCCGCTCTTTCTCTCTTTGCTGTTCCGTCCCCCCCTTTGTCTCCAGCGAGCTAGAAGAAATAGCGCAGGTTCCATGACGGGTGGTTTTGTCGCCGTGCGACGTCTAGAAGAAGCACACAGAAGTGGACATTAAATGCGTCTTTTTCGTCGTCGTCGTCCCCGCCCTCTTTTCTTTTCTTCTTCTTTGTCGTCCCCGCCCTTTTTTCTTTTCTTCGTCCTCGTCTCACCCTTTTCCTTCTCTTTTTTCCAACCTCGACTAAAACAACCAAACGAAAAACCAGTCCGCCAACTCCGCACCGCGCTCGAGTCCGAGTTCAACTGCGACCTGGGCTCGCACAAGGCCCTGCTGAGGGAGACAGTGGACGCTTTCTTGGCCGAGAAGCAGCCCAAGGAGGAGGAGGAGGAGGAGGAGGCGGAGGCGGAGGCGGAGGAGGCAGCGAGCTCTTCCTCTTCCGAGGACGACGAAGAAGAGCCGGCGCCCAAGAAAGCGAAGACCTCGGCGAAAGGGAAGGGAGGAGCCGCGAAGGCGAAGGCGAAGGGCTCCGGGGGAGGGGGCTTCCAGAAGCCTCTCAAGCTGTCGCCGGCGATGCAGCAGTTTACGGGCGAGGAGAGGCTGTCTCGGGCGCAGATCGTCAAAAAGTGCTGGGTGCGTTTGACGTTTCGATTTCTTTCTTTCTCTCCTTCCCTCGTCGTCGTCGTCGTCTTCGTCATCTTCGTCGTCTCTTTCTCTGTTCTCTCTCAGACGCTCTCTAGAAACGCTTACAAGAAAAAGGAAACAAACCCCTTTTAAAAAACACCGACGACGACAGGAGTACATCAAGGCCGAAAACCTCCAGGACCCGGCCGACAAGCGAAAGATCTTGGTGAAAGGCAAGCTCGAGTCGATCTTCACGCCTCCGATCACCATGTTCTCGATGAACAAGCAGATCAGCAAGCACGTCTACCCGGACGATGACTAAGAGGAGAAGGAGCAGGAGGAGAGAGAGAGAGAGAATGGAGTTGTTCTTCGGCAAAGTAACTCCAAGAAAAAGAAACGGAAAGAAAAGCGCTCTCCTCCCCTGAAAACGCACCTAATTTCACCCTATTATCACTATCATCATTGAAAGAGAGAGTAAGCACGCAAGCCGAGAGGGGGTTAAATTTTTTGGTTTGTTCTTTTCCTTGCGAGTGTAAAAGAAGAGAGGAGGGAAGAGGGTCGAAGAATTTGTTTCTCTGCCGCCGAGAACTAGCCACTCTTTTCAATTCTTTTGCTTGACAAGGCCCTTTTTGCCTCCGTCTCTCTCTCTCTCCGTTTCTCCCTAGCTCGCTAGGCCGACGAAAAAACTCTAGAGACAAGAGAGCACCGCACTCTCTCCCTCTTGTGCCGCGCCCAGGCAGAAGGTAGCTCTCTCTCGCTAGCTTAGAACTCGCGAAAGGCCCAGGGCCACACCCAGCATCAAAAAGATGCGTCGGCTGTCATCGCAAGCGACGTCAGCGGCGAGCCGTGCCTCGCCTCGCGGCGCCGCCGGCCGCGCCTCTCTCCCCAGAGCGGCCGCGGCGTCGACGAGGGGACCGTCGTCGAGTGGCTTTTCCAGGACGACGACGGCACAGTACTACGGAGGAGGCGAGGGCGCGCCGTCGAGGAGGCCGTCGTGGAACACCGCTTCTTCGACGGCAACGACGACGGTGCCGCCGCCGACGATGCGGCAACGCAGCGTCGCTTCTCCTGCCGCCAGGCAACCTCAGCCTCGCCCCGTTCCGATGCAGATGCAACAGGAACCCGCTCCGCGAGCCTTCCTCGCTCGCAGTGACGTCGTCGACAAGCAGGTGAGGCATTTCTGCTTCGATTTCTCTATCGAGTTCTCGCATGCGTCGAAAGAAGGACGTTGCTGTCGTTCGAGGGTCCGTCTCAGACCTTCCTCTCTCTCTCTCAAAACTCGCTCAACTTCACCTCCTCGCTTGCTTTTCCCAGGTCATCGCCAGGACTTCGGGCCGCTGCCTCGGCGTCGTCGACCACATGTTCGTCGACGCGGAGACCTACCGGGTCGTCAGCGTCGAGCTGCGTGCCAAGGGGCTCGCCGCGGCGGCCGGGCTCGCCGCGGGCGCGGTGGCGGGCTCGAGCGGCCCGTCGGCGCTGGCGCCGGTCTCGACCTGGGGCGCGAGGCCGCAGCAGCCGCAGCAGGGACGCTTGCTCTCCTCTTCTTCTTCGTCCATGCAGATTCAGCAGCAGCTCCAGCAGCCGACGGGCACGAACCTGCCGCTGGCGACCCTCTGCCAGGTCGGCGACGTCGTCCTCGTCCACGACGAGCGCGCGCTGTCGTTCCCGCCGCTCGACAGCCGGAGGGTTTCCTCGTCCTCGACCTCTTCCTCTTCCCCTCGGGGCCCCGGGGGGCGATACTCGACGACGCCGCCGCCGCGAATGGTGCGCCTCACGGGCGCCGAGGTGGTCCCTGCCGACGGGGCGCGCGTGCTGGGGAAAGTGCGAGGGTACGGCTTCGACCCGGAGACCGGGGAGCTGCTTGCGCTGCGGTTCGACGCGCTCGGCGTGCCGCGCATCCCGGAAGGTAGAGAGCGTTTTTTTTTTTGAACCCTTTGTTTTCTCTCTCCTCCCACCCTCTTTTTTAGCACGGGGTTCCGACGCGAAAGACGCCCCTCGACTCACCCCCTTTCGCTCTCCAAAATCTCCGACGACCGACCGAACGCCAACCAGGGGCCATGGTCGTCACCGAGGTGCCCGTCTCGGCCGTCCTCTCCCTCGACCAGTCCCAGCAGTGGGGCGACCCCACGGCGCCCGTCGCTGTCGTCCTGCGCCCGGGGGCCGAGGACGACGGCTCGATCTATGTCGTGTCAGAGGGCCTCTTCGGCAGGGCGCTGGAGAAGCTGCAGGACGTGCTGCGGAGCGGGATGGAGGGGGACGAGTTTTACGACGACGGCGACGAGGAAGAGGAGGAGGAGTACGAGTTTGGGCGTCGCCGGCGCCGGAGCTCCGCCGCCGCCGCCTCGTCCTCGGCTGCTGCTCCCTCCTCCCGACGAGGCAGCAGCCTCAATGCGGACCCGCAGTTCGAGGCGTGGAGAGAGGTCCACGGGCAGGTCTTCGCGCGCTACTACGGCCTGCCGTCTGTGCCCCGGACGAGGGCGGAGCTCGATAGGGCGATGGCGGCCGCGGCGAGCCCCTCCTCTTCCTCTCCGTCCTCCTCTCCTTCCTCGCCGTCTCCGCGCCAGCAGCAGCAGCAGCAGCGGCAGGAGGCGCGACGGCGGTCCCCCTCGCCCTCCGCCGCTCCGCCCCGCGCGCAGCAGCAGCGCGCCGCGCTCCCGCCTCCCTCTCGGGGCTCGTTCAGCGACGCGCTGCGGCCCGCCGACCCCCGGGAGCAGCGGACCGCCTTCGAGGAGGCCGCCGACGCGTTTTGGGACGACGGCCGGCAGCGGCAGCAGCAGCAGCAGCAGCGCCGCGCTGCGCCGCTCCCGCCCTCTCAGCAGCGAGCAGCCGCTGCTCCCGCGTCTCGGGCAGCCGCTCCCTCCTCGTGGCCGCCGCCGCCGGCCTCCGCCGCGGAAGAGGCCTGGAGGGAGCAGCCCAGGCAGCAGCAGCAGCAGCAGCCGCGCGCCGCCGCTCCCCCGCGTTCCCGAGCGGCGGGAGAAGGAGCCCTCGAGGACGAGGTCGCCGCGGCCGAGGCGAGGTGGGGAGCCCCCGACCCTCCTCCCTCCCCTCCGTCGTCGAAGCCCAACGGGATCCCCATCATGCCCACGAGGTCGCCGAGGCCCCCCGCGCTGGTCAGGGACGCCGACGGAGGGTTCGGGAGCAGGGTAAAGGGGAAGGGGGGGGAAGCGACGGCGGCAGCAGCTGCCGCCTCTGCTGCTCCTGCTGCGGCGGGGATGCGTCCTTCTTCTCCTCCTCCTGTCGTGCGCGAGCTCTCCTTTGGGGCTCCGGTCCCCGAGCAGTTCGCAGCTTCTCCCGTTGTCGAGATGGCCGACGACGGGATTGACGGTTCCGCGTGGTGAAGAAAATACTTGCGAAACGAGCATGGAGAGAGGGAGAGAAGAGAGAGAAAAGAGAAAAGAGAGAGAGAGAAAAAGGGGGTGGGTGGGGGCGGGGTGTTGAAATCAAACGAAAAAAAAAAACGAGTTCTACTTCCATTTCGACTTTTTCCGTCGAGAGAGAGAATCAACTGCATTCCCCATTCATGAGCTCGCTCGGCCTCGTCGCGGACCGCTGGCGCGTCGTCACGACTGCTGCGGGCGACGCCTGTGTCCTGGGAAGCGGCGGGCACGCGGAGGTGTACCTCGTCGAGGACGAAGGGCGATCGAAGAGCGATGGAGCGTCGTCAGAGGGGGGCTCTAGCGTCGTCGTCGGCGACGAGCGCCACGAGCGACCGAGGAAGGAGAAGAAGCCCAGAAAGAAGAAGAAGCGCTACGCCCTCAAGATCGACAAGCGGGCCTCGGCGGGCTGCATCGGTACCGTCAGACACGAGACGGAGGTCATTCGGTCCTTAGAGGGCGTTCCGGGCGTCGTGAGGCTCGCGCCAGAGCTCGAACACGAGGAGGAGGAGGAGGGGGAAGAGGACGAGGCGCGAGGCGGGGAGCACGAGCGAGACGAGAAAGCCCGCGACGGAAGGAGCAAGAAGAGAAGAAGACGGAGGCCTCGCTCCACCGTCTCCGGCACGTTGAGCGACGGCCGCTCCTGGGTCGTGATGGAGCTCCTCGGGGCGAACCTGGCCGAGGCCTCCGTCGCGGCGGGGGCCGTGGCGCCCCGGAGCGGCAGCAGCGGCAGCGGGAGGAGGAGAGAGGGAGAAAGAGAGGGGGGAGGAGGCGCCGCGAGCAAGGACAGGGGCGGCGGCGGCGACGGAGGCGAAGGAGGATCCCCCCGAGAGGGAGGAACAGCAGCAGCAGCAGTAGCTGAGGAGGAGGAGGAGGAGGAGGAGGAGGAGCCCGGCGGTGACCTCTCCCCTCCAAGCTGGACGGCCGACGACGTCCGCGCCGCGGCCTCGTCGGCGCTCGCGGCGCTCGCGGCGATCCACGCCGCCGGGTGGGTCCACAGAGACGTCAAGCCCGCGAACTTTGCGCTCTCGCTCCCCGACGAGGAGGACGGGGAGGACGACGAGGCCGAGGATGACGACAGCGGCGGCGGGTCCGCCGGCGACAACGGCGGCGGCTGCAGCAGCTCCAGAGCAGCCAGCAGCAACCCTTCCCGCCGCTGGGTCGCCATCGACTTTGGCCTCTCGACGCGCTTCCTCGACGCGGGCGGCAACGTCCTGCCCCCGCGGCCCCCCGAGAGGCGGAAGAGCCGCGACGCGGCAGCCTTCCCTCCTCCCGCTCCCGCTCCCGCCTCGGCCGCCCCTGCCTCGGCCGCCGCGGCTCCGGAGAGCGTCGTCCTCTTCCGCGGCTCCACGACCTACGCCTCCCCGGCAGCGCACTCTGGCAGGGACGCCTCGCGCAGGGACGACCTGTGGTCGTGGGTCTACGCCGTCAGCGAGCTCGTCGCCGGGACGCTGCCGTGGAGGGAGGGGCGTCGGCGGGGCGGCGCCTCCCTCGGGGAGGCCAAGGCGGCCGCGAGGGAGCGGGCGAGCGCCTGGAAGAGGGCCGTCGCCGCTGACCCGGAGGCGCTGATGGCGATCGGGGGGGCGGGCGGCGGGGAGGGGTTTCCTCTCCCGAAGGCTCCGGGCGTCGTCGTCGGCGGCGGGACCGAGCAGCAGCAGCAGCAGCAGCTGCAGCGGCCTCGTCCCGCGTGCCCCCCGGCGCTCGCCCGCGCTGCGAGGCACGTCGCCTCCTTGGGGTTTAAGGATGCGCCGGACTACTCGCTTTTGGCGCAGTGCGCCGCGGAGCTGCCGGGGCCGATGCGCGGCGGGGGAGGAGGAGGAGGAGGAGGAGGAGGAGGAGGAGGGCGGAAACGGGTGAAGGGAGCGGCGGCGGCGGCGGAGGGAGCGGAGGCGGCGGAGGAGGAAAAGGTCGAAGGCGCCGGCGGCGGCACGGAGAAAGGTTGAAAAGGAAACTGAAAGTGAGAGGGAGATTGAAATCTTGAACCTTTTCATGTGTGAACGACTTTTGCAGCCCTCTAAAGAGACGAACAGCGCCGCTCGCCGCAGGGGCTCGGCCAAGGGAGAAAGGGGACGGGTGAAGAGGTCAAAGGGAGAAAGGGAACGGGTGAAGAGGTCAAAGAGAGAAAGAACCTTGTGATCTCACTTCAACTTCGTGTCTGTTTTGAAAAAAAAAGAAAAAAAGACGCCTCTTCCGCCTTTCGCAACCATGAGGATCTCCGACAAGATCCAGGCCGCCATCGACGCGAAGGAGACCTTCTTCTCGTTCGAGTACTTCCCGCCGAGGACTGAGGAGGTGAGGGCTTGAGGTTGGGGGAGAAAAGAGAGTTTGAGTTGAAAATTGAGGGCAGAGAGAGGGCCATCGATTTTGAGACCATCGCGCAAGAGAAACAGCCGCGATTGGCCATCGATCGAAAAAAGAGTTCAGCCACGCTCTTCGTGGCTCGCTGCTGCTGCTGCTCTTTCTGTTCGCCCTGCGCGCCTGCGAGACGCTCTCTCTCGGCGTCAGAGCCGAGGAAATGGAACCGAGCAGCAGCGATGTCCCCCTGTAGAGAAAGCAGCGGACGGGAAAAGGCGACGCCTTTTTTCAAAAGAGAGAGAGAGCTGCCGTGAAGACACCGCCCCCCGCTGTTTTCGATGTTCGGTTTTTTGCACCCTCCCCCCACCACCACCCAAACGCACCCCCTCTCCTTCGCTCCCCCCTCCTCACTCCGCGCTCCTCCGCCCCCCCCTCTCCCCCCCCCACCAGGGCGTCGAGAACCTCTTCGAGCGCCAGAAGCGCATGGTGGCCCTCAAGCCGCAGCCCACCTTCTGCGACATCACCTGGGGCGCGGGGGGCACGACGGCCGACCTGACGCTCGACATCGCCGCGCGGATGCAGAAGGAGGTCGGCATCGAGACAATGATGCACCTGACGTGCACCAACATGCCCGTCGAGCAGCTCGACGGCGCGCTCGCGCGGTGCAGGGAGGCCGGCGTCACCAACATCCTCGCGCTGCGCGGCGACCCGCCCAAGGGCCAGGAGACCTTCGCGGCCGTCGAGGGCGGGTTCGCGTGCGCGCTGGACCTTGTCAAGCACATCCGCGCCGGCCACGGCGACTTCTTCGGCATCGCCGTCGCGGGCTACCCGGAGGCGCACCCGGACGCCATCGTGCTCGACGACGAGGCCAAGATGGCGGAGAACTACGCCAAGGACGTCGCCTACCTCAAGGAGAAGTGCGACGCCGGTGCCGACCTCGTCGTCACGCAGCTCTTCTACGACGTCGCCCTCTACTTCCAGTTCGTCAAGGACTGCCGCGCGGCCGGGATCACGGTGCCCATCATCCCGGGCATCATGCCGATCATGACGTACGGCGGGTTCAAGAGGATGACGTCGTTCTGCAAGACCAAGGTGCCGGCCGAGGTCGCCGCGGCCGTCGAGGCGCGCAAGGACGACGACGACGCTGTGAGGGAGTACGGCATCGAGCTCGGCACCTCGATGTGCAAGGAGCTGCTGGCCGGGGGAGCTCCCGGGATCCACCTGTACACACTCAACCTGGAGAAGAGCCCCGTGGCGATCCTGGAGAACCTGGGGCTCGTGGAGAAGAAGAAGGAGGAGGAGGAGGAGAAGAAGGTCGAGGCAAAGGAGCCGGCCGTGGCGGCTGCTTGATTTTCCCCTCTCCTTGTTTTTCTTCCGAGTTCGATACAACCAAAATTTCCTTTGCCTTTTTACTCCGCTTAAGCTCGTTGTCTATACTTTATAAAAGCCCGAGACGCTTCCGTTTCTAGCTTTTGTTATGTTTTTCCGACAGAGAGAGAGGGGAGAAAGGGCACAAATCATTAAAAAATGCAACGAAAAACAACGCCCTCGCTTTTTTTCATTTTTCTCGTTCCTTCCTCGCTCCGAGTCCTCTCTTCTTCTTCTCGGCTCCCGGCGCCGCCGCCGCCGCCGCCGCCACTGCGGCGTCCACAACCTCTCTGAGTCTCTTCCCCGCCCCGCGAGCCGCGGGGGGCCCCGCCGCCAGCAGGGCGTCTGCCGCGGCGGAGAGCTTGGCGCCCAGGCCGTCGCCGCCGCCGCCGCCGCCGTTGGCGTCAGAGGCCGCGGCTACGGCTCGCGCGAAAGGGGAGACTCCAGCCGCGGCGGCCGAGGCCGAGGCGACCGCGACGGCGCTCCCGTCTTCGTCGTCGTCGGCGGGAGGAGCGAGGGTGGCGCTCAGGAGCTCCGCGAGGGCCTCGCCCGCAGCCGCGGCGGAGCCGGGGGACGACCGCGCCTCGCAGGCCAAGGCCGCGAGCGTCGCGGCGAGCCGCGCCGCCGGAGCAAACGGGCGAGAGGGACCCGCCGCCGCCGCCGCCGAAGAAGAAGAAGAAGCCGCGATCGTCGCCGCCGCCTCGCCCGCCGCGCCCCCGCACAGCAGTGCCAGCGCCGCCGCCGCGGCCGCCGCCAGCGGTCCGGGGCCCGCGCCGCCGGCGACCGCGGCGAGCCCCCCCGCCGCGGCCGCGGCGACGCGGGCCTTGTCCACGCCCGGGCAGCGCGCCGCGGCGTCCAGCGCGGCGACGGCGGCGCGGGCCACGGCCGACCGCAGCGCCGGGACCGAGGCGGCGCAGGCCAAGGCCAAGGGCGTCAGGGGGAGGGGGCCGCCGCCCGCGCTCGAGGTTTCCCTCCTCCGGCGCCTCTGCTGCCGCCGCTGCTGCTGCTGCTGCGGCTCGAAGAGCTTCCTGGCGGTCTCGAGGGCCTCTGACTGGGCCCTCCAGTCGAGCTGCGTGCGGGAGGCCGCGGCGGCCATCGTCAGGGTCGCGGTCGCTGCCGCTGCCGCCTCTTCTCGTGCTGCTGCTGCTGCTCCCGCGGAAGCGGAAGCGGAGTCGTCACCATCGTCGCCGTCGTCGCCAGTGTCGCTGCTCTCTCCCGCCGCTTCGGCTCCTTCGCCGACCTTGCCCCTCGCTGAATGCATTGCAGCAATCAAATGGGGAGAAAAAGAAGAAGGAAGACGATTGGAAGCAGCCGAGGAGGACGCGCGGCGCTCGGAGGGAAGGAGGGGAGGGCAGAGGAACGCCGCTGCCTCCTCCTCCGCCTCTGCCGCTGCCGCCGCTCCTTCGCCTCCTCGCTCGGCCGCTCCTTTCCCTGCCTCCGCGGCCAGAAACTGCTGCTGCTTTATCGTCCTCATCGTCTTCAGGGCGTCGAGGGTAGCCTGACGTCGCGGCGAGACGGGCGAAGCGGGGGCTTCGGCGGCGGGATCGATCATTTGTTGCTGTTGTCGAAAGAGAGAGAGAGAGAGAGAGAGAGAGAGAGAGAGAGAGAGAGAGAGAGAGAGAGAGAGAGAGAGAGAGAGAGAGAGAGAGAGAGAGAGAGAGAGAGAGAGAGAGACGAGCAAAGAGAGAAAAGTGAAAAATGAAAATAGATTATAAAATCGGCGGGCAGTGTTTTCCCCCCTAGTTTTTTTTTCCATTCTCCAAAAAGCAAAAAAAAGTACACGCTCTCTCCCTCTCTCCCCCTCCAGGAACCTCAAGTCAGCGCCACCAGCTCTTTTGGCAGGGCCATCCCCATGGAGACGATGATCTCGATCCCTTCCCGCACGGACAAGTTCGTCCGGATGACCTCGGACCGCGGGACCAGGAAGACGTCCCCGAAGACAAAGTGGTTGGTCGCGGCATACACGGCGACGAGGTCGAGATCCCGCTCCTTGCTCCCTCCCTCGGCCTGGCTTCCGGCGGCAGCAGCATCCGAAGCGGCGCCGCGGAGCCTCGTGGCGCCCGTGACAAAGGCCAGCATAAAGTTGCCGAGCCTCGGGTTCTTCACCAGGACGCACTCCCTGAACGACCCCCCGCCGACCCCGTGCTCCCCTCCCTCGACGCCGCTCGGCGAGATCGCGGCCGAGATCTGCTTCGCGGCGGAGAAGACGTGCTTCACCAGGGGAAGCCGACGGATCACCCACTCCCCGAGGCTGATCAGCGCTCCGCCGACGTAGCTGCTGGCCACGACGCCCGTCGCGAGGATGAAGAGCATGCTGGTCGCGAAGCCGAGGCCGACGACGCGGAAGCCGAGGAGCGCCTCGAGCAGCGGCGCGAAGAGGCGGTCGAAGAAGTTGAGGAACCAGGCCGTCGCGAAGAGGGACACCGCGATCGGCAGTATGACGGCCAGCCCGCCCAGGAATCTCCTGGAGACCCAGGAGGAGAGCACGGAGGAGATGGCCTGGCGCGTCGGGGCGGCGGCGGCGGAGGCGGCGCCGCGGAGCATGCCAGAGGCGCGGCGCGGGGTGAGCGGCGTGGGGTGGTGGTGCTCCCTCGAGGGCGAGGCTGAGGGCGTGACCCCGCCGCCGATGCCGATCGATTCGTGGGCGAATGCGGCCGGCTGCGACCGGGAAGGAAGCAGTCCCTCTGCATCCCCTCCTCCAGGAGCCACAACGTTGCGAGGGGGCATGCGCCTGCGCGAAAAAAAGGGACGCAGCTTGAAGTTTGGAGCGAGGAAAGGTGCGGGAAGTTTTCGTCCTCGATCGTTCGAAAGAAACGATTGGCTTTTGATGAGGAGCTTTCGCAAAGTTATTTTCTCTTTCGTTTTTTTTTCAACACTCCTCCCCCCCCTCTCCCCTCCTTGGACACGGGAAATAAAATGGATTGCCTTTTTCCCGTCACGATTTACAAAACGGGTTTGACGTGTTCTAGCACGCGAAAAGCAGAGCCGCGCAGGGGAAAAAAGAGGCGAAAGCCGCGTTCTTTCGCCCTACGCCGAGGGGACGGCGGCGGCAGCGGCGGCGGCCGGGGCCGGGGCCGCAGCCGCGGGAGCCGAAGCGGCGCGGACCACAGTCAGCCGCGTCACCGCGCCCGCCGCCAGCGCCTGGTTCAGGAAGTCGCTGTCGCTGACGACGAGGTCTATCCTGGCCCCGGCGGGGAAGGAGATCCCCCTGGCGACGTCGATGCAGGCAGAAGAAGGAGAGGGGCCGCTGCTGCCCGTGCCGTTGTTGCTTCCAGCGGCGGCAGAAACACCTCCGCCGCCGCCGTTGCCGCCGCTGCCTCGCTGCTGCTGCTCCTTCCTCCTCCTGTCCCTCCACGAGTGGTCCGTCCCGGAGGCCAGGGCCTCGAGGCTGCCGTCGGCGTAGAGTGCCACGGCGGCGTCCGGGAGCAGGGAAGGGAGCAAGCAGACGGAGACGTCCCACGAAGGAAGGGGAGGAGGAGGCGCGGCAGAGGTCCCCTCTCCTTTCGTGCCGCCGCCCGCCGCTCCTCCTGGCACGTCCGTCCCCTCCTCCCGCTCCCCCGCTCTCTCGCCCTTCCACCAAAACGCGGCGAGCCCCGCGGCGCCGAGCTCCTCCCCGGAGGACCGAAGGTCGAACGGCGGGGCGGACCCGAGCCTCCCCCTCCGCTCGCGGGCGAGCAGGTCTCGGAACGCCGCCCGCGGGCTCGCCGAGACGACGACCTTCATGCCGAGCTCGTCGCGGGCCGGCCCCCTGACGTTGGCGGCGCCCGCGGCGCCCGCGGCGCCCGTGGACCCCGAGGAGGGCGGCAGCGAGGAGACCTCCCTGGCCGAGGCCACGACGTAGAAGCGGCGGCCGTCGACCGGCAGCGCCCTGCCCGGCGCGGCGTCGCGGACCTCGACCGAGATCGAGGGCGCGGCGTCCGTGAGCACGAAGCCCCTCGAGGGCGAGAGCGCGACGGCGGCGCCCGCGCCGGCGACCGAGGCGGGAGACTCGGTCCTCAGCGCCTCGTCGCCGCTCGGGATCGGGGCCACCGAGAGCGAGACGCGAAGGGCCCTGCCGCCGCCGCCGCCACCGCCGCCCAGCGAGCGCGACAGGAAGGCCTCGAGGGTCGCGGCGCTGGAGGACGCGGGGATGAGCAGCGCCGAGGGCGAGAAGCCGAGCCGCGGGCCGCGGTCGGCGGAGGAGAGGGCGCCGGGGTCGAAGCCCGGGGCGCCTCCCAGGGAGGAGGAGGAGGAGGAGGAGGAGGAGGGAGGAGGAGAAGCGGAAGCGCTTCCGCCGCCGCCGCCGCCGCTCGAAGAAGGAGACAGGACGGACGAGGCGCCGGCCGTCCAAGCGGCGGCGAGCGTCCCGAAGAAATCAAACGACTCTTCTTCCTTGCCGCCGCCGCCGCCGCCGCCGCCGCTCGCGCCGCAGCCGCTGCTGCCGCTCTTCCCCTTCCCCCCCCGCCCGTCGCCGCCACCGCCGTCCAGGTAACCCCCCGTGAGCACTGCGACGACGCGCCCCGTCGAGAGGTCGATCAGGGGCGCGCCGGAGCTCCCCCTCGAGGTGCCCGATCCGCCGCCAAAGCCGCCGGCGCCAAAGTAGCGCGCCCGCCAGTGCGTCGCTGCAGTCGGGGGAGCGGGGGGGGACGGCGACGGGGACGGGGAGGTTCTCGCCCCCCAGGAGCCCCCCTCGGGCCCGCGGAACTGCGAGGTGATCTCGCGGACGAAGCTGGCGCGGGCTGGGCCGCCGCCGGGGAAGTGGAGGGCGACGAGCGACGAGGAGGGGAGAGAGAGGGTTTCTCGCCGCCGTCCTCCGCCGCCGCCGTCGCCATTGCCGCCGCTGCTTCCAGCCCTCTCCTCTTCCTCTTCCTCCCCCTCCTCCTCAGAAAAGACCTCGACCCTCGGCGGGCTCACCACGGCGTCGAACCCCAGCGCGTACGCCCCGAATGCTGCCGGGACGCCCCCGGGAAGCTCGAGCAGCGCGACGTCGGGCCCGCGCGAGAACCAGCGCAGCGCAGCGCCCTGGACGACCTGCGACGGCGGCGGGAGCCTTGCGGAGCCGCACGGCAGAAACAGTCCGCCGCCACTTTCGCTTTTGCTGCCTTCGACAGCGACGCCGTAGCCGAATGCAAACGTCCAGAGGTCGAGCGTCGAGAGCGGCGACGGGGGAGAAGAGGAGGAGGAGGAGGAGGGGGAGGACGACGACGAAGAAGGTGCTCCTCCTCCTCTCAGACAGTGGTCGGCGGTCAGCACCAGCGGCCTCCCGCGCCTCCCCGCCGCGGCAACCAGCGCCCCCGAGCACGTCGCCAGTGAGCGCAGGTCGCGGGAGAGCGGCGCGAAGATGGCGACGGCGCCCCGGGAGGCGTTGGCGAGCAGCGAGGGGAAGCAGGAGGCGAGCGGCGGCATTTGCGGCGTCGAAGGCGGGCTCTGTCGCCGCCGCGTCCCTCCTCCTCCCTCTTCGTCGCCGTCGCAGCTTCTCCGCCCAGCCGGCGAAAGGAGCTTGAGGAGGTCATAGGTGGTCCTCGAGACCGCCTCCGAGGGGAGAGAAGACGAAGGCGAAGAATGAGAGGGAGAGGCAGAGGAAGAGGCAGAGGGAGGAGAAGGAGGCGGAGCAGCAGCAGGAGCAGCAGCTCCTCCTCCCTCATGGAGCGGCGTCGTCGCTGCCGCCGAAGAGAGCCCCCGCCTCCTCCTCCTCCTCCTTCCGCTCTTCCTTTCCCCTCCGGCGATCCCAAGGCGCTCCCCTCCCGCAGCTGCTGCCGGAGAGGGAGCGACGGCGTCGTCGTCGTCGTCGTCGGCGTCCTCGTGCGACTGCAGCACCGCCGCGACCCGGAGCTCGAGCCGCTGCCGAGAAGAGGGAGCGGAGGCGGAGGCGGAGGAGGCGGGGGCTCTCTTCCCTCCCCCTCCGCCGCCTCCCCCGCGCTCGTCCCCTCCCTCGTGGGGGAGCACCACCTCGACGACCGCGGTGCCGCCGGGGACGGCGCTGGTGACCAGGGGGCCGCCGACACGGAGGCGCAGGTCCTCGCTCGAGACGCTGAAGCAGCGGAGAGGAGGGGGCGAGGGGGCGGGGGGAGGCGAGGAGTGGGGGTCGCAGGAGGGGGGGCGGCGGCACTCCCGCCGCCGCCGCCGCCGGAGCAGCGGCGGGCTCTCGACCTCTCCCTCCTCCTCCTCCTGCTCCTCCTCCTCTTCTCCTCCTCCTTCCTCGGCGCAGGGGTAGACAAAGAGCTTCGCTCCCTCGGGGAGGACCACGCGCTCGAACGCCACGGCCTGCCAGGCGGGGCCGCGCGGAGAGGCGGCGGCGGCCCGAAGGGCGAGGCGCCAAGAGGAGGAGGAGGAGGAGGAGCTCGGTTGCCCTTGTCCGTCGCCTTGGCCTCTGCCGCCGCCGCCGCCGCCGCTGCTGCCGCCGCTGCCGCTGCTGCTGTCGCTGCTGCTCCAAACGCCCAGAGGCAGCGCGTCGAAGCTCTCGGCGCTGTCGGGCGCGCTCGCCGAGGCCTCTGGCGCGGCGCGGGCGATCTCCGCGGCGGTCAGGCGAGCGGAGCTGAGGAAAGGAAGGCGCCGAGACGCGGCGGCTAGAGGGAGGGGAGGAGTTGGGCAAGGTTTTTTGGAGGAGGAAAAATAAGGTGAAAGTGAGTCGTCCAAGTTGTCGTCGTCTTCGAAAGCGACTGCTGATGCGCTATCGCGCATCAGAGGTCGGAAATGAGCTTTGTCTCCTCCAAACAACGTCGATTACGATACTATACACAAATTACGATCCATCACGCACCTTGGTCTGCGCAAAAGAGGCAAGTGAGAGCGGTAAGAGTGAGCACAAATGTCGATGTCGCCGACAAGCACCTGCACACCTGTCGCCGCCGCTGCCTCAATTGGAGCCGTCGCCGCCGCTCCTGGCTCCTCATTATTGCTTCGATCGAGCTCATCGCCGCTGCTGTTGAAAGCGTTTAGGGTTGCGGGCAGATGGTTCGCGTCGTCATCGTTGTCTTCATGTCGAGAGAGTGCGTGAACACCAGGCAACGACGCTGTCGTCAAAGTTTTTTTTCCCTTCGTTTTTTGATTGTTCGACGAAGAAAGACTGAGCCTCGACGAGAGCAACATTTCACATTTTTCCCCCCCACGTTCCATGGCCGCGCGGAGAGGCCTGCTGCTGGCGCTCAGCGCGAGGGCGCCGCAGGCCGGTGATTCGCTCACGTCGTCATCGGCGGCATCCTCATCCCTCCGCCTCCTCGCCCTCGAGAGCGGCGGCACCGCCGCCGGCGCTAGAAGCTGTGCGGTGAGCCTGCAATCGTCGTCGTCGGCGTCGAGAGCCGTTCGCCGCAGGCGCCTCTACTCTTCGACCTCCTCCTTCGCTTCTTCCTCCTCCTCCTCCTCCTCCTCCTCCTCCTCCTCCTCTTCCCCGACGGCCAGGACCTACGCCGAGCGCAAGCTCTTCGCCTTCCCGCCGCACCAGGTCTTCGACGTCGTCGCCGACGTGCAGCACTACGATCGGTTCGTGCCGTGGTGCGTCCGGTCGACGGTGCTGCGCGTCGGCGGCGGCGGCGGCAGCGGCGGCGCGGGGGGCGTCGAGGAGGAAGGGAGCGAGCAGCGGCGGCGGCGGCAGCAGCGGACAGCAGAAAAGGAGCCCTGTACCGCCGCTCCTGCTCCTCCTCCTCCTCTTCTGCCGTGCTCGGGCAATCTCGAGATGGAGGCCGAGCTCGAGGTCGGGTTTCGCAACTTTTCGGAGCGGTAAGAGAGGCCGTTTTCTTGTTTTGTTTTTTTTGTTTCGAGTTCTTCCCCGCTCTCCTCTCCTCTCCTCTCTCTCACCTTTCCTCTCCTCTCCTCTTTCCCCCCCTTTTCTTTCCCCACGCCCCACTCTCCACTCTCCTCTTTTCGACAGCTACACCTCCCTCGTCACCCTCACCCCGCCCTCCCAGGTCCTCACCTCCGCCTCGGGCTCCTCGCTCTTCCGCCACCTCGACTGCCGCTGGCGGTTCGCGGAGGGGCCGCTCCCGTCGAGGACGACCTGGGTCTCGTTCAGCGTCAGCTTCGAGTTCCGTTCCGCGGTCCACAGGCACCTCGCGGGCGTGTTCTTCGACGACGTGGTGACGAGGATGGTCGCGGCGTTCGAGGGGCGGTGCGCGGAGCTGTACGGGCCCTCGAGCGTCGGGAGGCGGCGGAGGGTGGCGGTTCCTTCTTCTTCCTCTTCTCCTTCTTTTTCTTCTTCTGCGGTGGCAGCGGCGGCGGCGGCGGGCGAAAGAGAAGAAGCAAGAGAAGGGAAGGTCCCGGCGCGATAAAACGAAACCGAATTCAGAGAGAGAGGAAACACTGTAACAACAAAAAAGAAACAGAAAAAACTCTTCTCTCTCTCTCTCTCTCCCTCGCTCCCTCCTCTCTTCATTTTTTTCTCCCCTCTCTCTCTCTCTCGCTCTCTCTCTCCCTCTCTCTCTCCCTCTCTCCGTTCCTCTCCCCCCCCTCTCTCTTCGAGGATGGGGGCGGCACGAGATCAGAGAGGCTGGTGGCCCTTTGCGCCTCCCGAGCCCGCGGCCTTCGGGATGCACTGGCCCGAACAGCGGCGAGGACGGCCGGCGGGCGATGCGCCTTCGCCGCCCCCGCCTCCTTCGCCCTCTTCTTCTTTCCGTTCCCGCTCCCTGGCCTCCGCCGTCGGGCCTTCGCCTGCAGCCGCCGGCGAGCGAGCTGCTGCCGCTGCAGTGGAGGTGCTGGCCGGGGCAAT
>Ga0210003_1002117_pt1 | contig 16983 bp, 11 predicted proteins | sample LantaG_FD_182804 | JGI IMG/M metagenome (GOLD analysis project Ga0210003, IMG submission 182804) | Deep subsurface microbial communities from Baltic Sea to uncover new lineages of life (NeLLi) - Landsort_02402 metaG (SPAdes) (version 2) | ecosystem: Environmental > Aquatic > Marine > Oceanic >...
ACCAAACAAAAACCCTTCCCCCCCCCCAAAAAAAAAACAGCTCGAGGACGGCACCCTCCGCGTCTACAAGAAGGTCGAGACCCGCGCCGCCAACGCCACGCACGGCCTCGTCCGCGCCCTCGCCTCCAACATGGTCGTCGGCACCTCGACCGGCTTCACCAAGACGCTCACCATGATCGGCGTCGGCTACCGCTCCTCGGTGGCCGGGAACAAGCTCACGCTCAACCTGGGCTTTTCTCACCCGATCGAGATGGACGTGCCGAAGGGGCTCGAGGTGAAAGTCGACAAGACGACGACGATTTACATCACGGGAGCTGACAAGGCTGTGGTGGGCCAGTTCGCCGCTGACATCCGGAAGCTGAGGCCGCCGGAGCCGTACAAGGGGAAAGGTGTGCGCTACGAGGACGAGTTTGTGCGGCGCAAGGAGGGCAAGCGCGGCAAGTAGAGACTTTGGATTGTCATTTTTTCCCTTTCTCATTACTTGTTTTGCTGGGAGGGAGAGAGAGAGACGGAAAAAGAGAGAGAGAGAGGTCCTTTTTTTACTCGAGTGTTTTTTTCTTCTTTTCGTCATTTTTGAAATAAAAAATCTCAACTTCCTTCACCATCATTTTTAGTCAAAGCTGTATCTCATTTGACTCTCTTGTGTTCCTTTATTTTACAAAGCGTGATAAAGAGTACAGAGAAAGAAAAAAGAAAGGAAAAAGGGCAAAGAACGACGCAAAGCAGCGGCCGGAGAGGAGCGAGAAGAAGAAGAAGAAGAAGAAGAAGAAGAAGAGAGAAAAAGCAGGCCTTATTTTTTTCTTCCTCTTTACCATCCGTACTTTGCCCTCGTCTCCCCCTTAGTCTTGGTGCCCCTCGCGGCGGCGGCGCCGTACTCTGCCTCCTTGACGCGCGCGTGCCGGAGCAGACTCGTGATCTGGTGCTTGCGCTGCGCCAGACGGGCTCCGCTCTGCCCGTCCCCGTCCATGCCGGCCGCGGCGAGCTCCTCCTCGGCCGCGCGGGCGGCCCTCGCCGCGGCAGCGGCGCGCTGCGCCGAGGCCGCGGCCTCGGCCGCCGCCGCGGCCGCCTCCCCGGGCGTCATCGCCGTCAGCTGCTCGGCGCTGACCTCGACGAAGGCGCCGGCGGAAGCAGAAGTGGAAGCGAACGAGGAGGGGCCGGCGCCGAAGCCGCCGCCGCCGGTGCGCCGCATCTCCCGCGCGAGGTCGGCCTCCCACGAGCCGGGGGCCGGCCTGCTCGACTGCGGCTGCGGCTGCGGAGCAGGAGGGGCGTACGCCGCATATGCGACGTAGGAGTCGTAGTCGAGGCACGCGGCGTCATCGTCTGCCCCTCCTCCGAATCCTTCTTCCTCTGCTGCTGCTGCCGGGCGCACGGGGCCCGCGAGAGGAGCGGCCTCATCTTCCTGCTCGACAGCAGTCGCGGCTCCTCCTCCGCCGCCGCCGCCGCCGGGCCTCACGCGGTACGCTTCGTTCGTCGCAGGGTCTCCCAGCTCTTCTTCTTCTTCTTCCTCCTGCCGCTGCTGCGAGGCCGCTGCGGCCGCGACCTTGGCCCTCTCCCGCTCGGCAGCCGCCCGAGAGAAGGCGTCCTCTCCCTTGTCCGCGGCCGCAGCTTTCGAGACGCCCGTCCTCTTGGGGGCCGGGAGCACCAGGAACCCCGTTCGCCTCTTCGCCGGAGGAGGAGCGGGAGCTGCTGCTGGCTCCTCGTTCGGTTCGGAGGGCAGGGCCCGCTTCTGGCCCCGCCCCGCCTCGACGGCGAGCGGGGCGGTCGATAAGGCCGCCATCGCCGTCGAGGACGCCGGTGCTCCGCCTCCGTTCGCGGCTCTCTCGGGTGCTCTTTCTCTATCATGCTGCGCCCTGCGAGAGACCACGACTGTGGGAGCCTGCAGCGACGAGGAAAAGCCCGCGGAAGGCTTGGCGGAGTAAGGAAGAGCAGGGAGCAGAGGCTGCGACGACGACGATGGCGCTGGCGATGCTCTCGCGCCGCCCCCTCTTCCGCCGCCGCCGCCGCCGCCGTCGCTGTCGCTTCCCGAGCCGTAGCCTGCGAGGAGGTCCATTTTTCTTCTCGTCTCTCGGCAAGTGGCGCGGGGCTGATGAAACCCCTTTCGACGAGCGCCGGAAACGATAGCGTTGCCGGAAAAACGGGAGAAAAAAGAGTTAAGTCTTGTGCTTCTTTTCGGGGCTTTTTTTCATTTTCTCCAAGACTTGCTTGGCCTTCGAACATCGATGGCCATCGCTCGATTCTCCTCGAGGTCGCGGACTCTTTCTCTCCTGTTCTTTTCCTAAATTCGACCGAACTGGGCATTACACACATCAAGGTTTGACCTTCTGAACGAAAGCGCCCTTCAAAACAGAGCGAGCGGGGCCGTGAGAAGCGAAAAGAGCTCGAAAAAAGGACTTTTTTTTTTTTCGTCGCCACTGTCCTTTTTTGCTTCTCCGTCGTCCTCCCACCCCCGGACCTCCTCGAACCGCTTTTCTCTCTCTCGCGCGCGCCGACTTCGCGCGCGCACCGCAACACACCATGGCGGCCGACGGCCAGAGCTTCGCCATTTCGCTGGGCCTCAACCTCCTCTTCCTCGCCGTCATCTACTTCCTGTTCGCCGTCCTGAGGGACGCGGCGCCGACAAAGAAATTCTACGCTCCGAGGAGGTACATGAGAGGCGGAGGGCCCGGAGCGGGCGCGAGCAGCAACTTGTCCTCGCCCGCGCCGAGCGCTCTGCGCCCCGGAGAACGGGCCGGCGGAGCCGCACACAGGGCGGGCGCGAACAGAAACGCCGCCTCGCAGACCTCGACGGGGTACAAGAGGCCCAAGAGGCTGCCGACGGGCTGGTTCGCGTGGATCGGCGTCGTGCACCGCACGACGCAGGAGGACGTCATCGGCGTGGCCGGGATGGACGCGGCGGTGTATCTGGCCTTCCTGAAGCTTTGTGAGTAGTCGTGTTTTTTATTTCGTTTTCAAGCTCTTGTTTTCGACTCTTCGGAGGAGGGAACGAAAAAAAGAAGAAAAACTCACCCTCGATTTTTTTCAATGAAAAAATGACAAATGAAAAAAAAACTCGAATTTCAAAACAGTCAAGGAGCTCTTCATCTTCGTGACCTTCTGGTCCCTCGCCACCGTCCTCCCGACCAACCTCGTCGGCAACGAGGTCGATAACCTCCGGGCGTCCGGGGTGCTCGTGCCGAACGAGTTCACCTACTGGATCCCGGCCGGAGCACCGGCGATCGCGCCGGAGACGAGGTCGACGTCGCTGTTCGGGATGGGCAGCGCCGCGTTCCCCGACTTTTACGCCAAGCAAGTGCGTTTCCTTATCTTTCTTTTTTCCCTCTTTGTTCCGGCAGAGAGAGGGAGGGAAAGAGATAAGGAAAGAGAAAAGAGCGGGAAAAAAGAGAAAAGAAAAGGTCTCTCATTTTTTGCTTTTCTTTCTCTCCCTCTCTCTCTCTCTCTCTCCCTCTCGCTCTCTCTCTCTCTCCAATACAAAAAAACTCTCCAGGTCCCCCCTCCCCCCGTCGGCGTCAAATGGTGGAAGTACAGGGAGGGCGTCCCCGACCTCCCGCCTCCTCCCCCGGGATACGGCTGGCGCCGCGATGACGCCAACGCCCCGACGGCCTACGACGTCAGCGACCTCGACCGCCTCACGATGAGCAACGTGCCGCGCGGCTCCAGGACGTTGCTCGTGCACGCCGCCGCGGCCTGGGCGGTGACCTGCTACGCGTTCCGCCTGCTGTGGAGCTACTGCACGCTGGCCGTGTCCCTGAGGATCAGGCACATCACGACCGCGTCCCGAGGAGCCGAGACCCATTCTATTTTGGTGACCGACGTCCCTGGAGTCGAGGCCGGGTCGTTCGCGCGACGGCTCGACGAGACGGTCTTCCGGCTGCTGCCCGGGCCCGTCAAAACGTTCCTGAAACGGGCCGTGACGACGACGTTCGAGGTGATCGAACAGGGCGTTGCGGCAACGGCGGGCAGGGTCGCGGACGCTGTGATCGTCGGCGACGCGGACGCGGCGAACCCTCGGGCGAGCCTAGCCGGCGGCGTGCGCGGCGCGTGGAGGAGGAGCGAGGTTGGGAGCCGCGAGAGGGAGCAGCGGCAGCGGGCGGAGGAAGAAAAGAGAACTGCCGCTGCTGGCGGCGCTGCTGCTTCTGCTGCTGCTGTTGGCGCTTCTGCTGCTGGCCCCTCTTCTTCCCCTTCCGCCTCTCCTGCCTCTCGAGCTCCTGTCTCAGAGCAGGCTGCCCCGGAGCGCTTCTTCGACGTCATCGACCTCGACGCCGGCAGGGAAGAGGAAGCGGCGAGGATGCGCGAGGCCGCGGCGGTGAGCGCCGAGGCGCTGGCAGCGGCCGAGAGGAGAGCGAGAAGAGTGGATGACATGTCCTCTGTCTCTGCCCTAGCCTCTGCTGCAACCGCCGCCGCAGGGAGAGGCGCCAGCGACGCCGGGAGCAGCGGCGACGACCTGTCTTCGCTGCCGACGGCGCTGCGACTGCTGTCGTTCTCGCCGCGGCGGCTGCTCCGCGGGAGAGGAGGCTCTCCCTCCCCGGCTGCTGCCGCTGCTGCTGCTGCTGCTGCTGTTTCCACCGCTCCGCGGGAGAACGCCCCCGGTGCCGCCATCGCAGCCCGGCGGCTCTTTGGATCGGCGGCGGCGGCGACGACGGCAAATGCAGCTACTCCTCTGTCGCAGCAGCAGCAGCAGCTGCAGCACGACGCCGTTGCCGCCGCGGCCGCCGCCGCCGCCGTCGCCTCCTCCGCCTCGGCGGCGGCGGCCTCGTCCCAGCAGCAGCCGCGCGGCTACCTCGCCACGCTCCCCAAGGGCCCCCCGCCCGCCGCCAACCGCCCTCCCGTCGACGCCTCGGCCTACGTCGCCAGGACCGAGGTCGTCGCGTGGACGAAGGCGGCCGCCTTCCTGGCCGCGGGCGGCTCGCCGCACGCGCTCGTCGAGCGGGAGTTCCGCGAGCTGTTCCCGGGGCAGGTGCACTCTGTGTCGGTGGTGACGCGGTCGAGGAGGCTGGCAGCGGCGCACGACGAGTACGCGCTGAGGTTCAGGGCGCTCTCGGTGAGGGGGAGAGGCGAGAGAGAGGGAGAGAGAAGGAGGACAATGGAGGAGAAGAAGAGGGGGAAACTCACTTGGATTTCTTCTTTTCCAAAAAATAATAATAATAATAATAAAGGACCTCTGCGACGACTACACCTCGAAGCTCCGCAGGCACGTCGAGGTGCGCCGCAACCGCGTCTCGGTGCTCCCGGCCAAGTACGGAGAGTGGGGCCGCGCCATGTACGCCCCGCGAGAGGGGCCGCGGAGGACGACCGGGAACGGAGGAGGAGGCACCAAGGACGAGCATTTCCAGCAGAGCGAGGCCGGCGACGTTGGGACGACGACCGCCGGCGCCGAGACCTCTTCGGGCCCGGACCAGCAGAAGAAGAAAGCTTCCTCTTCCTCCTCCTCTCGGGCCCTCAAGACAATCCGTGTCGATGCCATGGCCTTCAACGTCGCGAGGCTGACCGAGCTGGCGCGCGTGATCACGACGCTGCAGGCCGAGGGCGCCAAGAACATCGCCGCGGCCGCGGGCGGAAGCGGAGGCTCGGCGCAAACCGTGCTCCGCCCCGAGCCCGCCGCCTTCGTCACCTTCAAGACCCGCAGGGCCGCCGTGCTCGCCGCGGCCGCCCTACTCCACCACGACGCCTCTGCCTGGCACGCCCAGCCGGCCCCGGGGCCGCGGGAGGTGCTGTGGGACAACCTGCGGCTCCGAGCGTGGGAGCGCTCGCTGCGGGCCGTCTTCTCGTGGACGTGCCTCATCACTTTCTCGCTCGCGTTCTTAATCCCCGTCGCAGCGATCCAGACTTTCTTGGAGCTCCCGGCCCTGGCCAGCGTGAAGGGCCTGCGGGCCTTTGTGGCGTTCCCCATAGTGCAGTCTGTGGTTCAGTGCATCCTCCCGCCGCTCTTCCTCAACGCCGCGCTGCTGCCCGTGCCGTGGCTCATCGGCAGGCTCTCCAGCCTCAAAGGAGCCCCCTCGCGGTCCGCGGTCGACTTCGCGGTCGTGCAACAGTACTTCACCTTCCTCGTCATCACCGTCTTCTTCGGGTCCTTCGCGGCCGGAAGCGTCCTGAACCAGGTCGCGATGTGGGCGCGGCACCCGGCGCAGGCGCTCGCGATCGTCGGCACGGCCGCGCCGCTGACGAGCCTCTTCTTCCTGAACTACGTCCAGTTCAACGCGCTCGCCGCGGCGCCCTTTGCGCTGCTGCGCGCCTTCCCGCTGGCCCTGTTCGCGCTCAAGTCCGGCGCGGCCTCGACGGAGCGGGCAAGGGCGAGGCTCTGGCAGGACCAGTTCGCCGCCTTCGGCCCGCTGCTGCCGCGCCACTCGCTGGTGGGGCTCGTCGGCGTCGTCTTCGCCCCGATCAACCCGCTGGTGCCGCTCATGTGCACCGTCTACTTCCTGATGGCGTCGATCACGGAGAAGTACAACATGCTCTACGTCCGCCGGGAGGCCTACCAGAGCGGCGGGCTGCTCTGGCCGCGAGGGGCCGACCAGGTGATGGTCTCGCTGGTCGTCGGCCAGAGCGTGCTCGTCTTTCTGCTGTTCGTCAAGGGGGCGCCCTGGGCCGGGGGCGCCGTGCTGCCCCTCGTTCCCATGACGCTGCTGTTCAGGTACGCCGCGACACAGCTCGTGGACAGGCCGTTCTCGGTGCTGAGCCTGCGGGCGGCCGTGGACCTGGACGCGGCGGACGCGGCCGACGCCGTGGCCGAGGCGGCCGAGCTCGGGTTTGCCGAGGGCAGCGGAGGAGGAGGAGGAGGAGGAGGAGGAGGAGCCGCTGCTTCCTCGCCGCCTTGGCCTTCTCCCTCGCCCGACTCCCCTGCTCCGGCCCCTCCTCCTGTCGTCACGGCCCCGGCGGCCGCCTCTACTTTGTACCGCCAGCCCGCGATGGAGTTCGACGCCGGCGCGCACGACGCGCTCCTTGCCGAGGCGCGGCACATCGACAGTGCGCTGAGGGACGAGGAGGCGCTGCGGAGGGAGCTTGCCGACTACAACAGGTTTGGCATCGTCCAGCATTCGGGTGGCGGCAACAACCAGCGGCAGGACAGCACGCCGCGGCTCCTGGGGGCCGCGCAGGGCGTGTGGAGGCCCCGGAGGCAGAAGCCGTCGGGGGTCGAGGACGTGTAAACGAAAGAGTGAGAGAAGAAAAGCTCGAGGACGGAGCGATTTTCGAAGATAACGAGTGGCTTGCTCTCGTTGCGTCAGAATTGCTCGAACGAAGTACGGAAGGCGTCAACGATCTCGTCGCTCTTTCTCTCTTTTCTTTTCGCCTTTCTTCTCTTTTCCGAGCGCTGACGAGCTAATACACAAATTCGAACCGCTCGCGAGCAAAGAGAAAGGAAAAGAAGCCGAATTAGCAGTAGAAGAAGCAATGGCGGCTCCCTTGCACGCCCGAGGAGGGATAGCGACGGCGACGTCGACGTCCTTCTCCCCCTCCTCTGCTCCTTCTCGCATCGTCGCCTCGTCCAGAGCTCGCGTTCCTGTCGCCGCCACTGCGCGCAGCCGACCGCACGCGTCGATCTCCGCGGTGGCCTCGGCCGCGCCGCAGCCCAAGAGCTCGACCTCCCGATCCCCGCTCGCCGACAATGCTCGCCGCCGATCGCCTTCTTCCTCCTTCTCGACCACCGAGACCGCCGCCGTCGCGCAGGCCAAGCAGTCGTTCACCACGACCAAGGGCCCCTTCGCCGGGGTCACCAACGGGGACCAGTTCGCCGCAGTGCTCAAGGCCGGTGAGTTGTCGTTTCTCTTTCTTCTCTTGCTTTTTTTTTCAAACGAGGGCGGACGACGGAGAACGAAGGAAAAGAGAAAGAGCGCGTCTAAAAAGGAGAACGAGAGACGGCACCGAGAGGCAGCAAAACTCACCTTTGCTTCCTGTCACCCACCGCCACCCTCCTCCTCCCCTCTCCCCGCCCCCGAAAAATCAGGCGCTGCCGCGGGCAAGATCCCCCCGCAGCTCGTCGACGGCTTCCTCGACTTCTACGGAAACTACCGCGCCGCCGTCGTCAACTCCGGAGTCCAGGGAGCCGACGAGGCCGAGGTCGCGCGGGTCATGACCGCGATCGCCGACCGCGTGCTCGACCAGTTCGTGCACCCCTACGAATTCCCGAGCGCGCACGAGCGGATTCTGAGCCCGTACGACTACTACGCGTTCGGGCAGAGCTACGTGCGCAACCTCGTCGACTTTGACCGCAGCGCGCTGGGCCACCTCGACCGCTTCCGCGAGGTCGAGCGCCAGCTGGCGGCGGGGGACAACGTGGTCTTGCTCGCCAACCACCAGACGGAGGCCGACCCCGCGGTCTGGGCGCTGCTGCTCGAGGGCGCCGGGCTCGCCAGGCTCGCGAGCGACGTGGCCTACGTGGCCGGCGACCGCGTCGTGACCGACCCGCTCTGCAAGCCCTTCTCGATGGGGCGAAACCTGTTCTGCGTGCACTCGAAGAAGCACCTGGACGACGACCCGGCGCTCAAGGAGGAGAAGCAGCGGACCAACCGGCGGACGCTGGGGGCGCTGTCGAAGGCGCTGGGCATGGGCGGGCAGCTGCTGTGGATCGCGCCCAGCGGCGGGAGGGACAGGCCCGACGCCGCGACGGGCGAGTGGGCCCCCGCGGCGTTCGACCCCGCGGCCGTCGAGCTGATGCGGCAGCTGTGCGCGAAGGCGGCCCCCAGGGGGCACCTGTGGCCGCTCGCGATGGATTCCGGGAACATGATGCCGCCTCCCCCGGCCACCGAGAAGGCGATCGGGGAGCGGAGGCTGACGAATTTCGTCGGCGTGGGCATCTCGCTCGGGGAGGAGCTTGACCTCGAGGCGCTCGTCGAGGGCATCGACGAGAAGGACCGCGAGGCGAGGGCCGGGGCCGTGGCAGCCGCGGCCTTCTCCGCCGTATGCGAGCAGTATGACGCGCTGAAGAAGGCGATCCGCGGCGGAGGCGCGACTGCGGACGGGGCTTACTCGCAGCCGTGGAAGAATTAAAAACAAACAGTTTTGACATTTTCCCCCTTTTTTGGGAGAGAGAGAGGAGGGGGAAAACAAAAGGGTGAGAGGAATTTTGAGTTCTTTTTTTAGAACAAAGAGAGAGAGGAAGCGTGCAATCAGTCAGTTGCCGCCGCTCCTCTCTCCTATATTAACTATTTTTGAAAAGGAGAGGGAGAACCGCGAGGGAGAGAGAGGGAGGGGGAGAGAAAATAATTCGTGTGACTTGGGAGAGATAATACAAAACGTTTTTTTTTTTCTTTGTTACTTTTTTCATCCCTCTCTTTTCTCACCGCGGCAGCGGCGACGTCCCTCCGTTGGTGCTGCTCTTCCTCCTGCTGCTCGAGGCATGAAACAGCCTGCTCGGCGTCGCGGCGCTGGCCCTGGCCATGAGGCTGCGGAGCCGCAGGGCGGCCGGGGAGGGGCTCGCCGAGGCTGACGCTGCCCTTGCGGCGAAGGCGAACGCGGGAGCGGGAGAGGGCGCAGCGGCGTGGGAGGGGGAGGGCGCGAAGGCCGGGGCGGCGGCTGCAGCCGGCGTCGCCGCCAGAGCGACCGCGGGAGAGGCCGGTAAGGGGCGAGCAGAAGGAGCGGGAGACGAGATCGCATTTTGAGCAGCAGCAGCAGCAGCAGCAGCCCGAGGAGCGGGAGGCAGAGGGAGCGGCGGGGGCAGCTGCTGCTGCTGCTGCCCGTTTCCTCCTCCTGCTCCGTTCCCTCTCTTCACAGCCCGCTCCACCGCCCTCGCCAGCAGCGCCCCGGCCCCAAACCCGGGCGCCAGCCTCGCCACCGCGGCCCTGAACGCGGCCCGGGACGCGTCGAGCTCGGCGCGGGCCGCGGACAGGGCCTCGCCCTCGGCGGCGAGCGCGTCGGCCTCGGCCGCGAGGGCCGAGGCGCGGCGCCGCAGGGCGTCCTCGGCCATGCTGCTCCCGATCGCGTCCGATCTGGAAACGGCGATGGCAGCAGGAGCAGGAGCAGGAGCAAGACTGTCGCCTGCCGCTGCCTCGGCTTCCCTCGCTCTTCGGGAAACCTCTCTCTCCCTGGCGTCGAGTTCCCTCTCTTTCTCTGCGAGCGTCTCCTCCTGCCCCCGCGCCGTGTCCTCGAGCCTTCGCTCCTCGGCGACGGCAGCGGAGCGCAGGGCCGCGCGCTCCGCTTCGAGGGCGGCCCGGGCGGAGACGGCGGCGTCGGCGGAGGCCGAGGCGGCCACGAGCCTGCGCTCGAGCTCCGACGAGGCCTTCGCCGCGGCGGCAGCCTCCTTCCTCGCTGCCTGGACCGCCGCGTGCATCTCTTTCGAGGAGGACGACGACGACGAAGCCGCTGCTGCTGCTTCGATGGAAGAGGAGCCCGAGGAGTCCACCGCCTTCTCGGCCTCAGCCAAGGCCGAGACCGCGGCGCGGAGGCAGGCGGCGTGCGCGCGGACGAGCGACCGCGCGGCGGGGCCGAGCCCCGCGCGCGAGCCGCCGTTGCCGTTGCCCTTTGCCGCCGCCCCCCCTCCTCCGTCGGCCGCCTCTGCCGCCTCCGCGAGCTCCGCCGCGAGCCGCGCGAGACCCTTGGCCGCTCCGGGCTCCCCGTCGGAGATGGCATCTAGCGTCCTCGAAGCGAAGCCACTGCCGTCGTCGTCGGCGGCGGCGGCGGCGGCGGAGAAGCGGGGGAAGAGCGGGGAGGCAAAGGCCCTGATTCCAGGCGTGCGGCGGGCGGAGGGCGCCGGGGCGGCGGCGACGAGAGCGACGCGCGCCGCGCGAGGGGTCATCGTCGTCGCCGTCCCCGCTTCGAGCTGAAGCCCCTGGCGGGCTCCTTCAGAGCGAGCGGCAGTGCAGTCCCCTTGCTGCTGCTTGCTGCCGACCCCGAACGAGAAGAACCCGGCGCCGCGCGCGCCGCTTTCGCCGCCGGTCCTGCCCCGCGCCAGCCTCTGCAGCCGCTCGTTCTCGGCCTCGGCCCTGCGCAGCGAGACCTCCAGGGCCCTGACCCTGCGGGAGGCCTCGGCGGCGCGGGACAGGGCCGCGTCCTTGGCGGCGGAGGCGGCGGCGACGTCCTTCGCCGCAGCGGTGGCGGCGGCGGCGGCGCGGTTCTCCAAGGCGCCCCTCGCCCTCTCCGCCGCGGCGGCCCCGGCCTCGGCCCTCGCCGCTGCGGCCCTGAGCTGCCTCGCTTCCGCTCGGGCCAGGGAGGCGTCCGCCAGCGCCATGGAGGCCGCCCTCCGCGCCGAGCGGAGGCAGACGAGAGAGGCGTGGACAGCGTTGGCCGTCGAGGCCGCTCGCCTGTCGGCCTCTTCTTCTTCGCCGCTGCCGTCATCGTTTTCGTGCTGCTGCTGCTTCTTTTCCCGGCTGCCGTTTTGTCCTTCCAGAGACTGCAAGGAGGCGGAGGTCGTGAGCTGGATTTGGCCGCGGACGCCGAGTTCTGTGGAAGGAGAGAGAGAGAGAGAGGGAAGGAGAGAGAAGGAGAGAGAGAGGGAGAAAGAAGAGGAGGTGAGGGAGACAAAAAAGGACGACCAAGAAAGGTGGCTCTCCTCTCTCTCTTCTCTCTCTCTCTTTTTTCCCACGCCACTCTGTATCCTCACCCTCGAGCGCAGAGTTCAGAAACCGCGCCGCAGAGGAGGCCGTGGCCGGCGTGGCGAAAGGGCGCCTGCCGCCGTTTGACTCGTTGCCAAGGTTGGCGACGTTTCCGTCGTCGTTTTCTTCGTTTTCGTCGCCGGCGAGGTGTTCGGCGGTGGCGGCCTTTTTTTTTTTGGATTTGAGTGAGTTGCGCTTTCCAGGACGAGGTGAGTGTTCTTTTCAGCGCATCGACGGGCAAGAGCCTGGCTGTATCTCTCTATTTTGAGGAGCTTGAGAGGGAATGCGGAGAAGAAAAGAGGCGAATGGCGAGCGGGAAAAAAGGCGAGCGTCGTCGTCGTCTTTTTCAATTGGCGTCGAGAGCAAAAGAATGGTTTCACCCTTCCTTCTCGCCTTTCCGGCGCTTATCGTTCCCCCGCTTGTCGTTCTCTTTACCTTGAGCGAGGCCAGGGCCTTGTCGCTGCGCCTCATTGGGTGAATAAGAGAGGAGAGCATCCTCCGTCTCTTTGTGTGAAGCGAGCGAGAGCGATGAGAGACGAAGAGGACGGCGTCGTTGTCGCCCGCAGAAAAAAAAACTCGCCGCGGCGGGGCGTCGAAGTGGAGAACTGAACGAGGCCGAGCCCAAGGTCTGCTCGGGGCTGCACAACTCGAAACAACTTTCCTCTCTTTTTCTTTCGAAGACCTTCCCCCCAATCACGCCAAAATGAAGACGGTCGCTGCTTACCTCCTGGTGCGTTCGCCGGAAGCCATCTTCAAGAGATGCAAGATCGTCATCTCCCCGGGAGCATGGCGCTGTCATCGTGGCGATTCTTGTCCTGAAGAGCCCGGCGCAGGGCCTGGAAAGGGGGGTCGCCGGCGTCGATCGCGCGTCGGCGGCGGCGGCTGCTCCTCCTCCTCCTCCGATCGGGGAGTGCTCTTCTCTCGCTCTCTCTCTTGCTTACCCTCCTCTCTCTCTGCCTCACTCGCGCTCGAATTCACATCAACAACGATCCCACAGGCCCAGCTCGGCGGCAACGCCTCGCCCAAGGCCGCGGACATTGAGAAGATCCTCTCGTCCGGTGAGTGCGAGTTTAGTGTTTTTTTGATTCCGTCCGCGTCGGCAAGAGTGGGCCGATCGAGCCGGCAGGGGTGATGGCCAGCCCCCCTCTTCGAGCCCGCTTCACCTCCTGGCCCCTCGCCTTGTGCTTCTCTGGATCGTCGGAGAACAGAGATCGGGACGTCATCAAAGCTTTGATCAGCACCGGCGACGTCCTCGTTGCATTCGACGAGGACGAGGACGCGAAGGGGAGAGAGGCCGACCGACGACGATGCTCTTGCCTGCTTGCTTGCTCTTGCTTGCCTTCTGCTTGCCTTTGCATCTCTTCTCCCGCCCCCGCCTCCAAGCTCAGGGGAACAGCTCTCGCCCTCCAGATGCCGCGACATCGAGGGCAACGTCGTCAGAGCTCCGTAGAGGTCGAAAGATCGCATCCCGCGCGACGAGCCGAGGCGGAACGCGGGCGCGATTGATGGCCTTTTTGACCAGCAAGCGGTCAAGCAATCGGCCGCCGCGACCGATCGCGTTGCTCTTCTCCGACTTCGACCTTGTCGCCGCCGCATCCCGCTCTTCCCGCTCTCTCCCTCGCGCTCTCTCCCTTCTCATTCCACTCGCCTTCTCATTCCACTCACCAAAAACCTTCAATTCCAAACCGACCGAAAAACACCGCAGTCGGCGTCGAGGCCGACGCCGAGCGCGCCGCCCTGCTGCTCAAGGAGCTCGAGGGCAAGGACGTCGCCGAGGTCATCGCCGCTGGGCTCACCAAGCTCGCTTCCGTCCCTTCGGGAGGCGGTGGCGGCGGCGGCGGCGGCGGCGGTGGCGGCGGCGGCGGCGGCGCTGCCGCCGAGGAGAAGAAGGAGGAGGAGAAGGAGGAGGAGGAGGAGGGAGACGACGACATGGGCTTCTCGCTCTTCGACTAGAAATTTGTTTTTTTAACAAAAACATTTTTCTTAGTTTTCCTCGCTCACCCCCCCCCCCCAAATCTGACTGTCTTTTTTCTTCCTTCATTTGAAAAAAATGAAAGAGAGTGAGGGCTTAATGCGCTGGGGCGTTGTCTGTTTGTTTGTGTAAAGCTCGATGTGACGTTCGCTTCGGTGCCTTTGCGGCCACCCCTCTCTTTTTTTTGCTCAAATAATCTCTTGTTGCTTTTTTGTTTTTCTTTTCAGTGCTCTATTTCTCTCTCTCTTTGATTTTACAGAGTCCGCCGCGGCACCAGCCTCACGGCGGCGTCCACGAGCCGGTAGTTGAAGACGGCCCTGGAGCGCGGAGGCAGCGCCGCGAACAAGGGCGTCGTCGAACCGAGAGAGAGAGGCGCGAGCGACGGCGCTGCTGGCGTTGGTTCTTCTTCTCCCACTCGTTGCCTCGTCGGCGTCGCCGTCGCCATCGTCGCCGTCACCCCTCTCCTCACGACCAGCACGCCACTGACGTCGATCGCGGCGCCCGAGGCCAACGGCCGCGTCGTCAGCTCGACGCTCGCCGCGGAGCGCAGGGCGGCGAGCCACGGAGGAGGAGAATGAGAAGAAGAGGAAGAAGAAGAGCCGCCGGGCTCGCTCGCTTCTTCCTCTCCACATTCTCCGTCGTCGTCGTCGTCGCCGTCGCCTCCGGCTCCGGCTCGCCCCTCGTCCCCCGGGACGCAGTCCGTCCTCGCCACGACGCATGAAGCCTTGGCGCCCAGAACCTGGCAAGCGACGAACCCTTCCCACTCGCGCGCGTCCCTCGCCGCGGCCTGGAGGGCCGAGAGCGAGTCGAAGACGAGCACCGTGTTGTTTCCGTTCTCGCTTTCGTCCTCGCCTCTGTCACCTTCTTCTCCGATGGCCTTCTGGATCGCCTGCGCCGCCCTCCTCAGCCCCGTGGCGCCGCACGACTGCATCCGCATCGAGTCGGGCATCCACAGCGCGTCGTCGTCCCACAGGGGGACGACCTCGAGCGACAGCGGCGTCAGGGACGCGAGGCCGAGCTTCCTCAGGACCGCCTCGTGGTGCGGCCCGGACTCTGCCGTCGCGACCAGGACGACCCTCTGGCCGTCCCTGAGGCACTTGAGCAGCAGGTGCGATACCACGAAGGCCGCGTCCGCGCCCAGGGAGTCGGAGACGAGGACGAGGCCCTGGAGTTTCGGGGAGGAGGAAGTAGAGGTCGAAGGAAGGCGAGTTGACGTCGAGCCGATGCCTGCTCTCGTCGCTGCTGCTGCTGCTGCTTCCGCTGCTCCTGCGATGATTGCACCTGCAGAGCCGAGGGAGACGGGATGCGGGAGCACTGCCGCGAGCGCGGCGTCCATCTTGGTGTTCGGATGGGGACGATTACGCGAGTGCCAGAAGAGTCGAACGAGAAATTTTAGTAAAACTCGAGGGAAAAAATATTGAAACGCAGATGAAACCGTTGCTCATTGTTTTTTCCTCGTTGTTTCTTCGCGAGGGGGGGGCTCGAGCACCCAGCACCCACGTCTTCGACTTCTCGGCGTGTCACTCTCTGCGCTCTTCGCGTGATATTACTCTGCCTCGTGCGCGACGGCGAGAGAGAACAGAGAAAAAGAGCGAGAAAACCGGGAGGAAAGGAAGAGCGCAGACACATCGATGGCGCCGACACCGGCACCGGCTTCGGCGCGGAGCTCCCTGCTCCGCGTGCCCCTCGTCCCGCTCCCCGACGACGCACCGCTTCTCGGTGAGCACAGAGCAAACGTTATAGCTTTGTCCCTGCGTTTCGAAACGGGCTCATCGGGCTCGACTCACCTCGAAAACGAACAAAAGCGGAAAAAAACTCAAGCAGGTGGATTCGACGACGACGATGACGACGACCTCGGCCTCGGCGTCGGCACTCGCGTCGCAGCGAGGCCCTGGGGCGCAACCCAGACGGCCGGCGGCCGCGACGACGGCGGCGCGCCCTTCTTTCGTCATGCACATGCTGAGGAGGAGGAGGAGGAGGAGGCCACGACGAGTGGAGGCGGAGGCCTCGGCGGCAGCTACAACAACGAGAGCCGGGACTCTGAAGAGGACACCTCGACGGCCGCCGGCCTGCTTGCGAGCGGGGGGCGCGCCCTCGCCGCGGCGCTGGCCGCGGCCGCCGGGGTGCGGCCCCGCGGGGGGGGTCAGCGGAAGCAGGGTCCTCCGGGCCGACGAGGAGGCTCCTTCCAGCCGACTCGGCGGCGGAACCGGAGCGAGAGCGGAAGCGGAAGGAGCGAGGGCGGAAGCGGGGGGAGCCGGGGGAGCGAAGAGAGCGTGCCGTGGTGGCGCGGGGGGTCGCACGCGAATCACGTCTTTACTCGCGCCGAGCGCGCCGCCGCCGCGGAGTTCGAGTCTGTGGACTACCTGCCGCCGGACTCGAGGGTCTACCGGAGGTGGCTGGCTGCGCAGCCTCACGGGTGAGGAGTTTTGTTTTCTTTCTTCACTTTTTTTTCGTTTTTTTTCTTTTCACCTCGAAACCCTTTTTCGCTCGAAAACTCGAAAACTCAAAAACTCGAAAAATTGAACCAAAAAAAAGTCGCCAATGGGACCGCTGGCTGATGATGGGCCTCATCGGCGTCTCCGTCGGCGCCCTCGCCTCCCTACTCAAGGCCGGCATCGCGGTGCTCTCCGCGGCGAGGTTCCGGGGCATCACCCGGCTGCTCTCTTCCTCGGCCCCGGCCTCCACGGCCTCCTCCTCCTCCTCGGCGGCGGCGAGCCTCGCTCTGGCATGGCTCTACGGCGCAGGCTTCACCGCGCTGGCCTCTGCCCTCGCCGCCGCGCCCGTGATCCTGTTCGCACCGGCTGCAGCTGGCGCGGGAGTCGCCGAGGTCATGGCGGCCCTCAACGGCGTCGTCGTGCCGGCGGCGTTCTCGCTGCGCACGCTCGCGGCCAAGCTGGTCTCGGCGGCGCTCGCCGTCGGCGGAGGGCTTCCCGTCGGCGCGGAGGGCCCCATGGTCCACATCGGCGCGCTTGTGGGAGGCGGCCTCTCGCAGGGAACGTCGACGACGCTCAGGGCGACGTCCCCCTGGTTCGCGCGGTTCCGAAACCCCAAGGACAAGCGCGACTTCGTCGCCGCGGGCACCGCCGTCGGCATCGCGGCGGCCTTCGGCGCGCCCATCGGGGGCTTGCTGTTCGCGTTCGAGGAGCTGTCGGTGCCGTTCTCGGCGGCCCTGGCGGCGCAGATCTTCTTCGCGTGCGTCGCTGCCGTGCTCACCGTCGACACGCTGCGGTCGGCGGGGCTGGCCGCGGCGGCCGGCGGGGGCGGGGAGGGCAGGGCGCTCTTTGGCCTCTTTGACGGCGCCGCCTCGACGGTGCTCTTCGAGGTCCGGACGCAGCTGGCCAACCACGTGGCTTCCATGCTCCCGGCGGCGGCGATCGGCGTGGCCTGCGGGCTGCTGGCCGTCGCGTTCACGAGGGCGATCCTGCGCGTGGCGCTGTTCCGCAGGGACGGGGGCGGCAGCGGCGGGGGCGGGGGCGGCGGGGGAGGCGG
>Ga0210003_1002121_pt1 | contig 16969 bp, 14 predicted proteins | sample LantaG_FD_182804 | JGI IMG/M metagenome (GOLD analysis project Ga0210003, IMG submission 182804) | Deep subsurface microbial communities from Baltic Sea to uncover new lineages of life (NeLLi) - Landsort_02402 metaG (SPAdes) (version 2) | ecosystem: Environmental > Aquatic > Marine > Oceanic >...
CCTCTGGTTGTAGACCTCCCCGGCACAGACCTCCCCGGCACAGACGGCGAGCAGGCGAGCGTCGTGCTCTTGCCCTGTCCCCTTCGCCGCCGCCACGAGGCCGACGACCCCACCGCCTGGATCCGCGACCTCGACTTCACCCCTTTTGGCAACCGGCCGCGGATCGTGATCGCCCACGGCAGCACAACCGTCTTTTCAGGGGGCGGCTCTGCCGGGAGTGCCGCGCGGGCTACCGGCCCGGGCAACACCACCCAGGCAGACGACGAGGACCCCGCCGTCACGGCCGTCAACACGCTCGCTCTCGACCGGCTGCCGGGCACCGAGATCGACTACCTCGCTCTCGGCGACTGGCACGGCTTCCTCGCCGCCGGCCCCAAGGCCTGCTACAGCGGCGCCCCCGAGATCGACCGCTTCCCGAAGCCGGGCCAGCAGCCAGGACACGTGGCGGTGGTAACGGTCTCTCGCGGGGGCGAGCCGCGGGTCGAGCAGGTGGCCACCGGCCGGTTTCGCTGGCTTGTAACCGCGATCGCCCTCGGCGACGAAGGGCCCAAGCAGCTCGACGACTGGCTCACCGAAGCCACCCGGCCGGCCGCTGCGGGCGAGGCCAGCTTCGACGCGTGTCTGGCAAGGCTCGAGGTGAGCGGCAGCGTGTCGCTCGCCGAGCGGGCCGAGTTCGACCGGATCGTGGAATCGTGGACGGCCCGGCTCCTGCGGCTCGATCTCGACGACCAGACCGTCCTCGCCCCCTCGCCCGCAGAAATCCGCGACCTCGCGGAGCGGCCCGGCGACCCGATCATCGCCCGCGTGGCGGCTGAACTCGTGGCGATGCTCGAGGGCCAGACTCCGCGGAGCGGAGCGAGCGAATCGGCCACAGGTCTGGCCGTGGCCGCGGGTTTCGAGCTCGCGGAATCCGCCCCCCTCGATGCCGACCTGGTCCGCCGCGCCATCCACATCCTCCACGCCCTCGTCACAGCCGGCGATGCAGCCGACGACTTTGGCCTGGCCCAGGCTGCCTCGGAGGCTTTGCCCAAGCCCCACGCCGCCGTGCTGCTCGCCGGAGCTGAGCGATGAAACTTCTCTCCGTGGCCGTCGAGAACTACCGTGTTCTCAAGACTGCACGCCTTGCCTTTGACCCGGCCCGCACGGTCGTCGGGGGCCCCCAGGAAACGGGCAAGAGCACGCTCGTCGAAGCGATCCATCATGCCTTCTTTCTGAAGAGCCGGGGCACGAGCAATGTTCACAAGTCGATGCAGTCCGACCTGCACGGAGGCCAGCCCACCGTCACGCTCTCGTTTGAGACCGGCGGCAGGCACTACACGATCACAAAAGTGTTCGCCGGAAATGCGGCGGCTTCCACGACGATGCTCACCGACGAGGGACCGGCCGCAGGCGTGGCGGCGGGTGGGGCGGTCGGTGGGGGCGGGGTTGCCGCGGGCGGGCGGACGCTTCGCGGCGACGAGGCCGAGACGAGGATCCATGACCTGCTGCGGGCAGAAAACATCGGCAGCCGCACCGTCGACAGCCGGCTGAAGATGCAGTGGTCCCACCTCTGGGTCTGGCAGGGCACATCGGGCCACGACCCCGTGAGCCATGCCAACTCTGAAAAGCCCGCCGAGCAGCTCCGCGACCGGCTGGGCCGGCTCGGCGGAGGCGGCGTGCTCGAGTCGTCGCTCGACGCGAGTGCGGCCCGAGAGATCGTCGCCCGCCACGCGGCGATTTTTCGCAACGACGGCGGGATCAAGACGGGCTCCGAACTCGCCCGAGCCGACGAGGAAAGCCAGCAGGCAGAGGGGGCTTTTGCTACGGCCACCGCGCTTGTGGGCAGTCTCGACGCCGCCGTAGACACAATCGACCTCGCCGACCGCACGATTACCACCGCGCAGGCGAAGCTCGCGACAACCTCCGACGAGCTCAAGGCCGTCGGCGACACGATCCGCTTGGTCGGCGATCTGCGGATCCGGCTGGCGGGGGAGGAAGCCGCCGCCCGTGAGGCCGAGGCCGCCCGCGACGAGATCGTGAAGGCCGACGCCGAAATTACAGCCTGCGATCGGGAACTCGCGCGGCTGGCGGAGTCGATCGAGCCGGCCACCACACGGCTTGTCGAACTGGCCGACGCCGAGCAGGCAGCCTCCGATGCCCTCACCGCCGCGTTCGACGCCGTGGACTCAGCCAGCACCCTCCAGCAGGAGACCGCCACGACCGTCGCCCTGCTCGAACTCTGCGAGCAGCGGGCCCGGCTCACAGTGGAACAGCTCGGCCTCGGCGGCCGCTGCAGCCGGATCGATGGCCTCCGTCGGAAGGTCGCGACCCTGGAGGCCGAGCGAAACAAGCTCGCCGCGATTACGGCAGATGACGTAGCCAGGCTCGACAAGCTCGAGCGGGCCCGCGACGCCGCGGCCGCTACGCTTGAGGCGATCGCGACAAAGGTGGAGATTGTGTCCGGGGCCGGTCCGGCCTCACTCGCCGGCGAGCCGCTCGCCGCGGCGGCGGCCGTGACGATCACCGCCGAGAGTGAACTGGTCGTGGGCCCGCCCGGTGGGGAGACGATCCTCAGGATCTCGCCTGGCGGCGGCCGGTCGCTCGCCGACGCGACCCGGGCGAGCCAAGCTGCCGAACGGGATCTGGCCGCCGCCCTCGACGGCCTCACCATCGACTCGGTCGCCGAGGCTCGGCGGGTAAACGCCCGCCTCCAGGCGATCGCGGCAGACATCGAAGCCCAGCAGGGGGCGATCGACGGCCTCGGCGGCGACCAAGCCCACCGCGAACTCGAATCGCTCACCACCAAGATCACGAGCGTGGAAGCCGAGATCCGTCGTCGCGGCGGCGAGGGCTTGGATCCCGATCCCACGCCGATCGCGGCGGCTGGCTTCCAGTCTTCCGACGGCTCCGCCAGCGATGCCGACCCGGCCGACACCGCGATCCGGCGGGCCGAAGCCGCCAAGGCCGCCGTACACACCCGCCTCGTCGCCTCCCACGCTGCCCGCGACCAGGCCTCCGCCGACGCCGCCCGTGCCAGCACCGCAGCGACCGCAGCCCGCAAGCGGCATGAGCAACTCACCGCCACCCGCAGGCAGGTGGCCGACTCAATCCAGACAACCCGCGGCACAATCGATTCGCTGGAAGCCCGCCGCGATCTGCTCGTCGAACGGTTTGGGGTCGACCGGGCCGACGCGATTCGCCAGCGATCCGAGGCCGCCCGCACGACCGCCGCGGCAACCAAGGCCACGCACGACAGACTCACCGCCCTCACCCCAGACACGCTCGACCGCGAGCAGACCCGGCTCGAACGGGCGGTCTCCAACCTCCAGTTGCAGCGGCACGATGCCGAGATCAAGCGGGACGTGGCCAGGGAACAGCTCCGCCGCGAGGGCACGGTAGACCCGCGGGAAGACGTAGCCAGAGCTGCCGTCCGCCGCCGGATCGCCGCGGCCAAGCTCTCGAGCACCCGCCGCGAGGCCGACGCGATCAAGCTTCTATCCAGGCTGTTCACGGCGAAGAAGGAGGAGGTCGAGTCACAGTTCGTCGCACCGCTCACCAGCCGCGTCGCCGACTACATGCGAACGCTCTTCGGCCCCGACACAGCCGTCGACATTACCTATGCGGGCGGCCGATTCGAGAAGCTCTCAGTAGCTCGGGGCGAGTTTGGGAATGTGACCTGGGATTTTTCCCAGCTCAGCGGCGGCACAAAAGAGCAGGTGGCCGCGGCCTTCCGGCTGGCCATGGCGGAGATTCTGGCCGAAGGCCACAACGGCACGTTGCCGATCATCTTCGACGACGCCTTCACCAACGCCGACGACGACCGACAGCAGAAGCTCCAGCGGCTCCTCGATCTGGCCGCCGACCGCGGCCTGCAGGTGATCGTGTTCTCGTGCACCCCCGACGACTACGCCGGCCTGGGCGCGTGCCATGTTGCCCTCTCGAACCCGATCAGTCCGCGGGGTTTCGCCTCGGCCTGATGCGGGCAGCCGCCTTGCGGCGGCAGCTGCCTTGAGCACCACCTGGGACAACGGGTTTCGTTTCGTAAAACACGCGGTCGAATGGGGCCTGGCAACGGCCGCCGCTCGTCCCAAGGGCCCGGTAGCTCGCCCGCCGTCGCTGCGGGTAAAGACGATGCGACGTCTGCTCACGCCTGTTCGTAAGCGTTTAGAAAGTCTTCCCGCGAGATTGAACTCTGACGGCAGATCACTCGGAGCGTCGAGGACTTGATCGTCTTGTGATTTGGAAGAGTCAGAGGCGTTTTTGTGCCATCGTTATTCACCCGAACCATTGCGATGTGCTCACGCTCGCGGATGAGTAGGAATCCTAGAGCCTCGAGTGCCGCAACCACCCGCGGCCTCGACGCGTCTTTAGGGAATCTGGCCATTAGTCAGCGTTCACGAGTTCGGTCTCTGTCATGAAAGCGTGCAGGAGCGGCGAGTCCTCCGCGAATGCATCCTTCCCGAAGGTTTCAATGTGAAAGCGGATCGCTGACTGAACGTCGGCGAGCGCTTCATCGGCTGTGTCTCCCTGGCCCACGACACAGCCGGCAAACCCGAGGGGGTATGCAACAAACCCATCTTCATGCTGCTCGATGATGATTTTGTATTTGGTCGCGCTCATGGTGGTCTCCACGTGGGTATGCAGGACACTTGCACTTTATGATCGTTCCGCCCTACCAGCAAGTGCGACTATTGAGTCGCACAGCCATTGATCATTGATCACGACTCCCCACGGGCTCGACACGGGCCCGCTGGCTGGGCGTGTTGGTACCAGTAGGATTTTCGCGGTCGTCGCGGTCACTGCTCGCTCGGCTCAAAAAAGCCGGTTTTTCCCAGGTGTAAGCAACCGGGAATAGCAAGTTCTTCGTACCGCTCGCAGATGAGCACCGGCACGACGGGGCGTGTGCTCGAAGCCAGGGGCGCCGCGTGCGGGGCTCCTTACGTGGGAGCACCAGGCTGGATTCGGCTGCTTTGAATCTGACGAGCAGTCTGCCTCAGGCTAACCATCGCTGCAGATCGGCGGAGTTCGCTCGATGAAGTCCGCCGAGAGGCAGCACAGTCTTGTGGCCCTGGCCCCGTAGTCTTCTCTTCCACAAACGCCCGTCAGTGGCCGTCAGGGGCCATCAACCCTTCAAGGCGCCCGCAAACAATCCCCAGACGTCCGAAACGACACCAAAAATCAGTACCCCCGGCAGGGATCGAACCTGCGACCTACGGTTTAGGAAACCGTCGCTCTATCCACTGAGCTACGGGAGCAAATGCGTTTTTCCTCGGAAAACCGAGGTCTTTTACGATCGCAGTTTAGGGAAGGGGGAGGCGACCAACAAGGATTCCCCATAATGCTCCCCCAAACTGGACCCCACCGGGAGGGCATGGCGGCGGGCAGACGAGCTTCGTCAGCCCGTCTTCTTCACCTTCCGGTAGCCCGCGACTTCCGGACTGCGGGGCGGTGGTTCGCACTGCAACAGGTGGTGCGGGAATGGATGAGCCGGAGCTCAGAGTCTCGGTGAACGCCCTAACGCCGGTCTCGAAGCCCGTCTACGCGGAAGCGTGATCGACGGTGGGAATAGGGCCGGGGTCGCCTCAGTTTCCGAGTTTTGTCCGACAGCGCATGATCGAATTATGGTTATGCAGGTGGGTGATCAGATTGAGCAGGAACTACGGCGGCTCGCCGGTCATCAGGGGCGTGCCTTGGCTGACGTCGTCGAAGCAGCCCTGCGAAGCTACATCGAGACGGAAGCGATTACCGACATCGAGTCCGCCGACATTGCCGCCACCCAGATAGCCCTCTTGCTGGAGTTGCCAGAAATCGAGGGGGCTGAGGGGGACTGCCAGACGCCCGGGGCCGATGCGAAGGGCTGAAGTCTGGTGGGCGGAACTGGCGGCCTCCGGTTGGGCCGCGTCCGGTCGTCGGGCTGTCACCGGTGACCGTAACGTCCCGCCAGGATTCCTTCGAACGACAGATCTTCATCGAGCGTCGGCCAGTGCAGCCCAAAGGGCGAGATTTCGATCCGGCCCACTTCTTCCTCGACGGCCGACTCCAGCCGTGGGTTGCCCTTGGTGGGAAAACTCACCTCATGGCCGCTGGCGAACCTGACGAAGATCATTCCTCCCTGATGCCATGCCTTCAGGGCGCGGTCAGCCAAGGTGCTCGGCCCATTTTTGTTTGATGAGTTCGAGATGGTCATGGATGAGATCCTCCGCTCGCGAGAGCTCCCTGACATTCAATCCGACTGATTCACGCAGTTCCACGTCCGGCTCGACAACGAACACCGCTTCACCCCCGGCCCTGCGTACATGGATGTGGATTGGTGGGTGGTCGTTGCTGTAGAAGAAAAACGAGTAGCCGTCTTGTTCGAAGATCTTCGGCATCAACCAAGTTTACCCGGACGCTCGGCCTTAGATCAGTGAACACTCTGACGCCGGTCGCAGAGCCGCTCTACGCCGCCGTACAAAAATACCGAGGCTTCTCGTGCGTACGCCTTTAACTAAGAAACTTTTTAGGAAACCGTCGCTCTATCCACTGAGCTACGGGAGCAAATGCGTTTTCCCTCTGAAAAACAAGGGGTATCGATCGGCATCTTACGGAGAAGGGGGAGGCGACCGGCAAGGATTCCCCAAATGCTCCCCAAACTGGCCCCCCTGGGAGGGCATGGCGGCGGGCAGTTGAGCTTCGTCAGCCCGTCTTCTTCCCTTTGCCGTCCGGCTGATCCCGTAGAGCCGGCAACAGGGCCTCACGGTCGGCTTCGGTCATTCCGCCGACCCGTTCCAAGACGGCGTCCAGTTCGGTCAGGCCCGTGCGGCCGGGGCTCAATGGGCAGGTGAAGACGCTTACCCGCGTCATTGAGCAGCCATAGTTTGAGTTGGGTGCGACAGGGTTCGTGGTATGGCTCTACGAGGGTGAACCCCTCGCGCTGCCGGATCGGGCAGGTCGGGGCAGGCGGGACATCAACGGCACCTCCTGTGCAGTGAGTGGCGTGCGGTGGGAATCGTGCGGCGGGAATGAAAGTCAACCATTCCCCCGGACGCGATCACATGAGCGGATGATGAGGTTTATGGGCGCATTGCGTTTGGAATTCATGAGGAAGCGGCACGGCGGCGGCAGACCGACCAGGCGAGGCCCGTGATGCCCAGCGCGGCAAGGGCCACGGTCGAGGGCTCGGGCACGTATTGCACGACGGCGCCCGAGTCTTCGGCGATGTAGAGCACGTTGCCGACCAAGGCGAGGCCCTCCTGGTTCACGCCCGGCAGCGTCCACTCCTCGATGAGCGAGCCGTCGATGTTCATGGCCCGCATGAGGTTCGGCTCGTCGTAGATCGCAAAGAGCACGTCGCGGTCGCGGTCGTAGTGCAGGCCGGAGAGGTCGTTGCGGACAACCGGTTGGAACGAGTCGACGAACGTGACGGCCGGGCTCGTCGGGCTCGAAAGCAGCGGCAGCGAGAACTTGTAGATCGTGCCGTTCTGCTGGAGGCCGGCGTAGAAGAGGCCCCCCTCGGCGTGGAGCGGGTCGGGCACGAAGGTGAGGGCTTCCAGGCCCTGACTAGCCGCGCCGGTCATCCATGGGCGCAGATCGAATGTCCGCGTGACGGCATTTCCCCTGATGTTGAACTCCGCGATCCCGTTGGGATGCTCGAGGCCGATATAGAGGAAGTCGCTGGCCGGGTCGGCGAAGGTGATGCCCTCCAGGTCGCCGGCAACTTCTGTAACCTCGAAGCCGGTGCCTGCGGTCGTCATCGAGAAGAGGCTGGGGGGAATGGCCGGGCTGCCGTCGCTCACGCCATAGAGCCGCTGGAGGCGGGGATGCCAGACGAGGCCGCTCGGTTCGTATTTGTTCGTGACAGTTCCCGTGACGATCGTGAAGTTTGCCGCACCGATCGACGTGCCGGGGGTGTCCCAGGGGAAGGGTTGACCGGTGCCGAGGGGAAACGTGGTGGCGGAGGCGACACCGCCGACTAAGACAACGGCCAGAGCGATGACAGAGGCGAGGCAGCCGTAACGGGAAAACCAGGAAGGCCAACGGAAGATCATGATCGCAGGATAGCCCGGCCAATGGCACGTCCGCAACGATTACCGAGCTGATGAGCAGCTCGTGAGCCGCGTGCTCCTGTCTCCCGGCCCGCACCAGGCCTTTCCCGGCCCGCATGGCTTCCCCCTCCGGAGTGGCCTTTTTCTAGAGTTTGCGCGGAGTCTCTCCGAGTCCGGCGTTCTAGCGGTTTTGTCGTGACCCCGAGCGCGGCCAGATGGACGTGAGTGATTGGCCGGGCCGGCAGGAACGCCGGCGGGGTGTCACACGCTGCTTCGGCGACAGCCGGCACGAAGACGCTGTCGGTCACGCATGCGTGCAGGTGCACGAGGTGGTTGAGCGTTGAGCCGAAGCGGTGCATGAAGGAGATGCCACCGAGCCGTGGCCGGGCGGAGGCGGCTTCGCGCGGGAAACCCTGTGACCGCGGCGACCATGGGCGGTCCGGCGGATGGACGGCAAAAGTCAACATCTGTGCACTATCTGCCCTCAGTGCAGAGAGGGGCCAATATCTGAGCGGCCCGAGCGGCACCGCCGCAGCGAACGCTATCATGGGGGCGTTTGGCCCGAGCCAGCCAGCCCATCTGCGGCCTGGCCGCATCGGTGCCAGGCGGCACCCAGGAGACCCTTCCGTGGCACGCGCAGCACTCGCTCTCGAAGACGGCACAGTTTTTTCTGGTGACTCGTTCGGGGCCACCGGCACCGTCTCGGGAGAGGTCTGCTTCAACACCTCGATGACCGGCTACCAGGAGATCCTCACCGATCCCTCATACCGCGGGCAGATCCTCACGATGACCGCGCCCCAGATCGGCAACTACGGAGTCAACCCTGCCGACGTCGAGAGCGGACGGCTCCAGATGGCTGGCTTCATCGTCCGCGAGGCCAGCCGGGTCGCGAGCAACTTCACCGCCACCGGCACGCTCGGCGACTACCTCGCCCAGGCCGGCGTCGTGGGGCTCTCCGGTATCGACACCCGTGCCCTCGTCCGTCGCTTGCGAATCCGCGGTGCGATGACCGGCGTGCTTTCGAGTGAGGTGCTCGACGCCGGAAAGCTCGTCGCTCTCGCCCGCGGGGCGTTGCCGCTGGTGGGCCGCGACCTCGTGGGCGAAGTCATGCCCGACGCGGCCACGCTCTGGACCGAGCAGCTCGCCGAGTCGGCCATGCCGCTCTTGCAACCTGCCGAGGGGGGAGCCTTACCGAGCCGCCCAGGCACGAGCCCGACCAAGCGGGTGGTCGCCCTCGACTATGGAATGAAGTGGAATATCGCCCGCCACCTTGCGAGCGTGGGTTGCGATGTGACCGTGCTCCCCGGCCGCGCCAGCGTCGCTGAGGTGATGGCTCACAAGCCCGACGGCGTCTTCCTCTCGAACGGCCCGGGCGACCCAGAGGTGCTCGGCTACTGCGTTGATACCGTCCGCGGACTGATCGGCAAGGTGCCACTGTTCGGCATCTGCCTCGGCCACCAACTCCTCGCCCTTGCCTGCGGCGCGAAGACCTTCAAGCTCAAGTTCGGCCACCGCGGCGCGAACCAGCCGGTGATGGATCTCGACACGGGCAAGGTGGAGATCACCTCCCAGAACCACGGGTTTGCCGTGGACGAGGAGACGCTTCCAGCGAATCTCGTGGTAACCCACCGGAATTTGAACGACGGCACGATTGAAGGGCTGAGACACCGCTTTGAACCTGCGGCGAGCGTGCAGTATCACCCGGAGGCGGCCGCCGGGCCTCATGATTCCGCCTACCTCTTCAACCGCTTTCGCGGGATGTTGGCGTAGGCGTTGGCACGCTGAAATGGGGCCGGAGAACCCGCACGGTCGTCATAATCCCGTGCGTGATCAGGTTTTGCCTCCAGCGGCGGCGGATCGAGAGCGGCCAGAGAGAAGATTTTTTTGACATGCCCCTCCCGCATGCCAGAGTTAGAAGGAGCCACGGCAGTTGCCGTGGGCCCCGCCGGCCCCCCCGGCGGCCCGCCTGCCTGTCCCCTCAGCCTCTTCGAGGAGTTCGCCATCATGTCACGTGTTTCCTTCCTTTCTGCTTGCGGCCTGGCCGCGTTGCTCTTCGCATGCAGTTCGGCCGACGCCGGCCTGCGTCACCGTCATGCCCATGCCGCCGACCCGAGCTGCGGCTGTGACACCGGCTGCATTGAGCCAGGGTGCTCGGCCTTCGAGCCGGTCTGCGGTGCGATGGAGCCGAGCTGCGGTGCGGCCCCATGTTTCGCCGAACAGCCCTGCATCAAGTACCACCACAAGCACGCCCACCGGCACAAGAAGGCCGCTGGCTGCTGCCCCGAGCCGACCTACGAGACGGTCCTGACTCCGACGAGTCCCGAGACCTGCTGCACGGTCGCCGTGCCGGTCTGCCTGCCTGCCTGCTGCCAGGGCTGCCCCTGCGAGTCGTCGCGGTGCACGCTCTTGGGCTGCGGCCAGGTGCGGTACGACTACGCCTGCGGCTGCTCGGTGATCGTCCGCTTCCAGAAGAGTGGCGACATTCTCGTGATCTACGAAGGCTTTTAGTTGTCTGCTTCGGCAGCCACAGAATCCCCGGGCTCGCGCCCGGGGCTTGTATGACCGTGCAGAATCCCCGGGCTCGCGCCCGGGGCTTGTATGACCGTGCAGAATCCCCGGGCTCGCGCCCGGGGCTTGTATGCGGATCTTGAGCGTGGCAGCCAGCGATTGCCGCGGCCTCGATCCCGGTCGGCTTACCCGCGGTGATCGCCGCGGCGCAGCCGCGTAAAGAGGCTGCGGTAGTCACTCGGCCGAACGCTCAAGACTGACGGCCCGACGACTCCGCCAGCTTCGTGCAGATCCTCCTCGATCACAACCATGTCGGAATCGTCGATCTCACCGTCGTCAGCCACGGCCACGCCAGCCTGCTCATCGGTGTCGGCCGGCTCCGCGACCGGCGTTGGCCCGGATGCAACCGGGTCCTGACGATCGGTCGGCTCCGCGGTCGATTGGCCGACGTCTTCCTGGGTGATCGTCGCGAGCACTCGCCCGAGCGTCTGGCCTTCGCGGCTGGCCACGTGCCGGCAGCCACGGAAGTCGTCGGGGCCGCGTATCAGTTGCCGCTCCCCCGCCTGCTCCTCGCTCGCGAAAAACTCCTCGAACGGATCGGTCGCCGCATCGAACACGAGTTCCACGTCGGGGCCGCCCCAAGGATCGGTCACGCCCGCGACCGTCTCCGCCTCGCCGGCGTGATCAACGAATAGCCCTTCGTCGCCGGCACCGAACTCGATCACAGCCAGGTCGTCACCACTAAAGTCGTCGTCGCCTGCCGGCGTCCGCACCGGGGCTATGTGTGACGGCCTGCTGCGTGGTGCAGCATCTGGCTCGAGCCCCGCCGGCGCCGGCAGCCGCTGGATCACCCGCCAGGCCGAGGCGATATCGGCCGGTGTCACCAGCCGGTTCGACTCGGCCACCACCACCAGCGCCTGGTCGCATACCTGGTTGATCAGCCGCGGCACCCCCTCGGTCACACGATACACGGCGTCGTCGCAGCCGGCCGCAAACAGCTCCTCCCACGCGAGCCCGGCCGCCATGACCTGCGTTCGCAGGTAGGCAAGCGTCTCAGTGTGGTCGAGCGGTTCGAGATACCCGCGGACCGAGATCCGCTGCGCAAGGCTCGCCATCCGCGGCGTGCCGAGGAGTTCTTCGAGCCCGAGCGTGCCGGCGAGCACAATATGGACCGCGGGCAACGGCGTGGGGACGTTGGTCAGGAGCCGCAACTCCTCGATCAGCCGGGTCGGCAACGTGTGGGCCTCGTCCACGAGGATGACCAGGCCGCTACCAGCTGCCGCCAGGCCCCGGATCCGCTCCACGATCGCGATCCTGAGATCGGCCTCGTCGATCCCCCGGTAAGACTCGCCGATGGCTGCGAGGATCGACTGCCACAGCGCCCGCCGCGTGCAGATGCTCGCGCCGGTCAGCAGCGCCACATCGAAGTCGTCTCGCACCTGCTCGACGAGCTTGAGCAGTAACAGCGACTTGCCGGTGCCCGGCGGTCCCACCACGAGAGCCACCCCTTCGGCCCGCCTGATACACCGCTCGATCCCCTTGAGCGCGGCATCGATCTCGGCGGCCGCGTGGTAGAACTGCGGCCGCGCGGAGGCCATGAAGGGACGGCTCGAGGGGTGCCTGCTGGGGACGTGCATCACGGGTGTCACCGGAGAGAGCGGCGGCCGCACGGACGGGGCCGGACACCAACAGGTTTCGACCATCGGCCACCGGTTCCTGCACCATGGGCTCTGGCCGTAGACTCTTCCGATCAGGAAACGAGCGCCCACGCGCACGGTCACGCCGGATGCGCCGGCGACACGCAGAGACCTGTCCATGCAGCAACCAACTGTTCCGGCGAGCCACGGCACACGAGCACCCGCGGTGCCGCCGCCGTTGTTCCACGTGAAAGTCTGCGGCGTGACGACGCCGGCCGATGCGGTCTTCGCGGCCGAAGCGGGAGCCGACGCGGTCGGCTTCAACTTCGTGTCCGGCTCCCCTCGGTGGGTCGACGTGGCGACTGCCCGTGAGGCCGCGGCCGCGCTGCCCGTGGGCGTGCTGGCGATCGGCGTGTTCGCCGGCATGCCGGCCCCGGAGATCATGGCCATCGCGCGGGCCGTGAGGCTCGGGGCGATCCAACTCCACGGTCACCTTGAGGGCCACGGTCCCGCGGTCGATCCCCCTGAGCGGTGTGGCGAGCTCGCCGGGCTGCCGGTGATCCGCGCGGTCCGCATGGAGGCCGACGGGCTAGCGGCGGCCCGGAGGTGGATCGCCGCGGCGGCCGCAGCGGGCCGCGTGCCCGAGATGCTCATCGTCGACGCGGCCGTCACGGGCGTGGCTGCCGCCGGCGTTCTCGGGGGCACAGGCCACCGGGTCGACTGGGGGGCGATGGGGCGGGAGCCACCGCTGGGCATCCCGCTAGCACTGGCCGGCGGTCTCACACCCGACAACGTGGCTGCTGCCATCGTCGCGACCGGGGTCGCGGCGGTCGACACGGCCAGCGGGGTGGAAAGCTCGCCCGGCCGCAAGGATCCGGCCCTCGTGAGGGCCTTTGTGGCCGCGGCCCGGGCCGCCTTCCGGGCCTCAAACTAACCCTGTGCGGATCGGGCTAGGCCGCTACGATGGTGGCACCCATAATTGGCAGGTGCGAGCCTGCCGTTTTCGTTCACGCTCTTCCCTTTTTCGTCTCGCTCTTCCAGCTTTCCCCTTTCTAAGGAGCTTGCCTGTGTCCCACGTCGAAACCCGCCTGCCCTACAAGGTCGCTGATCTCTCGCTCGCCGAATGGGGCCGCAAGGAGATCATGCTGGCAGAGAACGAGATGCCGGGCTTGATGGCCCTGCGGGAAAAGTATGGCCGCTCAAAGCCGCTGGCCGGAGCCCGGATCGCCGGCTGCCTGCACATGACCATCCAGACGGCTGTGCTCATCGAGACGCTCAAGGAGCTTGGGGCCGAGGTGACCTGGAGCAGCTGCAACATCTTCTCGACCCAGGACCATGCAGCGGCGGCGATCGCCAAGGCCGGCATCCCCGTCTACGCCTGGAAGGGGATGACAAACGAGGAGGCTGATTGGTGCATCGAGCAGACGCTCTTCTTCCCGGACGGGGAGTCGCTCAACATGATCCTCGACGATGGCGGCGACCTGACCGCGATGGTGCACCAGAAGTTCCCGGAACTGCTCGGCGGTATCCGCGGCCTCTCCGAGGAGACGACCACGGGCGTTCACCGGCTCTACCAGATGCACGAGGCTGGCGAGCTCAAGCTCCCGGCGATCAACGTCAATGACTCCTGCACGAAGAGCAAGTTTGACAACCTCTACGGCTGCCGGGAGAGCCTGGCCGACGGCATCAAGCGGGCCACCGACGTGATGGTGGCCGGCAAGGTGGTGGTCGTGGCCGGCTTCGGCGACGTCGGCAAGGGCAGCGCCCATGCCATGAAGGTGCTCGGCGCCCGGGTGATCGTGACCGAGATCGACCCGATCAACGCCCTGCAGGCCGTGATGGAGGGCTACGAGGTGACCACCATGGAGGAGGCCGCCCCGCGGGGCCAGATCTTCGTGACAGCCACCGGCTGCCGCGACGTCATCCTGGCGGAGCACCTCGCTGCCATGCCAAACGACGCGATCGTCTGCAACATTGGCCACTTCGACCTCGAGATCGATGTGGCCTGGCTCGAGAACACGAAGGGCATCAAGAAGGTCGAGATCAAGCCCCAGGTAGACCGGTACACGCTCCCCTCGGGCCGCAGCATCATCCTGTTGGCGGAAGGCCGGCTCGTGAACCTTGGCTGCGCCACCGGCCATCCTTCGTTCGTGATGAGCACGAGCTTCACCAACCAGGTGCTGGCCCAGATCGCCCTCTGGACAGAGGCCGACGCTTATGACGTGGGCGTCCACCTGCTGCCCAAGAAGCTTGACGAGGAGGTCGCCCGGCTCCACCTCGATAAGCTCGGTGTGAAGCTGACGAAGCTCACCCCGGAGCAGGCCGAGTACATCCACGTGTCCGTCGAGGGGCCGTTCAAGCCTGAGTACTATCGCTATTGAGCTTGGCTCAGGATCTCTGCCAATAGCGAACGGTCCCACGCGATCGCATGGCCCCCGGGATGGCATGGCCACCCCGGGGGCAACGCCACCCAGGGCGTTGAACTGCTGTTCCCCGTGAAACGGGTAACGCTTCGCCCAACACCTATCTCACCCGTGGAACCCCTGATCAGGGGTTCCACGTGAAACCGGGTGGCCTACGGATACTGGCGGGCCTGGGAAGACTTGGCGGTTTCACGTGGAACTGCCGCCGTGAACTTGCGCGGCAGGGCGGGAATGGTGAGGCCGGGTGCGCAACGTACCGATCGTGCCCGCCGTGGCCGATACACCGAAAGCACCGGGTGTGTGCGACGGACCGACGGGAAGGATTCTGCGCGTGGGAAGGATTTTGTGCGTGGCCAATCAGAAGGGGGGCGTCGGCAAGACGACCACCGCCTGCAACGTTGCCGCAGGACTGGCCCACGGGGGGCTGCGAACGCTGCTGGTCGATCTCGATCCGCAGTGCAACGCGACCACCGGCTTCGGGGTTGCGCCGGCGGCCACCCATCCGCTCGTATTGGAAGCCCCGCTCCACGAGTCGATCGTGGCGACCTTCCTGCCGGGGCTGTTCGTGCTGCCGGGCAGCCGCAGCGTCCGCGACGTGGAGCGGATTGCCGCCCTCGCCCAGCAGGGATCAGCCGTGCTCGAAGGCCACCTCGCCCGCGGCCTGGCCGCCTGGGACTACTGCCTCATCGACTGCCCGCCTTCGGCCGGAGAACTCACCCGCGCCGCCCTCGCCGGCAGCACGGAGGTTCTGATGCCGATCCAGTGCGAATATTTTGCCCTCGAGGGGCTCACGCAGATGATCGAGGTGATCCGCGACGTGATGCAGGAGCGGCCGGGCCGCCTCTCCTTCAGCGGCATCGTTCTCACGATGCACGACGCCGCGCTCGAACTGACCCTCGAGGTCGAGGCCGAGGTACGGGACTTCTTCGGAGAGATCGTCTTCGAGACGGTGGTGCCCCGCGACGTGGCCGTCTCGGAGGCCCCCAGCCACGGTCAAAGTGTCTTGGACTATGCGCCGCGCTCGCCGGGAGCACGGGCCTACACGGAACTCGTGATGGAGGTACGCGACTGTGAGTAGGGAACGACGTCTGGGACGTGGACTGGAAGCTCTCCTGGGACGGGCCGGGGTAGACCCCGCCACGCCCCCCGCCCCGATCACCAACGGCTCCGCGGCTGTCGCCAGCCAGCCTGCGGCCCGCTCGGGGCTGGGCACGGGACTGGGCTCGGGGCTCGGCTCGGGGGCCGCTCGGCTCATGCTCCACGCGGCGGAGGAGGTTGAGCAGGTCGCTGCAACCCTGCCCACGAGCGACCTCGCCGTGGCTCTTGTCGACCCCAATCCCTGGCAGCCCCGCAGCGTGCTTGGCGACACCGATCTCGCCGAACTGGCCGACAGCCTCCGCGAGCACGGCCTCGTGCAGCCGATCGTGGTCCGCTCCCGGGGCGACCGCTACCAGTTGATCGCCGGCCAGCGGCGGCTCGCGGCCGCCCGCATGCTGGGCTGGGAGCAGCTGCCCGCCCGCGTGCTCGATGTGGAAGACCGGCAGATGGCCGAGATCGCCATCGTCGAGAACCTCCAGCGACGCGACCTCGACGCCCTCGAGAAGGCCGCCAGCTTCAAGCACTACATCGCCACCTGGGGCTGCACGCAGGAGGAACTCGCCAAGCGGCTCTCGATCGACCGCTCCCACGTGGCCAATCTCATTCGGTTGCTCGAGCTTCCCGACTCGGTCCAGCAGAAGCTCCGCGAAGGGAAGCTCTCGATGGGCCATGCCCGGGCACTCCTGCCGCTCGGCGACGAGGAGGAGCAGGTGCGGCTGGCCGACCGCGTGGCCGCCGAAGGGCTCTCCGTGCGGGCGGTCGAGACGGAAATCCAGGAGATCCTCCGCCGCGAGGAGGCGGATGACTCGGGCGCCGCGGACGAACCGACGGCTCCATCCCCCGACGGCAGCGGCGAGGTGTTTCCCAAGCGGAAGCCGGGCCGGCCCGCCACGCGGCGGCCGAGCCAGGTTGTCGCAGTTGAAACCCAGCTTCGCCGGGCGCTCGGGGTGAAGGTGGTGGTCCACGCCAACGGCAAGGGAGCCGGCCGGATCGTGATCCCGTTTGCCGGCCTCGACGAATTCCAGCGGCTGCTGGAGCACATCACAGAATGAGGGCCGCGGAGGCAGGGGCGGTCCCAAGCGTGAGCCGCCCCCTGCCGAACGGGGCTGGGACCGCCCGCTCTTCCGCTGCTACAATTCGATCATTCGGGGCGTAGCGCAGTTGGTAGCGCGCCTGGTTTGGGACCAGGAGGTCGAGTGTTCGAATCACTCCGCCCCGATTTTAAGGGTCCGATTTTCATGCGCTGAAGCTGTTGATACGGCACTGGTGGATGGCGGGGTGGCCTTCGCTCCCGCAGTCC
>Ga0210003_1002124_pt1 | contig 16957 bp, 17 predicted proteins | sample LantaG_FD_182804 | JGI IMG/M metagenome (GOLD analysis project Ga0210003, IMG submission 182804) | Deep subsurface microbial communities from Baltic Sea to uncover new lineages of life (NeLLi) - Landsort_02402 metaG (SPAdes) (version 2) | ecosystem: Environmental > Aquatic > Marine > Oceanic >...
ATTCATAGGAGATGAAGTCCATACTACTGTGGGTGCCCCAACATTTTCTGAATGTTCAATACATATTCCATCAAAATGTACATATGGTTTAAGTGCTACTCCTTATAGATATGATGGTAATGGAGATATTATTGAATATCATTTAGGTCCCATATTTGAAAATGCAGATTCATATGGGACAATGGATGCTAAGGTGACAGTTTTGTTATTAGATTACGAAATAGATACGCCACGCAGATGGCAGTATATCCACTGGGGTGGTAGTTTTCAGCGTGCAAGGTATCTTAATCTAATGCGAAAGTCAACTCCGTACAGAGAAGCAATGAGGGGGTTGATTAACAAATTAAGCAAGGATCGCCATATGATTACAATGGTAGAAAGAGTTAAATTAATTGATGATCATTTTAATGAAACGAACCATTCAAGTAAATCAAAATTTTGTGGAATTGCAAAAGCAGATACACTTGAAAAACAAATTACATTTACAACTCCTGGTAAATGTAGAGATGGTATTGACGCTCCATGGAAAGATTCAATTATAATGACTTCTCCAATTAGAAACATTGAACAATTGGCTGGTCGAATAACAAGAACAGCTCCTAATAAGAAAACACCAATTATCATTGATATGGTTGATTATGCATGTCCTGAAATTGGGAGAACTTATTATAGTAGAAGGAATTATTATAATGATAAGGAATGGCCAATACAATATATCTTTATTAAAGATAATAAAATGCAATCTGTAGAAGAACAGGTAGCGATGGATATTATTGCGGGGAAATGATGAAAATAAAAGATGATTTTGTAACCAATAGCAGTTCAACTGCATTTATAATTTATAATAATTCTAATAAAGAATTAGATCTGGTAGATTTTGTAAAAGAAAATCCTGAGTTAATTGAAATGTTTAAAAAGGAATATGATTATTTAAATGATCCAAAATTTACTCAGGAAAAATTAATTGAATCAGCCAAAAGAGAAAATCAAACATTAAAACCTGACGCAAATTATTGTGTATTTGGCGATGAAGATGGAACATTAATAGGACATGTGTTTGATTATATTCTTAGAGATGGCGGATCATCAAAAAACTTTACTTGGAGATTTTGTGAATATTTGAGGTGATTATGAAACTATTACAAAAGGCAAAAGGGTTCACATTAATTGAGTTGATGATTGTTATAGCGATTATTTGTATGTTATTAGCAATTGCAATACCAAACTTTATTGCTTATAAGGAAGAGAGAAAAGCAGAAAAAACTAAAGTCAAACCAGCAGTAACTGTTGAACAAACAGTAAATAAAAACGGGAAATTATAATCATTGGAGTAATATTATGAAATTTGCTTATACTGCAGATATACATTTGTCTCGATACGGTCAGGATAAAATCGAAGACGAAACAAATCTACCTGAGCGATTGCATAGTTTAAAAACAGTTTTAGATAACATGGCTAAATATTGTATTGAAAATAATATTAGAGTTATGGTTATCGGTGGAGATACTCTTCATGGTAAATCAATCATTCATGCAATCGCTCAGGATATTATGATTGACTACTTTGAACATTGGTCAGATATGATAAGATTTTATGTTCTTGATGGAAATCATGACCTGAGTGGTAAGGGACATAAGGTTGTATCAGCATTAAAACCTTTAAGAAATATGCCAAATCTTACATGGATACCTTTTGATGAAACATTACAACTTGGTGATATCTTAATGATACCTTATGGACCTGATATGGTTGATAAGATTAAAAAGTCCAATGCAAAAGTATTAATATCACATTTTGGGTTAAATGAAGGAGTTCTAAATTCAGGTATAAGCATTATATCAGACCTTTCATTAAAAGATCTTGTTGGTAAATATGAATTAGTCTTATTGGGGCATTATCATAAACCACAAGATATAATTCGAGATGATATAAAACTATATTATGTAGGCTCGCCCATCCAACTTGACTGGGGGGAAAAAAATGACATTAAAAGATTTTTGGTTGTCGATTCTGAAACGCTTGAAATTGAAAGCATCCCAACCGAAGGTTACAGAAAACATATCGAACTTGACGTCACAAATTCAAATAAGCAGGAGATTCTACAACTCGCTAAAGAAGCGAAAGAAGAAGGACACTGGGTCAAAGTAGTAAAGCGTGAAATAATTGATCTTGGACTTGAAAATGATTTCATGGTTGTTGAAAAAATTGATAGAGATATAACTAACAGAGGTATTACAAGTTCAATGTCTCAAGCGGATAAATTTAAAAAGTTTTTAGAAATAAAAGAAATTGTCGAAGATGACCATGAAAAGTATTTGAAAAAAGCTCTTGAATTGGTCGATAGATGCGAGGGATAATATGAGAGAAATAACATTTCATGAAGTTGGAATGGAGAATTTTGGACCATACATTGAACCGATGATTCTGACATTTGAAAATAATAAGTTAACCCTTATCACAGGACCAAATGGTATTGGAAAAACAATGTCCCTTGAAGCAATTCCTTTTACTCTATATGGAGAGACTTGTAAAAAAGCAAAAGGAGATGATGTTGTTAATACCAGAGTTGGGCGTAACTGTCATACATGGGTTAAATTTTCAATCAATGCAGATGATTATATCGTTGATCGGTATCATAAATACACCAAACTCCAGAATACGGTAACCATTAGAAAGAATGGTGAAGAACCATATAAGAAAGGTCATAGAGAAGCATTACCTGAAATTGAAAGATTGATTTGTTCAAAACAATCATTTACAAATACTTTAATGTTTGGACAAAAGGTTAAAGACTTCTTTACGGATCTTGTTGATTCAGATAAAAAAGAAATATTTAGAAAAATATTAGATTTGGATATTTACACTAATTGGTATAAAGAAGCTGATAATGATTTAAAAGAAATACAGGCAAAACTTCAGTCATTATTAGAACAGATTGGAATCGACAAAGGAATTCTTGGCGATATAGAAACTCAAATTGATATTCTATTTAAACAAATGAATCAATTTGAAGAAACTAAAAAGGAACGTGTTACTAATGCTAAAAAAGCTCTTGAAGATAATCAGAGATTAATGGAGCAATGGCAGAACAGTCGTAAAGAATTAGAAGGAAAACCTTCTGATGTTCAAGGATTACAATCTCAAATTAATGATGTTGAACAACAAATAAGTCATCATGAAAATGAGTTGAATAATAATATATTAAAATTAACTAGTAGCCGTGATGCTAAGATTTCTGAAATAAGATTAGCAGCGAATACTGCATTACAAACTGCTGTCAAGAAACATAGAGATACATATGATATCCTTCTTGAAAGACATGATGCTATAATAAAAGAACTTGCTGATGAAGAATCAGAAGCAAGACAAGTAATGACAGATAATAGAGCTAAAATATCTCAATATGAAACTGAGATGCGAATATGCCAAAAAACAATTAATGATCTAAATAATTCTCTTGAAATTGAAGATGGTGTTTGTCCAACATGTCTAAGGGATATTGATGATGAATGCCGAGATCATTTAGTAAAGGAACGTGGTAATGAAGTAAATAGGTATCATGAATTTGAACACGAACAAAAGAAAATTGAAAAATCTCAAGAGACCTGCCAAGTATTACTTAATCAAATTGCTGAAAGTCAATCAAAACAAAGTGAACAATTTGTCAGTGCAAAGAAAGAATTACAACGTGAAGAAAAGCAATCTGAACAAGAAATACAGGAAAGAGTTAATGAAACCATTGAAAAAATTAATACACTTGCAGGGAATGAAGCTAATAAAATCAAATTAGATTACTCCGAATATATTAAAAATCTCAGAGAAAAACTCAATGGACTCAAAGCAACAGAAGAAGAAGTCTCGGCTACAGCTAAAAAATTAAAAGAAATTGATTCTACATTAGCTGGTCTTGAAAATGAAAGAATCCGTTTTGAGAGAGATATTAAATTAGCTGAAGAAGAAAAATATGATAAAACTCAACTTGCTTCATATCAAATGAGAAAAAAGGAACTTAAAAAATCAATTAAAGAAATGGGAGATGGCACCAAAGAACTACAAAAGGACCAAGAACTATCTGAATTTTGGAAGAAGGCATGGTCTCCAACAGGAATCCCATCAATGTTAATTGATGAATCAATCCCATTTATGAATGAAAAGGTTTCTGAATATTTAGAAAGATTAACTAATGGAAGATACCTTGTTTCATTTGATACATTGGCAGCAACGAAAAAGGGTGAGTTTAGAGATAAGATATCTGTAAATGTTCTTGATACGCACACAAGAGCAAATTCAAGGATTCAATTATCAGGCGGTCAAACAAGAATAGTAGATATAGCAACAATTTTAACTCTTGGAGATCTTCAATCAAATATTCAAGATGTTAAAATTAATATCTTGTTATTCGATGAAATATTTGATAGTCTGGATGAAGAAAATATTGGTTTTGTTTCAAATATATTATCTCAACTTAAGATTGGTAAATCCATCTATTTGATTTCACATACTCAGGTAGATCAACTAGAAGCAGACGAGGTATTAGAATTAAAATGAAAATTAAATTAGATTATATAACGAATAGCTCATCTTCTGGTTTTATTGTATCTCTTCATAAAGGCGAAACAGAATCATTTCAAGAATATATAAACAAACTTAGCGAACATGAGGATGCTCAAAATGAGGGTGTTCGTATGTATATGCTTGCAGAATCATTAGATGAGTTAAACGAGTATACAAATGAAGGTCCTATTGATTGGGCACAAAAACCAACCGGTCCAAGATTCAACAATTTAAGTGAACATAATTATAAAATATGTAAAGAAATTATTGAAGATGGTGGTGTTGCTGTTGAGTGTTGGGTTGATTATAATGTCTGTGAACTGTTTGAAGATGAGTATGGCGATCAAATAATTGAAAGATTTTGCTAATGAAAATAAAAAGAGATTTCATAACAAATAGCTCATCAACAGCATATATTGTTGCCATCCCAAAAGATTTTATTCCAGATGAAGAAGAAATTGAAGATAAATATAATGAACATTTATTTGAAGGAGATGGTATATTAAAACCTTCTGAACTTCATAAAGAATTTAAAGAATGTCTTGATATGTTAAAGCTTGGAGAAGATCTTTGGTTTTGTGGAAGTGATGGGTGTAGATCAGATATATTTTATAGCATAACTGATATATGTGAAGCTAATGGTTTTATTTTATCAGCATTTGATATATCAGGTGAAGGAAATAATAGAATTCAAGGTATTATCGGGGAGGAAATTAATAAATGGTTTATAAATACACAACTTCACAAATTAAAAATCGAGGTGCCTGATGAGCAAAATTAGAATTGTAAACTGGTTGCTAACCAGAAGATGTAATTTAAAATGTGATTATTGTGCAATAGTTAAAGACTATGAAGGGATGCCAGAAGAATACCCACCAATGTCACATTATATAAAAAATGAAATGACAACCAGTGATGTTATCGGAGGTCTCTTTGAATTTCAAAAACATAACCCGGATGCATTTCATATTTTTTACGGAGGCGAGCCACTTCTTAGAAAAGATCTTGCTACAATTATAAGTTTCTGTAACAGAGAAAATATTCACTATACAATAATTTCAAATAATACAATGGAGATAATTCCATTAATTCAGAGATTAAAGAAAAATGTAGAGGGAAAAATAAAAGGTTTTACCGCATCTGTTGATCCGGTATTTTTCGATACAGATCAATCAGAAGATAGAGTAAGAAAAAGTCTTCAAGGATTTGAGAGTCTTAAAGAAATGAAAAAAGACGTTGAAGATGTAGTTGCTGAAATAACTGTTATGAAACATAATCAGCTGCATTTATATCGTCTTGTTAAACTTTTAACAGAAAGTAAAATTAACAGTGATATAACATTTATAGATATTTCTAAAAGTCCATATTATGATTTTTCAAATATATCGGATGAAGATTTACTTATAGGTCCATCAGATCAATTAGCAGAACAATTTCAAAAATTGAGTGATGAAGATGTTGATGTTCATATGAAAAATGTATTACTTCCAGCAATATGGGATATTCTCCCATCAAATATGGATTGTAAAATTGATGAAAATCTTCATAATGTTTCAGTTGATGCTGATGGTACTATTCGATTATGTTTGAGAATCCGAGGAGTTGAAACCCCGAAACTCGTAAATCTAAAAAACTTATTTGATTCAAATCATAATGTTTCATCAATTTCACATGCTGCAATAAAGAGTGATAAAAAAGAATATTGTAAGCTGTGTAATCATACTTGCCATCTTATGAGTAAGTATATAGATCAAAATAATCTAAATCCAGATGATTTAGTACATTTGGATAGGAGGAAGTAACAATGCCAATGGAATTTGATCCCGAAGTTATAAAAAATGCTATTGAACTTTGGAGTAAATTAAACTCTGAAAAAGAAGCCAAAATTAAATTTACAAAAAAAGATGGGACAGTTAGATTTATGATTTGTACATTGGACTTTACAAGAGTTCCTGAAAAAGATAAACCCAAGAAGGTAAATATTGCTAAAATTTTAAAGTTAATGCAAAATAGTGGAATCCTTCATGTATATGATCTTGAAAAAAAGGGATGGAGATCAGTACCTTTTAACGATGTTGAATATATGGAAACTGGAAATAGACGATATAAAATTCAACCCATTAAAAGATTAGGAGGAAAATAATGGCGGAAGAAAAAAAAGAATTCTTCGCTAAAAAGAGTACAACCACCACACTTGATAAAATTATAAGTGAGTTACCAACTTCAGATATGACACAACAAATCAGAGAAATGTGTGACTTAATCATGTTTGAAGAAGGTGGTAAAATGAACCATCAACAATATGCGCCAAAGGGACCAAACAAATTTCTTATTCTCGAAGTAGGTGGTATGTTAAAAAAAGAAATCGGTTTCTTAACCCTTGAAAGAGAAAGCGAAGAAGATTATGTCGGTGTATATTGGGCATTTAGATTGGATAAAAAAGATAAACCTCCGAGAAAAGCAAAAGTCCATAAAATTGAAGGTAATAATGCAAAAAAGATAATGTATCAATTTGCGAAACTTGTAAAATTTTACAGAGGAGAATGACATATGGAATTGGAAGAGATACGAGTAAACAGACATTACTCAACTCATTCCGTTGCCGAATATAAGGATGGTGAAAAAAATGGATCTTTACCCATCATAAATAAACGGACAATGCGAACTGATGAATTATTAGATAAATTACAAGCTAATGCAAAATTTATGAAACAAGAATACAAAGTTGATCATTTATTTCCACCCAATTGTAGATATTTTGAACAGCATGAACAGGGTTTCTTTGTAGTTATTGAAGAACCCCCCGCGTTCAGAACAATTGCAGTTGATAAAGATATGTCGATGGAAATTGAGTCATTGAGAGTTTCTGGAAAACTAAAAGAATATGGTTATGAAAATTGGCAAAAAGAAAATCCACTTAGACCATATATGTTTAATCTTGCAATGCCTTATGTAACATTCTTTCTTACATTTACAAAACATTATGATCTGTTAAATGGAAGTGTTTTCTTTAGAACTAAACCAATTTCAGGATTCAGTGACCCAATTTGTAAGGCACCTTTATTGAATATTAGTGATAGTCAGAATATTTGTTTTGGCCATTTAGTTCAAAAAGGTCCACATAAAAGTATATTTTCAGATACAAATTATGTTATTGGATCATTTTGGTCAACCATATACAATTCAGATTATATTTATAATTATGTAGCATATCAAGAAGTGGCTGGAGTTTGTGATTACTTAACATGGGAATATTATTCTCATGTGGATCCCATGTTTATCTATAAGGTTGATTGGCTACAATATGATAAAAAGAATGTTGGCCAAGTTATTGATGGTATGAAAGCTCGTCTTACTGATCGTGAATCTGATGATAGTTCTATAACTTATAATTCATTATCAAGTCTATTCAGTTTACGAAAGGAAAAAGGTCTTGCTGAAGTTCCTGGATTAAAAGGTGTACAAGAACCTCTTATTTATGATGTTAGTCAATATTTTTATCTTGGCAGACAACTTTATATAAATGTTGGAGATTCATTTAAAATAAACAAAAATCAATATGTGTTTGTTGATTCATTTCTGGGATTCAGAAAATCTCCTGACCCATCATTTATAAATCTTCAAAGAGAAGATGGAAGAATTTTTAAATGGAAATTGAACAACAAAGTTATAAAATATTTATCTGATAAGATAAAAGAAGAAAGATTTATCAATAATGTTGAATTGCCAAATGGCGTTATATTAAAATCAGGTGATATTCTAGTAATGAAAAATGGTTTTGGTCAGGATGTATATCGTAAAATAAATTATATCAGGAAAACTGCAAATGATGTTATTGAAGGCAGTTTTGGTTCTGATTTTTATGTTGTTGATAACCTTCCAAATGATTGCAAAGTTCTTGATTTAAGCAATCCTGAATATATGGGAATGAAACTCAATACAAATAAAGAATATTTTGTCATAAGAGGTCATTCATATCTACCAGGACCGGTTATCAATGTATGTCAGTGTAAGTTTTCTGAAATAACTACAGGATCAAATTATTCTTTAGTTGTTAAATTAATTGAATCTCAAGGTTCTAATCAAGGTTATGTTCATGATATCAATCTTATAAATAACACTGAAAGAAAAATTTTTGATATTAAAGAAATTAAAGAACTTCCTCCTGTATTCAGACTTGGTCGGCGGCTTGTATATGCAAGATATGGTAGAGATGATACTCCTGTAAAAGCATATGCTATTCCACACTTAGGAGTTGCATTACCTTATAATGTTACTACTACGGCAGCACCATTTACTCTTTATAGAGACACCTTGGTAAAAGATGATGCTTTTCATTTAGAAGCTTCTGATTTAAATCTTGATTTTAAAATAGGTGATAAAGTCGTTGTTGCTAATTGGAGAGATCCTCTTGATATGTTGACCGTTAAACAGATTGAAGGATTCGTTATAGATAGTAATAATGGCGATATTAAATTCATCATGAAAGATAAAAATGATAAGTTGTATGAACATATCTATATAACACACAGAAATAGTTGTGTTAAAATCGGTTCAGTTAGAAAAATAACTAATGTTTATGGGGATTTATCAGCAGGAACAAAAATTGTTGCTCGTGAAGCTGGTATATCAATGTTTCCTAAAAAAGATACAAATATAATTATTGGTTTTCTTTACGATACAGGTGGAGAAGAACCATTAGTTTTGTGTTCAAATGCTTGTACTTTATGGTATAATGATGTATTGGAAAAATTTGATCATATTCCAATGTCAGATAAAAATTGGGGATCTATCGCGCACACTCCAATTAATACATCTAAAATGAGATTTCAAGCAGGAGATGTTATTCGTGGTGTTAATTATTATACAGATAGCCAAGGGTATCTAGCATATAGACCAAGAATATCAAAAACTATTCGAGCACAACAACTACAATATTATGGTAGGTATGAAGAATCATTTGCATTTGATAGTCAATTCACTAGAGATGTAATTTTTGATACTATACCTAATCCGAGAATATCGGGTCCACAAGAAACCTCGTTGGGATTTATACCTGCATTTCCTAACTTTCACGGTATGTTTACCGAAACTAGCAAATATTTTTCACCATTTCTATTTGCAAACGATCCAAGGAGTATGATATATGTTTCCAATAATAGTGAATGATGGGCAAACTCCATTCCCATCAGATGACATTTATTATATCGTATGCAAAGAAGGTATCTATTTGAAAAAACGACTGGGTGTAATGGAGAGCATTGCCCCAGTCAAAGAAATTTCAATCTTAAAAAGCATTAATGCAATGGCAAAAATGCATATAAGAAAGATACCAGCTAAGCAAGCGAAACAAGTTATTAACTTTTTTAAAGCAGTATATACAGAATATTATGCTGAGGCAATCGTTTTGTTGTTTTATAATCAAACTACTAAACATCATAAAATTGTTTGTCCGTTTCAGGAGGTAAGCGGAGGAGCAGCAGATTATAACAAAGGTATTTCAATTGAAGGGTATGATATGATAGGAACAATTCATAGTCATGCCTCTATGTCTGCTTTTCATTCGGGTGTAGATGATGCAGATGAAAAATCATTTGATGGTCTTCATATTACATTTGGAAATATGAGAGATAATGATATTAGTATCTCAGCATCTATTGTAGCAAACGGTTATAGAGTTATAGTAGATCCAAGAGATTATATAAATCAATTGGAAATGACCGTTGATATTAACGAGGATGAAAAGGTTCCATTTTCTAAAACATGGAAATGGGATAAAACCCAAAAGAAAATGATCGAGGTTCAAACTGGTAAATTTTACACCAGAAAATTATTTGATCAAAGATATCAAGTTAAATTAGCTAAAGATCCTAAATTTGATAAAAATTGGATGGAGCGTGTTGAGAAGAAAGTTTGGACTGCGAGAACCCCGGCATTTGGTGGCAACTGGGCAGATGGTTGGTATGGATACGGAGCCCATTATGGAGAGTCTAACTACTGGCAAAATTGGCGTGGTCATCAACAAGCCAAACTGCCTTTAACTACAACTCCTGTAATCCCCGGTAAAACTCCAAATATCGTAAAGAGTAGTCCAGAAACTACAGGTGTAGTTAAAAAAGTAGAATCTCCTTGTGATGATTGTACATTTAAAAATCATAAAATTAACTTTATATTAGATAAGTTAGAAGATGAAGTTAAGGACACCATCATTGAATGGGCATTAGATCAAATTGATCAAAGCGCAAAATACAAATTTACTGAGTCTATCGGAGATGATGATGATGCTGATGATTTTACTCATTATGAATGTGTTGCTTGTAATGAAAGATTTTCAGTTGATGAATCTACAGAGACCGGGGTTTGCCCCAATTGTAAAGTTGATGATTATTTGATCGAAATAACCGCAGCAGAAGTTATGATGGGAAACAATGAAACAGAAGAATCCATATCTAATAAAATGGGTATGACTTTCTGTGATGCTTGTGGTAGTTCATATACTGCTGATTTTATTAAAACACCAGGTGAATGTCCAATTTGTAAATCAAAGATCGATGTTCCGCAGACAGATGAAGAACAAGAGGGATTTATGTCTACAGAAGATATGAACATCGAAATGATTAGAAGAGATTCAGGTGATTATTTAAATCCTGACGCTGAAGCTATTCAAAAAGCGATTGAAGCAGATCAAATCCTTGAGCGTATTCCAGTTCCTGGAAGAGATTCAGTACCATTAACTTCTAAACAACCAAGGAAACCTGGCATATTTGCTAGCATTTTTCAACGAAGGAATAAAACATCATGAATATTGTAATCATTGGGTTGGGTGGAATTGGTTCTATATTGTGTGAAAGAATAGCGAGGTATTTAACCTATTCCTCAGAGGAAGGCGTTAAATTATTACTCGTAGATGGTGATGAATATGAACCCAAAAACTTTGATAGACAAGACTTCACCAGAATGGGTAATAAAGCTGAAGTGAAAGCTGCCGATTTAAAAATGCAGTTTTCCAGATTAAATGTAAGTTCATATCCAGCCTTCGTAAATGAAACAAATCTTGCGCAAGTTATAACAGAAGGCAGTATTGTATTTCTATGTGTAGATAACCATAAAACCAGAATGATTGTATCCAATTATTCAAATAAACTTAAAGATGTTACTCTAATTTCTGGTGGGAATGATCTCATTGATGGAAACGTACAAATCTACATCAGACAAAATGGTTCTGATTTGACCCCCGATTTGTGTTCGTATCATCCGGAGATTGCTAATCCCGATGATAAGTTACCCGAAGAGATGTCTTGTGAAGAATTGGCATTATCAGAGCCACAACTATACTTCACAAATCTCGGAGTTGCAACCATTATGTGTTGGGCATTTTATAATGCCGTTGTCAAGGGCGAGTATGAGAAGTCAGAGGTGTATTTTGATATTACACAAATGGCATCGAATGCTAAGGCAAGAATCGTGAAGTGATTGAAAAAATCACAAATAACTGTAAAAGGAGGCCATCATTATGGCACGTTACAAAAGAGAAACTTTAGAGAGTAAAACCGTTCGTGATCTTCGTCAATTGGTTGTTAGTCTCGGAATCGTCGGGCAAACCAAGAAACCAAAGAATGTTATCATCGACGCCATTATGGCACAATATGGAGTATCTGGTGGAGCAGAAGCTACCATCGCCAAAGATGCTCCTGCGGCATCCGTGCCACTGGCTGGTATTTCCGCCAACTTCCAAAGCTCAGTCACCCGTCCTGACCTCAGTAAACGGGATCGTCTCAGCACCACAGTTCAGGTATCATGTGGTGCTTCATCTGGTGCTTTTCCTGTACTCGGTCGTTCAGTTGCCGAGGTTGGTGAGTTCCTGCGTGAAGTTCTGAACGTGGACAAACTGTCTACCGGACTGGTAAATGGAAAAGAAGTTGCTGGCGACTACAAGTTGAAAGCTGGCGACAACCTGGAATTCCTGAAACCTGCTGGAAAGAAAGGCTGCTAATCTCCTGCTGAAAAAGGGGGACCTCAATTTGGGGTCCCCCTATCTATACTATTTTTGAAAGGAGATTAACGTGTCAATGAAACGAATAGCGGTGATAGGTCTTGGCACACTCGGAGGTGCTTTATGTAAAAATATATCCGAGATGGAATCTATAGATGAATTGGTTATAGTTGATCATGATAAAGTTGAAAGCAAAAATATTCATAATTCAGTATATAATGTATCACATATTGGAGAAATGAAAGTTGACGCGTTAAATGAAATAATCGGAAATGACGTTTATGTGATTCCAAAAAACATGAAGTATAAAGAAGGTAAAACGCCATTACCTAAATGTGATCTTATAATTGATTGCAGGGATGTTGTTTGTAACAGAGGAAAAGAAATTGATGTTCGATTGTATATAACTGGAAAAATTCTAATAATTGATTGTAGAAAAAATGTTAAGACACAGTATGATTATGAAGGATCATACCGAAATAAACTAACAAAAAGTGAATTAAATAAAGCTGGTTTTTTTGCTGCTCATATAATTTGCAGTAATCAAATCCAAGAATTGTTATCAAACCAAATGATTCAAAGAGTTGATTTGAATTTAATTCCATCTATTATAAGTAAGGCAGTAAAGAAAAGTCTTGACAACCGAATAGATATTATTTATGACGGAGCAGATAGACTTCATTGTCTTGAAGAAAATATAAAACCCATTATGAATCTAGTTAAAACTAAAGATGTAGATGTTTATATTGGTGCCAAAGAATCAAAAGATTTATGCTATATTGGATCTAATAGATTTATTGATAGCATACCTGAAATTACAAAAACCAAATACGCTGTGATACCATATAATTCATTAAAAAATTCAACCGAACTTATACATGTGTTAACTGAAATAGTACAGAAACAACATAATTTAGTTAACTTTATTGTTACGGTTAGAGAATTGAATGGAGAAAGTTTTGTCGAACTTCTTGAAGAAACCGGAGCAGCATAATGACGTACACTTAGTTGTGGGTGATCGTGAACATAAAGATCTATTTAAAATAACCCACATATTTATTCAAAAAATTATCCCAGATAGGGTAATTATGTATAAAAATGCATATGAAATTACGCATATTGATCCGAGGTATCATCTTGATGGGTTTGAAGTCTCTACTGAAAACGACAGGGTAATTAATATAAGAATATTTGGATTTCATCCAAATAGCGATCCACAAACAGATAATTTTTGCTTACCAGATTTCAAAATAGGCGTTTATTTCACAGCAGAATATTTAAGCATGATATTAACGAACATCAAAACATATTACTTAGATAATTGCTTTTTTAATCCAACTGGAAGACTACTACAATATAAAAAAATGAAGTCTATGTTTGTTCAGTTAAATAAATAAGGAGAAAACATGACCAATAAAAAAATCCCTGAAACAAATCCAATTGAATCATATGTAGAAGAAGTTATAAATAAAGTTCTAGATAAAAGAACTGATAAACTTAAAAAGGAAGACGCAGTAGAAATTGTAAATACAATTCTTCCAGAAATTGAAAAGATCGTTTCAAAAATTGTTCTGAAACATTTTAAAGCTCTAGCGACTTATGTACAGTCAAATTTAAGAGAACCAGAGGAGAAATAATATGCCAAAAATTCTCGACTATCAAAAATTCTGCGAGGAATTACCACAAGTTACATCATTAAAAACAATCGGAAAGAAAAAGTTTCATTCCGAGGGTTTATTCTCAGAGCAAATTTTTGGACCGGTTAAAAATTACACATGCCAATGTGGAACTTATTATGGCATTTCTAAATCTGGCGGAAAGTGTGATTTATGTGGAGTGGATATTACAAATAGTGATGAACGAAGAAAAAGATTTGCTAAAATAACACTTCCGATACATGTTGTTAATCCGTTAATGTATGATTTGATAGCAGACATTGGTGGTAAAAACATCAAATCAGCCATTGATGATTTAATGAAGCAAGAAAAAAGTGTTTTGTATATGGATAATGATGAACATGTTGTAACCACTGACCCAGAAAGTATTCCCCCCGGAACAGTCAAATGGGAAAAGGCAGAAGCAATTTACAAATTAGTTGAGGATATAGCTACATCATTAGCAGAAGAAGGAATTGAAGAATGGCAATTAATTGTTAATAACTTAAATTCTCTTCTGATAAATCAAATTATTGTGTTGCCTCCAGATTTAAGACCGGTATCAAAGGGTGGTGGTGGAAAACAATTGATGGACAAAATTAATAGATATTATGTTCAGATATTGACCAAAAAAGAAATTATGCGCGAGACAGCTATTAATATTCATGTTAATAAAGAACTTTATTATACATATTTTACGCAGTTACAAAATGTAGTAAATGAATTATATCAAAGAATACTTGAAAAAATGGCAAAGAAAGAAGGATTGATTCGTGGAAATATTTTAGGTAAAAGAATTGATTTTTCTGGACGAGCCGTTATTGCACCAGAACCAACATTGAATCTAGATGAATGTGTTCTTCCATATCTTATGATTCTTGAAATATTTAAACTACCAATGGCTAAACGGATTATTGAATTGGGTCATTTTAAATTGTTAAACAAAGCATTAAATTTTGTTGATCAATGTATTGAAACTGATAATCCTGTATTGTTTACTATTGCCGAAACAATTATAAAAAATGAAGTATGTATATTAAACAGACAACCATCTTTGCATAAATTGGGTATGTTGGGTTTTAAAATAAAAACATCTCTTGACAAAGTTATTAAAATACATCCATTGGTTTGTCCTCCATTTAATGCAGATTTTGATGGAGATCAGATGGCAGTTTATGTTCCCGTAACTCAGGAAGCTAAAGATGAAATTCGTGAAAAAATGTTTGTTACAAAAAATCTTAGCAGCCCTGCTAATGAAACCCTCACAACAATACCAAGTCAAGATATTGTTTTAGGAATTTATTTTCTAACTTCAAACAAAGAAGGTGAAGACATTTTCAATAGTTGTTTACCCAAGGATTATAAAATTATAGAGGGTAGAGTTAATAAAAACATTTTAATGGATGTATTAAATGATGTTAAAAATAATTATTCAGAAGATATTACCGCAGGTGTATTAGATGAAATAAAAAAGATAGGGTTTAAATATGCAACATTAGTAGGTTGTACAATGTCATTAGAAGATTGTTATTTTGAAGACTCTGGTAAATTACGAGATAGTCTTTATAAAAGTAATGAAACTAGAGAACAGCTAATGGCAGTATCTAGTAATGATGTTATAAATGAATTAAGAGAAAAATTTAAATATGCATATTTAATAGATTCTGGAGCAAGAGGTAGCTGGGATCAAGTTAAACAGTTAATTCTCACAAGAGGATTTATATCAAATTTTGATGGTGAAATTCTACCACAACCAATTAAACATAGTTTGATTGAAGGATTAACAGAAAAAGAGTTTTTCTTTTCAACTTATGGTTGTAGAAAAGGTCTTCTTGATGTTGCATTAAATACAGGGACATCTGGTTATCTTTCTAGAAAACTAATTTTCACATGTGCTAACTTACAAATCGACTTAGATTCTGATGATTGTGGTACAACTGATTGTCTACAATTAAAAGTTACATCTCCACGAAAAGGAAGAATGTTAGTTGGTAGATATATGAAGGTTGGAGATAATTTAGTAAAAATAACTAAAGATACTTATATGGATCTGATAGGAAAAGATATTGAAATACGAAGTCCAATTTTATGTAAAAATCCAAAAATATGTAAGACATGTTATGGAGATTTATATAAAAGAATAAATAGCAGATTTATAGGTATCATTGCAGCACAAACTCTCGGAGAAAGAACTACTCAATTGGTTTTGAGGACTTTTCATACATCGGGTTCGGCAATTATTAAAGGAGATGAAAGACAAACGACAGGAGATATTAGACAAAAAGATGTAATTGGCGATCTATCATCTGTTGCTACACTTCTTCATAAATTCAAAGGTAAAACATATGAAGATATTGTTTCTGAATTATTTGATATTTATGATAAAGATATCTATCATGTTCATTATGAATGTGTGGTTGCTCAGCTTATGTGGAAGGATTATAGAAAATGGAGATTGCTTGAAAATAGAAATGAAGTAAGACCAAATTATTATTCAATTCAGAGTGTGCCAAATCAGGAATCTTGGATTTTAGCAATGGCATTTTCTAATCCAAAAAGATCTATCCTACAAGGAATTTTATATGAAGGGCGTTATTCTGGTGTTATGGATAAGATTTTAAAAGGAGAAAGAATAAGATGAGAGACCCCAATAGAATCGACCCGATAATTAAGTTAATAAAGGAGATCTGGTATACATATCCAGATCTCCGATTAACTCAATTGATTATGAATGTTTTGAAAATGAATCAAGAC
>Ga0210003_1002125_pt1 | contig 16954 bp, 23 predicted proteins | sample LantaG_FD_182804 | JGI IMG/M metagenome (GOLD analysis project Ga0210003, IMG submission 182804) | Deep subsurface microbial communities from Baltic Sea to uncover new lineages of life (NeLLi) - Landsort_02402 metaG (SPAdes) (version 2) | ecosystem: Environmental > Aquatic > Marine > Oceanic >...
TGTTTACTAATGAAAGTTAATTTCGGATAGTATAACAGAATACAAACCCCGAGCCAAATAAGGTTCGGGGTTTTTTGTTTTAATAATGTTCTTTGACGTATTGTAATTTTTGGGAAGGTCGGCTAGTGGTCAATGCCGCTTATGGTCGAACATAGTAACAGACTATGTTCATGTGGCTATAGGTCTCCTTGGAGTACGGTGGTTCGAATCCATCTCTTCCCACCCGTAGGTCTAATTAGTTCGGTTAGTGATTTAGACCAAAGCCCGACATTCCTAATTCCTGTTAGTCGGGTTGTGAACAGGAAAGAAGCCGAACATTTTGGGTAGTTTGAGCAATTGGTGGCTCGCCAGATTGTAGCTCTGGTTCGAAAGACTTGGGGGTTCGAATCCCTCACTGCCCACAAATATTAACATTCCTCCGTAGCTCAGTCTGGTCTGCGGAAACGCTTAGAGCACCCGGCTTTTAACCGGGGTGTCGGGGGTTCGAATCCCTCCGGGGGAACAATATGGTGTCGTGGATGAATGGTGTAGTCACCACCCTGATAAGGTGGGTTCTTCGGAACGATGTTGGTTCAAGTCCAACCGACACTACAAAAAATTTGGGAGTATCGCATAGTGGCAATTGCGGGTGGCTGTAAACCATCTCCTTCGGGTTCAGGGGTTCGAGTCCCTTTACTCCCACTAAAATAACAAAATAGGGGTTCGATGTTTTTATATATAAAAGAAAAATAAAATTATGTGGACTGAACAAATTGTAAAAATAATAGTAAATGAATCTTATTCTAAAAAAGAAGTTCTAGAAAAAATGAATTTGAAACCGTTTAATGGTAATTATGACACATTAAATAATTATATTAAAAAATATAATTTAGATATTTCCCATTTTAATAGAGGTAAAAATAAAAACAAATCAATTTTAAAAAAGAAAATAGAGTTAAAAAAAATATTAATTGAAAACTCAACATATACAAATAGAGCAAGATTAAAAGAACGACTTTATAAAGAAGGACTAAAAGAAAGAAAATGTGAATTGTGTGGTCAAGATGAAATATGGAAAGGTGAAAGAATGAGTCTTATTTTAGATCATATTAATGGTATTAATAATGATAACAGAATAGAAAATCTTAGAATTGTGTGCCCTAATTGTAATGCAACATTACCGACACACTGCGGTAAAAATGTAAATGATAAAAGAACGAAGAAAGAAAAAAGAATTAAAAAAATATATTATTGTAGTTGTGGTGAAATTATAAGGAAAAATTCTTCAAAATGTTTAAAATGTCATAATGAAAAATTGCAAAAAGTTAAAAGACCACCATATAAACAATTAATAGAAGAAATAAAAGAATTAGGATATCGTGGAACTGGTAGAAAGTATAATGTTTCCGATAATAGTATAAGAAAATGGAAAATAAAATATGAAAAATAACGAAGGTGTACCCAAGTGGTCTAAGGGAGTGGCTTGCAAACCCATTATTCGTCAGTTCGAATCTGACCACCTTCTCAACTTGGAACTGTAGCTCAGAATTTGCGTAGAGCGGTGGTGTGAAATATCACAGGTCATCGGTTCGATCCCGATCAGTTCCACAACGGTTTCGTAGCTCTAATATGTGCAGAGCACTTGGCTTTTAACCAAGGGGTTGTGGGTTCGAATCCCACCGGGACCACCATATATGGGTGTATGGTGTTAATTGCGCAACATGACGGATTCCAACCCCGTTGTTGAGGGTTCGAATCCTTCTATGCCCGCAAAAAGGAGTAGTGGCAGATGTGGTCATTGCGGTGGACTGAAAATCCATAGGAGTTGGATCGTAACCAACCTACTCCACAAACTAAAACAAAAAATTATGAATAGAAATGAATTAATTAATTTTCTACGTGAAAATTTAACAGTAGATATTACTACATCACAAGGTTATGATTATGGTTGTGAAACTTTTGGTATTACTGTTTCAATTGGAATATTAAATGAAAATGGAGAAGTAGAAGAAATAGTAAGTGGTAATGATCACATAAGTATTAGTACTAACAATTAAAAAATAGAAATTATGGGAAAATATAAAATAAAATATAGTTATTGTACAGGAGATTCTTTTCATAGTGAAGATAGAGAAGATATACTTGAATTTGAATGGGATGATTTAGATATAGCAAAAGAATCTTTAAAAAGAATAAACGAACATTACAAATGGTATAGTTTCAAAGAAAACTATTATGGTCGTGATAAAGAAGAAGTGTTTAAACCAGAATGGCATAATATAAAATCTGAACACGTAAGTAGTGATCATTATTTAATGAATATCAGAATGGATAATGGAAATGAAGTTCAATTTTGGCCACCTTGGTGTGGATATTTTGAACATCTTTATTGGGCTGAAATAACTATTGAAGGTGATACTGATATGAAAATAGAATTTTAGGGGTGGAATTCCCCTTAATGGAGAGTCGTAATTGAGTGAACTTATCCGGCTTGAACCCGGTGATGTCGGTGATGAACTGATGTGGGGGTTCGATTCCCTCACTCTCCGCAAATGGGGTCTATAGCTCGTGGTCGAGTTCCGGAAGAAGGGTTCAATTCCCGTAGACTCCACAAATTGAGGTTGTGGCTGAGTGGCTAGGTGCAAGGGTGATTGGTGTACTATATGGACTTACCATCATAACATATAGATTACCCTTGGATAGTACGTAAGTTCGAATCTTACTAACCTCACAAATGGAGAGTTGCTAGAGTGGTCGATTGGGTTTGGTTGGAAACCAAATGTACGATAATTTGTACCATAGGTTCGAATCCTATACTCTCCGCAAAATATGGGTATCGTCTAACGGTAAGACACTCTCCGCCAAGGGGAGAAAATGGGGTGCATGCATAAGGTTCAAGTCCACCTACCCATGCAAAATGCGTCTGTGGTGCAATGGTAGCATGACGGATTCCAAACCCGTTGATAAGAGTTCGAATCTTTTCAGGCGCGCAAATTTAAATTGGGAAGTTAGTTCAGTTGGTTTAGAATATTACCTTGACAGGGTAGGGGTCATTGGTTCGAATCCAATACTTCCCACAAAATAGAGCTATGGTGTAATGGTAACATCCTTCTTTTACATGGAAGAGACGAGAAGTATAATCCCGGTTCGAGTCCGGGTAGCTCTACAATAAATCAGATGGTTAATATATTATTAATTGATAAGTGAGTCATAAGTTTTTTATATATAAATATAAAAAATGTAATAATGACAAAAGAAATATTAATAAAATTAATAAATAATAATTTATCTCAAAGACAAATTGCTGAAAAATTAGAATGTTCACAAGGTAATATTAAGTATTGGTTAAAAAAGTTTGATTTAAAAACTAAACTAAATTTATACAATAAAGGAACAAATGATATAAATAATGAAAAATATTGTCCTAAATGTAAAATAATAAAACCAATTAACGAATTTTATAAAAGAAGTAATAGAAATGGTGTTGGTGGATATTGTAAAAAGTGTAGTAATAAATATCATACAAAGAGGGTAAAAGAAGTTAAACTTAAAATGATTAAATATAAAGGATCAAAATGTATTGAATGTAAATTAAATATTAAAGATTCGCATTATAGTGTATTTGATTTTCATCATATTAACCCTATTGAAAAAGATATTAATTTTAATAGAATAAAATTTCAAAAATGGGATAAAATAAAATTAGAAATAGATAAATGTGAATTATTGTGTTCTAATTGTCATAGAATGAAACACGCAAAAATAGAGGGTTGGTAACGGTGTGTAGCTCAATTGGTTAGAGCGTTCGGCTGATACCCGAGAGGTAGTAGGATCATTCCCTACCACACCGACAAAAATGGTCTTTTAGTTTAATTGGATTAAAACACCACCTTGGTATGGTGGAACAATCGGTTCGAATCCGATACAGACCTCAATATAGGGATGTATCCCCTCACGCTTATACCGTGTAGAAAGGGTAACTGGTAACATGTGGGTTCAAATCCCATCTTCCCCACAAAAATTAAAAATTAGAAATTATGTCAAACACAGGTAGGTATTATGTAAAAGTTGATAGTAGAACATTTTGTGTTGAACCAATTGACAATACATTAGGAAAAGGACGAAAACATTGGGGTGATGTAAACCCATCAACCAAAGAAGTTGAAGGTAATTACGGAGATAAATATTTGGGTGCTATACACGAAGCTGATTCTATAATTACAGAAGAAAACGGTTATAAGGATATTATAACATTAGAAGCTGGTGTAAGTCCAGAAGATTATATAAATAAATTATTAAATAAATGAAAATTATGTGAAGTGGTATCAAATACCACTTCCTATTTGTGTAATAATTTAAATTCATATATCTTTTTTATTTGGGATAAAAAATTATTTTCAGAATATATGTTTTTCATTATATTACATTTTGTACAACAAGGTACACAATTATTTTCATTATAACCAATTGTGCTATCTAATCTATCAATACCATTTATTTTAACGCCAGTACTAAGCATATATTCCGAGTTGATTTTATTAATATATCTTTTATGTATTTCCCCTTTTTTATTAATATATGGAGACCAAAGTGATGGTTCTACACCACAATAATAACATTTTTTTTGTATTATATTTTTAAATTCATCTTTTGATAATTTCCATTCAAAACCTTTATTATCATTATCTCGTTTATATGTTGAGTATTTTTGATTTAGTGCAATATCTTTTACCCTATTAGTTTTACAACCACATGATATTATACTATTTTTTAAAGAATATGATCTAATTAATAACTTTTTGCCACAAATACATTCACAATCCCATAAAATTTTATTTTGGTTATCTCGTTTATCACTTAATGATAATACTTTAATATAATTAAATGTTTTACCAGATAAAGTTTCAATTTTTCTCATAAATCAACTTTTTTAATGTATATATAAATTAATCAAAGTGATTTTCATTTGGAATTGTTCTAAATATATATCTTTGTAATAGTTAAGAATTAAAAAATATAATATTATGGTACAAATCCTTTAAATTCGTTCAAATTAAATAAGGAGGAACTTCGTGTTCCGATTGATCTCTTAGCTCAATTGCGTAGAGTACCTGACTCTTAATCAGGGGGTTATGGGTTCGATTCCCATCGGGGGAACAACCAATTTATGTATGATTATTTTTAATATATAATCATATGATTACTAAATTTAAACAATTTGAAGAAGCTAGTTTCAAAGACTTAGTTAATATAGATAAATTAACTGATAAGAAATTATTGGATATTATTAATAGACCATTCCAAGAGGATGTTAAATTGATAAAGCAACTTGATAAAAAATCTGATTTACATATTTTATTTAATATTCAGTATAATGATAAAGATAGTCATTCAATAATTGAAAGAATAAAAACAAGAACATCATTACAATCTGTTAGTGATTTTAACACTATTTTAAGTAAAGGATTGGTTGATTTCATAGAAAATAATGATCAACTAGAATTGAGTGATAAAGTTAAAAAGAATGAAAAAGAGAGAAAGTTGAGATTTTCTATATATTTTGAAGAATATAAATTTTATTTAATATTTTCTATTAATAGTATGCGTTCTATTAATAATGTTGAAAAAGGAGAATTTTATGATATATACAATATATATGTAGTTAGTATATTAAATAAATCTGATGATACAAATATAAAATTTATTACAAAAGAAAAATTATAAAAAAAAACAATAAAAATTTGGCAAATCCAATTTTTTTATTTACATTTGTACTATGATTAAGAACAACACAAATATAGAAACTTTTATTGACGATTTTAAAAGATTATGTCAATATGTTGGTATTGATAATAATAATCAATATTATTTTGATCAAGTTTTAGTTGATGAAAATTTGATAAATGATGTACCAAATCAAGTTGTTATTAATAAAATACACAAATTTTGTGAAATGGTAAATAATGACCATTCAGTTTTAGACCGTGATATAGAAACTGATTTGTGGTTTATCCTATAAAAACCCCCCTTACAAACATTAAACTTTATCTCTCTTATAATATATAATATTATTATGAGTGATAATATACCTAATTTTGATTTTGCGTCAATGTATCCAACAGTTATGATGAATGTATATAATGATAGAATTAAAATGAAAAAGAGAAGAATGAAATTAGATAAAATTTTAAATAACATTAACGATGAAAATATCATTTGACTTTGACGGAACTTTAACAGAATATGCTATTAAAGAAACTGCAAGAACATTTATTCAATCTGGACATGATGTTTGGGTAGTTACAGCAAGAGCTGATTGTAACTATAATGCTGATTTGTGGGGTGTATGTAAATATATTGGTTTACCAAAAGATAAAGTTATTTTCACTAATGGTGATTTAAAATTTTATGAATACGAAAAAGGAAATTTCGAATTACATTATGATGATGAATGGGATGAAGTATTAAATATTAATAGAGTGGGAGGAACTGCTATATTGGTTAATCCCGATTTTCAAGATATTTATATGAATATGCAATTTGAAGAAAACGAAAGAAACAAAGAAACTCAAAATAGATAAAACCAAGGGTATCTTAAATAATATATAGGAGTAAATATATTATTCTGAATGAATTTAGAGGAAAAATGTTATTGGGATGAAACAGTTGAATTTATCAATAATCTTTCAATAGACGAATCTTTTAAACCCATAGAACTAAAGAGATATGTTTATGGTAATGAAGATATAAAATCAACAGTAGGTTCTTATATCAATTTTTTAGAACAAGTTAAATACATAGAAAGAATATCCAAAGGAAATTATATCAGAGTAAAATTTATACCAGAAACACTAACAACAACTAAAGTTTATAATTTTTTATACAACAATCCATTAAAGAATAGAATTGATAAATTAGAACAAATTAAAAATAAATTAAAAAATAAATTTGATAATTAAGATAATTTATCTTATTATTGTGATATAATGTCAGTATAGCTCAGTTGGTAGAGCGCGTGGGAGCTCGGTTTCAATTCCGATATTATGGGTAGTCCATCCTGCGAGGTCGGTGGTTCGAGTCCATCTACTGACCCATTTTGAAAAAAAAATACAAATAAGTTTGGCAGTTTAAAATATTTGTATTATCTTTGTTCTATGAATGATCAAGAAAAGATATATAACAGACTTATTGATTCTTCTTTTGAATGTAAATCAATAAATGATGTCCAAATTTTAATTGATGTTTTTAACACCAATAAATGGGGTGACACAAATTATAGAATGTTGAAATGGGTATTGGAACAAAGGTTAAGTCATTTTCAACAAACAAAAACAGCTAATTCAGAATTAAAAGAAGGAAGAGAAAATTTCTTGAATCTTCATATGAATTAAAAAGTTCTTTAAAGTATTAGCCCCTTTGGTGGAATTGGTAGACACCACTTGGTAATTAGTAATTGACGACAAGATCAGTCCGATTTCACCGTATCCAAGTAGTTCAAATTTTTGGAGATGGAACAAGTGATCATAGTTTCAAGGAAGGAAAGGACGAAATCTAGGTTCGATGCCTGGCGGGGGCACAAAATGAGAAAAAAAGTGAGTTTTTTATTTAATATATAATAAAAATCAAACTTTTAATAAAAAGTAGTATAAAAGGTAAAGTAGTAAAAATTTAATAAATAATAAGACAGATGAAAACTTGGACAAATATAGAATTGACAACCTCATTAGAGACAACTGATAATGATCAAAAATTAATCGGGAATGGTATGTAATGTCCAAAATTACAGAATATCAAAACCCGATTTTAACGAATCGGGTTTTTTTTTGTCTTAATAATTTTTGCCGATGTAGCTCAGTTGGTCAGAGCAGCTGATTTGTAATCAGCAGGTCGTGGGTTCGAATCCCTCCATCGGCTCAGTAAAAGTAAAGTAGTTCATTGACGTATTGGATTTATAAAAGAAACTTATAATATAAGGTTCGCAAAGTGTAAGGTTATTTTTTATGGCTCTTAAAATAACTGCAAACACAAGTTGGAAAAAACCTCTCTGGGAATAGAGCACTCGGCAGGTAGTGGTTTACCTTATTTTATATTAAATGTCCGATTCATCTAACGGTGAGGATATCAGGTTTTCATCCTGAAAATAGGGGTTCGATTCCCCTATCGGATACTGTGGTGATTTTGTACCTTGGTTATTTAATATATAATAAAAAATAACCAATAACAAGATGCCAAGAAAACAGAAGAAGTATCATTACATATACAAAACAACTAATATTATAACAAATAGATATTATATTGGAATGCACTCAACAAATGATATTGAAGATGGGTATATGGGTAGTGGTAAAAGATTATGGTATTCAATAAATAAATACGGTAAAGAAAACCATAAAATTAAAATATTAGAATATTTACCTAACCGAAAAGATTTAAGTGAAAGAGAAAAAGAATTAGTAAATGAAGATATATTACAAGATAAAATGTGTATGAATTTAATTGTGGGTGGAACTGGTGGTATTTTTAGTGAAGAACACCACGAAAAAATGAAAAAGGGAGCATCTAAATGGCTTAAAGAAAAATGGAAAGAACAAGAATATAGAAATAAAACAATTAAAATGATTTCAGAAAATACTAAAAAAACACATAAAAAAGGAAAATTAAAATATGATAATTTTAAAGATAAATGTCATACAGAAGAAACTAAAAATAAAATGAGTAAATCAAGTAAAGGAATTGGTTGTGGGAAAGAAAATTCACAATATGGTACGTGTTGGATAACAAATGGTGAACAAAATAAAAAAGTAAAAAAAGATAATTTAACACTTAAAAATGGGTGGAGATTAGGAAGAATATAAAAAATATGCGGGTATATGCAAGTGGACAAAGCAATCGGGTTTTCACCCCGATCCTGTTGAGGTTCTGGGGTTCGAATCCCCTTGCCCGTTCAAACAAGGTGCTAATGGGAACTGGAACTATGGTTGACGATATCCTGATCGTGGAATCATAGGAAAGGTTTGAGGGGTTAAGACCCTACATTAGACAGGACACCTTGTAACTTATATGCGGGGAGCGTGCTGTTTCGCTCTCGGGCTCATAACCCAGAGGTACGAAGGTTAGATTCCTTCCCCCGCTACAAAAGTTCTGATACAATACTGGAACGAATGACAACAACTAACAGGAATCGGATGGAGTTGTCCGCCGAGTCAGAACTTAAAAATATTGCGGGATGGAGCAGCGGTAGCTCGTTGGGCTCATAACCCAAAGGTCGGGGGTTCGATTCCCTCTCCCGCTACGATTCTTTACCATGTGTAGGGAATTTACAAAGGTTTTGAATGTTGTACCAGTAAACAACGTTCACATGGGAGTGTAGCTGATTTGGTTTAGCGGGTGGCTGTTAACCACTGATGGAATTAGATTGAAATAAAGTAGGTTCGATCCCTACCTCTCCCGCACACAAACGGAATTAGGTTAAGAAAATTTACGAATGTAAATACCTAGAGAGAGGCTTGTTCCGTCCGCAAAATTTGGTGACTGTGGTGTAATCGGAGTAACAATAGTTACTGTAATAAATATTAAGGGGTTAATATTTATTCATTTAACATACCACAAACGTCTATGTGGAGTATGAGGTTCAAATCCTCCAGTCACCGCTAATTAATGCCCTTGTGGTGGAATGCAGACACATCAGTTTTAAAAGCTGTGGATCAAAATGATCGTGCAGGTTCAAGTCCTGTCAGGGGTACAAAAATTTTAAATACAGTCCATAGGTCAAACGGCTAAGATATCTCCCTGTCACGGAGCATGGAGCGGGTTCAACTCCCGTATGGACTGCTAATGTTCTTGTAGCTCAGTTGGTAGAGCAACTCCCTAAGATAACCAAATATTTCATCAAGTCTGGTAGGATGAAAATACCTGAAAAGGTCTGAACGGGGTCAGTCTAGAGTCAAAGGTTCGAATCCTTTCAAGGACCCTAAACAGAAAGAAAGATACCGCACTGGTAACACTGATACAAACTGATCATTTGTATTAAGAATTATAACAAGGGTCGTGTATCGTTTAAATTTTAGAAGTAATATTATTTTAAAATTTCTGAATCTTGGAAACGACTTGTATTGTCCTTTATCTGTTTAAATGCCCCAATGGCGGAATGGTAGACGCGATAGTTTCAAAAACTATTGTCCATTGGATGTGTAGGTTCAATTCCTACTTGGGGTACAAAAGGTTAGTAACATAAACGATTAACCATCTGATGTGTGAAGTTACCTTGGTGAAATGGGTTCGGGGATACTTGTTGTGGTGATAAGTTGATTCTTACCTTTAGTAACCAAAAACTTAAACGGCTCTATGTGCTCGACTGGCGTGCGGGAATTAGACTGTCACTCTTCTAAAACGAGGGTTCAAATCCCTCTAGAGCCGCAATAATATATTATAAACTTTATTATTATTTATTAATATAATTGATTATGGAACTAAAAGATTTAACAAAAGAACAAACAATTGAAATTGCTAAATTAGCATATTCTTCACCCGAATTGATGACAGATTTTAAATTTCTGTATCAACCTTATGATGAAAGTATGTATGAAGATGCAAGTGAAGAAATAATGTTAAGATTTGATGCACCTGTATTCGGTGATACAATATCTAAATTGATGTTAATTATTATTCCTAATTTTAGTGTATTTATGTATTATTGGAATCCAAAAACTAATATTAACGAATATTTACCTGTTAGAAATCAATATAAAATATTTCAAAAGTTTGTTGAATGGGGTGTAGAACCCAAAAATTAATATTCCTCGATAGCTCAGTTGGTAGAGCAAATGACTGTGTTAGCAGCTTCTATCAGAAATGATAGTCGAAAATTGGATGAATTCAGGGAACGTCTATTTAGATAACCTTGAGCCAAGTTCTAAGTACACTTAGAAAAGGTGCAGAGACTACTGGAGTGATAAAGTTCACTTAATAACCAGCTAGAGCGTCCGACACCATAACGTAAAGTCGATGGTGATGATATAGTCCTTAAAGTAATCATTAGGTCGTAGGTTCAAGTCCTACTCGGGGAGCAATTAGGGTTCTTGTTTACCCAAGTCTTAAACAAGTGGTGGAAAGTTGAAAGAAATTTCAGCCCCAAGGTTTCCAAGTTTCCTAAATAACTTGGATTTTTGCCGATATCCCATAGCGGTCGATTGGGCTTGATTTGTAATCAAGATGTTAACACGCACCGGGGGTTCGAATCCCTCTATCGGCTCCAAAAATATTTTTATAAAATTATTTGTTTTATAAAAATATTTGTTTTATATTTGTATAATTAATTACGGCAGATAGCTCAGTTGGTTTAGAGTGCGTATTATGTAGCAAGAACGTTACTTGTTATATAGCAATAATTAATCTGAATTTAATTATTAGTAACGGAAGAAGTATTTTAGCTGAATACATCAGAACTTGTGAACATTAAATAACGATTTTTCATTGTAACTTGTACGAGGTCGGTGGTTCGAGTCCATCTCTGCTGACAAAAATATTGAAATGGAAAAAACAATTAGAACAACAAGACAAATTGTAATAGATCAAATGTTATCTAAATGTGATAGTTTATTAGGATGTGAAATTCTTGAACCATCAGCAGGTACAGGTGATTTAGTCGAAGGGTTATTAAGTAAAATTCCCACATTAGATATTGATTGTATAGAACTCAATAAAGAAAAAAGAGATGTTCTAAAAGAAAAGGGATTTAATGTTGTTGGAGAAGATTTTTTAAAAACAATTCCTAATAAACAATATGATGTTGTTATTGCGTGTCCTACATATAAAAATAATATTGATATAATTCATATTATGCATATGTATAGATTTCTTAAAATTGGTGGTTATATTTTATCTTTAACATCACCACATTGGACAATAAGAAATGAAGAACATCAAGTTTTATTTCGTGAATGGTTAGTTGATAAAGATTATAGTATGACTATGCTTGAAGATAATTCATTTGTTGAAAATTATAAGACACAACCATCAATGTTAATTAAAATTTATAAAAATTATATTTAATGGCAAAGTTATTTGTATATAAAGATCATGAAAATTCACCGTTTGGAAAATATATCCAATTACGGTGGAAAGAAGCATTAGGTTTACCTGAATGTCCTTATCTTTATAGATGGACTTTTATATTTTTTGGGTATTCCATAAGAATACATCATTGGTTAAGGTCTGATGATAATAGATTTTTTCACGATCATTCGTGTGATTTGATTTCTATGATATTAAAAGGTTGGTATTATAATGTAGTTCCAAAAGACCCAAATAACCCTGACGTTAATGAATGTATTAAACATAAAGGAAGAGCTTTTAGACCTTGGAGAGCAAAAGCAGAAGATAAACATTACTTAGAAATACCTAAAGGTGGTGCATGGACATTATTGTTACAAGGAAAACAATATCATAAATGGGGGTTTTGGGTTAAAAATAAAAAAACAAAAAAGTTTGTAAAATGGCGACCATTAAGATATTTCAGTAAATATGGTATTATACAAACAGAAGATTATCAATAACGGAAGATTGACCGAGTTGGCTTATGGTGTTGCTCTTGAAAAGCAATGTACGGGTGACTGTACCAGGGGTTCGAATCCCTTATCTTCCGCAAAGTTATAGTGGTTAAAAGAGGAAGTCTTGATTTTTATATATAAAGGTAAAATTTATATGTAAATGTCAAACTTAAAAAATAATAAAAATACACCATTTATCTGTCCTAAATGTAAATTTGAAATTAAAACATCAAGAAACAAACACGTAAATTCTTGTGATGGTAAAGGTCCAAGAAGAAGGAGAAAAAAGGAAAAATATATTGCTTGGAATAAAAATAAAAATAACATTGATTTATTTGGGATTGAAAAATCTTCAAATATATCTGATAAAATTAGTAATAAATTAAAACTAGCATTTAAAGAAGGTAGAATAGATGGGAGAGGATCTACACCGGAAATAGAAAAGGAAAGAAGAAGAAAAATTTCAGAAACTATGAAAAAGAATAAGTGTGGAGGGTATAGAAAAGGTAGTGGAAGAGGTAAAAAGGGAAAATATAAAGGTATATGGTGTGATAGTAGTTGGGAATTAGCGTGGGTTATATATCATATTGATCATAATATTTCATTTGAAAGAAATACCGAAAAATTCGAATATGTGTTTAATAATGATAAACATTATTATTTACCCGATTTTAAAATTGGTGAAGAATTTATAGAAATAAAAGGATATGTAACAAAACAATGGGAAGAAAAGAAAAAACAATTTCCTCAGTTATTAAAAACATATTATAAAAAAGATATGAAATTAATAATAGAATATGTTATATTAAAGTACGGAAAAGATTTTATAAAGTTATATGAATAAATATGAAAAGAAAAACGATATTAATAATTATTTATGTGATTACAATTATTGTATCTGTATTCGTATTTGTAAAATATAAAGGATATGAGGGTATGTTTGATACTAAAAAAGAAGAAATTCATATTTGTATTAAATAAAAAATAATTTTTTAGATATATAATTTAATATATACTAAAAAAGAAATAAACACAATGGAAAATAATATTATAACTCGATTTACAGAATTTATTAACGAAGCAAAACTAAATGAAGGTAAAAGAATTCATAAATGGACAAAAGATGATACAATCTTAACGCTTTATTATGTAAAACATGGGATAAAGGATATACCTGTTAAGACTGAAGAAGAGTTAGCAATTGATATAATAGGTGCAACTTTACAATCATTAAAAATGCAAGCTGCGAATGTAAGAAAAGTATTAGGAGATAGTAAGGAAGGTTCTTATGTTTTAGATGATTTTTCAAAAATTCAAGAGAAAGTTGTTGCTGATTACAAAGGTATGAATAAAGATGAATTACAAGAAATTGTTGATGATATTATCATGAATGCTGATAAAATTGCAAATCGAAAAGCGGTTAAAGAAATGGAAAAGCTTAAAGCTGATGAAAAAGATAAAAAAGGTTTGACTAAATTAAATAAAGAAATGGCTGATAGACAAACAAAAGATGGTTTTATAGGTGTTAGACATCCTGAAAGATACAAAAGTAAAGGTACAAGACCAAAAAAGTAAAAATAATTTAAACATTTTAATTTTTTCTCATTATATATTTTGAAAATAGAATATTAATCTCTATCTTTGTATTGTTGTATTCGATTAATAACTAAAAACAAATAATTATGAGTGATTCAAAAATTGGGAAAAAAGGAACTTACAAAACAGTTTACACAAAAAATGATACAATTATATCTTTATTTTGTGCTAAATTTCCAGACAAACTTAAAAGATTAGGTTTTCATGATACTGGTTCAGGTTCAGCTATTGAATCAATAGCTAATCAGATTATTGGTACTAGTGGGTATTCACTAATAAGACAAATTGGAAATCTTGATTACATAATGGGTAAAAATGATTCTCAATATTGTACAAGTAAAATGCAAAGGGAAGTTTTTGATAAGTATTATCAAATGGATGAAGAAAGTTTTGTACAAGTGTGTACCAAAATTATTGAGAATACTCCTTCATCAGTTTATCAAAATTTTCTTAAAATTCAAGAAAAAAATATGGGTATTGATAAAGAAATATCTGAAAGAAAAACTAAAGAAACTTTCAAGGCAGAATCAGATGCAAAACGTGATGCAGAACTTAGGAGATTAGGTTTTGATCCTTCTAAGATGAAAAGTAAAGGTGTAAGAACAGTATAAGTTATTTGAAATATTTAAGTTGGGTATACTGAGAAATCAATAGATGGCAATCTATTAGAAAGGTGGGGTTCATACCTCGTATAATAATTCCTTCGGGGGAGCCAAGTATCAGAATTTATATCATATCCCTCTGCCGATGCATTATAAAACTTAAACGCAGTACATAGTAGGATGTAATGGGTTTCCTACCAACTTATCTCATTGGACCCTTAGCTCAGTTGGTTAGAGCACCTGACTCATAATCAGGGGGTCGCTGGTTCGGATCCAGCAGGGTCCACAAAATAAACTTATTAAATAAATTATTATATAAGTTATAGTTCTTTTATATGGCTCGGTGGGGGAATTGGCAGACCCGCAGCACTTAAAATGCTGTTCCTAGATTGGAGTGTGGGTTCAAGTCCCACTCGAGCTACAAAAAGAGTGTATAAATTGGTATACACTCTTTTTATATATACATATAAAAACATTATGACTAACGAAATTTTTTTACAAATAAAAAAACTACACAAAGAAGGATTATCAAATAGAAAAATAGGAAGATTATTAAATTTACATTATTCGACAATATCATATTGGTTAAAAAAAGAAGAAACTAATATAAAAGATGATAAAATAAATATAAATAAATATTTAAACGGTAAAGAAAAATCATATTCTTATATATTAGGTATGTATTTAGGTGATGGGTATATTAATAAAACAGATAGAACGTATAAGTTAAGAATATTTTTAGATACTAAATATCCAAAAGTTATAAAAGATTGTATATATGAATTATCTATATTATTTCCTCGAAATAAAGTTAACTATACAATTAGAAGAAAAACAACTACTGTCGTTTATGTACATTCCAATCATTTACCGTTTTTATTTCCTCAACATGGTAAAAGAAAAAAACACGAAAGAAATATAGAATTATCAGATTGGCAAAAGGATATTATAATAAATGAATCGTTTTTAAAAGGTTTGTATAATTCAGATGGAAGTTATTATAAATCAAATGGTTATTATTTTTATAATTTTAGAAATTATTCATTAGATATATTAAATATTTATAAAAATACGTGTGATAAATTAAATATTTTATATACTGAAACAGAAAATACTATAAATCATTATAAACAAAGTGAAGTAAAAAAACTATATGATATTATAGGAACAAAAAAGATTTAAACGTACCATCAATGGTAGGATGGTGATTAGCAATACCCTATGTGGTGAGCAACAAATAAGGTTCAAGTCCTTTCTATGTTTAGATTTTATTTGAAGTTGGTGGGAATGTTGGCTTGGAAGCAGCCATCATCTAAGGAGTGACTAGTGGAAGTGCTCTTCGTCAGTTATCGTAGACTGATTGAATCACAAGTGATAGTAGGCAACGATTGTTTTGCGATAACAATATCCCGATACCGAGGATACCTACGACACCACAGGGAAAATGCGATACGTGCTAATGCTGTATGTTGTCAACCGTACTAATGAAATATTCGGCAATTCAGTTATTATAAGAGCGTATGAAGCAAGAAAAAAGTGATATGTTGCATTAGTACAGAAGGAATGTGCAATTAAGTAAATGATTTGGAATCGGTGGATATGATTTTACAATGTCACTTATAATGCCCTCAGAGTCTTTGGCGTAACAGCACACCCCCAACTTCTTTTTATTTTTATTAGGATATTATATTTTTATTTTTTATCTTTGTACATTATCAAATATAAAACGATGTTAAAAAAAGTAATTAATAATGCAAAAATGAAGTTATTTCTAAAAAGAAATAAGAAAGAGCTCAGTAAAGATGGTCAAAATATTACTGAATGGGAAAGTAATTTTCTACATAGTAATAATTTCAAATGTCCTAATTGTGAAGGTGGACCTCTTTATGAAGGACCTAGTGGTGGGATGTCTACAAATATAAGATGTAAAATATGTGGACAAGGTTATAATGTTACACCAGCTATAAGTCTTATTCAAAATATTGGTGTGGATGAATCTTGGATAGATGAACAATTAGTAAGAAGTATTAAATTAAATAAAATTAAGAAATCATGATGTTACAAGCAATTATTAAGTCAGACATGAAAGATGCAATGATTAATAGAGATAAGGAAAAACTTGCTCTTTTAAGGGTTGTAGTAGGTGAAATAAACACATTAAGTAAGGCAAAGGATAGAGTATCCCCAATAGTACAGGACGATGAAGTTATAGTTCTTGTAAAGAAGATG
>Ga0210003_1002127_pt1 | contig 16950 bp, 17 predicted proteins | sample LantaG_FD_182804 | JGI IMG/M metagenome (GOLD analysis project Ga0210003, IMG submission 182804) | Deep subsurface microbial communities from Baltic Sea to uncover new lineages of life (NeLLi) - Landsort_02402 metaG (SPAdes) (version 2) | ecosystem: Environmental > Aquatic > Marine > Oceanic >...
GCGCAGCTCGTCATCAACTGGACCATCCATCGGCCGGGCGTGACTGCAGCGCTTGTCGGGGCGAGAAATCCCCAGCAGGTCAAGGAGAACGCCGCAGCAGCGGAGCTGTCGCTGGCCGACGAGCAGGTTGCGCAGATCGATGCGCTGCTTGACGAACTGCAATTGGCTGTTTGATGCAGCATGGCTTGATGGCGTGGTCGGGCGGGACAGTAGTTTTCCGGGCGCGCCGTTCAACGGCATACGCACACGGCTCGGTTTGGTTTTGACATGCGTCTGCCGACCTGCTAAAATACCCGCTGGTTTTCCATGTGCCGCTGCGCCGTTGCGGCGGCGGTAGACGCAAAGACGGAGGTTAGCTATGGTTTCGTTCAAGTGGCTCGTTGTGGCGGGTCTGGCCTTGGGCACGATCGGCTGCGGATCCGGCCGGGTAAACAAGCTCGAAGAGCAGATGCAGACGATGCAAATGCAAATGGACAGCCTGTCGAGCAAAATGGACAAGCTCACGACGATGCAATCGAATCTGCAGAAGCTCGAGAGCCTGACCGACGAGCAGAAGCGCCGGCTCGAGGGCATCCGCAGCGCCATCATCAGTATTCTGCGCGCATCGAACGAGGCGCTTCAGAATTCCATTTCAACGCTTGAAGCTCAGTGATCCGACGGATCGAGAACCGACAGGTGCGCTGCATGGTGCAAACCGGCCGCGCACCTGTTTCCTATCAGGCATCGTGAAACGGACGCGGGCGCGTCAGCAGGGATTTCTGAATGAACGACAAACTGCGGTTCGGGCTGAATTATGTGCCATCGAAGAATTGGTGGTATAGCTGGCTCGACTGGGACAAGGCTTCCATTTCCGACGACCTCCACGCCATCTCGGCGCTCGGCTTCGACCACGTCCGCATCCACTGCATCTGGCCGGTCTTCCAGCCGAACGCCGGATGCGTCAGCGGCCAGGCGCTCGACCGTCTGGCGGAGCTGATGGACCTCGCCGATGGCGCAGGGCTGGACGTTTGCGTGTGCGTGCTCGACGGCTGGCTCAGCGGCTTCGCGTTCTTTCCGGCGTGGCGCGGAAATCGGAATGTATTCACCGACCCCGCTATGATCGATGCCGAGGAGCGGCTGTTTCGGGCCATCGCAGGGCGTGTAGCCGGCCATTCGCGGTTTCTCGGCTTCGACCTCGGCAACGAGCTGGGCGTGCTCACCGGCCGCGGCAATCGGATCACGCTTGAAGAAGGCGACGCATGGCATCGGCGGATGATGGAGCTGTGCGAGCGGCTGGCGCCCGGGCGGCTGCACGTCAGCGGCGTAGACCACTGCCAATGGTTCATGACCTTCGGTTTCTCGCGCGAATGCCTGGCCACGACCGGGGCGGCCACATCAGTCCACACCTGGATTTTCTTCACAGGCGCAACCAGCTTGTACGAGCCGCTCGAAACCGGCTGCACGCACCTGGCCGAGTATTGCGTCGAACTGGCCAAGGCATACAGCAACAGCAACGACCGCCCCGTCTGGGTGCAGGAATTCGGTGCAACGCCGGAATGGATGCCGGACGAGATCATCCCGGACTTCGCCGAGCAAACCATCCGCAACGCCGCAACCTGCGGGAATCTGTGGGGGTTTACCTGGTGGTGCTCGCACGATGTCGGCCCGGGATACCTGGACTTCGCTCCGCTGGAATATGGCTTGGGTGTGCTCGATACGCATAACAACGTCAAGCCCGTCGGGCGGCGGATCGCGGGCCTGATAGATGAATTCCGCGCGCATCCGCCGGCGCCCGTGCAACGATCCACCGCACTGGTCCTGCCCGACTCGGCGCTTGCCGCGAACCCCGAGAACCTGCCCCCCGGCTGGCAGTTTGCCAAGCCATATATGGACTTGGTGGACGACGGCGTGAGGCCGGCCGTTGTGCTTGAAAGCCGCGCGAGCGATTCCGATTATCTGCGCACGCGCGGGATTACGCAACTGATACAACCAGCTTGACCGCATCGAACGAATGCAAGGAGGCACAATGCTTAAGATCGATCTGACGAAGAAGATCGCGGTGGTCACCGGCGGCTCGGGGCAGCTCGGCCGTGCGATGGTGCGCACATTGGCCGACTGCGGAGCCGACGTGGCCATTCATTACAACCGCAACCAGGCCAAGGCTGCCGAATTGCTGACCGAGATCGAGGCGATGGGCGTGCGCGGCATGGCCGTGCAGGCCGACGTGGGAGACCTGCAGTCGGTGCTTGCGATGCGCGATGCAATTGCCGAAAAACTCGGCGAGCCGGATATCATCGTCAACAACGCCGTCAGCCAGTACAAATGGACAACGGTGCTGGAACAGGATCCTGCGCATTATGAAGAACAGTTCCGTTCGTGCGTGCTGCACAACGTGCACATGGCGAAGGCATTCGTGCCGGCGATGATCCGCAAGGGGCGGGGCCGGGTTATCGCCACCAGCACCGAATGCATCATGCAGTGCATGCCCACGCAGTCGGCGTATGTGTCTGGCAAGCGGGGAATGGACGGCGTTTTGCGCGTGCTGGCTCGCGAAATAGGCGAGCATCAGATCACGGTGAACTCCGTTGCCCCGGGCTGGACCATCAGCGACCGCTACAGGGAGACAGGCACCGAAAGCCAGCCTCAATACGAGAAAAACGTGCCGCTCCGCCGCCGCGGGACCGATCAGGAGATCGCCAATGCCGTCGCAGTTCTCGCGTCGGACCTCGCCGGGTTCATCACCGGCGCCTACATTCCCGTTTGCGGCGGCAACGTCATGCCCTGCGTCTGACGCACCGCATCATCCCCGGCGCGTACAGTGAGAAGCGTGGCTGTTTCAACCCGCGCGCACGACATTCTCGCGGTGGCTTGATGCCCATCTTAGGCTTGATTTTCGCCGCTGATTCGTCTATTATGAATGTTTTCGATGGATGATCGCGTGAACTCGGTATCCGCGCAATGGGCCTGATTCTATGCATCATGTCGATCTTCACAACCTGCTGAACCAGGTTCGGGCGGGGGAGGTGTCGGTGGACGACGCCATCGAACGCCTCAAGCACCTGCCGTTCGAGGACCTCGGCTTCGCCAAGCTGGACAACCACCGCGCGCTGCGGTGCGGATTCCCGGAGGTCGTATTCTGCCAGGGCAAGACGGCCGAGCAGGTGATCACGATCCTTGAGCACCTGACTGCATCCGGGGGGCCGGTGCTTGCGACGCGCGCGAACGCGGATCTGTATGCCACCGTTGCAGCCAATTGGCCGGAAGCCCGCTACAACGAAGCGGCACGTGCGATCATGTTCAACCAGCCAGCGAAGCCGCGCTACCCGGGTTACATTCTGGTGGTGAGCGCGGGCACGGCGGATATCCCGGTCGCCGAGGAGGCGCGCGTGACCGCCGAGATGATGGGAAACCGCGTGAAGACGATTTACGACGCGGGCGTGGCGGGCATCCACCGGCTGCTGCATTCGCACGATGAAATTTTCGATGCTAATGTGATTGTCGTGGTTGCAGGCATGGAGGGCGCCTTGGCGAGCGTGGTGGGCGGGCTGTCGAGCCGTCCGGTGGTCGCCGTTCCCACCAGCGTGGGCTACGGAGCGTCGTTCAACGGCCTGGCACCCCTGCTGACAATGCTCAACAGTTGCGCGGCGGGTGTGTCGGTTGTCAATATCGATAACGGCTTCGGGGCGGGCTACATCGCTGCGCTGATCAACCGGCCGCCCCAGTCATCAAACAAGAACCAATAGAACGTCCGAACGGATTGGAGAAAACAATGTCTCGCACGGAAACGCTTTCCCGCCTGAAGGAGCATGTTATTGCGGCGGTTGTTCGCAGTGACGATACCGACAAGGCCCTCGCGGCCGTTCAGGCGTGCATCGACGGCGGCGTCAGGATCATCGAAATCACATTCACTGTGCCTGAGCCGATCAAGACGCTCGAGGCTGTGCGCAGCAGCTTCGGTGACGACATCGTTCTGGGCGCCGGCACGGTGCTGGGAACCGAGAACGCAGGTGCGGCAATCGGCGCCGGCGCGACGTTTGTGGTCAGCCCGATCACCGAGTTCGACGTGATCGCCGCGTGCAACAAGGCGGACGTGCCCGTCATGCCGGGCGCAATGACGCCCACGGAGATTTATGCTGCGTGGAAGGCCGGGGCGGACATTGTGAAAGTGTTCCCCGCCTCGATGTTCGGGCCGAAGTTTTTCAAGGCGATCAAGGCGCCGCTGCCGCAGGTTCCGATAATGCCAACGGGCGGGGTGGACGTGACGACGGTGGCCGCGTGGCTGGCGGCGGGCGCCGAGGTGCTGCCCGTTGGCGGCGCACTGGTCGACAGCAAGGCGATGAAGGCCGGCCAGTTCGGCGTGATCACCAACAACGCCCGCGAGTTGATGGCGGCGGTCAAGTCGTATCGCGAAGGATCGTAAGCCACGGTGGAAGGCACGAGCGGCCCTGGCAGATGGAACGAATAACGCACATACCGCAGATGCCTGCCCGCGCGCCGGATTCGCACAAGGGCACATACGGCACCGGGCTGGTGCTTGGCGGCTCGACAGGCATGGCCGGCGCGGCGGCGATGTGCGCACAGGCGGCGCTGAGGTCGGGCGCAGGTCTGATAGTGATTGGCGTGCCGCATTGCCTTCTGCCGGTCATGGCGGTCAAAACCACCTGCCCCACGCTGCGTGGCTTCGCACAGACGGAAGCGGGTTCATTTGCGGCAGAAGCCGCGAGCGAGGTTGCCGGCCAACTTGCAGAATTCACGGCAACCGCACTCGGCCCCGGCATCGGGCGGCACGAATCGACAGCACGATTCGTGCTGGAAATGCTGCCGCAGCTTGATATTCCGGCGGTGATAGACGCTGATGGGCTGAACATCCTCAGCGGCGGGCTGTCGGTTTTGCGCGAGGCGAAGGCCCCGCTGATCCTGACGCCCCACCCCGGGGAGATGGGCCGGCTGGCGGGCATTTCCACGAAGGAGGTGCAGGGCAGCCGCGAATCGACGGCCGCCGATTTTGCGCGGAAGCACGGCGTGACAGTTGTGCTGAAGGGTCATCGAACCGTTGTGACCGACGGTGCCCGCATCTACACGAACGAGACGGGCAATCCCGGAATGGCCACAGGCGGCGCGGGCGACGTGCTGACGGGCGTTATCCTCGGCCTGCTGTGCCAGTGGCTTGATCCGTTCGACGGCGCTGTGCTGGGCACGTGGGTCCACGGAGCCGCCGGCGACCTGGCGGCACGCAAGTACACGGAGGTTTCGATGATAGCCACCGACATTCTGGAATGCCTGCCGGAGGCTTTCAGATTGAATCAGCAGCCGCAGTAAACGGAGACGAGCAGCGGATGGCGGCGTGAAGAACGGCCGCGAGAAGCGTGATCGCTGCACATCAGGCAATATAACATTTTCTCGATAAGCCACCGCATTGCGAGGTAATGATGGTAAACGAAGTCCAGATGCCAAAACTCGGCCAGACGATGGAAGAAGGAACCGTCGAAGCATGGCTGAAGAAGGAAGGCGACAAGGTGACCAAGGGCGATCCGCTGTTCGAGATCACCACCGATAAGGCGACGCTCGAGGTCGAGGCGTTTGTTGAAGGAACGCTGCTGAAAATCGTTGTGCCGGAAGGCGAGACGGTCCCGGTGAACAGCGTTGTTGCGTACATCGGCAAGGAGGGCGAGGAAGTGCCCGAGGGTGCGCCTCCGCCGCCGAAACCGGCCGCCGAGGAAAAACCGGAGGAGCCTGCCGCAGCGAAGGCGGAGGAAAAACCTGCGCCCCGCAAGCCGGCGCCCGAGAAGAAGCCTGCCGCCCGCAGGCCCGCCCCCAAGCCTGCCGTTAGGCCGGAGGAGGTGAAGGCGTCGCCACGTGCGAAACGGCTCGCGAAGGCCGAGAAAGTGCCCGTGGCGGTGTTGCAGGGCACAGGCCCGGAAGGCCGGATTGTTGAGGCCGACGTGCAGAAATACGTCGACGAGATCAAGGGGCTGAAGGTGACCCCCACGGCTTGCGAGCTGGCTTTCCAGCACAATGTCGACCTGCGCACCGTCGAGGGCAGCGGCCCCGGCGGCAAGATATTGAAGGAAGACGTCGAAGCGGCTGCCGCTGCGCCTGCGCGGCCGGCAGTCGAGGCCGGGCGTGTCGAGCTTACCGCAATGCGGCGGATCGTGGCCGACCGCATGACTCTCAGCAAGACGACAGTGCCGCACTTCTACCTGACGATCGAGGTGGATATGTCCGACGCCATCGCGTTCCGCAAGAAGATCAACGCGGAGAACGGTTCGAAGGTGGCGTATAACGATATCATCATCAAAGCCTGCGCCGACGCCTATGCCGACGTGCCGCGGATGAACGCCGCCTGGGCTGAAGATCACGTTGAAGTGTTCGAACAGGTCGATATCGCCCTGGCGGTGGCCATCGATGACGGCCTGATGGTGCCGATAGTCCGCGATGCAGCCTCGAAAGATCATCTGCAGATTTCCGCCGATACGCAGGACCTGATCCAGCGCACGCGCAGCAAGAAACTCGGCCCCGACGACTACGAGGGCGGCAGCCTCACGATCTCGAACCTCGGCATGTACGGGATCAACAGCTTCGTTGCCATCATCAATCCCGGCCAGGCGGCCATCCTGGGCATCGGAATGATTCAGGAGAAAGCCGTGGTGATCGACGGCGGCATCCACGTCCGGCCGATGATGACGATGACGCTGTCGGCCGACCACCGGATAGTGAACGGCGCCGAAGCCGCAGAGTGGCTGGCCTCCGTGAAACAACGGCTGGAGAGCGTCGGAACGGACAAACTTACTGCATGAAGATTTTCACTGACGAAATCATCAGCCGGCTCACGCCGATGCTCGATCTGCCCGCCCAGGAGATCGAGGCGCTGCTGCAGACGCCCGCAGACAGCTCGATGGGCGACTATTCGCTGCCGTGCTTCCAACTGGCGAAAACGCTCCGCAAGGCACCGCCGTCGATCGCGCAGGAGCTTGCCGACAAGATCGCCGCCGGGCCGCCGTTTGCACGGATCGAGGCGGTCAAGGGCTATCTGAATTTTTTCGTAGACCGCGCGTTGCTTGCCGCCACGGTGCTCGGCGCCTTGGCGGAACAAGGCGACCGTTACGGCGAGGGCGTATCCGGCGAGGGCAAGACCGTGGTGATCGATTATTCCTCGCCGAACATCGCAAAGCCGCTTGGCGTGCATCACATCCGCTCGACCATGATCGGCAACGCGCTGTCGCGCATCTTCCGCGCGCTCGGCTACCGGGTGGTGGGGCTTAATTATCTCGGCGATTGGGGCACGCAGTTCGGCAAGCTGATGGTCAGCTATAAGCGGCGGGAGAACGAGCTGTCGCGCGGCGACATCACGATCAAGGAACTGCTGGACCTGTACGTGCAGTTCCACAGCGAAGCCGAGGAGAACGAGGAGCTTGACGAAGAAGCACGCGGATGGTTCAGGAAGCTCGAGGAAGGCAACGAAGAAGCGACGCAGTTGTGGCGGAAATTCCGCGAGGAAAGCCTGAAAGAATTCCAGCGGGTTTATGCGCGGCTGTCTGTCGAGTTCGACTCCTACATGGGCGAGAGCAGCTTCATCAAGGAATCCCAACGCGTCACGGAGCGGCTGAAGGAGAGCGGGCTGGCCGCTGAAAGCGAGGGAGCGCAGGTGGTGGACCTCGAGCAGTTGGACATGCCGCCGTGCCTGCTGCAGAAGAAAGACGGCACCACGCTATACGCCACGCGCGACATCGCGGCCGCCGAATATCGCCACGCCACATATGATTTCGACCAGCTCATCTACGTGGTCGGTTCGCAGCAGCGGCTTCATTTCAGGCAGGTGTTCAAGGTGCTCGAGCTGATGGGGTACGACTGGGCGAGCCGTTGCCATCATGTGGACTTCGGCATGCTCAGCTTCAAGGGCGGCACCTTCTCGACCCGCCGCGGCAAGATGATATTTCTCGAGGACGTGCTGGACCGCGCGGTCGAACTCGCGCGGTCGATCATCGAAGAAAAGAACCCCACGCTCGACAACAAGGACGAGGTAGCCGAGATGATCGGCGTCGGGGCGGTCATTTTCGGCGACATCAAGCAGCGGCGAAACAAGGATGTCGTGTTTGATTGGGACACAGCATTGAACTTCGACGGCGAGACCGGCCCATACCTGCAATACAGCTACGTGCGGCTCGGCGGAATCCTGCGAAAACACGAGGGCGAACTGCCGCAAGCCGCGGATTTCAGCCTGCTGACCAGCGACGAGGAGCATCAACTGCTGCGCCTGCTGGGCGATTTCCCCGAGCAGATCGAGCGGGCGGCACAGCAGCACGAGCCGTCGATCATCGCGACCTACCTGCTTGACCTGGGCAGCGCGTTCAACACCTTCTATCAGAAGCATCGTGTCATCAGCGACGACGCGGCCCTCACCGACGCACGCCTGGTGCTGGTGCAGTCGCTGCGCACCGTCATCCGCAAGGGCCTCGACCTGCTGGGCATGAAGTGCCCCGAGCGCATGTGATGGCGAGGCCGCGCCGATGTTTGAGGATTACACCTTCAGCACGCACACCGCGTCGGGCCGGCGCAGCCGTAATGCCACGCTTTCGGAAATGCTGAATTGGTAATTGCCGCCATCAGGGCCGATGAACCCGGTCATGATATCCTGCCCCAGCACTATCGACGCGTACGGCTTGCCGGTGGCCACCAACACTCCGCCCGTTGCGATTCCCGGCGCCTTGACCACGCCCGCGCCTACGAAACTGCGTATGTGATCGATTTCAGTCAGGTTGCCCTGCGGATACCGCCGGAACAGCCGGTTATACAGCGCCGGCTCCAACGCGAGCGCGTATGGCCCGTGGTAACCCGCGCCGTCCAGCAGCGACATCGCCTTGATCAGATCGTCTGCCGCCGATCCGACCTCATCCCACGACGACAGCTTGAGATTCTGCGCGCCCTTCGCGGAGAGCAAGCCTTCGACCCCTGCCTTGGGCATTCCGGCAAACAGGAGGGCGTCCTCCTGCCGGGCGACGGCGACGGCTGCCTCGGCCGCGGGCATGATGTGAAGCGGCAGGCCGGAGGTCTCGGCGGCGGCGATATCGCGTGCCGGCAGTTGGAAGGTCTTGCGGAGCACTGCAACGGGGATGGCGCAACTGGCAAGCAGCTCAACGCCGCCCTCGCCCGACTGCGGTTTGCTTGCGAGATCTGACTCGGGCACAACCTTCAGACCCAACCCGTAAGGCCCCTCGATTTCGAGTATTCTTCTCGCGCTCAACTGCGAGCGCGCCGCTCCGACCACCGCCTCGTCGATCGCCTCCCACACACTGCTTCCGAACGGAGTGTCGTCGCGATGCAGGAATATCTCCGACATCTCATCCCTCCTTGGTTTATTCGCGTTTATGTTGCGGTCATTGTTTCATATTGCCGACGGTCGGCGGCGATCCGCCCGAAGGTTCAGGCTTCTTCTCCTCCTGCTTATCGTCCGCCTTGCCGCCTGTGAGGTTGCCGGCCATCTCGTTCACTTCGTCGGCGCCTTCCTTCAGCAGGCGTTCTTCGTCCTCAGCGAGTATGCTCAGAAGCCGCTGGAATTCGCCTGCGTGCACGCGTTCCTCGTCGGCGATATCACGCAGCACGGCCTTCGCAATGTACGGCGGGTATGCTATTCGGGCAAGTTTGCGATCTGCTGCGCGGTGAACACGGGGCCGTCTTTGCAGACGTACAGGCTGCCGACGTTGCAGCGGCCACATTTGCCGACGCCGCATTTCATCCGATTTTCCAGCGTCGTATAGATGCAGTCCGGGCCGAAGCCGATGCGGCGCAGCGATTCGATGGCAAACCTGATCATCACCGGCGGACCGCAGACGACGGCGACGGCGTTGTCGCTGGGCGGCCCGGCCTTGTCGAGCACGGCCGGAACGAATCCGACCTCGCCATCCCAGCCGGGCGTCTCGCCGCCGGGGTCGACGGTGGTGATCAGCCTCACGTCCGACCGCCGGCGCCATTCGTCCAGCTCGCGCTTGTAGACGAGATCGGCGGCCGTGCGTGCGCCGTAGACTATGGTGATATCGCCGTAGCGGTCGCGGCGGTCGAGCACCTCGCAGATGACGCATCGCACCGGCGGCAGGCCGATTCCGCCGGCAACAAATACCAAGTTGCGCCCCTCCCATTCGTCGGTGGGGAAGCAGTTGCCGTATGGCCCGCGGAAACCGATGGTATCGCCAGGCTCGACGTCCGCCAGCTCGCGCGTCACGCGCCCCGCCATTCGGAACGTGCACTCGATGAAATCGGTGCGGGTGGGCGGCGAGGCGATACACAGCGGGCATTCGCCGGCGCCGAATGCGGAATACATGGCGAATTGGCCGGAGCGAAATGCGAATGCATCGCGTTTGGCGGCGTCGTGAAACTCGAGGCGGAGCGTGCGCACGCCGGGTGCCTCGTCGATTGCTGCGGCCACGTTCATCAGGTGCGGCTTATAGATGTTTTCGCTGCTGCTTCGTTCGGGCATCATGCTTGCTCCTCGATCTTGCGAAGCTGCTCGGCGATGTCCATTCCGGCGGGGCAGATGCGGCGGCACCGCCCGCAGCCGACGCACGAGTGCCGTCCGAACCGCTCCTCGTAGTAGGCGAATTTGTGCATCACGCGCTGGCGCCAGCGCGACGCACGGTCGGGACGCGGATTGTGCCCCGACGTGTGACGTGTAAAATCGCCGAACTGGCAGCTATCCCAGTTTCTGCGCCGCACGCCGCGGTCGCCGGTCGGCTCATCTACGATATCGAAGCAGTGACAGGTGGGGCAGGTGTAGGTGCAGGCTCCGCAGCCGAGGCACGTCAGCGATTCGGCAGCCCAGAAAGGATCGTCAAAATGCGACTCGAGCCACGCCCGCACCTTGACAAGATTCATCGGCGGCGGCAGCTTCGCAAACGCAGCCGCACAGGCGGCATTGCCGTCGGCATCGCCATGATCGAATATATCCGCGTTGCCCTCGATCAGCTCGCGGCCCTTCTGCGTGCATGCTTCGGCGAGGAACGTTTCGTCGTCCAGCGGAGTCAGAAGCAGGTCGCTGCCGTCGCGCGAATTCGGCCCCAGGCCCACAGCCGTGCAGAAGCAGGCGGCGTCGCAATCGGTGCAGGAAATCGATATCAGCGTCGTGGCCGCGCGACGCGCCGAGTAGAAGCAATCGTCGCAGTCCCAGCCGAAAACCTGGTCGAGCACCGGCAACGCGGCGGCGTCGCACGGCCTGCATCCGACAATTACGGTTTCGCGTGCTGCCGGCGGCGCCGCCTCGTCGTATCGCACGCTGCGGCCGTCGGTGGTGAACCTCAGAATTGCTTCGGTGGGCGGAAACAAAAATTGCTTGATCGACGACCGCGTGATGACTTTCGAGAAATCGGCCTCGCCCAAATGTTTGATTTGAGCGAAATCGGTGTGGTCGCCGTTGCGAACCGGCGCGATGATGAGCCGGCTGGCGGCCAGCCTGTCGATCAATGTGGCGAGGTGCGGCTTGGTGATCTTCATTGGTGCTCGCTATTCGAAGAAATCGTTCGGATCGTCTGGATGGTAACCTGCGAAGATCGGCTTACCGTCGATGGCGTATCCTGCGATATATTTCCCGAAGCTCGCGTAAACTTCCTGCGCGAGCATCCGGTTCAGTTTCATCAATGGGATATCAGCCGGGCAGGCGCGCTCGCACTCGCCGCACAGCACGCAACGGCCGGCGAGGTGGAACGCCCGCGTGATGTTCCACGACAGGTTGCCGCGTTCGTGCGGGCTGGTTTCGATCCACTGCGGCTGGTTTTTCTCGACGATGCATCGCGCGCAGTAGCACATCGGGCAGACCTGCCGGCACGCATAGCAGCGGATGCACCTGGAAAACTGATCCTGCCAATACTGCCATCGCTCGGCCGGCGTCATTCGGGCAAGCTCGTCGCCGCGTGCTATCTCCGCCTCGTCGCGCGGCCGCATCTCGCGCCGCAGATGGTCGAGCATCTCCTCGTGCGTAAGCTCCGGCAGAAGGCGGGGGTCCTCGGCCGGATCGTCCGGCAAGCTCAAGCCGATAATGACAACATCACCCGGTGCAACCTGCTGCTCCTGCATCAGGACAAATGCCGCCTTGATGGCGTGCTCATTCGCGACCATCGCCACGCGGCCGAGCTTGCGGATTTCGGGGCGCGTAAGGTATGCGGCGAGGTTGATGCTGCATGAGCGATCCAGCACCAGCCGCCGGGCGTCGTCCGGCTTGTCGATAACGATCGGCCGCACAGTGCCGGGCATCGCGCCGGAGGTGCAGCCGATCACGGCCGCCACCGTGCCGTCGGCAAGAAGCTTGCGTGCGCGTTCTTGCAGCGTCTCAATCATCCGAAACTTCCAAGCCTTCCGCAATTGAATTGATCCGATGGTATCCGGTGAACGGTCCCAGCTTCCGCACCCTGACGGTCACGCTGCTGATCAGCTCCGCCCATTTGGTGCCTTCGGCTGCCGAAACCCACGCGAATGTCACGCGGCCGGGTTCGAAGCCAAGCCCCTCGAGCAGCCGGCGGAAAACGGTCCAGCGGCGCCGCGCATGATAATTGCCCGACGTGTAATGGCAATCGCCCGGGTGGCAGCCTGAAATCAGCACGCCGTCCGCGCCGCGTTCAAACGCCTTGACTATGAAATGAAAGTCGATCCTTCCGCTGCACGGAACCTTGATCACGCGCACGTTGGACGCGTACTTCAGCCGGCTGGTGCCGGCAAGGTCGGCCCCGGCATACGTGCACCAGTTGCATACGAAGGCCACTATCTTCGGTTCGAAAACTTCGTCCTTCATCACATGCTCACAATGCATCGATCTGCGCGAACAACTGCTCGTCGTTGAAGCCGCTCAGCTCGATGCTGTTGGACCGGCAGACGGATATGCACGTGCCGCATCCCTGGCATGCGGCCTCGAGCACGCGCGCCGCGCGTTTCACCACGTTGCCCGCCTTGTCGGTTATCTCCTCGATCTCGATGGCGTTGAACGGGCAGGCGTTCACGCAGAAGCCGCAACCGATGCAGGTGGAAAACTCCGGCGGCGGACGGCGGTTCACCCGCGCAACGATCGGCTCGCGTTCCAGTTCGGCCGCCGAGAATAATCCCAGCACCTTGCTTGCAGCGGCGCCCGCCTGTGCCACGGTCTCAGGGATATCCTTCGGCCCCTGGCACGCACCCGCGAGGAAAACACCCGCAGTGGCCGTCTCGACAGGCCTCAGTTTGGGATGGGCTTCGCTCAGCCAGCCGTCCTTGTCGTACGAAACGCCCAGCATACGCGCCAGGTCTTCCGCGCCGGTGCTGCGCATCATTGCAGTCGCGAGCACAACCATGTCGGCCTCGACCTCCACCTGCTCGCCCGACAGCGTGTCTGCACCCTGCACAATCAGCTTGCCGCCTTCGCGGTATATTCGCGACACGCGCCCCCGGATGTAGGTGGCGTCGTCTTCCTCGATTGCCCGCCGCACGAATTCGTCGAAGCCCTTGCCCGGCGAGCGGATGTCCATATAGAACACGATCGCGCGGCCGGCGTGCACCTTGTGCCGGTACAACATCGCGTGCTTGGCGGTGTACATGCAGCACACCTTGCTGCAGTAGGTGAAGCCCTTCGCATTGTCCCGCGAGCCGACGCACTTGATGAAAACCACCGTGCGCGGCTCCGTTCCGTCCGACGGCCGCAGGATGCGTCCGCCCGTCGGGCCGGAAGCGCTCGCCAGCCGCTCGAATTGCAGGCCGGTGATAACGTCGGCATAGTCGTCATAGCCGTATTCGCCGTAACCTTCGCGGCTGCTGTTCGGATCGGGCCGGCCGCACGTGTAGATGTCGAATCCCGTGGCGACAACAATCGCGCCCACGCGCTCGGTCAGAATTTCATCCTGCTGCGCAAAATCTATCGCCTTCTGCGGTTCGATGGGGCAGGCGTCGAGGCACTTGCCGCAGACGGTCGACTCCGCCGGCGACACTCCCTGCTTCTGCGCGCTCCTGAACCGCAGGCAACGCACGCGGTCGATCACCGGCCTGTTGGGCACCGCCTGCGGGAACGGCACGTAGATTGCGCCGCGGGCACCGAGGCCGCAATCGAAATCGCTGACGATCTTCCCGTTCAGCGGGCAGACCTGCGTGCAGGCGCCGCAGCCGGTGCAGATGGCGCCATTTATCGACGTCGCCTTCCGGCGGATGGTCGCCTCGAAATTCCCGATCACGCCCGCCACCGATTCGACCTCCGAGCTGACGAGCAGCTTGATGTTCGGATGCGACGCGACTTCCACCATCCGAGGCGTCAGGATACATTGGCTGCAATCGAGCGTGGGGAAAGTTTCTGAAAGCTGCGCCATGTGCCCGCCGATAGACGGCTCGCGTTCGACAAGCACCACCTGGTGGCCGGCGTTCGCGATGTCCAGCGCCGCCTGAATCCCCGCAATGCCGCCGCCGATCACCAACGCCCTGTGCGTTACGGGCACGCGGATCGGGTGCAGGTCGTCGTTGCGCCTGACCTTCGCTGCCATCAGGCGCACAAGATCGATCGCCTTGCGCGTGGCCTCGGAGCGATCGTCGTGCACCCACGAGCACTGCTCGCGGATATTCGCCATCTCGCAGCGATACGGGTTGATGCCCGCCTCCGCCGCCGCCCGCCGGAACGTCGGCTCGTGCATTCTCGGCGAACATGCCGCCACCACCACGCCGCTGAGCCTGTGCTCCGCGACAGCCTGTTTGAGCATATCCTGGCCGGGCTGCGAGCACATATACTTGTAATCGACGGCATGCACCACGCCCCGCATTTTCGCGGCGGCGGCCGCAACGGCGGGGCAGTCGACCGTGGCGGAAATATTCTCCCCGCAATGGCACACGAAAACTCCTATACGTGCCATTCGTCAAGCTCCCTTCACGTTGGCCGTCGAAACGAAATGCCGGCCGAGTCCCAACCGGCGCCGCTCGATGCCGAGCGCCAGCCCGACCAATTGCGACAGATACACCACAGGCAGGCCGAACTTTTCGCCGGTCAGCTTCTCGGCGTCGGGCTGCCGCATATCGAGATTCATCTGGCACATCGGGCAGGCCGTCGCGATCACGTTCGCACCGGCCGACTTCGCGCTGCGCAATATGCGGCCGCACAGCCGCGCCACCGCAGGCGCATTGCTCTGCGTGAAACCGCCGCCGCAGCATTCCGTCTTCATCGCAAAATCCACCGCTTCCGCACCCAGCAGCCGCACGATCCGCTCGAAAGAACCCGGCTGTTCGGCGTCGTCGAACCGCACCACCTTCGGCGGGCGCGTGAGCAGGCAGCCATAGTAGCAGGCCACCTTCAACCCCGTCAGCTTCACCGTCACGGATTCTTCCAGCGAATCCAGACCGGACTCCTCGAGATACTGGATGTAGTTGATCGCCCGAACGGTGCCCGCGCACGTCATCTCGATGGCGGCCTCGGCATCTGCGCGTGCATCGGGATCGTCCGCCGCTTTCGCCGCAGCACCCAGCAGCTCCTTCGAGCACATCGGGCACGGCGCGAGAACCGCCTCGAGGCCCTGCTGCTCGGCGAGGGCCAGGTTCCGCAGCGACAGGCAAAACGCCAGCTTCTCGTTCGTCATGTGCGCCGCCGAAGCCCCGCAGCAGTTCCAATCGTCGATCTCGCGAAGCTCGTGGCCCAGTGAATCGGCCACGGCCCGCACGGAAATATCATACTCCGACGAGCTGCCGTGCAACGCACATCCTGGATAATATCCGACGCTGTACATCTGACCTCGATTCAGCCTGACGCCCGCCGGCATCCGCCTTGAGGGCAGCCAGACCCTCGCGGCACACGCCATGTTCGCGCCATTCGCAATCGGCGCACACACTGGAATGCGCATCGTCCGTTGAGACTCGCGCAGCGATCCGTTCAAACACATCCGCCGCGCTGGCACGCTCGCCGGGCTTCATACCCACGGCAGCCAGAACGAAACGATCCGCCTGGGCTATCGCAGCTTCCGAGTCATCCGTCTTGCCGCATCGGTTGCCGTCCAGGTGCGGGCAAGCCGCGCAGATGGCATCCGGCCCGTCGAGCAGCAGCAACTCGGCCGATGCAGACCGCATCGCCTCAACAATGCTGCGCATGTTCTCCACAAACGCGCGGCTGTATCCCATGCCATGAAAACCGAGCGAACACAACAGGTGATGCCCGCGAATTGGAATCGGTTGCGAAGCTATGGCTGCCTCCCTTGCTGCGTGCGTTCGAAAATGCGCCGCACGGCCCTGGCTCCTGCGATAGACTTCGGCACAGGCTTGATCTTGCCGCGCACGGCCATCTTGATCGCGTTGACCGCGTCCTGGAAGAAATGCCCGCTGCGGAGCTTGTACTCCGCCACCATCTCCGCCTCGTTGGGGCGGCCGTGCCGCCGGACGCTGTTAAGGAAGGCCTTGTGGAAACGGATGATATCGCGGGCGTCCTCGTGTGCAACGCCGTCGGCGAGCGACATCCCGCGCAGCACGTCCATCAGCCGGGCTATGTCGAACTCCTTCGGACAGCGTGTCGAGCAGGTTTCGCAACTCGCGCACACCCATATCGTCTTGCAGCCGAGCGCACGTTCGCGCAGGCCAAGCTGCACCGCGTGCACCACCTGGTTGGGCGTCAGGTCCATGTCGGGCGTCATCGGGCAGCCTGCCGTGCACTTGCCGCACTGGTAGCAGCCGCTCACCTTCTGCCCGAGCCGCTCCTCCACGTCGCGGCGGAATGCGGCCTGTGTAGCATCGCTCGTGATACGGATCATGTCGGCCGCCAATGCAGTGTCTTGGGGGAATCATTTTCCATAGGTAAGATTATAAGCCGCCACGCCCGAAACTTCAACGGGAATCGCGGCTCTTGGTGGCCGGGGCATGGGCGGTCGGAATACGGGCCGGATAGCCGGGCCCGCGGGATTGAGCTGCATTTCGCGGCAGAAGGCGCGGACTATCAGCTCGTTTCTGGATCGGCGGTTTCGTCTTCCGCCTCCTCGCCGCCGTGCTCCTCCTCGTGTTCCTGCCGGC
>Ga0210003_1002128_pt1 | contig 16944 bp, 12 predicted proteins | sample LantaG_FD_182804 | JGI IMG/M metagenome (GOLD analysis project Ga0210003, IMG submission 182804) | Deep subsurface microbial communities from Baltic Sea to uncover new lineages of life (NeLLi) - Landsort_02402 metaG (SPAdes) (version 2) | ecosystem: Environmental > Aquatic > Marine > Oceanic >...
CCGCCGCCGCCGCCGCCGCGTCCTTGCCCCTTGTCGCCCCCTTCCCTCCTCTTCGCCGCCGCCGCCGCCGCCGCGGGGAAGCCCGGCGGCGCGCCGCCGCCACTGTTGTTGCTGTTGCTGATGCCGCTTCCGCCGCTTTCCGCCTTCGTCTGCTGCTGCTGCTGCTGCCTCGGTGCCTGGGCGTTCACGGGCACGACCACGACCTTTTTCGTGGGGCCGAGCTGCCGCGGCTGCGGCCTAGCCTGCTGCTGCTGCTGTTTCTGCTGCTGCGGCTGCGCGGCGGCAGCGGCAACGGCGGCGGCGCTCCTTCGCGGCGAAGGAAGAGGTGGCGGCGGCTGCTTCGGCGCCCTCGCTCCCGAAATCTCCGCCACCAGAACGCCCTCCGGCCTCACCGCGGCGGGCGCGTCTCTCGTCATGATCTTTTTCACGACCGGCGCCGGAGCTTGAGGCGGCGGAGGCGGAACAGAAGCAGACGCAGAAGGAGCCTTGCCCTCGTTCCTCCTCCTGCGGTCGTTGCGGTCGTTCCGCTTCTTGCCCTCCCGCCCTTCCGCTGATGTTGCTGCTGCTCCTCGAGCACCAGCTTTCGGAGCAGCGTTGGCGGCTGCAAGGCCCGGAGGAGCAGAAGCAGAAGCATTCAAAGAAGAAACATTTTTCGCCACCGTCACCACCACCGTTCTTGTCTTTGCCTTTGCCGCCGCGCTCCCTCCTCCTCCTCCGTCCTCCTTCCCCGCGGCGGCACCCCTCTTCGCCAGCCGCTGCTCGTCGCGCCGGAGCTGCCTGTCGCTCTTCTTCTTCTTGTCGTCGTCCTTCTTCTTCTCTCCTGCTCCTGCTCCGGTTTTCTTTGGAACGGAGGAGGAGGAGGAAGAGCCTCTCTGCCCGCCGCCGCGCTGCTGCTGCTGCTGCTTTTGCTTCGACTGCTCTCTTCTTCTTCTTGACCCGCCCTCGTCATCGTCGTCGCTGTCGAAGAAATCGTCCAAGCGCGGCAGCTGGACGCCCGCCGCGGCGGCCTCCCTGCGGCGCGCGAAAGCCAGGAAGGCGGCGTCGCGGCGCAGGAGCGATGAGCCGCTGTTGTTCCCGGTCGCTGCCGCTGCTGTTGCCGCTGCCGGTGCCACTGCTGTTGCTCGCGTAGCTTCTTCTCCGACGCCTTCAGAAACGGCTCCTGGTTGCTGTCGCTCCTGCAGAGGGAGGTTCGGGGGCGGAGACAAGGTCGAGGAGGGCGGACGAAGAGGAGAGGAGGAAGATGAAAGTTGTTGCTGCTGCTGCTTCCGATGCTGCTGACTCTGACTCTGACTCTGTTGCTGCTGCTTCTTCGGGAACGCCTGATTCGGGGCGTACTCGACCGTGACGACAAAGGGGGCAGAAGGTGGCGGCGGCGGAGGCAGCGGAGGGGTCCAGAGGGCGACGCTGCCGCTGCCCTTGCCTCCTCCTCCTTCGTCGTCGTCGACGTCGTTTCCTCCACCTCCACCTTTTTCACCTCCACCAAAAGAACCAAACACCTCGCAAGAGAGCCTGCCGTGCAGGCTGGCGTGAAGCCTCGCGACGGCCTCCTCGTCGGCCAGGGCGACGAAGGCGCGCGCGTCGGGCTGCGGCGGGTCGGCGGGGCTGTTGTTTGTTTTGAAAGAGGTGTTGCGTTTTTGAGGTTGAAGTTTTTTTCTTTGAGATCGATGGCCATCAACTTCGACCATCCAGCCCGCGTTTCGAAAGGCAAAAAGGCTTTTATTGGTTCTGCCTCCCCCGCAGACCAACTCTTGTCAATATCTTCTATGCGCTGGTATTGATTTCAAACCAACTCTCTCTCTCTCTCACCTGTCGCTGGCCGGCCACAGACGAATCCATTGGACCGCCGCCATCGCTTCTCCGCCGTTGGCAGCCTCTGAAATCGCCGTCGAGGCCGCCTCGGCGTCTATACCCGCCGGCATCCCTCGCACGACCACCTTCAGGCGACGCAAGGGTCTGTTGGGCCTCTGTTGAGGTGGAGGGCGGCCATCGGGAGGCCCCGGTGAGGCCTCGTTCATGCTGCGAAAGAGAGGGGCGGAAAAGTGAAAGAACGAAAAGTGAAAAAGATTTGCCCAAGGTCGTTTCAGTTCATTTTTTCAGCCGTTTCGACGGTTCTGTTTTTACTATACTGCTATACGATCTAGCCCCCCTGTTTTCCCGACGACTAGTCGATTTCATCTTCTCTCGCCTCTCATCCGATGCCAGCCATCAAGCCCCGTTCTCGTGGCGGCGGCAACGGCGGCGGTCGAGGCGGCGGAGGAGGAGGACGGGGCCGCGGCGGAGGCAAAGGCAACAACAACGCCAATGGCAACGCCGCCGAGAAGCGAGCAAAGACCATGCATCCCTCGCAGCCGCCCCTCCGCGCCTCGGACGACTCGGACGACTCGGACCGGTCCCTGTCCGACGACGACCTGGAGTTTGTCGCGCAGCACGGCAGGCAGAGGCTGTCCTTCCTGGACGACCTGGAGAGGGAGGAGCGCAGGGCGCGGGACCAATCCAGGCTCGACGCCGAGGAGAAAAAGAAGCAGACGAAGAAAGGCGGCGGCGGCCGCCGCAAAGGAGAAGGGGAGGAGCCAAACGCCTCCGAAGGCGACGAGGAGGAGGAGGAAGACGATAGTGAATCGGCTTCCGGATCTGACTCTGAAGACGACGACGATGCCCTGCGGGACTACGAGCGCGCGCCGCGGAGCCTGCTCGACGAGACCGATAGGAGGAAGGCGGCGGCGGGCAAAGGAGGCAAGGGCAACGGCAGCGGCGGCGGCGGCGGCGACGGCGATGACGGCAAACAAACCCAGCGCCGCAACCGCTCCCTGCTCCCGGTCAAGACGCCCACGGGCGCGGTCCTCTTCGGCGAAGACGCCGTCAACGCCGCGCACGCCTCGGCGGAGGCCAGGGCCCGGAGGGTCGAGGGGATCACTCTGATCGAGGAGGAGGCGACGGAGAAGGAGGAGGAGGAAGTCGAAGTCGAAGAGGTTGAGGAAGAAGGAGAAAAAGAAGGAGAAGAGCCCGCCGACGACGACGATGCCGCTGCTGCCGCTGCTTCCGACTCCGACTCTTCTGGCTCCTCGGGCTGGGGCAGCCCCGTCGTCAGCGACGACGACCAAGAAGAAGAGGAAGAAGAAGAAGAAGAAGAAGAAGACGAGGAAGAGGAAGCCTCTGACGACGAAAACGGCGGCGAAGGAGGAGCAAAACAACAGAGGCTTCCTTCGACTTCTTCCCCTTCTTCTCCCCTATTCCTCTCCGCCGAGTCCCTCGAGGCCGCCCGCGTCCGCATCGCCGCCCTTGCCACTCGCGTCCTCGAGTGCCCGGAGAAGCGCCTCGGAGATTTACGCTCCTTAGTCGCCGAGGCCTCAGGTACCGCCTCGGCGGCGGCGGGGATGGGAAGGCAGCAGCAGGACCCGCGCGTGACGCGCCTCGCGATCCTCTCCGCCGCCGCGGTCTTCCGCGACGTGGCCCCCGGGTATCGGGTCCGCCCTTTCGACGAGGCCGCGGAGTCCGCCGGGTCCTCCTTCGACGGCGCCGGCGGCGGCGCGGCGGTGAGGCTGTCCGCCGAGGTCGGGGCTCTTCGGGCATTTGAAGGGGGGTTGCTGTCGTGTTACGGCGCGTTTTTGAGGGCCTTGTTGAGGGCTTCCGACGCCGGGAGGAGCGCGTCGAGCTCGCTGATCAAGGCTGCGGCAGCAGCAGGGAAGATGGGGAAAGAAGGAGGAGATAACGCTGCTGCGGCAGCTGCTGCCTCTGCCTCTGCCTCTGCCTCTGCCGCCCTCTCGCCCGCCGCGGCCGCCCGCCGCGCCTCGGGCCGCGCCGCGACGCGCGCGATGGGCTCGCTGCTCTCGGCCCTCCCGCACTTCAACTACTCCTCGGACCTGCTCCGGGCCCTGGTGCCGCGCCTCGACGACCCCGACAGGCAGTGCGCCTCGGCGGCGAGGGACGCGATCTCGAGCGTGTTCGAGGCCGGGGGGGCGCTGGCAGCCGCAATCCCTCAGAGAAGGGGAAAAAGCCGCGGGCGCGCGAGGAAACCTCTCGCTAATTCTTCCCCTTCGGCCAACCGCGGGGGCCTCGCCGCGGCGGGCCTCCGCCGCGACGGCGCGCAGCTGATCGCCGAGCTGATCAAGAAGAAGCGCTGCCGCTGCTCCGCCAGCGTCCTGGCCCCGCTGGCGGCGCTCGACCTTGCGGTGCCGACCCTGCGCAGGCACGGCTCGAACGACGACGAGTGGTCGAAGAAGAGCGGCAAGCGGCAGCTGGGTCGCAAGGCCGTGGCCAAGGTCGCCAAGGCAGCGAGGCACGCCAGGGCGGCAGACCCGGTCGCGGCGGCCCGTGCGGCCGCCGACCCTGAGCCCGACGCGGCCGAGCTCGCGCTGCTGGCCTCGGAGGCGGCAGAGGCGGTCTTCGAGGCCTACTTCCGCGTAATCAAGCATGCCGCGGCCTCTGACGTCTTGAGGAAAGGCGAGGAGAAAAGCTCTTCTTCCTCTCCTGCTGCCCCGATCCCCGCTTCTCTGCTCGCCAAGCGCTGCCCTTTGCTGCTCCCTGCCCTCAGGGGCCTGGCCAGGGCTGCACCCGGTTTGGGCACTGAGTACGCCGCAGACCTCCACTCTGCCCTGGCCTCTCTGCTGCAGACGCAGAGGGCGCCGCCGGCGCTGTGCGCCGCCGCTCTGAAGGTCAGCGCCGGTTCGCTGGTCGGCGGGCTCGGGGACGCGCTGCTTTCGGTGGACCGGGGCGGGGTGCACGCGGCGCTGTTTGCAGCGATCGGGAGGGTGAGTTTGGATTGGTCGGGTGGGAGGGAGAGAAGAAGGGAGAGCGAGAACGGAAAAAGAAAAAGTCTTTGACAAAATTTACAGCTCACTCTTCTTCTTTTTCCAACAACAACAACAAAACCAACTCTTCAACAGGCTCCTCTCGCAGCTGCGACGGACGGCTGGGGCCCTGACGACACCGGCGACGGCAACAACGACGGAGACGACGACGACGACGAGCCCAACAACAACCCCGAATCGAATTCCTTCGCCCTCTCCTCCGAGGGTGGGGCTTCCGCCGCGGGGCTCGCCGCCGCGGCGGAGGCCCTGCTCGTCGACGGGGGCCGCGCCCTGGACGCCGCGACGGCGCACGCGTTCGCCAAGAGGGCGGCCGGCGCCGCGCTGCTCGCCGCCGCCGTCGGAGGTCGGAGGAGCAACGACAACTCTTCTTCTTCGCCTTCGCCGTTCCGAAGCGCCGCCGCCGCTGCCGCAGGGGCGCGCGCAACGGCGACGGCGCTGGGCCTGCTCGCCGTCGTCGACAAGATGCTGCGCAGGTCCCGCGCGCTGAGGGCCGCGGCCCGGAGGGGCCAGACTTTCGGCGCAAGCGGTTTCGTTGATGACGACGACTCAAAAGCGCCAGCGGCGCGAAACCAAGACCAAAGGAAGAAGAGGAAGTTCGCCAATCTGGGAGTCGAGTGCGACTCCGACGAAGGAGGGGGCGGCGTCGTCTTCGGCAGGACCACCGACGAGGTTCCGGCGGGGGCCACGGGCGCCGGAAGGCGACGCGGAAGCAGCGGAAGCGGAAACAACACAAGTTCCGCTCCGCTGGCCGACGACCTCGTCGCCGCCGCGGCCGCCGCGCCGCGGGAGCCGCTCTGGGAGCTGTCCGCCGCGGCCTCGGCCCCCTGGGCCTGCCCCGCGGTCCGCGCCGCGGCGGCCGCGCTGGCGGCGCAGCCCGACAGTGGCGCGGCGGCGCCCCGCTGCCCGCTGCTGTGCGTGGGAGGGGACGGCGCCGCGGCGGCCGTTGCGGCGAGCCAGCTGCCGAAGGGGCGGCGGCCCCCGTTGCCGCCGCCGCCGCCGCCGGCCGGCGACGTCGCTCGCGTGTACGCCTCGATGAAGAAATGGTTCGTGGCCGCCAGGGACGCCTCGAGCCCCGAGGCGAGGAGGGCGGCCGCGGTCGCTGCCGAAGGGGTCGCTGCCGCGGTGGCGGCGCTGACGGATAGGTGGAATGTTAAAGCGGGAGAGGGAGGAGAGAGGCAAGCGGGCGAGATGAGCAGAGAGGTCTGATTTTTTTTTTCGTTTTTCAGTTTTTTCACACAAAAAAGAATGTCAAATTTTCATTTCGTTTTCAATTTTTATTTTCATTTCTTGACTGCCGAGCGCGTCCGAGAGGAAGAGCGTCGTTGGCGCGGCTGTGCAGGAGAAGAAGAGGAAGGGTTTTTCTTCGTGCTTTTACTGGCTCTCGCCTTTGTCGCCGTCGCTTTCGCCGCCGCCGTCGCCGTTGTTTCTCCTCCACCTCCACCTCCACCTCCACCATTTCCTCCATCTCCCTCTTCCTCTCCCTCTTCTTCGCTCGCCCCCATGTTCTCCGGCACCAGCGCCAGCAGCGGCAGTGGCGCCAGCGACAGCACGGAGCAGAGGGCGACGAGCAGGGGCAGGTTGCTCCAATCCGCAGCACTAGCAGCAGCAGAGCTTCCTCCTTCAATACCGCTGCTGCTCCCGACCCCGAGCGCAGAGGTCAGCGCTCCCCCGAGAGCGCTGCCAGCCGCGGATCCGCCGTTGAGCACGCTCATCAGCGCGGCGAACAGCGACGCCTCGACTCCGGGAGGGCAGAGTTTTGCCGCGAGGACCAAGACGGGCATGAAGGCCGCCTGGCCCAGCGCCGAGAGCACCGCCGCGTCGGCGAGAACAAACACGGAATCCGGGATCCCTGCTGCCTTCGAGGCCCCCGTCACCAGCAGCAGCTGCGTCGAGGAGAGCAGGGCAGCCGCGACGGCCGCCCCGGCAAAGACGGTGCGGAGCCTCATTTTTTTCAGAAACAGGTTGTAACAGGCGACGCCGGCCAGGGAGGCCAGGGCCCCCGCGAGGCGAACCCGCCCCATGAATTCGGGCCCCAGGCCGAGCTCGTCGGTGTAGTAGAAGAACAGGGCCGAGTCAGGGGTCGGAGTGGCCTGATTTGTTTGAAAGTTGGAGGAAGGAAGGAGGAGGAAGGAGAGAGAGAAAAAGAGGTGAGCTTTTTCGTTTGTTTTTTCTTCTTTTTCTTCTCTTTTCTCTCTCTCTGCTTCTCCTCCAGAACTCAATCTGACCTGCCAGATGAAAGTGAACAGCGCCGGGGCGAGCACCGCGGAAGAGGCCCCGGCGCTCCAGAGGGCCCTGGCCTGATCCGCGAGCTTGGACAAGACGGAAGACTTCTTGCTGCCTTTCGTCTTTCCTCTTTTGCTCCCCTTTCCCTTTCCTTCTTCTTCTTCTCCCTCTTCTTCGACGATCCTCTCCTCGACGATGAGCCCCGCCGCGGCCACCAGCAGCAGCGGGAAGCATGCCGTGGCGGCGAAGACGGCGCGAGGGCCGGCGGAGGCCACGAGGCTCCCCGAGGCGGCGGCCGAGGCGATCCCGCCTGTCGCGGCCGCGCCCCAGCAGAGCGACTGCAGGTTTCCGGCCGTCTCCGTCGACGACGAGGAGATTTTCTTGTCGCCCTCCTCTTTTCCCTCTTCTCCTCCCCCTGCTGCCCCAGCTCCGCGGCTCCTCTCCACGACCAGCGAGTCGACCACGACGTCGGCGCAGGCCGTGGAGGCGGCGGCGACGAGCGTCGCCGCGAGCACCCCTGCCCTCGTCGAAACCAAAAAAGGGTTGGCCATCGCCGCCCACGCCGCGGCGCCGGAGACGCCGCACAGCGCCAGGTACGACTTCCTCCGGTACCCGGCCAGCGGTAAAGCATCGGACAGAAAGCCGTACAGCGGCTTCACGACCCAGGGTGCGAAGCCGAGAGCAGTGAGGGCCGCGACATCGGGGGCCGACAGCTGCAGCTCGTCCTTCATGAAATAAGACAGGGCCAGGCGGGAGAGGCCCAGCAGGCCTTGCACGAAGTAGACAGCGACGATGGCGAGGAGCTCGGGCTGAGCGCGGAGGGCGTCGAGCGAGGCGAGGAGGGACGAGGAAGTAGAGATGGAAGCGGAAGAAGAAGGTCGGGGGCTGTTGTTTGTTGAGGTTCGCGCGAGGAAGGGAGGCGCGAGAGAGCAAGAGGCGCGAGAGAGAGAAAGAGGGAACAGGTTGAGTCAAGGTTGAGAGCTTTTTTTGTTGTTGTTGAGGCTAGTTTTTTTGCGTTGGTGTTGGAGCTCGATTTCTATTCAATTGCCTTATTCTTCTCCTCCACTCTCTCTTCTCAATTCCCATCTCTCTTCGTACCCTTCTGCGGCGATCGCCTTGGAGTCTATGTCGTCGCTTCCGGGCTCCTGCTTGACGCGGACGCGCGTCGTGGCGCGCCGGGAGGCGGCGCTCTTCCGAGGAGGAGGGGCAGCAGGAGGAGGCATTGCAATCGGCTGCGATCGGCGAAGAAGAGCGGGCAACGGCTGCCTCCTCGCAGAGACCGCTGGACTGAGCGAGCTTATCCGCCTCGACGCTGCCGCTCTGGTCCCCGCGGCGGCAACGGGGAGCATGCGCGGAGAAGCGTTAAGAGAGAAAGAAGAGAAGAGAGAAAGAGTTGAAAAGTAATGAAAAAAACCATTGTTTTTTGCAACTCCAAACTCTCAACGAAAGAAACAAAAAACTCTCAACACTCTCAACGACAAACTCAAAAAACTAGTGTACAAAGAGAGAAAGAGGTCTCTCTCAGGCGACCGTCGACCAGAGCGCGTCCATCAGCGCCGCGACGGCTCGCGGGGAAGAGGATGAGGAGGAGCGGGGCGTCGCTGTCCTCTGGCTCTGGGGAGGAGAGCCGGCAGCCTCTGTCGTCGTCGCCGCTGCCCCCCGAGGAGAAGAAGAAGAGGAAGAGGAGGAAGAAGACGGAGCCGGGGCCCGCACCGCGCCTTTCGCCGCCGCCGCGTCCGTCTTGACCGTCGCCGTGGCCGTCACGAAGATCGGAGGAGGAGGAGAAGAAGAAGTGGAGGAGCCTCTCGCGCGAAGGACGCTGCCGAAGCCAAAGCCGCCGCCGCCGAAGCCGCCGACGGCGCTGCCTCTGCCTCTGGGGGCGTCGACAGGAGAAGTCGCCCAGGGGCCGCAGCTGCGCGCGAGCACCTAGGCAGAACGGAGCAGAAGGAGAAGGACAAGAAGAAGAAGAGGTGCGGAGTGGAGTTGAAGGCGGAGGAGGTTGGAAGGTGGTGGAAGAAAGATGAGCTCTCAGAGGTTGAAGAAGAAGACGAAGAAGAATGAAGAACGGAAGACCATTTTGTTCACTCTTCGACCACAGCGGCGGAAGCCGCCCTCTGCCCCTCTTCCTCCTCCGCCCCCCCTCCACGACCAGAAGCAGCAGCTGTAGTGATAGCAGCGGCCTCAAACTGGGGGAAAAAGAAAAGAAAAAGAATTTAAAAACAGAAAAGAAAGGGTGTTGTTGGTCTTTCGAGAAAAAAACAAAACCAAAAAAAAAAAAAAGCAACTTACCGGGTTGGCAGTGTGGGGGTTGATCGAGGCCATCCCGACCAACGCGCGGGCGACAGCGTCCGCGCGCGCCGACAACAGCACAGTGCGCATCCCTGCCCCCGCCGGAGGCCTCCAGTACTCCCGCGCGAGCTCCGGGATCTTGGCTGGGGACTTCTTGACCTCCTCCCCGGCACCAGAACCAGGCTTTCCGTCGCGCCAGTGCGAGAGCGGCCCGCCGGCCTCCTCGGCCCTCGCCGCGGCGGCGCCGGCAGCCGAGGCGAACGAGGCGTCGAGCGCCGCGGCGGCGGCCCTCGCGGCCGCGGGGAAGAGCACGGTCGCGGGCAGCCACAGGAACAGCAGGGACCAGAGCTGCAAGCCACAAATCGCCAGGCGCGTCAGCGGGAAGTAGTTGGCCAATCCCCTCCCCCCCGCCTGCTTGAGAGGGAAGACGCCCCGGGAGGTGTTGTCGTCCGAGGCCGGGGAGGAGAAGATCAGGAGGTGGAGCAGCGAGTTCTCGACGGCGGCGGCGGAGTCCGCAGCCGCGAAATCTTTCTTGCCCGAAACGACGGCCCGCGCGACGCCGACGAGCTCGGCGGCGAGGTGCGGAGGAGGGGCCAGAGCCGCCAGCGCCAGCAGCTGCGCTCCTGCCAGGACCTCGGCGCGAGGGACGAGGCGGCGCGGGGCGGAGACGAGAGAGATGTCTCCAAGGGCAGCAGCGAGCCCGGCCGCGGCGGCGACCGACAGCGCCAGCAGGGAGCCGAGCGCCGCTCCCACGGATTCGGAGAGCGACAGCTGCATTTCACTGCTGCTGTTCTTCTTCTTGTCCTTTTTCTTCAGGAGGGCCCCGGAGAGCGCCCGAGGGAGCAGCGACAGCGCCAGGGCGGGAGGGGGCGCGAGCGCGGTCAGGTACGACGAGGGGTAGTGCGCGGGGGCGCGCAGCGAAGAAGAGGACGACGACGAGAAAGAGCTGCCGCCCTTTCCTCCTCCGCCTCCACCCGAGGAGCGGGACATCAGGCTCGGGTGCGGGAGGACGACGGTGTCTGCCGAGGCCTGGAGGGCGTCCGGGAGGAGCTGGAGCGGGGGCGGGCGGTGGAGTCGGGGCTGCTGTTTTGGAAGGGAAGGAAGAGGGAAGGGGAGGGTTTTTTTTTTTTTTTTTTTTTTTTTGTTTTTGGGGTTTTTTTTTTTTTTTTTTTTTTTGCTGTTTGAGTTTTTCTTTTCTTTCATTCTCGGAGACCGAGAGACGAAAGAAAAAAGCAATGGCGTTTGCTTTCTCAAACAAAGGTCGTTTGCAAAGAGTTTTTCTCCGTGGAAAGAGCGCGGGGCGATAGAGGCGAGTGTTTTGGTTTATTTGAAGCAAAAGGAAGGAGCTCTTCGTGCTTGTTTTGGAGCGAGAGCGCGCGGGAAACAAGGGTTTTTTTTTTTGCTTCTCGCATGTCTCGCCGACGCGACGCCAACGACGACGACGACAAACGACGAACGGACGGACGAATGCGTGCCCCCGAAGAAACACCGCTTCACGCCCTCACCTCCGAGTCCATGGCGCGAAAGACAGAGAGACGAAAGTCCTCGAGCCCTCGACGGCGGCGGAGCAAGAGATGGAGCGAGGTGAAGGGCGCGCGTCGAGAGAGGAGAGAGAAAAAAAAGCGAAAGGTCGAGAGTGCGACGAAAGTGTTTGGCGGCGAGAGAAGACTGTTTTTTTTCGTTTTTTTTATTTTCCCTTCTTCTCTTTTCAAACTCGAATCTTTTACTAGCCGTTGTTTTGTTTTTCGCTCCTTGGCTTCTTCCTCTCTGTCTCTCTCTCTCCTCGCAGCAGAAGACAGAGCCGCACTTCTTCCGTATCTCCTTGTCTTGCTTGCTGAATAAGAATCGAAGCAAAGGAAAGGAAAAGAAGCAAGACAGAACTCCGCATTCGAAAAAGAAAGAAAAAGCATCTGCTTCTCTCTCTCCCTCTCTCAATTCACCTTCTCCTCCGAATCCCGCGAGATGAAGTTCGACGTCAACGTCATGCGCCACCTGGGACGCGACGACTTCAGGACGCTCCAGGCCGTGGAGATAGGGCAGAAGAACGTAAGCGGAGGGAAAGAGAGAGAGAGAGAGAGATAGAGAGAGGAAGAGAGGAACTGAGTCTTTTTTTTCTTGATGGCGGCTAGCAGCACCTCGAGCGTCGATTTTTTCTTCAACCTCAACCTCTTTCCTCCTCCTTCAACGCCCAAAACCCCCCACCAACGACAGCACGAGATCGTCCCCGTCCCCCTCATTGACGCAATCGCCGGCCTCCGCCGCGGCTCCACCGTCCGCTGCCTCAAGACCCTCCTGCGCTCCAAGCTGCTCCACCACGACTCGGTCTCGTACGACGGCTACCGTCTGACGACGCTCGGCTTCGACTACCTCGCCCTCCGCGCTCTGGTCCTCGGGGGACACATCGCGGCGGTGGGGCGCCGGCTGGGGGTCGGGAAGGAGTCTGACGTCTATGAGGTGCTGCTGGGGGAGAACGGCGGGAAGAGCTTGGGCGGCGAGAGCGGCATCGGAGGCAGGGGCAAGCTCGGAGGCGGCGGGCGGAGGTTTCGCAGCAGCAACGATGACAACGAAGGAGAAGGAACCAACAACAGCTCCGAGGCCCCCGACTCCTTCGAGGCCGCCATGTCCCAGGGCCGCGTCGCGGCCCTCAAGCTCCACCGCCTGGGGCGCACCAGCTTCCGCGCGGTGGCCTCCAAGAGGGATTATTTAGGTAAACGTACCCAGTACAGCTGGCTCTCTCTGTCGAGGCTGGCAGCCCACAGGGAGCACGCCTTTATGAGCGCTCTTTTTGAAGCGGGGTTCCCGGTCCCCAAGCCCTACGCCGTCAGCAGGCACGCGGTGCTGATGGAGCTGGTTCCGGGCGTGCCCCTGAGCTCGGTCTCCCGAGGCGAAGGGCTCCGCGACCCGGCGCGGGCGTACGCGTCTGCAGTGGGGCTTGCTGAATCTTTGGCGGCCCGCGGGCTCGTCCACTGCGATTTAAATGAGTTCAACCTGATCGTGGGGAGGCCGACGCAGGCGGAGCACGAGCGGAGGGTCAGGGAGAGGTGGGAGCGGAGGAGGAAAAGAAAGGAGAGGAAGCAGAAAGAGAAGAAAGAGCAAGGAGGAGAAGAAACCGTCAAAGACGACGACGACGACGGCTTCGCCTCCGCCTCCGAAACAGACTCCGACTCCGAGGAAGAGGAATGCCTCACGCTGATCGACTTCCCGCAGATGGTCTCGACCGACCACGCCAACGCGCGCTCCCTCTTCGATCGCGACGGCGCGTGCCTCGTGAGGTTCTTCTCCTCCAAGCTGGGTTACGACCCGGCAGGGGATGAACTCTGGATGAAAAACCGGAGGAGCGCAGCCGCCGACTTCGACGCGTCTCTGGCCGCCGGGCGAGGGGAGCAGCTGCTTTCCTCTCCGTCTGCTGCTGCTGCTGCTGCTGCTGCTGCTGCTGTTGCTGTGGAGCACGAGGGAGAGGAGGAAGACGACGAGGAAGAAGAAGGAGGAGAAGAAGATGGAAGAGAGGTCGAAGAAGAGGCACGCCCGCCGTCGTTGCTGCTGCTCTCCTCGGGCAGCAACCTCGGGGTCGCCACGAGGGCCTCCGGCTTCAAGCCCAAGCGGCGCAAGAACGGCAGGAACGACGATGAGGAGGAGCTGGACCGGTTCCTGGACGGCAGGGAGCAGGGGCGCGGAGGTGGAGGTGGAGGTGGCGAGGGAGAGGGAGCGGAGGAGGGGAGCAGCGGCGGCAGCAGCAGCGAGGAAGACGACGAGAGCGACGACGACGAAAGCGGAAGCGAAGAAAGCGCTCGCTCCGCTTCCGACGAAGAGGAAGAACCCGTCGCAGCTCTCTCGAAGGGCATCTCCAGCCTTCTCGTCCCTCCGACGCCCGTGGCCAAGGAGAAGAAGGCCGCAGCCGGAGGAGGAGCAGCCGGCGAAGAAGAAGAAGAAGAAGAAGAAGAGGAGCTCAACGACGAAGAAGGCGAAGAACTCGCCGAAGCGACCCTCGCTGCGCGCGCCGCCGCCGTCAAGGCCCGAGTCGCCGCCGAGGCCCGCTCGGCCGCGGCCAGGCGCGCCGCCTCGCAGGCGAGCCGCGGGGCTCGCAAGGCCACCAGCAGGGACAAGAGGCGCGCGACGGCCGGGGCCGGGAAGGGGTTCTGAGGTTGGGTTGAGAGAGAAAACTTGCAAAAAGAATGAAAAAAATCAGAAATTTCGGGGGAAAAAAACTAGTCGACCAATTCGATCTCGTCGAGGAAGATTTCGAGAGCGCCAGTGCTTGCTTTTTGTCTAGTTCGTGCATCAGAACAAGGAAACACAAGTCATCCGCACTATGACGACTGAGCTCGCGCGCCCGGAGAAGAGGAACCGCGTGGAGGAGGCGGTGAACGATGCAGCCGCCGCCGGCAGCGAAACCAATGCGAAAGGCTCTTCCGCCGCTGCTGCCTCTGCTTCAGCTGCATCGAATCTCATCATCCAGCTCGTCTCCGAGACAGGAGAGACGCTAGGTAAGTTGCCTAGAGTTGACAGGACTTCACAGAGAAAGAGAATCGAAAGAGAAAAGAGCGCGCGCGCGGAAGAGAGCGCTTTCGATTGGCAAAGAGGCGCTAGCCTCGCTCTCAAACTCAAAAACCTCTTTCGAAATAAAAAAACTTCAAAAACTCCCAAAACTTCAGGCCCGCAGCTCGACGTCCCTTCCAACGTCACCCAGCAGCAGCTCGCCGCTCTGGTCAACGACTTGAAGGGCACCCCCAGCGGGACGGCGGACGCTCTGCCCTACGCCTTTTTCGTCGACGGAGAGCTGCAGCTGCTCCCGGCTTCTTCCTCGGCGAAAGAGGACGCCGAAGCAGCAGAAAACACAAAGACGAAGAACAAGAAGACCAAAACGCCTCTTGCTGCACCTCTCGACAACCTTGGCGCCCTGCTGTCTGCAGCCAACAGGTCCGTCGAAGGGGCGCTTTCGGTCCAGTACCGCCCGCAGGCCTCGTTCAGGGCCAGGGCAGTCTGCCGGTGCTCTGCCTCCCTGGCCGGCCACGCCGACGCCGTCCTTTCCGTGAGCTTCTCACCCGACGGCAAGCGACTTGCCAGCGGCTCCGGGGACACCACGGTCAGGCTCTGGTCCCTCGAAAGGCAGGGCAGCCCCGAGGCGACGCTCCAGGGGGCGCACAAGGGGTGGGTGCTGGCCGTGAGCTGGTCTCCCGACGGGAAACTGCTCGCGACGGCCGGGATGGACTCTGTCGTCGGGATCTGGGAGATGGCAAAGCTGGAAGGAAACTCTTCGAGCGCTAGTAAGAAAGCCGTCAAGGCCGGAACCGCTGCTGATTCGTCTGCTTCTGCTGCTGCTGCTGCTGCCCCTTCGTGCCTGCTCGGGGTCTGCAAGGGCCACACCAAGTGGGTCACCTCGCTCGCGTGGGAGCCCGCTCACCTTTCGTCGTCGAAACCTTCTTCTTCTTCTCCTTCCTCTTCCTCTTCTTCCCGGCTCGCCACGGGCTCCAAAGACGGGACCGTCCGCGTCTGGGACGCGCGCAGGGGGCGCAGGTGCCTGGCGACGATGTCAGGGCACAGGCTGGCCGTGACCTCCGTCGTCTGGGGCGGAGGAGGAGGAGGCGGAGGCGAAAGCGGAGGCGAAGGGAGCGACGGAGGCCGGATCTTCTCGGCGTCGAGGGACGGGACCATCCGCGTCTGGTGCCCCACCGATTACACCCTGGTCACCGAGCTGAAAGGCCACGGCCACTGGGTGAACGCGCTGGCGCTGTCCACGGGCTACGCGCTGCGGACGGGGGCCTTTGACCACGAGGGGAAAAGCGGAGGAGAAGGAGGAGGAGCAGAAAGAGAGAGAGCGCTCGCTCGCTACCACGCCGCGCGAGGAGCCTCCGCTTCTTCTTCTTGCAGCTCTTCTTCTCCCTCTCTCCGCCCCGAGGTCCTCGCCTCGGCCTCCGACGACTTCACCGTCATCCTCTGGCACCCGCACGCCTCCTCCAAGCCTTTCGCCCGCCTGACGGGCCACTCGGCTCCCGTGACCGCCGTCTCCTTCTCGCCCGACGGCCGAAGGCTCGCGACCGCCTCCTTCGACAAGTCTGTGAGGCTCTGGTGCGGGCTCACCGGCAAGTATCTGGCAACCTTACGGGGCCACGTCGGCGCCGTCTACGCGCTGGTCTGGGCCCCGGACTCGCGCCTCTTGCTCTCGGGCTCGAAAGACTCCACCCTTAAAGTGTGGGACACCGGAGCGGCGACGGCCGACGGAAGGTGCAAGATCGCCGTCGACTTGCCGGGCCATGCCGACGAGGTCTTCGCGGTTGACTGGGCCCCGGCCGGTGGCGGGGCGGCGAGCGGGTCCAAGGACAAGCTCGTGAGGCTGTGGAGGCATTGAGAAATAAGGATTGGGGAGGGAGGGAGAAGAGGAAGAAGAAGATGAAGGGGGTTCTTTCAAACTCTCTCTCTCTTTCTGCTCCCCGTCTCTCTTTCTCTCTCTTTTTCTCTTTCTCTCCTTCTTCGCTCTATTGAATTCTGTAAATGACATTCGTTTTCTCATTGATTGCACGACACAAAACTAAAAAGGAAACAAACAAACAAATAAACAAAAAAAGCGCGGGCGGGGGAAAAAGGGGAAAAAAACAAGACCGAGAAGAGAGGAGGTCGAGAGGGTCGAAGTTTTTTGCTCTTTTCTCTCTCTCTCTCGCGTTCTCGATTTTTTTGTTCTCTCCAATTCCGGTTCCGTCTTCAGACGCACATAGGCTTGTAGTTCGCTTCGGCCATCTTGGAGACGACGCCGTTGTAGGTGGCCATGTCTGATTTTGAGTTTTGAGTTTTTGGTTTTTTTTTAGAGGAAAAGAAAGAAAAGGTGAGAGGAAGAGAGGTCGAAGGCGCGACGGGCAAAGCGTCGTTTGAAGATTTCGCTCTCTCAACAGCTGCGAGCGAATTTGGAGGGCCTTCTCTCCGCTTCTCTTTCACGGCTCTCCTGGCTTCTCTCTGCCTTTCTCTCTCCTTGAAGACACCAGCACGAGACCATGCTCTCGAAAACTCAAGCTCTTACCGAAAGCCCCGGCGAGCGGCGCCCTGGCGACCTCCTCGACCTCGCCCGTGCCGCGGACGACGGCGACAAACTCGACGACCGGCGCGTCGAGCGCCGAGCCGAGCTCCGGGCTCAGCGTGACGCGCACCTCGGCGCCGTCCGAGGCCGTGACCGTGGCGACGTTCCCGAAGACCTCCTTGACCTGGGTGGAATTGGGAGAGGAGTTGAGAGAGAGGGGAAGAGGGAATGAGGAAGAAGCGTGAGAGAAAAGAGAAGAAGAGAGGCATTTGAAATCAAAACGTCGATGAATTCAATCGCTCTTCTTCTCTCCCTCCTTCTCTCCAAACCACTCACCTGCGCCACCAGCAGGACCTTCTTGCCGGTGAGGCCGGCGAGCATGGCTCCGTTGACGCGGGGCTTGGCGTCGGAGATGTCCATGGCGTTTGGAGGAGAGAGTAGGAGTGAGAGTAGAGGAGGAGGAGGAGGAGGAGGAGGAGGAGGAGGAGGAGAAGGAGGAGGAGGAGAAGAGCGAAGAAAAAAGTCGATGGAGTTTGTGAGGAGGTGAAGGACGGGGGGAAAAAATCAACTCACTTTTTACCCTCTTTTTTTCTCGAATCGCCCCTCGAGAGCCCGCCT
>Ga0210003_1002129_pt1 | contig 16942 bp, 14 predicted proteins | sample LantaG_FD_182804 | JGI IMG/M metagenome (GOLD analysis project Ga0210003, IMG submission 182804) | Deep subsurface microbial communities from Baltic Sea to uncover new lineages of life (NeLLi) - Landsort_02402 metaG (SPAdes) (version 2) | ecosystem: Environmental > Aquatic > Marine > Oceanic >...
TTAAAAAATCTTTATTTAATTCCCAAAGATAAAGAATTTTTCATAAGTGCATTACCCATCAAATTAAAGGGAAGGGATGGCGCCCCTTGCAGAGCTGTAGCTCTTATAGATTTTGAATAATTTATTTAAAGGGAGGATATAAATGAATGCTTTAAAGAATAAAGTAGCCCTTGTTACTGGTTCAACAAGAGGAATAGGTAGGGCAATCGCAATTCGATATGCCAAAGAAGGTGCCAATGTTATCGTCAATGGTTCGAGATCTATTGATGAAGCGAAAAGTGTAGTCAATGAAATAAAGGCTCAAGGCGGTTCAGCTATTTATGTTATTGGTGATGTTTCTACCTTAAAAGGTGTATCCAGTATTATCGATACCGTGCTTGATACATATCATAAGATTGATATTGTTGTTTGTACAGTAGGAAAGCACGAGGAATTTAATGCCTTTAAAACAAGTTTAGAAGATTGGGAAAGAATGATTAAAATTAATCTTACCTCTACCTTTTTAACTAGCATAAAAGCAGCAGAAGTAATGAAAAAACAGAAATTTGGTAAGATCATTACTATTTCATCAAAAATGGGAATAGTAGGCGCAGGGGGAAGCGCAGCATACTGTACGGCAAAAGCTGGTGTAATTATGCTCACAAAAGTACTGGGTATTGAGCTTGCAAAGTATGGAATACAGGTAAATTGTATAGCCCCGGGGGTCACAGCTACCAAACCTACCTTTGAGGTTTTTAAAAATGATCCAGACATAGAAAAGAGGATGAATAAAAGAATTCCACTCAACCGTATAGGTAACCCTCAAGAGATTGCAGCAGCTGCCGTTTTTTTAGCTTCAGAAGATTCCAGTTATATCACTGGAACGACATTGGTAGTCGATGGTGGGTGGATAGCTAATAGTGACTATTTTTAAAAAAGAAAGGGGGGTTGATAAAAAGATAAATATTTTGGAGTAATGTTAGTAATTTAAATAAAAAATTATGGAGGTAAAAATGTTTAAGAAAATTTCTATTTTTGTTTTAGTGTTTCTTTTAATTAGTGTAGTATTATCAGCTTGTGGATTAGCGAAAGAGGGGCCTTTTGTTATTGGTTTAAGCAACTTTAGTCTTGGAAATTCTTGGCGTGTGCAGATGATAGAAGAAGCAAAATATTACGCTAATCAACATAAGGATCTTGTAAAAGAGTTAATTGTAACAGAGGCAGAAGAAGATATATCCAAGCAAATTTCAGACATTGAAGATTTAATTGTAAAAAATGTTGATGCGATACTCATAACTGCTGCTTCGCCAAAAGCTCTGGTTCCAGTTGTGGAAAAAGCAATGGCCGCCGGAATTGTTGTAGTGGACTATGATAACTTAGTATATACTGATAACGTTACAGCTCATATCATCGTTGATCAAAAGGAATTTGGACGGGTTCAAGGTGAATGGTTAGTAAAAGCAATTGGTGGAAAAGGAGAGATTATTGCCTTTAACGGCATGGAAGGAACAGCGATTTCTGCAGAACGTTTTGAAGGGGCAAAGAGTGTTTTTGATCAGTATCCCGATATTAAAATTGCTCAGGTAGTATATGCTGATTGGGATTATGCAAAGGCAAAAAGAGCAATGGAAAATTTACTTGCTGCATATCCAAAGATTGAAGGTATCTGGTCACAAGGAGGAGCAATGTCAGAAGCGGTAATAGAAGCTTATTTGGAAAATGGATTAAAACCACCTCCAGTAACCGGAGAAGACGGCAATGGTTTCTTAAAAATTTGGGCAGAATTACGAGCCGGAAAATACCCTGATTTTGATTCAATAGGTACAAGCATGCCTACCTGGTGTAGTGCAAAAGCGATGGAAGTTGCACTGGATGCTCTTGCTGGAAAACCGTTTGAAAAAGAGACGGTCATTCCTATTCCAACAATTACTTCAGATACCCTTGATCAGTATGTAAAACCAGACCTTCCTGATAGTTATTGGTGTAATTCACAACTTCCTGAAGATATTGTAAAAGAGATGTTTGAAAGGTAATTCCATAATACATTTAAAAAAGGGAGAGGGATTCCTCTCCCTTTTTTAATATAGCATTTGATTTAGAGCATTTACGTAAAATAGGGGAATATATAATGACTACAAGTATATTTTCAGAGGAACATTTGTTAAAAATTAGTGGAGTTGTAAAGTCTTTCCCCGGAACAGTAGCAGTGAATAAGGTTGATTTTGTATGCAAAAAAGGCGAAATCCATGGTTTGGTTGGTGAAAACGGGGCTGGGAAAAGTACATTAATGAAAATATTGGCAGGTGTTCATCGGCCTGATAAGGGACAAATATTAATAAGTAATAAAGAAAGAACTTTTCGGAATTACTCGGAAGCAAGAAAAGCAGGAGTTGGTATTGTATATCAGGAATTATCCTTACTTCCGGATTTATCTATTGCTGAAAATATTTATATGGGAATCTGGTTAAAGAGAGGGCGATTTATCGATTGGGAGGAAATAAAGAAAAAAAGCAAAATAATTTTACACGAAATTGGAATTGATATTAATCCGGATGAGCTGGTTAGCGCTCTCCCTATGGCTATCAGGCAAATGGTAGAGATAGCAAAAGTATTAACCCAAAATCCAGAAATAATTATTTTCGATGAACCAACTGCAGCTCTTTCTATAGAGGAAGTTAATAGGATGTTTAAGATTTTAAAGGATCTGAAAGAGAAAGGAAAAGCAATTATTTTTATTTCTCATAGGTTAAAAGAAGTATTAGATATTTCTGATGTGATAACTGTTATGAAAGATGGGCAAGTTGTTATTACAGAAAAAACAGATTATTTTAATGAAGATAAACTTATTTCAGTAATGGTTGGAAGGGAATTTTCTGAGATATTCCCCTCAAAAACAAATAAAATCAGTAAAGAAGAAAAGATATTCTCTTTTCAGGGAATATTAAAAAAGTCTAAAAAGAGAGTAGCTTTTATATTATCGAAAGGTGAAGTTTTAGGGATAGGTGGGCTGCAAGGTCAAGGGCAGATAGATCTTCTTCAGTCGATATTCGGCTTAGGGGGATGCACAGGAATAAAGATGACCGTTTTTAATAAAAAGATTGAAGTTAGAAATCCTGTTCAAGCGATTAGAGCCGGAATTTCTTTAATTCCTGAAAATAGAAATGAAGAAGGTATATTTTTACTTTTATCAATTCTTCAAAATATTGCTGCATCGACGATAGATAGAAGACAATCTTGGGGATTGGTAAAAAGAAAAAGGGAAAGAGGAGTTGTAGAAAATATTTCAAGTGACCTTTCAATTAAACTGGTTTCTTTCGACCAGATGGCTCAATCTTTAAGCGGAGGAAATTTACAAAAATTAGTTTTAGCTAAATGGCTTCTTGTTGACCCAAAAGTTATAGTGATGTTAGAACCTACAAAAGGAGTGGACGTAGGCACAAAGCAAGAAATATATAGATTGATTAGAAGACTGGCAAAAAAAGGGGTTGCGATAATTGTATATAGCAGTGAGATGTTAGAACTTGTTGGCCTATGTGACAGGGTTTTAATTATGAATCATGGATTTTTTACAGCAAGCTTAGAAAGAAAAAAAATAACCGAAGAGAATATTATGAAAGCATCTGTAAGCAATATTAACCTATTGGCAGGGATAAAATAATGAACGAAAAACAACAAAATATTCGTTTATATATTCCTATTTATCTAATTATTGTATGTATTTATATTATTGCAGGAGTTATTGAACCTATTTTTTTTACATGGAATAATAATGTAAATCTTTTTACAAGAATTACACCTTTAATCTTTGCAGGATTAGCACAAACCTTTGTAATGCTTGCTGGCGGAATAGATCTTTCTATAGGAGCTATTATTGGTATAACTAATGTGATTGCTGCGAGTTTGCCCTGCCCTGATACACCGATAAATATAATATTATGGCTGTTTGTTCCTTTATTGGCAGGATTAACAATTGGTTTAATTAATGGATTAATTATTTCTAAGGGAGGCTTTCCACCTTTAATTGTTACATTAGCTACCGGAGCAATATGGCTGGGCGCAACACTTTGTATTATGCCAATACCTGGTGGAATCATATCATTATCAGTTTCTAGAGCGGTGACAGGAAAGTTATTTAAAGTGATACCAAGTCCTTTACTTATTTTCCTAGTCACAATAATTATTTGTCATTTTATTTTAAGGAGAACAGAATTTGGTAGATCAATTTATGCTTTGGGCGGTAATGAAACCATAGCTTATGAATCCGGTATACCTTGTAGTAAGGTAAAAATATGGGTTTATGGAACAAGTGGATTGCTTGGAGCGTTTTCAGGAATGTTTCTATCCGCATGGATGTTTTCTGCAGACCCTCTCATTGGACAACCTTATGTATTAAATTCCATTGCCGTTGCTGTTATTTCAGGCACAAGTCTTTCTGGAGGAAGAGGTGGTGTTCTTGGAATAATTGGTGGAGCATATATATTTTATTTATTAAATAATATCCTTAATCTCTTAGCTATCTCTTCTTTTTATCAGTATGTCGCTAAGGGTTTAATTTTAATATTAGCTCTTATTTTTACCTCTTCGGGAGTTAATTTAAACATTAAAGAATTACTTCGAGGATATTTCTTTAAAAAAAGAAGATTATTAAAAAAGGCTGGGAATGATGAACAGAATGATTAGTAATATTAAAATTAATAATTTTGTATCACAAAACCAAGTAACTTTTTTATTATATGGACTAGTTGTTTTACTTTTTATATTTGGAGAAACAATTTCTAAAGGATTTTTAAACTATGATCATATTTGTGCAATATTGAGAACAGCCTCTTTTCTCGGAATTGTTTCTATTGGTCAAACCATAGCAATTTTAACTGGTGGTATTGATCTTTCTGTGGGTCCACTTATTACCATGGGAAATGTTTTTGTGTGTATGTTGATCAATGGTCAGAATTCTAATACTTTATGGGCGATATTATTTGTAATTTTCTTAGGAGCTCTTTTTGGTTTTTTGAGTGGTTATGGAGTAGCTTATTTAAAAATATCTCCACTTGTTATGACCTTGGCAGTCGGCTCATTAATTACAGGAATTACTTTAATATTTAGTAAAGGGGCACCTAAGGGTTTAGCTTCTCCAATTTTGAGATATATGGGTGTTGGCAGTCTATTTAATTTTTTTCCTGTAATTATTTTTATTTGGCTGATTTTGAGTGTTTTATGTATTCTATTGATTAATTTTTCGGTATTTGGGAGAAAAATTTATTATATTGGTGCAAACGAAAAAGCCGCATTCTTCTCTGGTATAAAAACGAATTTTACGAAGACCATTGCATATTCTATAAGTGGTGCTACTGCCGTTTTAGCTGGTGCTCTTATGGCAGGTTATACTCAGACTGCTTTTCTGGGTATAGGGGATGAATATATATTATGGTCAATTGCAACCGTTGTCATTGGCGGAACTGCCCTAACTGGGGGCAAAGGTGGATATGTGGGCACAATTGCTGGAACGATCATATTTGTTCTTCTTGAAAGCATATTAACGGTTATAAACATGCCAGAGGCAGTGAGAAAGATGGCCAATGGAGCCATAATTTTAATATTAATAAGTATTTATTATAACCAAGAAAAAGCAAAAGTAAAAATCTATTAAGGAGGAGAAAAAAATGTTTAAATTAAAAGGTGTTATACCACCAATGATTACCCCCTTTGGCAAGGAGGGAAATATAGATGCCGAAAATTTAGAAAAATTAGTTACTTTTTTAAAAGATAGAGTCGATGGATTATATATCTGCGGTTCTTACGGTTCCGGTCCTATGATGTCAGTAAAAGAAAGAAAAAAAGTAACTGAAATAACCGTTAAAATTGTAAATGGCAAAATTCCTATTGTCGCTCATACAGGGACTACGAATACCAGAGATACTGTAGAATTAACCAAGCATGCAGAAAAAGTTGGTTGTGCTGCTGCAGCGGCAGTCGGTCCTTATTATTTTCATCATAACGAGGATAGTCTTTTAGAATTTTATGGTTCTATGCTAAAGGAAGTAAGTGCTAATTTTCCTATTTATGTATATCATAATCCTAAATTTTCTGGATATGAAATTTCCCTTAGTACTATGAAAAAATTAAAAAAGATAGGAATTCACGGCATTAAGGATGCAACTTTTAATATTCTAACCTTTGCTACTTATATGCGGGAATTAGCCGATGACAATTTTGACATTGTCTTAGGGACTGAGGCTATGTGGCTTTCTGCAAGGGCATTAGGTGGAGAAGCTTATATTCCTGGTTTGGGTAATGCTTTACCTGAGATATGTCAAAAGATGTATAAGGAAGGGATAAATAATGATTTTGAAGCCTGCCGAAAAACTCAATTTGTCGTAAATGAACTTAGAGATATTATGTATTTAGCAAAATCTACCCAATTAGCCATTTACGCCATGCTTGAGATTCGAGGAATTATCAAGGCATATCCCCGCTCTCCTTTTGTACCAGCTGAAGAGAATGAAAAAGAGGAGATAAAAAAATGTTTAAACGAGTTAGGGGTGGTATAAAATGTATTTTGCGACAATAGATTGCGGAACGACAAATTCGAGAATATATATTGTTAATGAAAAAGCAGAGATATTAGGGAAAGCAGCTAAGAAAGTAGGAGTAAAAGATACTGCCAAAAATGGTAGTAATGAAGTGTTAAAAAATGGATTGAAAAATACATTTTATGCTGCTTTAGATGATGCAAATATGAAATTAAGCGATATAAAATTTATTATTTCTTCAGGAATGATCACCTCAGAAATAGGATTATTAGAGATACCTCATATATGGGCACCAGCAAATATCAATGATTTGGCAAAAAATATAAAAAAGGTTCAGGATACTTCAATATTTCCTATAGATATTCCCATTTACTTTATTCGAGGAATAAAAAATAAGTATGATCCTCAGGAAACTACAATTAAAGATGTAGGTAGACTGGATTTTATGAGGGGCGAAGAAACCCAAATTGCTGGACTGTTTTACATATACGATTTGGGACTTCCACTTACTGTAGTGGTACTTTCATCTCATACTAAATTTATTTCTATTGATGAATATAAAAATGTTTTAGGTAGTATTACTACAGTTTCTGGTCAGGTCTATGAGGCAATTATTAAAGAAACCTTTGTTGGAAAATCTATCAGAAAAGATGATGATTTTGATGATGAGGATTATTTAAATAAAGAGATTATTAATATTGCCTATGAATGTGTTAAAAATACGGGATTTTTAAGATCTTTATTGATACCTCGGTTTATGGATACTTTACTTAAGACAAAATGGTATGAAAGAAGGCTTTTTATAGAATCGGTAATTGTCTCTGAAGATATGAGAGCCATAAATCAATTTAAATTATTAAATTTTCCAGTTGATACAAAGTTTATACTTATTGGGTCAAAAAAAAGAAGTTTAGTGTATAAATATTTATTAAAGGAAAAAATTAAGATTAAGAAAGATATATTAACCATTACTGATACCGAAGATATCGATATGCTTAGCATAAAAGGATCGATTTTTTTAGCTAAGATAGCTAGATTACTGTAGATAAAAGGAAGGTATATATTATGGTAAAATATAAGATAGTTTTTACTGATTATTTTTATCCAAACAATGATAAGGAAGTTGAGATTCTTAAGCAATTAGGTGATGTTGAAATTGTTGATTGTACCAAGATTGAGAAAGGCGGTGTGAAAGAAGAAGATAAAGTAATGAAATACACAGAGGATGCTGACGCGATAATTTTACAGTTTGCAAATATTTCTAAAAAAGTAATTGATCATTTAAAAAAATGCCGTATTATTTCCCGTTATGCTATTGGAGTTGATACTATTGATGTCGAAGAAGCGAAAAAAAGAGGTATTATTGTTTCTAATGTTCCAGATTATTGTATTGAAGAAGTTTCAGATAGTGCAATTGCTCATATGTTTAATTGTATAAGAAAAATATCTTTAGCTAACAACTTATTCTGTAATAAATTATGGGATTATGAGAAGATAAAGCCGATGTATAGATTTTCTGATCAAACATTGGGGTTAATTGCCTTTGGTAATATTGGCCGGCGGGTTGCTGAAAAACTAAAACCTTTCAATCTAAGGATATTGGCTTATGATCCTTATTTTAAAAATGAGAAAAATGAATACAATTGGGTTAAATTTGTTACCCTTGAAGAATTACTATCTAAATCTGACATTATTTCTATACATGCACCTCTCAATAAAGAGACTCATCATTTAATTAATAATAATACTATTGCTTTGATGAAAGATGGAGTAGTTATTATTAATACGTCGAGGGGTGGATTGATAGATGAAAATGCTTTAGAAGAAGGTATTAAAAGTAAAAAAGTTTCAATGGCAGGTCTTGATGTTTTGGAATATCAAGATAATGAATATTATCAATCAGTATTATTAAAGTATCCTGAGAGAGTAATTATTACTCCTCATATAAGCTGGTATTCTGAAGGAGCAATAGTTGATTTACAGAGAAAGACTGCGATTAATGTATATGAAATGTTAAAGAACGGAAAGCCTATATATTCAATTTAAATACAAGAATGGACTTAACAATTTTGTTTACAAAAATATAAAATGGGAGGTGTTTATTATAAAGGCTAAAGAATTTATTGGAATTATTCCACCAGTTTTATCATCATTTACATCAGAGGGAGATATTTATGAAAAGGGAATTCGTGAAATTATTAAATTTACTTTACCCTATGTAAATGGATATTATCCAATAGGAACTTATGGCTGTGGACCGCTAATGTCTATTCCTGAACGTGAAAAAACTTTAGAAATTATTCTTAACGAAGTTAATGGAAAGGTACCAGTGGTTGCACATGTAGGAGCAACAAGTACTAAATTGACTATTGAGTTAGCAAAACATGCTAAAAAAGCAGGTGCTGCTGGAGTTGGAGCAATTGCTCCTTATTATTCGCCACATCTTTCCGATGAGGCTTTATTTACTCATTATACTTCTTTAATTGATGCAGTGAATGAAGAGGAATTTCCGGTATTTTTATATAACAATGTCCATTATTCTCAGAATTATATTTCACCTGAGTTATTAAAAAAATTAGCAGATTACGGTTTAAAAGGATGCAAAGATAGCTCTTTTGACCTAGTAAATTTCTATTTATACCAAGATGCAGTTGCAGATTACCCCGATTTTAATTTAATTATTGGAACAGAAGCAATTTTTATGGGAGCCTTTGACGCGGGAGCAACCGGGTCAGTTTGTGGAATAGCTAATATTTATCCAGAAATAATGGCCAAAATGTATAAACAATATCTGGATGGAGACAAGAAAGGGGCTATGGAAACACAACGATTGATTTTAAAGGTACGAAAAATTACTAAAGCAGGTTCAACTGTTCCCGTTATGCATGCCATTTTAAAAATGAGAGGAGTTGATTCTGGACATAGTCGAAGTCCTCTAATTGATATAAATACAATGACTGAAAATAGAGTTAAAGTAGCATTGGAAAATCTTGGTTTATTATGAATATTTTTAAAGGTTTAATTACAATTTTAGAATAGAAAATAAATATTTTTTAAAAATTAGTAAGAAGTTTTATTTGTTACTATATAATTATTAAATTTTTAATTAGGAGCAAAAAGTGACAGTTAAAATTGATTTTCCATATGTAGATTTTCCGCCAGTATTTATTCCTGAAGAACAACTTATTGATATTATTCAACCTAAAGTTAATTTTAATCCTAGAATAACAGATAGTGAACTTATTAGGATGGGTCTTGAGCAACCAATAGGTTCTTCTAGTTTAAGGAATCTTGTCCAAAAAGATCAGAAGATTTTAATACTAGTAGATGATTATACAAGAATCACACCTACTCGAATTATATTACCTCTATTGATGAAGGAGCTTAATGCTGGCGGTGTATCTCCAAAAGACATAAAGTTATTGATTGCATCGGGAACTCATCGGGCAATGAGTGTTAAGGAGAAAGAACTGAAATATGGAAAAGATATAGTTGATAACTATAAAATAATTGATCATAAATGGTGTGATAGTAATAATTTAATACAATTATCTACAGCTCTAAGCGGAATAGATGTTTGGATTAATAAAGAAGTTTTAACTGTAGATTTTATTGTTGGAATAGGACAAATAGTACCTCATAGGGTGGCTGGTTTTAGTGGAGGAGCTAAGATTGTTCAACCAGGTATATGCGGACCTATAACTACTGGCCAAACTCATTGGGAAAGTGCATTATATGATAGTATTGAAATTATGGGTAAAGCGGATAATCCTATAAGAAGATCGATAGATGAAATAGGCAAATGTGTAGGATTAAAATTTATTATCAATATTATTCATGATGGCTCTGGTAGGATTTTCAAATGTGTTTGTGGAGATCCTATAAAGGCTTATAATGTTGGTTGTAAAATGGCCTTAGATATTTATGGTATATCACTATCTGAACCTGCAGATATAGTTATAGTTGATTCATTTCCTGCGGACGTGGAACTTTGGCAAGCTGTTAAAGGAATCTTTTCTGCTGATCTCGCTTTAAAGAAGGGTGGAGTAATAGTTCTAATAAGCCCTTGTCTAGAAGGTGTTTCAGTTGAACATCCAGAGATAACAAATATAGGGTATAAGTCATTTGTTGAAGTAAAGGAAATGGTAAAAAGAGGAGAAATAAAAGACCTAACTTTAGCAGCTCATCTAGCACACGTTGGACGGATAATACCGGATAAAGGAATTGGAATATTAGTAAGTTCAGGAATTGATATTAATATAACAAAAAGACTTGGATTTCATTATTCAAAAACACCTCAAGAAGGATTTGAATTAGCATTAAAATTAAAAGGTAAAGATGCAAAAGTTGTTGTTATAAAAAATGGTGGTGAAGTGATGCCAATAATTTCCCCAAATAAATAGATATGTTTATATAGGAAAATACTCTCTAAGGGAGATTTAAATTTTACAAAATACGTATAAATAAAATTTATGAATGCTTTTAGAATATTTATGGTGATAATTCTTGGGAATGTAGAATCACACTCCTGTGAAATGAACTTTAAATTTTTATATTATTTTAAAATAGATAAGGAGCGATTTACTGAGATGAATAATAGAAGTGAAGTAATGTGTTTTGGTGAACCTCTAATAGGTTTCTTTACAAAAAAAAATGATGAAGAGCTTCCATTATTTAGGATGGCTATCGGTGGAGATACTTCTAATGTTGCGCTTGGTGTAACAAAACTTGGTCATCCAGCTATATATATAACTAGGAAAAGTAATGATTTTTTTGGGAAAAAAATTCAAAAAGCTTGGGAAAAGGAAAATATAGACACTTCCAGTGTATTTATTGATAATAATCATCAAACAGGAATATATTTTGCACTATTTGACTCTCTTGGAAGACATCAGTTTATTTATAAACGCGAAAATTCTGCTGCAGCCAACTTTACTGTAGAAGACGCTAAAAAGGTTTCTTTACAGGGTTTAAAAATATTTCATTTGAGTGGAATTTCTCAAGCTATAAGTAAACAATGTTTAGAAGCTTCGTTTTATTTCATGAAGAAATGTAAACAATTGAAAATAATGGTATCTTACGATTTAAATTATCGAAGTCAGTTATGGAGTAAAGAATTTTTTAATAGTATAGCATGGTTCACAATTAAAAAATTTGCAAACTTAGTTACTTTGAATTTCAGTGAAGCACAGGTTCTTGGGCTAAGCGGAGATCCTGAGGAAATGATAAAGGAGATTAGAAAGTTAGGACCAGAATTTGTAGCACTAAAGCTTGGTAAAGATGGATGTATGGTCAGTTCATCCAAAGGCGTGGAATACTGTAAATCATTTGATATTCCGAATAATGTAGAGACTACTGGAGCAGGAGATGCATTGACTGCTGCTATAATCGTTGGAATTCTAGAAAGTATGGAACTTAAGAATATAGCCTATTTCGCTAATGCTGTCGCTTCTATGGTATGCAAGTCAATCGGATCAACAAGTGGACAACCTACTCGAGAAGAAGTTGAAAGATTTATAGCTATAAAAAAGCCAGATTCAAATTGTAATATTTTCAAAAAAACAAATAATGAATAATGAATATATGGCAAATTCATTTTCCCTTGGTTTAATGGCTTATTTGTCCAATTTAATCTTCAAATAAATTAATATTAGTAAGAAATGAGGAGAAGGAAAGAAATGATTCTAGATAAATTTAGTTTAAAAGGTAAAGTTGCGATTGTAACTGGAGCAACCGGTGGTTTGGGTAGAGGCATATCTTTAGCTCTAGCTGAAGCAGGAGCTGATTTAGTTTTAGTTAGTAGAACACTTTCTTCGTTGAAAATAGTTGCCAAGGAAATAGAAAATTTGGATAGACAAGCTCTTATTATTAGTGCTAATGTGACTAAAAAAAAAGAAATTAACTTAGTAATAAAAAAAACTTTAGAGAAGTTTAGTAAAATAGATATTTTAGTGAATGGTGCCGGAATTACCTATAGATCTATTATAGAAGATTTTCCTGAGGAACTTTGGGATGAGGTAATAGATACAAATCTCAAGGGCGCATTTTTATTTTCCCAAGCAGCAGGTAAAGTGATGATAAAACAGAAAAAAGGCAAGATTATTAATATAGTCTCTTTGATGAGCATTATTGGAGGTGAATATGTTCCTGCTTATGCTGCAAGCAAGGGTGGGCTTTCCCAGCTTACCAAAGCCTTAGCAATAGCTTGGGCACAATACAATATAAATGTAAATGCTATCGGTCCAGGATATTTTAAGACATCTATGACGAAAGCTATATATGAAGATGAAGTTAGAAATAATAAAATCCTCAGTCGTATCCCTATGAGGCGTTGGGGAAAACCAGAAGAAGACTTATCAGGAGCAGTAGTTTATTTGGCTTCTGAAGCTTCTAATTATGTAAATGGTCAAACAATATATATTGACGGAGGTTGGCTAGCATATTAGATATAATTATAAAATAGGAGTTTTATAAGTTTACACAAAAGAAATTAAGATTATGTTTTTGCTTAAATTAAATATATGCTCTATTAGATAATGTATGATAGAACGCTAAATAAATAAATATATATTAAGGAGCTGGATAACAATGGAAGCTGTATTATATAAGGATGTTCAATTTGTAGAGATGAGCGAAATAAAGAAACCAATAATTTCCAGTAATGAGGCATTAATAAAAGTAAAGTATGCAGGTATCTGTGGTACTGATCTCCATATTTTTGATGGATTACATCCTCGAGCTAAGGCACCTTTAGTTATGGGGCATGAAATATCTGGTATTATAGAGGAACTGAATACAGATAGAAAGGATATTAAAATAGGCGATAGAGTAGCAATTAATCCTCTCATTTCTTGTGGATATTGTTTACCTTGTAGGGAAGGAAATCCTCATCTTTGTCCTAACCTAAAATTGGTTGGAATTGATCAAAATGGTGGTTTTGAAGAATATGTCAAAGCTAAAGACGATAAATTGTATAGAATTCCCAATTCTCTTCCTCTGGATTTAGCTGCTTTAATAGAGCCTGTAGCGGTAGCAGTACACGCAGTTCGAAAATCAAAATTATTAATAGGGGATAAAGTTGTAGTAATGGGAGGTGGCCCGATAGGCCAATTAATTGCGCTAATTTGCAGAATTAATGGAGCTTCTTCAATAGTACTCTCTGAAATTAAATCAGAAAGGTTAAACTTTGCTAAAAAGATGGAGTTGATTACTGCTTCTTCAAAGGAAGAGACCATAATAAAAATTATGGAAATGACTAAAGGAGAAGGAGCTGATATTGTTTATGAAGCAGTTGGTATTCAGGCTACATATAATTATATTACTGAATTAGTCAAAGTCGGAGGTAAAATTATTACCGTAGGAGCAGCTAACAAACCTATTGCTTTAAATATGTGGAAAGTTTATTTTGGGGAATTAAATCTTATCGGGATACATGTTTATACTCCTAAAGATATAGAAATTGGGATTGAACTTTTAAATAATTATCCAAAAATCTTTCGACCTTTTATTTCTAAAATAATAGGATTAAAAGATTTAAAAGCTGAGTTAAAAGGATTGATCGATGGGACTTCTAAAGCTATGAAAGTATTGGTGGAGTTATAAAATATATTAAAATTGTTTTATTATAGTTTAGATAAAAGAGTGTTTTCGATGAAAAAATTAATAAAGAACTTTAAATAAGCGGGTATAATTAGGTTGGCAAAGTTAAAAAATGCAGATGATACAATACTGATTATCAGAGTACCTTTAAAAACCGATATTAGGTGTTTAGAGATTATTTTTTGTAGTACTAATACCGGATTATAAAGAATTAGACGAGAAGTTACCAAATCTATAGTAGCTGCAGGTATTGTTTTAGCTGTTGGACAAGTTAAAAAGCCTTAGAAGGTGGAACTAATTTTTTAGTAACTCCAGAGGGTTTAATTCTAAAATAGTAGATTTTACTCAAGGTAGAGGAGGCATATTATAAAGTGAAAAGGGAGTTTAGAAGGTTATAATATTAAAAAAATTTAAGGGCACCAGTTAAATTTTCAATGCATATAAACTAAATCTGTAAGAAGAAACGTATATTATTGGATATTTTTAAGAATAATTCTGTCTTCATTTCTAGAAAATATAGTTGAAGAGGTATTAATAATGTCTAACGGAAAACCAAAAATTGTAATAACTGATTGTGATCACCCGACTGTGGAAATAGAAAAAGAAATATTAAGTGAAATTGATCCGGAGTTTATTTTAGCTCAATGCAATACAGAGGATGAAGTGATAGAGGTAGCAAAAGATGCTGATGGAATAATTAATCAATATGCTCCCATGAATAGAAGGGTGATCGAATCGTTGAAGAAGTGTAAGGTAATCGCTCGCTATGGGGTAGGAGTGGATAATATTGATGTAGAAGCAGCTACTCAACATAAGATTATTGTGGCGAATGTCCCAGATTACTGTATTGATGAAGTCTCTACTCATACCATGGCTCTAATCCTGGCCAGTGCACGAGGAATAACTTTACTTAATATTAAAATAAAGGAGAGAAGATGGGATTTTACCTTAGCCAAGCCTCTTTTCCGAACTCAGGGTAAGATCCTCGGTCTTTTTGGCCTGGGGAAAATTGCTAGAGCGGTAGCTCAAAAAGCTTCAGGATTTGATTTTAGAATTATCGCTTATGACCCCTATGTTTCCAAAGTTGATGGAGGAATAAAACTGGTTGAACTTTCTCAGTTATTAACCGATTCAGATTTTGTCTCTATTCATGTTCCCTTAACGACTGAGACAAGGCATTCTTTTGGAAAGAATGAGCTAAAAGTTATGAAAAAAACTGCTTATTTGATAAATACTTCACGTGGACCTATTATTAATGAAAAAGATCTCTACATTGCCCTTAAGGAAAGATGGATTGCTGGAGCTGCTTTGGATGTAATGGAGAAAGAACCTCCTGATTGGAATAGTTCTCTATTACAATTAGACAATCTAATTATTACCCCCCACATATCTTTTTACTCAGAAGAGTCCTATGTTGAGTTAAAGACCAAGGTCGCTCAAGCAGTGCTCTCCGTTTTAAAGGGAGAGCTACCTAGGGCAATAGTTAATCCTCAAGTAGTAAAGGGATAGGTATTATATTATAAGTAAGTGGATAAATGAATTTAGTTAGTTATGAAGTAAGGCATAAATACGCGGGTTGTGTGGGAAAATTTCTAAGTTGATTGGCCTATGTTGATGGCGGGTTCTATTGTAGATAGTTTACCAGCGATACTTCTGTATATCTCTTATTATAAAAATTCTTAGTAGCAGGCCTTACCGCGGGGGGCTGTAAAGGAATGAAAAATTTATCATCATGAAGAAGTAATACAGAACTTAATATTAATTTAATTCTCAATTATTTAATCAAACTTAAGAAGGTATATAATTGTGAAAAGTCCTATACGTGTGGGAATTGTTGGCAGTCGTTTTGCTGCTGAGTTTCATTATGCAGCCTATCAACGGGTAACTGGTATAAATGTAGAAGTAGTTGGAGTTACTTCACTTACTAGAGAGCATCGGGAAGAATTTGCAAAAAAACGAGGAATAAAGACTTTTGATTCTCTTAAGGAGATGCTCCCAGAGGTAGATGTAATTGATGTTTGTACTCCAGGATATGCTCATGAGGAAGTTTCTATAACTGCTTTGGAAGCAGGGAAGCATATAGTAGTTGAAAAGCCCTTTACCGGATACTTTGGTCCTTCTGGAGATAAGAATTTTACAGGAAATAGATTCTCAAAAGAAAAAATGTTAGAAGAGGCGATTACCAGTGCGAGACGAATCATTGCAGCTGCCTTAAAGAATAAGAAAAAGATCTGTTATGCAGAAAATTGGATTTACGCTCCAGCAGTGCAGAAGGAAGCTGAAATTCTTACTAAAACCCAAGGACAGATACTATGGGCTTTAGGAGATCAATCACACTCAGGGAGCCTCTCTCCAGCATATGGGATTTGGAGGTTATCAGGAGGAGGATCGATTGTAGGTAAGAGTTGTCATCCTTTATCAGCTATACTTTACCTGAAACAGGTAGAAGGCCTTACTCGCAATGGCAAGGCGATTCGTCCGAAAGTGGTTAGTGCTCGAACTCATGAAATAACCCGAAACCCCAAATTTATTGATAAAGGTTTTCTAAGAACCGATTATGAGGATATCGAGGATTACGGTAATATCCACGTAATTTTTGATGATGGGATGATTGCTGATGTTTTTGCCTCAGAATTGGTAATGGGAGGTGCACATAATTGGCTGGAAATCTTTGCAAATAATCATAGGACTAAGTGTAATCTGAGTCCCATCAATTTGATGGAACTTTATAATCCACAAGAAGAGCAACTTTCAGATGTTTATGTGATGGAGAAAATCGGAACAAAACAAGGCTGGTCTAACCCTTCACCAGATGAAAACTGGATGTTTGGTTA